>Ga0123333_10000566_pt1 | contig 40991 bp, 36 predicted proteins | sample BioC12SIPDNA_3_FD_89957 | JGI IMG/M metagenome (GOLD analysis project Ga0123333, IMG submission 89957) | Anaerobic biogas reactor microbial communites from Washington, USA - Biogas_R2_B C12 SIP DNA | ecosystem: Engineered > Bioreactor > Anaerobic > Unclassified | place: Washington, USA...
ATGGCGGCGAACAATTAAAAGCGATTCTCGGCGACTGGCCGATCGCGCGGCCGACGAATTGGATAAGATTAGTGAACGAACCCATGACGGAGAAAGAAGCGGAACGTATTCGCGTGTGCATTGCACGGAATCGGCCCTATGGAAACGAAGTTTGGCAAGGAGAGCAGGCCAAACGACTTGGCCTGTGGCATACGATGCGTTCCGAAGGTCGGCCAAAGGCAACCGCCCCATAAAACTAGCTGCGTCCCCGTTTCGACTCGTCACGAAATCGCTACTCGGTTGCGTTCGGCGTTTTTTCGGCGTCGCGCTTGGTGGTGTCGATATAGGCGTATTGGCCGCCGTTTTGCCGGGCAAGCTCGGCGATAAAACTGCGACCTTCGGGTTTGGGGCCGGCGCCGAACTCGACGGTGTTGATTACTATGCCAGCCGCCATCGCGCTGATCCTTGCCATCTGTTTCGGTTCGATTACCGGCTCGTCTGCGTCGGTGAGGAAGAAGATCACGTCGGGCTGCATGCGGACGGCCAGCCGCAGGGCGTCCTCGTGGTTGGTGCCGCCCTCGGCGGAGATTCGATCGAGGAACCGCTCGGCGCGGCGTTTGTTGTCGTCGGTGGCGAAGGCCAGTTGGCCGGATCGGCCCGACGGATTGAACTGCACCGGACGATGATTGTAGAAAACGAACTGGAACTGGTGAACGGAGTCGAGGTTTTTCAGACATTCGACCAGCTCGTTTTTGACGATGCGCAAGGTATTCCGCCCGTCTCCGCCCATGCTGCCGGAGCGGTCGATTACGAAGACGAACTTGTAGCCTTCGCCGGTGAGGCCGAAGAGGCTGGTTCGGGCCTTGCCTCCTTCTTTCGGAGCGACGGAGAAGCCAAGCCCCTCGAAGCCTTCCTTGGCCGGCGGCTTTTCCTCGGCCGGTTTATCCGCCGGCTCCTCGGCGCAAGACTTCGCCGAAAACGCAAGCAGCACCGCCAGAAAAACACCGGACGCAATCATTCGATGCGGGCGAGCGTACGATGCGGTTGGCGATGACGGTTTCATGATCGTAAAGCCGTTGTACAGCAGTGTTTTCTTGCGAATTAATAGGCGCGTTTCGCGGCCTCCAAGGTCTGTTGTCGTCGATCGCATCGAAAGTCCACAACGAACGCGGAGCGTTCGGACAGTGTGTTCCCAAGCAGAGCTTGGGAACAAGCTCAAAGTCCACAACGAACGCGGAGCGTTCGGACAGTGTGTTCCCAAGCAGGGCTTGGGAACAAGCTCAATCCGTTGTCCAGCGGCCGGTTGAAAAAGTTGGCGGATGCAAGTTTGCTCGTTTTATTCGGGAAACGCGCCTTATTGGGGAAACGCCCCGCGCCTGCGGTCGCGGGGGGGAGGGGCGGCATTTCCGGCGATTTTCCCCCCCCTCATCCCCGCAACCGCAGGCGCGGGACGTTTCACATGCTCCGGCACTCAATCTTCCTCCATCAATCTTCCTCCATCCCCCCCTCATCCCTCTTCTCTCATCCTTCCTCACTCTCGTCCTTGCATGGCAATCGCTTTATTCAGGAGCACTTTGTATTGAGCTACCGTATCGGGGCCGTTCAGTTTGGGGCTGAGTACCAAGGCGGCCTTGAGCACTTGTTCGGCCTTTTTCGCACGGTCGAGTTTGGTCGCGTGGTCGTCGCTCAGTTCGCTCTCTCGGACCAGGCAGGCGGCGACGTTGTACATGACTTCGTAGTATTCGTCGGGCTTGTTCCGCATGGGCTGCAAGCGGTTTCGGAGCATGACCCAGTGAGCCACGGCGTCGCCGTATCGGCCGGGTTCGCTTTCCGCCCAGGCCTCGAGAATCCGCCCTTTTTCCATGAGCGGTTCCAAAGCGCGGGGATTTTCCCGGATGAGTTGATCGACCTGTTCGAGCGCTTCGGAAAACTTGCCGTCCTTGCGCAGCAGTCCGATCAGTTGGGCGCGGACGCGGGTCATGGCCTTCTGGGCCGCGGCGGCGAACTCGGGGTCGGATTCCGCGCGTTCGATGATGCTCTGGTAGAGCCGGCTGGCTTCGGCTGTTTTGCCGATTGTGTTTAGTCCGTCGGCGATGAAAACCATTCCCCAGAGCGAAACTTCCTTGCGTTCGGCCAGTTTTAGCAGGATGTCGCCAAGCAGTTCGTTGATGCTGGCAAGCCGGCGCTTGGCTTCCTCGGCGGCGTCTTTCGCGGCGGCGGATTCCAGTTCGGTGACGGCGGCCACGGCCTTCTTCCGCTCCACGTCGAGCAGGCTGGCGAAGACGACCAGCACGTCGTTTATCGGTTGGGCGTCGGGGCCGAGTTCGATGAGGAGTCGGGCGGTTTCGCCAGCCTTGTCGAACTCGCCGAGCGCGGCGTAGGCCCTCACCCCGCCGAGAAAAATGCCGATGGTCGCGCGGTCGAACTCCTTCGGCTTGTCGGCCTTGACGATGTCGATCAACGGCCGATAGAGCTCGGCGGCTTCCTGGTGATTTCCGGCGTCGGCGTGGATTTGCGCCAGCAGGAGTTGCGAATCAAGGAAGAATTCGGGCAGCGGACTACCCGGCTCGACCTGTTTCGAGAGCACCTCCAGGCCGGCGGCGAGCCGCTCGACGGCTTTGCCGCGATAGGCGTCGATTAGGGCTTCGTCCTGCTGATCCTCGGGCTTGTTTTTCTCGACCAGGTAGAGCCGCGCGTAGTTCTGCCCGGCGTAGTACATTGCCTGCGGATAGCGGATCGATTTCGGATTCACCCGCTCGAAAATGTCGATTGCCTCTTGCACTTCGTCGTCGAAAAGTTTCGCTTGTCCGCGGAACATGCGGGCGTCGTCGGCCTCGGGATTATCGGGCCAGTTGCTCTCGGTGAACTCGGCCAGACTGGTCAAACGCCGCAGGGCTTCCGGCTTTTCGGCCTGCGATGCGTTGACGTAGAGGTTCAACGCCGCCTGTACGGCCAGCGCCGCCGCTTGCGATGCCGCGTTGCTCTGCCTGCGCACTACCTTCCGATCCTGGTCGGCGTAAACGATGCTGGAGACGGCCTCGATGCACTCTCGCAGCTTTCCTTCGTTGAACAGTTCGCGGGCGAGCATGAATTCCGCGCCGGCCAGCGCCTCGGCGACCGCCGCGACTCGCGGTTCATCTGCGACCTTCGTTTCTTCGGCCAGCGCGAGGGCTTTTTCGTACAGATTTCTGGCCCGCTCCCACTGGGATTCAGCGACGGCGGCGTCGGCCATCGCCACGGCCTCCTCGAACGAGCCGATTTCCAGTTCCGTCTTGCCGGAGGCCGCCAGCAGTTCGCGCCGCAGGAGCATGGCGTCCTGCTGATGGGGGCTGTGAATTTTGGACATGTCGGTCAGTATCCGCAGGGCGTCGGCCTGCGCTCTCGCCTTCTCGGGGCCGGACGCTTTTCGCGATTTATCGAAGAGGGTTTTGGCCACTTCCAAGGCGATGCCCTGATAGCCCTCGGTCTGGCGCAGGCGGCGATTGTTTTGATCGAGCCACTCGGCCGCCTCGGCGAGAAATTCGTCGGGGTTTTGCTTGGCGATAATCAGCATCCGGAAGTATTCGACTTGGGAGAAGAGCGGTTCCAGACCCGTGGCGGCGCGCCGTTCGCCCGGCTCGGCGGCGTTTACCAGCACTTCGTCGTAGATATCGGCGGCCAGTTGCAGATTGCCCATCTCCTCGGCGGTTTTTCCATGCCATAGATGGGCATGGAGGCCGGTCAAGGAAAGCTCGCCGCCGACCCGATCTTGTTGAAAAATGTCGTCAAACCCCTTGGCCGCGCGGCGCAGGATCTCGACGCGCTGCTGGTCCTTCGGATCGGAATATGTTTGGGCCGTATAGTAATCGACCAGCGCGCTCTGGAAGCGGACTTCGAGCAGGTCGGCCTCAAGCTCGGCGCGTAGCCGGGCGTTGCCGTCGGCCGGCGCGGTGCGGTTTCTCAGCTTCGGCGCCGGCGGGAGTTCGGAAAGCCGTTTTTCCAGATACGTTTTTGCCTGAACGAAGCGCGCTTGCGACTGCTTGAGTTCTTCGCGGGCTTCGGCCAGCAGCTTTGTGCGGGATTCTTCGTCCTTGCCGGCCGCGCGCCTCGCGGCGCCGAGCCGCTCGAGCGCCCGTTGCCCCAAATACTCGCCCCAAGAGATCATGGCCGAGGCGATTTCCGGATGGTCGGGGTGTTCGCCGATAAACTTCTCCAGATGCTTCCGCGATTGGGCGGTCAAACGCTCGTATTCTCGGGCGTCGTAGGCGTCGGCCGCCGCCGCCTGAAGGCTCCGCGACATCTCCAAGTCCCATACGTCGCGGACTTCCTTCGGCAGATCGGGCCGCTTGTCCAGAATCCGCAGATACTCGACGGCCATGTCGCCGTAGCCGTTTTCGCGCAACGCTTGAAGGAATTGAAGCGAGCCATCGCCGGCCGAAACCGCACCCGGAGAAAAGATCAGAGCGAGACCGAGACACGAGACGGCTACCACGCGGAACGCGCGAGCAGGGCGAAGGCCGCGAAACGCCTGAGGCATGTCTGTCGAGCGAATGCCGCGCTTTCCGGACTTCCTGTTGTTTCCATGCATCTCAATCCCCTGTGGGCGCTAACCTGAAATGAAATCTTAAATCTTATTGTCCGCCTCCGCCCTCTCCGCCGACGTCGATTTTATACAAGGGCAGGTAGCGGTAATAGACTTCGAGCGTCAGGGCCGAGAGGCTGGTGGTCATAACGCGGCCGCCGCTTTGCCCCCATTGGTCCTTGGACGGTTCGCTCGGATCCCAACTGCCGGCGGCGCAGCCGTCCTTGCATTGGGTGTCGATCAGGTATCGCCGCATCTTGCGGTTCCAGGCGTCCCAATCCGGGCCTGGCTGGTTGTGCATGACTTGCGTGGCGTAGTACCAGTAATAGATGTTGCGGCTTCCTTGGCCGGGCTGATTTTTCATGAGGAACTCGGTCCCTTCGATCATCGCCGGATCGTCCCTTTGCACGCCCATGTATTGGTAGCAAAGCAAACCGACGGCCGTGGTGGTGAGTCCGCGTCCCGGGGTGGTGTAGCCGAAAAAGCCGCCTTTCCGGTCGCTTCCCGCGCCGGTGGATACCGATTCGAGGAATGCCCTGGCCTTTTCGAACACGGCGGGATCGACGTTTAGGTATCCCATTTGCCCGCTCTTCAACGCCATGACTTGCCAGCCGACGACGGAAGTGTCTCCGGCTTCGCCGGGGGTGTACCGCCATCCGCCTCCCTTGGGGTCTTGGGCCTTGGTGATGAAGTCCAAGGCGGCCTGGGCATGTGGGCGGAGCGACTTGTCGTTGCTCATGGCGTAGCATTCGCACAAGGCGATGGCCGCCAGTCCGTGGTCGTACATGGCCCCGCCCATGCGCAGATCGCCGTCGGGTTTTTGGTTTTTCGTGAGGAAGTAGATGCCGTCGGTGATGGTTTTTTTATAAGGCCCCTTGGACTGATGCGTTTGTCCGGCGGCCAGGAATGGGAGCAGGCCCATCGCCGTGCCGGCGGCGGGTCGATCGCCCGCAGTGGCCGGGCCGGTGCAGGTTTGGTCGGTGCAGAGGGCCGTGTATCCCTTCAGCGGCCAGGCGCCGTTTTTGGCTTGATGGCGTGCGATCCAGTTGAGCGCGCCGGCCACGGCGCGCTCCGATTGCCGGGTGCCTCCGCCGCTGGCGAGCATGGCCTTGCGGCTGCCGGTTCCGCGACCGCCGAATCCCCAGCCGTCTCCGCCGCGACCGGCGTGCGTGCCCGTGCCCACGCCGACGCCGACGCCCCCGCGGCCTTTCACGGCCGGGCCGGCGCCGATCCCCTTGATGTCGAACCCGCCCAAACCGCCGAGGTCGGGTTGTCCGCCGCCGCCGGGTATCCCACCGCCGGCCGGCGAAAATACCGGATTGTCGTCGTAATAAATCTCGTCCTGTGCGAGTTGGGCAGGCTTCTCCAGCGTAAGCGTGTCGGTGCTAAGCTCCGTCGGATCGATCGGAGTCTCGCCGATTTCGAACCGCTCGATCTCTTGCGGCACGTCCGCCGGCGTCTCGACCCGCACCTCGTCGAAGGCCGGCGCTTCGTCTATCACCGCTTCGATCGCCTTGCCGCCGACCAGCAATAGCGAACAGATCAGAACCAGATGAAATACGAAACTGCAAAGCCACCAAGGGCCTTCCTCGGAAAGCCACTGCCTTGCCCGATCGGCAAGGCCCGGTTGCATGTACTCCGGCGGCAACTCCGGCAGGGCGGCTGCTGGCGGTTGCTCGGTTTTTCCCGCTGCTGGTTCAGCCATTTCTGTTCCACTCCGATCGTGGCAAAGGGGACAGGCACATTTTCGGCCCTAAAGGACCGAAAAATAAGCCAGTCCCCAGCCCGTGAACGGTTACTATATATATGATCCGCCAAATATCGCTAAACGTCAAGGTCTTCGCGGTTTGGGGGCGGGCCGTCGTTATCGACGTTACTCTCGCCTACGTCTATGTTTAGGTCGGATTGTTCCAGCCACGACTCGATCGAGATTACCTCTCCGGCCGGCGATGTGGCGATGCTCCGGGGCGCCGCGGTTCGCCGCGGCCTCAGCCGGGCGATGATGATCGAAACGCCAAGCACCAGCACGATGACGATCAACAGCGAGAGTCCGACGAGCCACTCCATCGAACTGTCGTTCTTAACTTCGAGGGGCGGTTTCCAGTCGAGCCGCCCGATAAGCAGGGGAGCTTTCTGGATCGGGGCGCCCGGCTGGGTCTCGGCCGGCTCGTAGCCTTGCAGTTTCAGGAAATAGCCCGTGAATTTGGCCTTCTCGGACAGCTTGTCGCCAAGGGGCATGTTTTTCGGATAATCGACCACGATCAAAAAATAGGGCCGACCCCAGGACTTCGCGGTGGTGGCGATGACTTCGTGCAGCGGCGTGCCGTCGCGGGCCTGGCCGGCGTCGATCGCGCGGTGGACGTCCACGTCCATAACGACCAATTCGCCGCGGTGCTTGGCCGGCTCGTCGTAAAGATGCGTATAAAGCAGATTGCCGCGGCCGAGCCGCCGCATTCGCTCGAACGGCTGGTTCTTCGTCCAGAAGACCAAGCGTTCGTAGGGGACCATTTCAACCTTTTGCAGGGTTGTCGTGCCGTCGCTGATCGCCTGGTATTCCTCTTCGGCGGCGACCGCTTGATCGGGGTCTTCGTGTGTCGGTCCGGTAGCGTCGGGCAGCGGCGGCGGATCCAGGGCCGCTTCGTTCTCCGCCGCCCGGCCGTCTTCGCCCGTAAGCCAGCGCCACATCGACGGATCGCCCATCCTGACGATCAGCAACGAAATGAGCGCCAACATGCCGATGCCGCTGGTCAGCCGCAGCATCAGGGAGGCGCTCATCATCGACGGCGGGCGATGTTCCTCCCAGTAGCGTCGCATGGCGGCTCCTATTGAATTTCTGTTTTGTTATTGGTCGGGCAAACCGACAAAGCTCAACTTCGAGAGCTTCTGGCCGTCGGGCAACGTCTGTCGGGTGCAAACGTCGATGACCTTCATCAACTCCTCGTACCGGCAGGAATCGCTGACCTGAATGATTACTTGATCGAAGGGATTGCCCGCGTCGGAAAACACGTCCCTCAGCCGGCCGTCCAGTTCGGCGAGTCCTTGAACCTGCGCTTCGCCGACGCCCAGGCCGGAGATTAGGCCGGTCCTCGGATCGGCCATGACGCTGATCGTCAGGGTGTTGACGCCTTGGATGGGGTTGGTGTTGGAGTAATCCTGGCCGGGGGCTTGGCCGTCGCGAACGACCGCCGTCGCCTGGGGCGGCGGCATCCGCAGCGAAATCTGCCCCTCGACCGGCAGCGGCTTGTAGACCAAGACGAAGAAGGCCAACAACTGGAAGGCCATGTCGAGCATGGCCGCCAGGTTAAGCTCCACGTCCGCTTGCGAGCGCCGTCGTTTTATTCGTCTTTTTCCCATCGTCGGAGCGCCGTTGCGCCGTCTCGGATTTGCCGTCTCGGACTTATTGTTCCTTATTCATCGCCTTCAAGGCGAAACTGCGAAAGCCGTTGTCTTGGCAGGATTTTATAATCCTGTTGATCATGCGAAAGGGGGTGGACCGGTCCGCGCGAATCACCACCGTGGTTGGCAATTCCTTGCCCTCGTCGAGGTCGGCCGGGGTCATGCGATTCGCCAACATGCTGGACTGCGACTCCCGAACGATGTAGCCTTCGATGTTTTTCACCGGGTGGCCGTAGACCATCAAGTCGCCGTCGCTGTTGACGTTCAACACCGTCAGATCGACTTGCCCGTGAGTTTCCACGGGCCGGGCCGACCCGACCACGGGCAGTTGCAGGTTCTGGTCGATCTCGGCCGACTTGAAGTTGAAGATCAACACGAAGAAAGTAATCAACTGAAACACCAAGTCGAGCATCGGCGTCAGATTCGGATCCGCCCTCAGTTCGGTAGAAGCTCGAGCCGCCATCGGTTATCCTTCCGCATCGCATCTTCGGAAACAGCGCCGATCGCACGGGCCGGCAACCGTCTCGTTTTTCGGTCCTTCAGGTCCGAAAACTGTGCCTGCCCCCCTTTTCGTCAGGCCAGGCGTATTCTGGTTTAATTTGCGGGTTTAGCCGGTGCGGCGGCCGACGCCTTCGCCCGGCTGGCGTGCGAAAAATGCCGCAGGAACTGGTCCGCCGTCAGGATCACGGAGGATGAAATGTACATCACGCGATTTCTGAACAGGGCGTAAAAATAAATGGAGGGCACGGCCAGCGCGACGCCCTCGAAAGTCAACACCAACGCCTCGGAGAGCGCGCCGGCCACCTCGCTGGCTTTCACTTGCTGGTCGCTTTGGCCGATCACGATGAAGGCGGCAATCATTCCCTTCAGCGTGCCCAACAGTCCGATCATCGGCCCCAGCGTGCCGAGCACGGCCAACATGCTGATCTTCTTTTCCATTTCGGTGGTGATCGCCTCGCCGAGCCGCTCCATTGCCTCGCGGGCCTCGGCCAAACCGTTGGGCAACTCGGTGATGCCCGCGGTCAGCAGACGGCTGAAAAACGAATCGTCGTCCTTCACCAAGCCGTAGATTCCCTTGAAGTTGCGGGTTTCGAGCATCCCCTCGCACTGAACGACCACGTCGGGAGGGGCCGCCACATCAATCCGCATTTCCCAAAACAACCGGGCGACGGTCGAAACAAAATAGATCGAAAGCAGCAGGATCACGAATCCGATAAAGCCGGAACATTCAACGAGCCACATGAACGTGCTCTGCTTTTTCGGTCCGGTCGCATCGCCGTTTTCGGCGTTGGGGGGCGCTTTTTCCGCCGCCGCATCGGCCGCCGGGGCATCCGCGCCGTTGTCTTGGGCGGCAAGATAATCGGGGGCGGTGGCCGCGGCCAGCATCATGCACAGGGCCAGGCCCAGCACGAACCAAGATTTTCTCCGCAGATATCCGTACTCCATGCTCATAGCAAAAACCCCTCTCTGTTGCCAATTTTTACGCGCGACGCTTCCCGGCGACCCAATGAAAAATGCCTCTTACTGATGGGCAGCCGGTGGTGGGGATTAATCACAACACCCCCCGCAGGAGGTGTGGTTCAGCTTCCCAAACGATCGACGACTCGCCGGAGTATTCGATTGCGGCCCTGATTTCGCCAGTATGTCTCCCCCCCGCGAGATCGTCAAGCAGATTGCCATAATTCTACATTATAGTATGTTGGCGGCGAAGCGGGAAATTTCACCAGCGCCGGGCAGTTTTCCGCCGGGGGGCAGCGGGGGAAAACCGTTCCGCCCCCACTGGAACAACCCGGCCGTTCGTGTCAAGATTTAACGATTCGCCGACACTCGCCCGCGGCACGCGGATGAGTCAACGCAAGAACCAAACATCTTCTAACGGCCATAATGAACTCCATGAAACTATTCACCGGAAGAGCGCATCCGACCCTTGCCAAGCGAATTTGCGAATATCTCGGGCTTCCGCTGGGCCGGGCCTTGATGGGCAACTTCCCCGACGGCGAAATCTCCTGCAAAATCGACGAAGACGTCCGCGGCCGAAACGTCTTCATCATCCAGCCGACATGCCCGCCGGTCAACGAAAACTTGATGGAACTATTGATTATGATCGAGAGTTTCCGTCGTGCGAGCGCGGAGCGGATCAACGCCGTGATCCCCTATTTCGGTTACGCCCGACAAGACCGCAAGGACGAAGGCCGCGTGCCAATTACCGCCAAACTGGTGGCAAACCTGATTACCCGCGCCGGCGCCGACCGCGTGCTGACAATGGACCTGCACGCGGCCCAAATCCAAGGCTTTTTCGACATCCCGGTCGATCATCTCTACGCCTCGCCGGTCATCGACGATCATTTCAAGTCTCTCGATTTCGGCGACGATGAATTCGTGGTCGTCAGTCCCGATGAAGGTAGCATCAAGCGGGCGTTGAAACACATGAACCGTTTGGGTGGGCACCTGGCCATTATCGACAAGCGGCGCAGCTCGGCCGAAAAAACCAAACAGGCCAACGTCATCGGCGGAAAAATCGAGGGACGCATCGCCCTGATCTTCGACGACATGATCAGCACCGCCGGATCGATCTGCGGCGCCGCCGAAGTAATGCACCAGCACGGCGCCAAGCAGATTTTCCTAGCCGCCACGCACGGCCTCCTGGTCGGCAAGGCCATTGAACACATCCAGAACGCCCCGATCGACGGCGTAGTGTTGACCGACACGATTCCATTGCCGCCGGAAAAACAGATCGATAAGGTGACGGTCCTTAGCGTGGCCCCGCTGCTGGGGGAGGCAATCAAACGCATCCACCGTAACGAATCGGTCAGCCGGCTGTTTGTCTGATTTCCCGGTTGGGTGCCACTGCCGGCTTGTCCAGCAGTGCCTGGGAACCGAAATTGGGTGCCACTGCCGGCTTGTCCAGCAGTGCCGGGGAATCGAAATCTGCGTATATTGTGCTGAATTTCGGGGGGTGAAGCGGATTTCCAGTCGAAAATTCCCTTACATGGGCTTGCATTTCCGCGGATTTCCGCGAAAATGAGCGATTCGCATATTAGCGGCCCATATTCGGCCATCGAGGCAGGCAGAACACCCGGCCCAAGCCGAATGGGCGCATTTCGCATAACGGTCCATTACAGCCGTTGCCGCGAACGGGTTGCAATCAGCCGGTTGGGGCCGGAACAGAAGACATAAAACCGAACAGCACAACGTTTCAGAGGTCGCACAATGGCGGAGCAATTGGCCGTTGAACCACGGCAAATCACGGGAAAGCTAAACAATCGTCGGCTGCGCCGCGAGGGCAGAATCCCGGCCATCCTCTACGGGCACGGACTCGAGTGCGTCTCGCTGAGCGTCGAGGCCGACCCGCTCGAGGCCGCCATCCGTCACGGCAGCCGGCTGGTCAACTTGACCGGCGTGGTCAACGAGTCGGCCTTCATTCGCGATTTGCAGTGGAACACCTGGGGCACGCAGATCATCCACGTCGATTTCACGCGGGTGTCCGAGCACGAGATCGTCGAGGTTTCCTTGAAGGTCGAGTTGCGGGGCGAAGCGCCCGGCCTGAAGGAAGGCGGCGTCGTGACGCAGAATATCCATGAAGTGGAGATTGCCTGCCCCGCTTCCGCGATTCCCGAAAAATTGGACATAAACGTCAACCATTTGAAGTTGAACGACAAGATCACGCTCGCCGACTTGCCCTTGCCGCAAGGCTCAAAACTGCTTGAGGAAGACCTGGAACTGATAGTCGTCGAGTGCGTCGTTCCGCAGGAGATGCCCGAAGAGGAAGCCGCCGAGGCCGCGCCCGGCGAACCGGAAGTTATCGGCGAGAAAGCGAAAGACGAGGAGGAAGCCAAGGAGTCGTAGGATCGGCCGCGTGAGAACAGCGCCGACGCCGGGCCGCGCCAGCGGAGACTTAGCAGATGAAACTCGTGGTGGGGCTGGGCAATCCGGGACGAAAATACCAGCGGACCCGGCACAACGTCGGCTACGCCGTGCTGGCCGAGTTGGCCCGAAAACTGGAAATTTCGCCCCCCAAGGCCCGGTTTCACGGCGAAACGGTCGATACCGAATTGTGCGGCGAAAAGGCGTTGCTGTTAAGCCCCACGACTTTTATGAACCTGAGCGGAACCAGCGTCCGCGAGGCGGTCGACTTTTTCAAGTTGCCGCTGGAAAACATGTTGGTGATCTGCGACGACTTGAACCTGCCCTTGGGAAAACTGCGGTTCAGGGCGAAGGGATCGGCGGGCGGACAAAAAGGATTGCGCGACATCATCGCAAAATTGGGTACGGAGGAGTTCGCGCGGCTGAGAATCGGCATCGGCGCCGCGCCGGACAACTGGGACTGGGCCGACTACGTGCTGAGCAAGTTTTCGGCCGAAGAGCTTCCGGCCGTCGAGCAAGCGGTGGCCGAAGCGGCCGATGCGGTGTTGGTTTGGGCCCGCGAGGGCATTGAGTTTTGCATGAATACACATAACTGAACGGATTGCGAGGCGCGGTCGATTTCGTCCGCCCACGCCGTTGACATCGAGGAGTATTACATTGGCCGCGAACGTCTACGAAGGAATGTTCATCCTGGACGCCAACCGATTTGGACGGGATCCCGAAGGGGTCTCCGGCCAAATTTCGGCGATGATCGAAAACTTGGGCGGCGAAATGCTCGTCAGCCGGCTCTGGGAAGAGCGCCGACTCGCCTATCCCATCAAAGGGCACCGCAAGGGCGTCTATTGGCTCACCTACTTCCGCATCGAAGGCGATCGCGTCTCCGACCTGAAGCGGCAGTGCCGCATCTCGGAGGAAATTATCCGCTCATTATTCTTGAAAGTCGAGCCGCGGATCGTCGACGCGCTGGTCGCTCATGCCATGTCGGCCGCCCCGTCCGCGCGAGCCGAAGGCGAAGAAATTCAGCCCCCCGAGACGGCCAAGCGCGTCCATCTCGACGAAGACTTGGACGATGATGTCGACACAATTGACGCAATCGAGGACCCGGAAGATTAGCCACCCGATCGGCGAGGAATCATCATGGCCAGTTACAACCGCGTAATCTTATTGGGCAACCTGACACGCGATCCAGAACTCAGATATATTTCCTCTGGATCCGCCGTGAGTGATGTAGGATTGGCTGTCAACGACCGCAAGAAAAACGCTAACGGGGAGTGGGTTGATGAAACGACCTTTGTCGAAGTGACGCTTTGGGGAAGAACTGCGGAACTTGCCAGCGAGTATTTAAACAAAGGCTCCCCTGTGTTTTTCGAGGGGCGTCTGAAATATGACTCTTGGGAAACGCCGGATGGCCAAAAGCGTTCGAAGCTTCGCGTTGTAGCCGATCGAATGCAATTTATTGGCGGCCGCGGCGGCTCGGAAGGCGGCGGCCAGCAGCGTGCCCCCGCTCGACAGAACACGCAATACAGCCAGCCGGCCCCGCCGGACGATTTTAGCGACGCGCCCCCGTCCAACGATTCGCCGGGAGACGATTCGCCGGGAGACGACATACCGTTTTAACGCACGTTTACCATCGTGGCGGCCGCATTTCGCCGCCCGGCGGTTGAAACCAATATAAACACAGCCCCCACAAGCAGCGGAAAGCAAGCAGAGCGATGGTTAAGACCAAATCGAACAAGAAGGCGAAAGTTCCACATCGAAGCAAGCGGTTGCCCAAAGGGGCCGGCGGCGGCATCGAATTGCTGCTCGTCCAATCGGTCGAACACCTGGGCAGACAGGGCGATGTGGTCGAAGTTAAACGCGGCTACGCCCTGAACTACTTGATCCCGCAGGGAATGGCCACCATCGCCACCGACCACCACAAGCGGATGGTCGCAAAACACCGCGCCCAGCTCGAAGCCCTCGAAAAGGCCAAAATGGCCGAGATTCGGGCATTGGCCGACGACCTCGCGCGGCAAAGCATTACCATCGAAGCCAACGCGAACGACGAAGGGCACCTCTACGGCTCGGTCGGCGCGACGGAAATCTCCAACGCCCTGAAACGAAACAACTTCCACATCGCCGCCGATCAAGTCCGGCTGGTCGGCCCCTTGAAGGAACTCGGACTCTACACGATTCCGATCCACCTTTACGGCGATGTGAACGCCGAGGTGAAAATCTGGGTCGTTCCGTCGGTGGGCGAAGAAGGCGCAGCCGAGGCCCAACAGTAGCCGGCGGCCAGACGAACTTCGTGTCTCCGTCCACGCATCCCATCCACGTCGTCCTCTATCAACCCGAAATCGCCGGGAACACCGGCAACGCGGGCCGCACTTGCACGGCGCTGGGGGCGAAACTCTGGCTGGTTCGCCCTTTCGGATTCCGCATCGAGGAACGCCATCTACGCCGCGCGGGTATGGACTACTGGCAACATCTCGACTGGGAGGCGGTCGATGAATGGGCGGAGATTGAAAACCGCCTGGCCGGCCGACGCTTTTGGTTCTTCACCAAACGCGCCAGGCGGCTCTACACCGACGCCGAGTTTCGCCCGGGCGAAGTGCTGGTCTTCGGCGGCGAATCGAACGGCCTGCCGAGCCGGTTGACCGAGCGGCGTGAGGATGCCTGTCTCCGCATTCCGATGGCGTCCGAGGCCCGCAGCTTGAATCTCTCGGTAAGCGTGGCCGTGGCGGCCTATGAAGCGATTCGCCAATTCGACAAACGCTGAAGAGCGTTACTCCCAACGGACTTTCGCCGCCTCGACGTATCCTTGATAGGCGCGCTGCAATTGATCGCGGTCGAGGGCGTTTTGGTGAATCCAGACGCGGTAGTTCAGCCGGATTGCCTCGCCGGGCGGAAACGTCTTGCCCTTCACGCCAGGCCATCCCATGCACAAGGCGCCGAAATGCCGCGTGAGCCAGGTCGGTGGATAATCCGGATGGTTTGGGGGAACGAAAACCGCCGCGCCGCTCGGGCCGGAATCCGCACCGAAGGGATACGACAAATCCGCCCAGGGCAGCCGGGTATCAAGCAAATCGTCCGAAGTGCGGCCCTCGGGAACGGTGATGAGCGTTTTCCGCGGCGAGCCGACGTTGAACCGCATCGATAGTCCGCCGTAGCTCTTTTCCTCGGCCCCGCGGAGAGTGATCGGCCGATCGGTCGGGGTAAAGGCAAACTCGAAGTCGATCGCGCGGGCGCCGCCGGCCGTCCGATACGCGCGAATCCATACTCGTTCGATCATTACTTTCAAGTCGTCGGCGTACCAGCCGTTTTCCACGGTCAATTCGGCGGCGGCGGGGCCGGTTCGACGGTGCATCCAGCGGACGAATTTCTGCCGGATGTCCCAGCCGCTCCAGAGATCGTAGCGCCGGCCGTCGATCTCGACGTGCGGCCACGTCCAAAATATGCCGTGATGGTGGTAGTGGTCCGCGGGAAAATCGTCGGTGAGCACTTCGCCGTCGATGCCCCGGACCGGATGGACGTAACAGGCCCTATGCCGGCGCGGATCGTCCTCGGGAACGCGGGAAGAGGTGATTTCGCCGTGATTGTAGACCAGCAGGGGGCGGCGACCTTCGTCGATGCGAATCGAATTCTCGTCGATTTCAGCAATCTTCATCGCAACCGCCGTATCGGTCTTCACCGTGGCGCGGCGAAGTTGGAAACGGCGCGGGGCATCGCCGGCCGAAGACGGAGGTATGGAAGCCAGCAGCCGGAAACGATCGGTTGCGGCCGTGCCGTCGGCGGCCATCGCGGGCGATAGCTGGGCGGGTACGACCGCGCCCGCTCCGTCCAACTCGATCAATTCCCATTCGCCCGAGGCGTCTGCGAGTTTAATCGCCGGAGCGGCGATTTGCATTGCAACGCCGCCGCGCGGCACGACCAGCACCGGCGACTCGGCGGCGGCAAGCTGGATTCCAATGCACGCCAACGCGAAAACCGGCGTCGATATCCGTCTCAGAAAACTAATCGGCATGTCAATCTCCGAGCGAGGGGTTGGACACTACTGCTTCAATTCATCAGCCATCGCGCGACGTTGAAATAACAGAGCAAGGTAATCAGATCGGTAATTGCCAGCACGATCGGCCCGGCTGCTACTTGCGGGTCGAGTTTTAGGCGTCTGAGCAGGTTCGGCACGGCGACGCCGAGCACGGCGGCGGCGGTAACGCTGGCGGCGATGCCGCCGAAAATGCTGAGCGTCAAGTTGAGTTGGCCGAGCCAGGCGAGAGCGGCTAGCCCCACAATCGTGCCGCAAGTCGCCCCGAGCAGAGTTCCAACCACAAACTCCCGACAAACTTTCCAAGCGATCGAGCTCCAGGTTGGCAGCTTTCCGTGCAACAATTGCAGCGACAGGCTGACCGACTGGATGCTGACGCTCTCGGCCAGTGCCAGGACGACGGTAATGAACAGCGCCAGCGAGACCGCCCGCTCAAGGTCTTCCTTGAATAGTCCGCTCAGCATGGCGGCGAGTATCCCGCTAATCATGTTGCTGATAAGCCAGGGGAATCGTGAGCGGAATGCGTCCGTCGCGCCCGGCCGGTGCGCTTTGGCCAGATGCACGCCGATCAATTGGAACAGGTCGTCGAAACCGCCGTCGTTCAAGTCGCGCAGCTCGTCGGTGTAGAGTTCCACGTCGATTGCGCCGATCAGCTTCCGCTCGGCATCGACCACGGGAAAGGCGAGAAAGCGGTGGAACACGAAGAACTCGCACGCTTCGAGCACGGTGGCGTCGGCGGGCACGGCGATTACATGCGGCAGCATGATGTCCGCGATTTTAGTTTCGGGCGGGCTGAGCAGCAGCGCGCGGGTGGGAATCACCCCCTTCAACCGCATTTCGTCGTCCACCACGTAGAAATAGACGATCCGCGCCGGCGGCGGCCGGCGGCGCAGCTCGGCCAGCGTTTGACCCACCGTGTGATCGACGTGCACGCGGGCGATGTCCGTGCGCATGTGCCGCGACACCGGATCGTTCAGATTGGCTTCCACGACTGCCCCGGCCATACTTACCTCCATCCCATGTATTGCGAGAAATCCATCAACCAGGGATGCGTCCAGGGATTCCAGGTCGGATAGGCGACCGAGAGGGCCGAGAAGAGCAACAGAATCAGCGCAAACCCCCGCGTCCAGCGGCGCTTAGCGAAGCAATCGGCCACCGGTAGCATGGCGAGCAGCCACAACGGGGCCAGCCAAAACATCCAGCGCAGCCCGCTGGTCATGCCGCCGTAGTTCCGGTTGATTACCGGTTGTCCCAGGTAGAAGGCCAGGCAGGCCAGGGAGATCGCGGCCGTGCCGGCCGCGGCCCAACGCAGGCGCGGATCGCCGCGCCGCAGCATCCAGACGCCCATGCCCGCGAAGCTCAACAACCAGACGGGCGTGAGGCTGAATATGCCGTGGTGGCCCACCAGCACGTTCGCCGCGTAGACGGCCGGCGACTGTTCGCCCCGATCGAGTCCCCGCGTGTTCCGGCCGTGGGCCATCCAGTAGCTTTCGATGATTCTTCCGTTTCGCTCGTAAGTGTATTCGTACCAGTTTTCTTCGCCCTCGCCGCCGCGGTGGGCGTAGGGGGGCTTGAACGTGCCGTGGGCGATCCAATTCGTGCTGAAAAAGCCCGCGGCCACCAACAAAACCCCCGGAACGAACGCCAGCAGCGCCGCCCGAGGGGATTTCAGCAACACGGCGAGACTCAACGCCGCCAGCAACGACGCGGCCGGCAACTCGTTCGCCGCGGCTAACGCGGCGAACAGACCGGCGAGAAAATAATACCGCAGCCGCCGCTCGCCGTCGAAGCAGATGCGAACCGCCGCGTAAACGGCCGCCGCCGCGCAGACGGCCGCCGGCAAGTGATTGTTTATCACCACCGCAAACGTCGCCAGGAACGTGGCGAAACAGCAGGCGGTCATCACGAATATCCGTCCCCAGTCGGTCGCGCCGAACCGCTCGACCAAGGCGGCCAGCAGCACGAAATATATAGCCAAGGGGATGATATTGAACAGGATCAGCATGAAGCGGCCGATCTCGTACGGATTGTCGCCCAGATTCGCGCCGGTCAGCCGGTGGATGGGCCAATAGACGGCGGCCATCAGCGTCGGCAGCAGCGGCGGCTTGCTCGAATACAAATGGCCGTCGTGCTTGACCATGTCGATCGTGTCCCAGTTCTGTTCCTGGATCACGCGGTCGATGGCGTAGGGCGCGCGGGGCACGCGCATGTCTTCCTCGACCAGCGCGCGGACCGCGCACCAGCGGCTGCGGTCGTTGGCGCTGAGAAACGGCCGGCGCAGCAAGGCTTCGCGCCGCAATTTCAACTCGGTGACGATGAGTTCCTCTTCCAGTCGATCGGCGGGCGTGCCTTTGGCCTCCAAGTCCGCCCGCTTCTTTTTCAAAGTCTGTTCGATCTTCGCCAAACGGGATTTTTCCAGCGCGGCCTTGTCGACCGAATCGACCGCCAGGATGCGGCCCAGCATCAAACCGACCGAAACGGCGATCAGGATGAAGTAAACGCTCCGGCGGAGCGCGCGGCGGGAATCGTCGTTGTGTTCGTTCATTGTCTCGGAGGAGTGCGTTCGCGGATTGAGTATCCCCGGCGGTCGGGGGCATGGTAGGCAATAAACAATTCAGCCAAAAAACCGAATGACATTAGCTGCGCTCCCAGCAACAGCAAACCGACGGAATATAACAGGGCCGGACGTTGTTGCAGGTAGACGTGTTCCAGGCCGGGAACGACGCGAGAGACGACCCAGGCGGCGGCCAAACACAACAGCCACAACGCGCCGACGGCGAACGACCCCAGCCCGACCGTCCCCAGCAGGTGTTGCGGCCGCTGGCCGAAGCCGGTAAGAAATTTTACGGTCAACAAATCCAAAAATCCCTTGATGATCCGGCTGATTCCGTATTTCGAGCGGCCGAACTTGCGGGGACGATGGTTGACGGCGATTTCGCCGACGCGGAAACCCCGAGCGGCGGCCAGCACCGGAACGAACCGATGCAGCTCGCCGTAGAGCCGTACTTCGTCGAATACCTCGCGGCGGTAGCATTTCATGCCGCAGTTGTGGTCGTGCAACCGCACGCCGGTCAAGCGGCTGACCATCCAGTTGAACACCCGCGACGGCAACACTTTGTGCCACGGGTCGCGGCGGACCTTTTTCCAGCCGCTGACCACGTCGAGTTCCTTTTTCATTTCGGCGAGGAATCGCGGTATCTCGCGGGGATCGTCCTGCAAGTCGGCGTCGAGGGTCATTACCAGGTTGCCCCGAGTTTGCTCGAAACCGACGCTCAGCGCGGCCGCCTTGCCGAAATTGCGGCGGAAGCGGATGCCCCGCATCCGGGAGTCGGCCTCCGCCAGCCTGGAGATAACCGCCCAGGAGCCGTCGGTCGAGCCGTCGTCGATGAAGACCACGTCCAATTCGTATCCCTCGGAAGCGGCCACGTCGCCCAACTCTTGGCAGAGCGCCTCGAGCGAATCCGCTTCGTTGTATACGGGAATGACTATCGACAGCATGTTATTCGTTTTGGACAGTAAGTTTTTTGCATGGCGTTAGGCATAGCCCCCCCGCAATGCACAGTTCCGCCGTCAGCCAAACCAATCTCAAGAGGACGGCGGCGATGAGCGCTGCCCCCCCGCCCAGGTATGGGATCATTAGTTCGGTCAAAACGGCTTCGCGCACGACTGCCCCGCCGGGGAGCATTGAAATGAACCCGGCCACGGTAGCCAACGCAACGGCGGCGACGTGGAGGTGGGGTAGGTGGGGAAAGTTGTTTTCGGCCAGCCCCATCCCTCTCAGCACCGCCCAAAAGCTCAATCCAAGTATAGCCCATCCGACAGCGTTTAGTAACCAGCCAAGCAACACGGTTCCATAGCCGAGATTGGCAAGTTTGCCGGGGGTTTCCGGATTTATTCGGCCCATGCCCGCCAATCGGGCAAGACGCTTGAACACGGGCGGCAGGGTGGGTAAACCGGCGACGACCATTATTGCCAACGCCGCCCAAAGCAACAGCGGATGGCCGTGGAAACAGCAGGCCACGATCGCCGCCCCCAGCAACGCGCCGACGGCCATCATCGTCAACGTCTCATAAAAAACGCTCGCCACGGCCAGCGACGAGTCGACCCCGGGGCCGCGAATCATACCCGCCCGGATGATGACGACCATTGCCTTGCCGGGCACGTACTTGCCGAGATGACCGATAAAATACGCGCGCAACGTGCTGCCAAAACCCACGCGTTGACCGAGCGCAAGCAGCGTGCGATGCCAAAACAACGCGCAGGGAATCATGCCGATCAGATACAACGCGCCCGCGAGAACCAGCCAGGAATAGTCGAGCCGGAGTTCGTGTTTGCCGAGTTCGGTCCAGGCTTCGACGATAGCTCCGCGGATAAACCAAACGACCGCCGCGGCGACGGCGAATTTGATTGCCGCCGTGGCCCAACGTTTGCGGCGAGTTGCTAACTGCAAATCGGACATTACTTGCATGTAAAGAACAACCGTTCACGCTTGCGGCTCGGAACGTGTTTCCAAAATCACCCATTTTGCTCGCAGTGAATAAGCGGCGGGCACGGGTTGCCAAAAATCACAATCGCCGTTCAGCATACCCGCCGCAAGAGCGAGCGGCAAGCTGATCGCGGTGCAAAATTTCTTCCAGCTCAATCTAATGTCGCGTCAATCTTGGATTGATAGGTTGGGCGCCACTGCCGGCTTGTCCAGCAGTGCGGAAACACGGGTAGACAAGCCACTCGTGCCACCACTCATTTCATGCTTGACAGAGCACTAGCTTGACAATCCAGTGCGTTTTCTGCTACTATTAGGTGCCGCGTGGGGGTACTGCGGGCGATTGCTCCGTCGGTGGACCTGAAATCGTTGGCATGGGCGCCGGGCAGCCCAAGTTGCGTTAACTCGGCAACCAAGAAGGAAAGAACCATGCACGCGCATCTTTCGCGGCGTATTTACGATGGCCACACCAGAAAGCCGCCGAGTAATTGAAATCAACGAGCGGGTGGTCGGCCCGGCGCCGCCGCGGCCGCGGACGTTGCGGCCGCGCAGGCGGAGCGATTTCACCCACATGCCTGCGCCGATTCTCGACTTGGCCGTCCGGCTCTCCAGTCCGTTGATGATGGGGCCGCCGCTGTGCGAGGAGTTGATCGCGCTGGTCTCTCACGTGTTTACCGAGGAAGAGGCGTCGGCCGCGCGCCGCTTGGGCTTGGCCGCCGGCCGCAGCGCGGCGAGCGTAGCGCGGGCCGAGCGCCGTCCGCGCCACCAAATCGAGCCGATTTTAGACCGGTTGGCCTCGGAAAAGCGGGTGCTGCTGGCCTCCGGCCCGGAGGACGACCGCCGTTACCGGCTGTTGCCGATCGTGCCCGGAATGTTTGAAAACGTGCTGGTCGGCCAATCGCCCGATTCGCTCAGCGGTTGGCATTATCGGTTCGTCGAGTTGTTCGAGATGTTGTACGAGACGGGCTATTCGGCGGCGTACAGCGAACGTTCGCCGGCGGCGGTGCGCTATCTTCCGGTGGGCAAGTCGATCGAGGCCCAGCCCGTCGCCCTGCCGACCGATCGGCTCGAAGACGTGCTGGACCGGTTCGACTCGTTCGCCGTGGGCAATTGCCAGTGCCGGATCGCCATGCAATCGCTGGGTCGCGGCTGCGGCAAGCCGCTGGAAAATTGCGCCGCGATGGGGCGCTGGGCCGACGTTGCCGTCGCAGCCGGCCTCTTCCGAAAAGTGTCGAAGGCGGAATTGCTCGACATCAAACGCGAAGCCGAGTCGCACGGCTTGGTCAACTGGATGATGAACGTCCGCCACGCGCGCAGCCAATGCTCTTGTTCCTGTTGCGGCTGCTGCTGCCACGCCATGCGGACGGTGAGCGAGTTTAGCGCGCCGGGGATGATCGCGCCGCCCAGCTTCGTGCCCCGGCGCGATCCGGCCATGTGCGACAACTGCGGCAAGTGCGCCCTGAGTTGCCCGATGGGCGCCATCGTCGTCGAATTGGCCGGCGCGGACCGTGATGCCCGGCCGTCCAACGGCTATCGGCGGCTTGCCGAGCGGTGCATCGGCTGTGGGTTGTGCGTGCTGGCGTGCGATCGGAGGGCGTTGAGCATGATCCCCGCGCCCGAGCGGCCGGCGTCTTACCGCAACTGGTTTTCGCTGATTGCCCATTCCGTGCCGGGCTTGCTGTCCGCGTCTTGGCGACTTCGCCGGCAGTGACGCGCCGCTGCGGGTCGGCCCGCGGCGGTTGCGTTTATGGTGAAAAATGTTAAACTGGTCGTTAATCGCATTGTTGAAGCCGTCTCCCCATCACTATCCTCCCCCCCGCATATTGGAGTTTTTGAATGAGAACCGATATATCTCTCCGGTTTCGTATTTCCGCGATCGCGTTGATTTTTTTCGGAGCGCTGTGTTTCGCGTCCGCCGGGGCCTATTCCACGCCGCCGGAGGAAGCGGAGATTCTGACGCCCAAGCCGCCGGAGACGCCGCGCATCAACGGTTCGAGGATATTCGGCGTCCGGCCGGGCAGCCCCTTTCTTTTCACCATCCCCGCCACCGGACGACGGCCCATGACCTTCGCCGTCGATGATCTGCCCGAGGGATTGAAGCTCGATCCGCACACCGGACAAATCACCGGCAAGATCGAGAAACCCGGCGAGTATATAGTCGCTTTCCATGCGAAAAACGCCCTGGGCGAAGATATGAGAAAATTCAGGATCGTCTGCGGCGATACGCTGGCCCTGACGCCGCACATGGGCTGGAACAGTTGGTACGTTTGGGAAGGCCGCGTGAGCGACAAAATCATGCGCGAGGCCGCCGACGCCATGGTCTCGACGGGGATGATTAACCACGGCTACCAGTATGTCAACATCGACGATTGCTGGATGGTCAAGCCGGGGTCGAAAGACGGGGCCATCGGCGGCCAGGCCCGCGACGCCCGGGGAAACCTGCTCTCCAACAAGCGGTTTCCCGCCATGAAAGCCCTGGCCGATTACATTCACGGCAAGGGTTTGAAGGCGGGACTATACACTTCGCCCGGCCCGCGGACATGCGCGGGATTCGAGGGCGCCTACAAGCATGAAGGGCAAGACGCCCGGCAATTCGCCGAGTGGGGATTCGACTTCCTCAAGTACGACTGGTGTTCGTACAGGAGCATCGTAAAAATCAGGAGCAACGCCGACAAGCCCGATTTGCCCGCCCTGCAAAAACCCTATCGCACGATGGGCGAGCTGCTGAAAAAACAAGACCGCGACATCGTGTTTAACCTGTGCCAATACGGCATGGGCGACGTGTGGAAATGGGGACGGGGAGCGGGCGGACATAGCTGGCGAACAGCCGGCGACCTGGGCGCGGAGTTCGATCGCCCCTTTCCCGCCATTTCCGGCGTTTTCGATCTCTACGGACGGAACGAGTTGCAGAAATACTGCGGCCCCGGCGCGTGGAACGATCCGGACTATATTTTGCTCGGCTTCCTGCACAACTGGAAGACCGGAAAAATCGAGCCGACGCGGTTGACGCCCAACGAGCAATACACGCACGTCTCGCTCTGGTGTCTGTTGGCCGCGCCGTTGATCCTCAGCGGCGACATTGCGCGGCTCGACGATTTCACGCTCGGCCTCCTCTGCAATGACGAGGTCATCGAGGTGGACCAGGACCCGTTGGGCCGCTCCGCCTTGCGACTCGCAAAGCGCGGCGATCTCGAAGTTTGGGCGAAAGACATGGAAGACGGCTCGAAGGCCGTCGGTCTGTTCAACCGGGGCGAAGATGAACGGGAAGTGACCGCAAAATGGTCCGACCTGGGACTCGCCGGCAAGCAAATCGTCCGCGACCTCTGGCGGCAGAAAGACCTCGGCGCGTTCGACGGCGAGTTTTCCGCCCCCGTCGCCCGGCACGGAGTGGTCCTTGTCCGCATCCGGCCGGCCGATGCAAAGCCGCGGCCGGCGGTCGCGCCTGACGATGAAAACGGTTTCACCCCGCTCTTCAACGGCAAGGACCTAAGCGGCTGGGAGGGCGAGCCGGGATTCTGGACCGTCGAGGACGGGGCCGTCACCGGCACGACCGCCGCCGAAAAACCGCTCGACCACGCCAGCTATTTATACTGGCGGGGCGGAGAACCGGCCGACTTCGTCCTCCGCGCCTCGTATCGGTTCACCACGCCGAAGGGCAACTCGGGCGTCAACTTCCGCAGCCGGCGGTTGCCCAACTGGGACATCCGCGGCTATCAGGCCGACCTGGAGGCCGGACCGAATTACAGCGGCATCCTCTACGAGTGCAACGGGCGGGAGATCATGGCCCGACGCGGTGAGAAAATCGAGATCGACGAAAACGGCAAGCGGAAAACGAGCGTCTTCGCCGACGCGGCCGAACTGCAAAAAACCATCAAAACCGGCGATTGGAACGAGTATGAGATCACCGCCCGCGGGCCGGAAATCATTCTGAAAATCAACGGCGCGACGACCGTACACGTCGTCGACCGCCAGCGGGACAAGGCGGCGGCCAAGGGCATTATTTCGCTCCAAGTCCACCCCGGCCCGCCGATGAGGGTGCAATTCAAGAATATTCGGATAAAATCATTGTAGACGCGAATGGCCGTTTATTGACGGTCAAACAACTAGTTAATGTCACAATAGCCGGGCTAACAGCCCCCGGAATGTGGTTGAAATTGCGAGTTTACCCACCGGGGGCTGTTAGCCCCCGGCTATTTTCTTGCTGATTTCTTGCTGAAAAATATCGCCCACGATACCAACCGCATCCATATAAGGAGACCCCTCCCGTGAACAGAACGCGATTTGACCGGCGCAACTTTCTCAAGACTTCGGCCGCGGCGGCAGCGGCGGTTTCTCTGCCCACGATTATTCCGTCCGGCGTCCTCGGCGGCGATGGCAGCCCCGGCGCTAACGAGCGGGTCAACGTCGGCGTGATCGGCTGCGGCGGCCGCGCCCGCGCCGTCTTCAAGGAGAGCGCCGACGTGAAGTCGCTTCGGGTGGCGGCCGTCTGCGACTGCATGTTCCCCCGCGCCGAGCAATACGCAAAACTGCTTTCCGGCGGCGCGAAATGGGGCCTCTACCGCGACTTCCGCAACATGATCGACCAAGAAAAACTCGACGCTGTGATGGTCGAGACCACCACGCACGCCCGGGCATGGATCGCCATTCTCGCCATGCAGGCGGGCATGGACGCCTATATCGAGAAACCGATGTGCCTGACGATCGCCGAGGGCCGAGCGATGGTCGATGCCGCGCGAAAATTCGGCCGCGTTACCCAGGTCGGCACGCAGCAGCGTTCGATGCCGATCAACAACTGGGCCAGCGATCTGGTGAAGAACGGAGCATTGGGGAAGATTCACACGGTGATAGCGCCGAACTTCGTGGGGCCGGACTTGTGCCCCGATCTGCCCGCCGAAAAAATGCCCGACGGCGGCGCCGACGACTGGTGGGACGTCTGGACCAATCAGGCCGTCTATCGGCCGTACAACGTACAGATTCATCGCGGCTGGGACCGCTGGTGGGACTACGACGGCGGCGGGCGTTGCTTCGGCGTCACCGGCTGGGGGACTCACTCCTACGATCAGGTGAACCGTGCGTTGGGGACCGACGACACCGGCCCGCTCGAGGTCTTGCTCGAAGAGCCGGCGGCCGTGAGGGACGCCCGGCGAAAGGCGCCCGAACTCCGCCAAAGCGGCCTGGTCGGCGACGAAGACACCGGCACCGAGTATCACCACATGACCAATCTCGCCGGCCCCCGGGCGAAAGTCGCCATGACGTTCGCCGGCGGCACAAAGCTGAAGCTGCACCTCGACGGCGACCGCGGTCCCGGACTGGGCGCGATCTTCCACGGCGACGAAGGCAAGCTCGAAATCAATCGCAACAAGATAGCGAGCAATCCGAAGAGCATCGTCGAGTCGGCGGACAATCCCGGCAAGATCACCCGCCCCGAAACGGCGTATCACGTCGAGAACTGGCTCGATTGCGTCAAGAGCCGCGAGCGCTGCACGGCCGACATCGAGATCGGCCAGCGATCGAGCACGCTTTGCTATTTGGTGAACATCGCCCGCGACGTTGGCCGCGTCGGCGAGCCGCTGAAATGGGATCCGCAGGCCGAGCGGTTCACCAATTGCGATGAGGGCAATAAGCTGCTCGACCGGCCGCGCCGCAAGGGCTATGAATTGCCCGACCTCGGCTAGCCGTTTGCCGGGGAGCTGCCCGCCTCGGGTTATTTCACGCCGCAAGCGTGCTGTGCGCGGAGCAGGACTTCGCCCGCCTTTTTCCGCGCCGTGGCCGCGCCGTCGCCGAGTATTTGACGAACACGGTCGGGCTGTGACTCCAATTCCCGCCGCCGCTGGCGCGCCACGGCGAAATAATCGACCGCCGCGTCGGCCAACGCCTTCTTCACCTCGCCGTAGCCGAAGCCGCCGCGGCGATAAAGCGCCGCCATCTCCTCGCGCCGGGCGTCGTCGGCGAAGAGCGCGTACAACTGGAACAAATGATCGCTCTCCGGCGGTTTCGGCTCTTCCATCGGCCGCGAGTCGGTGACGATCCGCATGATCCGCTTCCGCAACGGCTGCGGTTCCTCGAAGACTTCGAGCGTGTTGTCGTAGCTCTTCGACATTTTTTCGCCGTCGGTGCCGGGCACGCGGGCGGAAGCGTCCAACACCTTCGCCTTGGGCATGACGAACGTCTCGCCGAAATTATGGTTGAAACTGGCGGCCAAATCCCGGCATACCTCGATGTGCTGCACCTGGTCCTCGCCGACCGGAACCCAATCGGAATCATAGGCCAGGATGTCGGCGGCCATCAACACGGGATACGTGAACAAGCCGGCGCCGGCCGGCAAGCCCCTGGAGATCTTGTCCTTATAAGCGTGGCAGCGTTCGAGCAAACCCATCGGCGCGCCGCTCATCAGCAGCCAGCAGAGTTCGCAGACCTCGGGCACGTCGGACTGGACGAAGAGCGTCGCCCGGTCCGGGTCGAGTCCCAGCGCCAATAGGTCCAAGGCGGCGTCGTGCGTGTATTGTTTCAGCGTATCGCGGTCGCGCACCGTGGTCAGGGCGTGCAGGTTGGCGATGAAGTAAAACGCCCCTTCACGCTCGCCCTGCAACTCGATGTACTGGCGAATCGCGCCGAAGTAGTTACCCCAATGGAAACGGCCGGTCGGTTGTATGCCGGAGAGAATTCGCATGATGTTGAATGCCAAATGTCGAAGGAATGCCGAATGTCGAAAGTCAAATGTCGAAGGAATGCCGAATGTCGAAAGTCAAATGTCGAAGGAATGCCGAATGCCGAAAGTCAAATGTCGAAGGAATGCCGAATGTCGAAAGTCAAATGCCAAATGAATGTCGAATACCGAATGTCGAAACAGGGCAAGCAATGGTTGTTTCGTCGTTCGTCATTAAAATTTCGTCATTCATTCGTCATTTGAATTTCGTCATTCGTCATTTTCCAATGATCCCTACAACGTCGCCGATTGAATTAGCGCCCAATTGTGCCAGTCCGTCGGGCAGTGCGTCGAGTATCCGCATGGTCGCCGTCGGGTCGTAAAAATTGGTCGTGCCGATCTGCACCGCCGACGCGCCGCAGACGATGAACTCCATCACGTCGTCGATCGCGGCGATGCCGCCTACGCCGACGATGGGTATATCGACCGCTCGCGCGACTTGATACACGATCCTCAGCGCGATCGGCTTGATTGCCGGGCCGCTCAGTCCGCCGAGTACGTTCCCGAGGACGGGCCTTCGCCGCCGCCAATCGACGGCCATGCCCAGACAGGTGTTGATCAGCGACAGGGCGTCGGCTCCGGCGTCGGCGGCCGCGCGGGCGATGGGCACCGCGTCGGCCACGTTGGGCGTCAGTTTGGCCAGGATCGGATAGGAACACGCCCGCCGCACTCCGGCGACTACCTGCCCGCAAAGCGACGGATCGGCTCCAAAATCGGTCCCGCCGCTGACGTTCGGACACGAGACGTTCAGTTCCAGGGCGTCGATGCCGTCGGCCGCTTCGAGCCGTTCGGCCAGTCGGACGAACTCCTCGACGCTCTTTCCGGCGATGCTGACGACGAGGGCCGGGGCAAGTGCGGCCAAATATGGGAGCAGCCGCTCGATGAACGCCTCGACGCCGTCGTTGTCCAAGCCGATCGAGTTAAGCATTCCGGCGGCGGTTTCGACCGTTCGTGGCGGCGGATTCCCCTCGCGCGGGTTCCAAGTGATCGTTTTCGGGACGATGCCGCCCAGTCGGTCGAGATCGACCAGCCCGGCCATTTCCCGGGCGTAGCCGAAAGTGCCCGAGGCCACCATGATCGGATTAGCCAAGTGCAAACGGCCTAACTTAACGTCGAGACGGACGTGGGATGGGGTATCGGACATGAACGGTCGCCGCACTTTCCGCAGCCGGATCAATGTATTTCTTATGAAGCATCAGCATAACACAATGCTCGGCAAAGCGTTAGGGCCGGCGGATATTAAACATCGTACCTGGTATGCGTCCACAGGGGGCTGTCCCAATTTTCGCGGTTTACCGCGAAAAAGGGACTGCCCACATCGGTTATCCCGTGAACGGTTACGAACAATCCCCACTCCGCGGCGGCTATGCAAATGCCGCCCCGGCTAAGGCTTAGATCGTTCGGGCTTCGACGAACCGTTAGATAATGCCGCCGTGCGTGCGATACGGCGTGCAGTGGTCGGGGTGGTCGAGCATCCACAGCCGTTCCCAATCGTCCAGGAACAGACGCAGATTTTCCGACGTGAACATCAATTGTTGCGTGCGTCGGCTCGGATCGCCCGAGTAGGCCGGCAATAAGCATCCGGCGGTGGTGCTGAGCAACATGCAGCACGTCAGTAGCATAAGCAGCTTGCGCATCGAAAACTCCTCCGTGAAATGACGACTGGCGTAACCATGAGCCGGCGTCTAACCTGTTGCCGCGTCAGGTGGTTGGGGCGCGCCGACGACGGATCCGTCCGTCGCGGCCGGTTTGGGCACCGCGGCCTTGGCGGCCGCCACTGCCCGACGCTCCAACTCCGTGACTCGCTCTTCCATTTCCTTGCCCGGTTTGAAAGTAACTACATATTTTTCGGGCACATACACTTTGTCGCCAGTACGGGGGTTTCGAGCCTTGCGGGGGGCCCGGCGCTTGACCTCGAAAACGCCAAAATTACGCAACTCGATACGACGATCGGCCACAAGGGTCTCGACAATGGCGTCAAAGGTCTTTTGTACGATCTCCTTCGTCTGCAACTGCGTCAGTCCAATTTCTTCGGAGATAGTCCGAACGATCTCTTTTTTGGTCACGACTCAGTTCTCCTGTCGAAGAAGTGTCGCCATAGGATCAACGGCCTGCACGGCCGCGACTTTCCGTATCTATTCGCTGCTCCAAGTGTAGGTGCCACAATGAGTAATGTCAAGGCCAATCATCCTAAACCAATTTTTCCCAGGGGATAAATCAGCCCGATCGATCTTGGCCATGATTCTCCAAATACCGCTAATTAACATTGTAATGATGCGTTTAATCAATACCCAACCGGAAATGGGCGACTTGTTGCCTCGGTAAAATTCGGCGTTTCCTCTTGCCCTGCAAACCGCAGCGCTGTAGTCTCCTTGTTTAACGAATCTTTACCAAATATTATCCACAAGACATTGTAGTAAAACGACTTACGGCCATATTTTACGTAATTTCCGGCGCAACGGCACATTCCGCCCTACTAAGGGCTGAATCCATTATCGGTTGCCCAACCGAAAAACTCCAACCAGTCCGTAGAATCGCTACAAGTCGTCCAGCCGTAAAAATGGGGATAGGCACCGCAATATCGAGCGTTTTCAGTAGTTCAAAATCATCACTGATTGCAAAGCCAGTCCCCATTTTCACCAGACCCGTCAAGGAGGTATTAAATGCGATTGACCAGGTTTTTTCTTCCTGCCGTTTACTTGCTGACTGTTTTGATCGGCGCGGCATCGTTAGTTACATGCACGGGTTGTGCTCCGTCGGCCGAGCAGAAGGCCGAGGTGCCGGACGACCGCGAATCGCCGCCGCCTCAACCGGTCGAGCCAGTCGAGGCCGAGCCATCGGCGGTTCCGGGGGTTCCGGCGGAGCCGCGCGAGGCCGGGGTTCCGGGGGACGTTGCGGCCGAGGGGGTTGTGTTCGCGGCCTCGGCGTTGAAGTCGATAGCCGCCCAGCCCGATGGAATGCCGCCTGCACCGGATGTCTCCGTCTTCGCTCCGGTCGATGATTTGGCGGACCAGGCCGACCGGTACGTCGCGGGCTTGGAAAAAGCCCTCGAGGGCGAAGACGCGTTTGAATACATTCAGGAAAAGATCGGCCGAGAGGCGAATACGCTGGTAATAATCGCCCTGGCCTTGGGGCTGCACGACGAACCGAACCGCTATAAGGATCGCGCCGGGGCATTGATGCAAACCGCCGCCGAGTTGGCCGCCGCGACCGACTTGGAAACGGCCAAGCGGCGCGTCGTCGCGGTGCGCGAGGCCGCCGACGGCAAGCTGAAATCCGACCTCGAATTGCGATGGGGGCCGGCCGCCTCGCTGAAGGAGTTGATGCTGCAAGTCCCCCTGGTCAATACCCGGCTGAAGCGAAACCTGCAAGGCGAACGTTTCAAGACGCGGGCGAAGCTGACCGCCGGCTATACGGCCGTCATCGCCGCGATTGCCCAAGGCTCGATGGCCGACGTCTCAGAGGCCAAAACGCCCGAACAGGTCAAGCAGTGGTTCGACTTTTCGGTCGCCATGCGGGACGCGGCCGGCGCGCTGAACGCGGCGGTCCGCCAGGGGGACGAAGCGGCCGGCGCCGGGGCGATGAAAAAGCTCGCACAAAGTTGCAACGACTGCCACGCCGTCTTCCACCCTGAGGCCGAGGTCGAGGATTAGGTCGATTTTCCGAAAAGTTTTCCACTCACTCGGCCCGAGCCAGACAGTGGTCGAACCAGAGCTGCGCACCGGTGGAAACCGAGCCGTCCAGGTCGGCCCAGAGCGAGAGATGGCCGCCGCCGGCGATGGAAAGCCTCCGGCCGGCCAGAGGGTTGCACCGGTTCGGCGTGCCGGCGATAATCATGGCGAGCGGTCCCGCGCAGCCGCCGGAAGCCAGACGCAATAGCCCGACGACCGCGACAAGCCGTTTTTTCGCTAATGGCGATAATATCCGCTCGGCGGCCATTGGTTCTTGATTGCTGTTTTCTAATATCGTGGTTTGAAGATGCAAAGCCGTATTTAGCCCCGGGTGAATACACCCGGGGCAACGCCGGTAATTTTTGTTCAACTCGTGCCCCCCGCGTGCTCGCGACGGCAAAATAAGTGGTTTTCAAAAAGCGGGCTTATACCACTTTTATGGTTACAAGGTCAATAGAAGACCAATCGTGGGTTATCTTTGTAATAACACACATAAGAGCAAAAACCATGTCCAGCCGAGCGACCGAGTTGAGATTTGCCCATCCGCTGCCATACGGCGCGATCGTCCACGACGGCGGCGTGCAATTCGTCGTTTTCAGCCGTCGGGCGACGGCCATGAAGGTATTGCTGTACGACGACGTCGCCTCGGCCGATCCGAACGAAATCATCCATTTCAGTCCCGAGTTGAATCGCTGGGGCGACATTTGGAGCATCTTCGTCCCCGGTGTGAAACCGGGGCATCTTTATCACTTCCAGGCCGACGGACCGTTCGATCCCGACAACGGCCTGCGGTTCGACGGCCGCGCGCGGCTGATCGATCCCTACGCGAAGGCGTTGGCGGGCGATTTCCTCCCGCCCGACGGCCCCGGTTGCGAAGGCGCACGGCCGCCAAAATGCGTCGTCGTATCCAATGATTTCGACTGGCAGGGCGACCGCCACTTGTGCCGCAATCTGAGCGAGACGGTAATTTACGAGATGCACGTCCGCGGCTTCACCCGCGACAAATCGAGCGGCGTGGAACATCCCGGCACGTATCGCGGATTGATCGAGAAAATTCCCTATCTCGAATCGCTGGGCGTGACGGCCGTCGAGCTGATGCCGGTTTTCGAGTTTCCCATCAACGAATGCACGGGCGAGATGCCCGAGCTGCCGAACTATTGGGGCTACGACCCGCTGGCCTTCTTTGCCCCGCATCGCGGCTACGCCGTCGGCGCCAAGCCGGGCAGCCAGGTCCGCGAGTTCAAGGAAATGGTGCTCGCCCTGCACAAGGCCGGAATCGAGGTCATTCTCGACGTGGTCTTCAACCACACCGCCGAAGGCAACCAGGACGGCCCCACGCTTAGCTTCAAGGGACTGGAAAACCGCGTCTATTACATGCTCGATGGCGGAGGCCGCGATTACCGCAACTACTCCGGCTGCGGAAACACCCTTAACGGCAACCATCCGATCGTCCGAGAGATGATCTTCCATTGCCTGCGCTATTGGGTGCATAACTATCACGTCGACGGATTCCGCTTCGATCTGGCGTCGATTCTCAGCCGAGGGCGGGACGGCGAACTGTTGCCCAACCCGCCGGTGATCGAGGCGATCGCCGAGGATCCGCTGCTGGCCGACACGAAAATCATCGCCGAGGCGTGGGACGCCGCCGGAGTGTATCAGGTGGGCACGTTCGGCAACTTCCGCTGGGCCGACTGGAACGGCCGATTCCGCGACGACGTGCGGCGTTTCTGGTGCGGCGACTCGAACATGACCGGCCCCCTGGCCACACGCCTGGCCGGCTCCAGCGACCTCTATCAAACCAGCGGCCGCAAACCCTACAACAGCATAAACTTCATCACCGCGCACGACGGTTTCACGCTTAACGACCTCGTGTCCTACAGCGAAAAACACAACGAACTGAACGGCGAAAACAACCTCGACGGCGAAAAAGACAACAACAGCTACAACCACGGCGCCGAAGGCCCCGCCGATAATCCGGTCATCGAATCGGTTCGGCTGCGTCAGATCAAAAACATGGCGGCCACTCTGTTGCTCAGCCAGGGCGTGCCGATGCTGCTCGCCGGCGACGAATGCCGCCGAACGCAACGCGGCAACAACAACGCTTACTGCCAGGACAACGAAATCTCCTGGTTCGATTGGCGGCTGGCAAAGGCGAACGAGGGCCTGCGCCGGTTCGTTGCGGCGCTGATTGAGTTCCGCTTGTCGGAGCCGTCAGTGCGGCGGACCGATTTCCTCCGCGATCATCCGGTGCGGCCCGGCGGTCTGCCGGAGGCAAGCTGGTATTGCCCCAGCGGGGGCGAGATCGACTGGTCGGCTGATTCGCGCAGCATCGTCTGCCTGCTCGGCGCCGAGCCGCCGGCCGGGCCAAGCGCGCCGCCAAACCACCATCTCTTGATGCTGATCCATGCGGGTACGGATTCGCGGCACTTCATTCTGCCGCACGCGGCACGAAACATGCAGTGGCGGCTGCTGCTGAACACGGCGGCCGAGAGTCCCAACGACGTCCATCCTTCGCTCGACGGCCCCCCGCCCCCGCCGAACAACGTGGTGACGATGGAGCCGCATTCGATGGTCGTCTACGTCGCCGTCGATACGCTGCCGTTGCGATGACCCGGCGCGCCGAGCACGTCAACGCGGGGCATTCTTCGCCCGATCCCAATAGGGAGAAATGCGCCGCACGTTGGCGACCGCCTCGGGAAACACCTCGATGATGTGGTCCAGTTCGGCGTCGGTGTTGTAGCGGCTGAAACTGAAGCGGACCGAGCCTTGCACGGCGGTTTCGGGAATCTTCATCGCCCGCAAAACGTGCGACGGCTCCAACGAGCCGGAAGTGCAGGCCGAGCCGCTCGACGCGCAGATGCCGAAAGCGTTCAACTGATACAGCAGCGACTCGCCCTCGACGCAGTGGCAGGAGACGTTCAAGGTGTTGGGTAGCCGCGGGGCGCCGCGGCCGTTGATTTCGACGTGCGGCACCCGTTCCACGATCGCCCGTTCGAGGCGGTCGCGCATCGCGCGCACGCGGGCGTCTTCGTCTTGGTAGGCGTCGGCGGCGAGTTGCATGGCCTTGGCCAGGGCGACGATGTAGGGGACGTTTTCGGTGCCCGCCCGGCGGCCGTCTTCCTGATGCCCGCCGATCATGAAGGGTCGGCATCGCGTGCCCCGCTTGACGTACAGCGCGCCGACGCCCTTGGGGGCGTGCAACTTGTGGCCGGAAAACGAGAGCATATCGACGTGCCGCAACCCGCCCCGAAGGTCGAGAGGAACCTTGCCGACCGATTGCGTCGCGTCGGTGTGAAAGATGATCGCCGGATCGGTCTCCTTCGTCAGCCGCGAAAGCTGCTCGATCGGGAAGATCACGCCCGTCTCGTTGTTGGCGTGCATGATGGAGACCAGCAGCGTGTCGGGCTGCAGGGCGCGGATGAACTCGCCGATGTCGAGATTGCCGTTCCGATCGACGCTTAAAAAAGTGACGTCGCAACCTTGCCGGCCCAGTTCCGCGCAAACGCCGAGGACCGCCGGATGCTCGACGGCGGTGGTGATGATATGCCGCCGGTTCGGATTCGCCTTGACCGCGCCGAACAGCGCCGTGTTGTTGCTCTCGGTCGCGCAACCGGTGAACAGAATCGAGTCGGCGTCGGCCGCGCCCAACAGCCGGGCGACCGTCGCCCGGGCCTCATCGAGCGCCTGGGCCGGCCGCCGGGCAGACTCGTACATCGAGCTGGGATTGAAGTATTCGCCCGTCAGGTAGGGCATCATCACCTCGACCGCTTCCGGCGCGATCGGCGTTGTGGCGTTGTTGTCCACATATATTACGTTCATAAATCCCACGCAACAAGTCATGGATGGAGTGTTATGGCGATGACCGTTATCTGCCGCTTGCCGGGTCCATGACACCAAAATACTCGGAAAGCGCCAGACGTTTGGTTCTGCGCGTATGCCGTTAAATGCCGATCACTCGAATGCTCTCATCGACCGACTCTTTCAGGCTCTGCTCGACCAGCATTCGCAGGGTTTGGCCGGCGTGTTCGCAGCCCTGGCACGCTCCGAGCAGGCGGCAATAGACCAAGCGGCCTTTGATGTCCACGATCTCCACGTCGCCGCCGTCCCGGCGGAGCATCGGCCGGATTTGTTCGCTAATGGCCTGTTCGATTTTTTTGCCGAACTGATACGTCGAGAGGGGCGATTTTCCGTCATCGTCCGGATTCGGCGGCGGCGGCGGTTGGTCGAGAATCGGCAGTTGCGGGAGGACTTTGAGTTGTTTGCCGCCGGGGCCCCAGGCTTCATCGAGCAGGTCTTGCAGTCCGCCGGGCACGTGATGGCAGGACGTGCAGGCCCCGCCCGCCTTGATCGCGTCGGTGATCTCGGGGATTGTGCGCAGGTTCAACTCGCGGATTTTGCGGCGGATATAATTTTCGCTCAGCGAGAAGCACTTGCAGACGATGCGCCCTTCCGACTGCTCTTCGGCGTGCATGTCGATGCCGAGCTTTGCGAGATCGACGCCGCGGCGCTGCGCCCAGTTGAACACGGCCGCCTCGAGCGCCTCGGCGCCCATCACCGAACAGTGGATTTTCTGACGCGGCAAGCCCTCGAGGAACTCGACAATGTCGTCGTTGGTTATCTTCAGCGCGTCGATGGGGGTCAGCTCGCCTTGCTCGATCAACGCGCACATCGCCTCCGACGCGGCAATTGCCGACGTACAGCCGAAGGTCAGGTATCGGGCGTCGGTGATTACGTCCTTCGTCGGATCGGTCGGATGACGCCGCACGCGGAAAGTAAACCGCATGGCGTCGCCGCAGGCCAGCGATCCGTGTTCGCCCAACCCGTCGGGGTCTTCGATCTCGCCCATGTGCGTCCCCGGCTTGCCGTGAACGGCGTCCATGAAAAGTTGCTTCGTCTTATCGCTGTAGTCCCAGACCATTCGTCGCCTCTATGTCATCTAACGCAACGTCGCACGTATCTAAGTTAGTGTACGCCCCGTTGCCACCCTCGGCAAGGGGGTTGAGGAAGGATGAGGGATGAAGGATGAAGGAGACGTGATAGTTTTTGGAATGGATTGGATAATGACCGTCGGTAGTTGATCGCGTAATAGCCGTGGGCATACTGTCCCCGGAATGTGGTCGAAATGTCGTTCGATCGCCCATCAACAGCCGAGCATCTTTGCGGTGACCAGCCATCGCAATTCGCCGGCGCCTTTGGCAATCGGCCCGTCGAAGCGGACGCATGCCGCCGCGCCTTTAGGGAAATGAATCGCGCCGTTTTCCATGCCGATCGTTGCGGCAGTCAACCAGCCCACGTCCGGGGCATGTCCGACCCAGGCGATCTCTTCGACCGTTTGCGCTCGCAGCGAAGTCCAATTCAGAAGGCCCTCCAGATCGCTGCCGGGACGCAAACGGTCGAGCGCGACAATCTCCGGCTTGTTGGGGAGGCCGTCGGCCAGGATTTCGGCGGTTTGAAGGCAGCGCGTCAAGGGGCTGGCGGCTATCGCGCCCGGCTGCACCCCGCGGGCGGACAACTTTTTCACGACCTGGGCAAACCGCCGCCGACCCTCGCCGGTCAGCGGCCGGAGCTCGTCGTCGGGCCAATCCGTCTCGCTCGGCTTGGCTGCCCAGGCATGTCGCATAATGTAGAGTTTCATGGCGATTGCGACTCCGTAATTTGGGTAATTGCGACGTTAAACGGCGCGCCAGAGCAGTCGGTCGTCGATGTGCAACCGCCGTTGTTCTGCGGCGATGTCGGCGCGAAACCGCTTCGCGTCGAGGGGGTATCCGGCCGTGGGCTTGAGGTCGGGCAAGCGGCGGCGCCAAAATTCGTTGAACGCCCTCATCGCCGTTTCGCGAAGGTATTTCGAGGCCATCGAGGCCAGCGCGGCCGGCAGGCACGACTCGGCCTTCATGCGGAAACAGAACTCGACGCGGCGGTCTTGCGGCCCGAAACGGTAGCGGCTCGCCGGCCGGCCCTCGCCGTGAATTTCGATCAGCGCGTGGGGAAATTGATTAGCCAGCAGCGCGGCGTAGCGGTTCCGCCCACCGTGTTTGTCGCAGACAACCGAAACCGGCCCCGGCGGCAGCGATGCGATCGACTCGCCGGCCAGCGCGAGCGTGTTGAGCGAAAGCGGCGTCCCCTTCGAACCGTGTCGGTCGACCAGGGTGTTGAACTCTTCCTCGAAAACGACCCTGCTGCGGATGGCGATGAGTTTTACTCGGGCGTCGTCCAGTCCTTTTCTCAATGCTTCGCCCATCGCGGCGCAGCGCTCGCCGTCGCAGTCGATGGGAGTCGGCTCGTCGTAGTCGGCCAGCCAGGGTATCGACCGCATTCGTTCGACGGCCGCCGGCGCGAGGGCGTTCCACAGTTCGCGCCAAGATCGCGGGGCAAGGCCGACGGCCGCCAATGCCGCGTACAGACCGGCTTCCAGATTATGCAACCCCTTGCCAGGGGAATAGAGCGCCTTCGAATCGGCCATCGCCACGGGAGACAATTGAGCGGTCCGGTTGTGCGAAGAGCGCCCGGCAGGCGGCGCCAACGACTGGCGACCGGCCGCTTTCCCCGCCGGTTTTCGGCAGACGACTGCCGCTAGATGTTCGTGCAGGTCGTGGTTTTCGACGCCGTCGGGTACTTCCCAAGTGGTAGCCGATATGACCAGCGGGCCGAGATTGGGGCCATATCCGGCTTCGTCGGTTCCGATCAAATATCCCATGCCGAGTAGCGTAGCAACAGAACGCGGCCGCCGCAAGGAACACAACGCATGAACGGGGTCTGTGTCGTGCTTCCATGCCCCCATCGTCCCCCCCGGCAATCGCAAAATTGTCGATTGACCCCCCCGAGTTTCCTCGTTAGATTAAATGGATATGGACCTTGTCTATTACAAGCGGTTCCGCATGGAGATCGACTTGACAGGGCGGAGCATCCCCCCCTGCCGTTTGCCCGATAGTTTCTTTTTTTTGCCGTGGAAGGACGCGCTATTGGACGCATTCGCCCGGGCTAAATTTCTCAGTTTTCGCAACGAGATGGACACCAACGTATTTCCGTGCCTTGCCGATTTCGACGGATGCAAGCGGCTGATGAAGGCCATAGTCGACAAGCCGGGGTTTCTGCCCGAGGCCACCTGGCTGCTGGTCCGCCAAACCCGCAATCAAACGGCGCCGGAATGCTGCGGCACGATTCAAGGCGTTCGCGACCCATACGGCATCGGATCGATCCAGAACCTCGGCGTCGTTCGGCGTCATCGCCGCCTCGGCCTGGGAAGCAGTCTGCTTTTGCAGTCGCTGGCCGGCTTCAGCCGAGCGGGCGTCCGCCGCGTTGTTTTGGAGGTGACCGCCGATAACGAGCAAGCGCTGAGGCTTTACCGCCGCGTGGGATTCTGCACGGTCAAATCCGTTTACAAAACCGTCGAAACGGTCAGACAAGCTTGACAACCTGATGAAAATATGAGGCTGGGGGGATGAAATTGTCGCATCTACTGAACACGTCAAGACTGCGAAACGACAGCGATACGGCTTTTACCAAGCGAGGGGATCGCGTAACAAAAGTGTCAAACTCAATCTTTTCACACACATATCCGAACGGCCTGGTGCTGGTTGCCGAACAGATGGGTTGGCTTCAGTCGGCCGCCTTCACTTTTCTCGTGCCGGCCGGCTGCGTACACGATCCGGCGGAGCGGGGCGGCCTGAGCGGTTTTGCTTGCGAAATGGCGCTCCGCGGCGCCGGCGAACGAGACAGCCGGCAATTCATCCTCGATCTGGATAATCTCGGCGTCGAACGGAGCGAGTCGGTATCCAGCGCGCACGCCGGATTCAGCGGCGCCGTAATGGCCGAGAAACTGCCCCAGGCCTTGTCGATCTACGCCGACATGCTGCGCCGACCGTTGTTGCCCGAGGACCAGTTGGAATCAGGCCGTCAGGCGATGTTGCAGGAACTCCGCGCGGTCGATGACGAGCCGGCGCAGAAGGTGATGATCGAACTCCGCAAGCGCCATTATCCCAATCCCTGGGGTCAGCCTTCGCAGGGCGACCGCAAGGCGATCGAGGCGACCACGCTCGACGACATCCGCCGCCACTTCCATCGCCATTACAGCCCGAACGGAACGATACTCGGCGTGGCCGGCCGCATCGATTGGGAACGGTTGAAGGATCGGGTCGGCGAACTGTTTGACGACTGGCCGGCCAGCAAGGAGAACCTCATCGAGGAAAAGCAATGCTCGGTGCGTTACGAGCATCTGGCCCACGATTCGCAGCAAACGCAGATTGCCATCGCCTATCCGAGCGTGCCCTATCGCCATAGAGATTATTTTCAGGCGTGGGGGTCGGTCGGCGTGCTTAGCGGCGGCATGAGCGCCCGGCTGTTCCACGAGGTGCGCGAGCGCCGCGGGCTGTGTTACAGCGTATACGCCACGCATCACACGCTGCAACATCGCGGGGCTGTGTTTTGCTACGCCGGCACCAGCGCCGACCGGGCGCAGGAAACGCTCGACGTGACCCTCGGCGAGTTGACCCGGCTGGCCCGGGGGATCGACGATTCGGAGCTGGACCGGCTGAAGGCCCGCATCAAGAGCGCGCTGATCATGCAGAACGAATCGAGCACGGCCCGCAGCGCGTCGTTGGCCCGCGATTGGTTCCATCTGAACCGCGCCCGCACGATTGAGGAACTTGGCCGCTTGATCGACGATCTCAGCAGCCGCAGCATAAACGCATACCTATCATCCCAACCGCCGCAAGATTTCACGGTGGTCACGCTTGGCCCTCAGCCGCTGACAATCTCGAACGGCGCATGCGCGAAATAATGAAAACCATAAAGCCGCGACCGTTTGTCGCACAATGGAGGCTGTAATCAAATTCGTCGGGAGACTCATTGGCGAGCGTCGGAATTCTTGTACGGAGTTCGTCGGAAAACCATAGCCCCGCGTCGGAGAGTCGATCAATCCAAAGCGATACATCATAGGCGCCATCCATGCAATTTCTTCAACATACCCTTCCCAACGGTCTGGAAATCGTCGTCGAGCGCAACGAGGCGGCGTATTCCACGGCGTTGGGGTTTTTTGTCAAGGCCGGGGCGCGCGACGAGAACGACACGATCGCGGGCTTGAGCCACTTTCTCGAACACATGGCCTTCAAGGGCACTCCCAACCGCTCGGCCGACGACGTGAACCGCGAGTTCGACGAGATGGGCGCTCATTACAACGCCTTCACCAACGAGGAGAACACGGTCTATTACGCCTCGGTTCTGCCGGAGCATCAGGATTGGGCCGCCCGACTGTTGGCCGACATCCTCCGCCCTTCGCTCCGCGAGGACGACTTCAACACCGAGAAACTGGTGATCCTCGAAGAAATCCGCATGTACGACGACCAGCCGCCGTTCGGCGCCGACGACAAGTGCCGCGCGCTGTCCTACGGGTCTCATCCTCTGGGTCGGAGCACGCTCGGCACCGCGGAGAGCGTTTCGGCGATTTCCGTCGAGGCGATGCGCGACTACCACCGCCGCCGCTACAGCCCGGACAATATTGTTCTGGCCGGAGCGGGTCGGGTGGATTTCGACGCGCTGCTCGCCCAGGCCGAGCAATGTTGCGCCTCCTGGACCGCCCAGCGCGACGGTCGGCAGACGCCGCCCGCCGAACTGAATCCCGGCTTCCAAGTGTTGCACAAAGACAGCGCAATGCAGCAGTATTTCATGTCGCTCGCCGCCGGCCCCTCCGCCGAGGACGACGACCGCTACGCCGCAAAACTGCTGGCCACCGTTTTGGGAGACGACTCGGGAAGCCGGCTCTATTGGGAACTGGTCGATCCCGGTCTGGCCGAACACGCCAGCCTGGGACACGCCGAACACCAAGGCGCCGGGGCAATGATAACCTACATGGTCTGCGACCCCGAACACGCCGCCGGCAACATCCAGTCGGTCTTCGATCTCTACTGCCGCGTCGAGGACGAAGGAATCACCGCCGAGGAACTCGATCAAGCGAAGAACAAAGTCCAATCGCGCATCGTGCTCGGCAGCGAGCGGCCCCGCGGGCGGCTGTTCGCCCTGGGCAGCGATTGGGTCTATCGCCGGCAATATCGGCCCGTCGAGCTGGATTTGGACATGATCTCGAAAATCACGCTCGACGACCTCGCCGCCGTGCTGGCAAAGCACCCGCTCAGCCGGGCGACGACCGTGACCATCGGCCCCCTGGCCGAGATCGTCCCGCCAAAGTAGAACGAACGCAGAGAGCGTGTGAAAAAATTGATTTCCATTCATTGCGAACACAATATGTAGGGTGCGTGAAACGCACCATGCACTACCGGTTGTGGTGCGTTTCACGCACCCTACAGTTTTTTCAC
>Ga0123333_10000567_pt1 | contig 40965 bp, 32 predicted proteins | sample BioC12SIPDNA_3_FD_89957 | JGI IMG/M metagenome (GOLD analysis project Ga0123333, IMG submission 89957) | Anaerobic biogas reactor microbial communites from Washington, USA - Biogas_R2_B C12 SIP DNA | ecosystem: Engineered > Bioreactor > Anaerobic > Unclassified | place: Washington, USA...
CCGCGGCTCCCCTGAGGGTGCCAGCTACCCGCGCGTCTGTTACCAGGCTGCAGCCCTCTCGCCCGGCTGGACGGCGCCTCCTGCTCACCCCAGAAGTCGCACCGACCACGCCAGGTCGGCGGTGCCGCTCCTTGTCTGCCAGCAGAGTCCTGTCCACGCTAGGCCACGCTGACTGTCGCCAATCCGCTTGTCCGATTTTCTGTCCGGACCTCAAGCGCGGCCGCTTGCAGGGGCGTCCACTTCACCGTATACTTCTCAGTCGAATCCTCTTGCTGTATGGGAGCACTCCTCTTGAGCAGAGATCAGAAGTCGGCGCCGAAGCCGGTCCCGCGCGTAGAGTTCCAACCTGTCGTTGGCCTCGGGTTCAGACGCGGGATCGATGCATTGGTCAGGGTCATCCGACCCACGCTGGGGCCGCTGCCGCGCCATGTCGCGCTGCCGCGCGCCACCAGCGGCTCACCCGAGATCCTGGACGATGGCGGCGCGATCGCGCGGCGCATCTACCAACTGCCCGACCTCGATGCTGACGCGGGTGCGATGTTCCTCAGGCACATCCTCTGGCAGCAGCACGAGCGCGAGGGCGATGGAACCGCAACGGCTGCTGTGCTCTTCCAGGCGGTCTACGATGGCGGGCTGGCCTACGTGGCGGCGGGCGGAAATGCGATGCTCCTGCGGCGCAGGCTGGAGGAGGGTGCGCGGCTCCTGCTCTGCGAGCTGGGCCGGCAGGTTCTGCCCGTGGAGGGCCAGGAGGCGATCGAGCGCGTCGCACTGGCGATCTGCGGCGATCCAGGGCTGGCTAACCGCCTGGGCGAGATCTTCGACATCATCGGCGAGTACGGCTGGTTCGAGGTGCGCACGGGCCGCGGCCGCGACCTGGAGCGGGAATACGTCGAGGGGGTCTATTGGGAGGGCGGCGCGCTGTCGTGGCAGATGCTAGCGGACCGGCCCAAGGCGCGGGTCGAGCTGGAGAGCCCCGCCATCTTCATCAGCGACCTCGAGTTCGACGAGCCGGAGCAGCTTGCGCCGGTGCTGCGAGCCGCAGCTGAGGCAGGCTACCGGGCACTCCTCATCATCGCGTCCAGGATCTCGGACCGGGCGATGGGCCTCCTGGCGGCAAACCGCCAGGCCGGCAAGATGGCGATCCTCGCGGTCAGGCGGCCCGGCGCCAGCCTTCACGAAGCAGTCGACGGGTTGGACGATCTGGCCCACCTCACCGGCGGCCGGCCGGTGGTGAGCCAGGCCAGCCCAGAACTCGGGAGCTTCGCGGCCGAGCATTTTGGCCGGGCGCGCATCGCATGGGCGTCGAAGGATTACTGGGGCATCACCGGCGGTCGCGGGGATCCGCGCGGCCTGCGCGCTCATATCACCACGCTGCGCGCGGCCTACAGCCGGATCACCGGCCCGGACGACCGCAAGCGGATACGCGCGCGCATCGGCAAGCTGATGGGGGGATCTGCCACCCTGTGGCTGGCCGGCGCGACGGACTCTGAGGTGAACTTCCGCAAGGATGTGGCCGAACGAACGGCGGAGGCGGTGCGCGGCGCGCTGATCGAGGGCGCACTGCCGGGCGGCGGTGTGGCGCTGCTGGCCTGTCGCAAGGCGTTGGCCGATCGTCTTGCCGCCGTGACCGGCGCGGACGAGCGAGCCTCCCTGCGCATCCTGCTCGCAGCCATCGAGCAGCCTTTCCGCGCGCTGGTGAGCAATGCCGGCCACGAGCCTGCCGAGATCATGGCCGCGCTCGATGACGCAGGACCGGGCTTTGGCCTCGATGTGTTGTCGGGCCGCATCGTCGACATGGCCCGCGAAGGAGTGCTCGATCCGGCCTCCGTTCAGAAGGCCGCGGTGTGGCGCGCGGTGACGGGCGCAGCCCTGGCGCTCACCACGGATGTGCTGGTGCACCACAAGAACCCGGCCAAAGAGTTCAATCCATGACAGAGAATGCAGCGCTGGACTTCGTCTATGGCATGGCCGTCTCGCCCGCGTTCCCGGAGGATGGCTGTTGTTTCGTCGCGCGCACGTCAGGGCTGTTTCGTTCCGAGGATGCCGGCCGCACATGGACGCTGGGGCCTGGCAACCTCGATCCTGGCGCAGGGCTTGCGGTGCTGGCTGTGGCGGTCTCACCTGCATTCGGGGCCGACCGGATGGTCTTTGCCGGGGTGGCCGGGGGCGTGCTCCGCTCTCTCGACAGGGGTCGCAACTGGGAAGCCATCCCTCTGCCATCGCCGCCGCCGGTAGTCTCGTGCCTGGCGGTGTCGCCCGATTTCGAGCAGGATGGCTACCTTTTTGCCGGCACGATGGAGGATGGGGTGTTTCGCTCGCCGGACCGGGGCCGGAGCTGGCACTCGTGGAATTTCGGGCTGCTCGACCTGCGCTGCCTGGCGCTGGCAGCTTCGCCTGGGTTCGCCCGAGACGAAACCCTGTTCGTTACCACTGAGACTGCGCTCTACCGCAGCACCAACGGCGGCCGCGCCTGGCGCGAGACGGGTCTGCCCCTCGAAGCCTCGCCCGCGTTGAGCCTTGCCCTGTCGCCGGCCTTCCCCACGGACGGCGTCCTCTTCGTGGGCACCGATGCCGGGACGCTCCAGCGTTCGCGCGACCGCGGCCGGACATGGGGAGCGCTGGGGTCCGGCGCGCTGGACGGCTCGATCAACGCAGTGCTGCTCTCCCCGGAGTATCCCCACAAGCAGGATGTGCTCGTGCTGTGCGATGACCGCCTGTGGCTTTCGCGCGATGACGGCGCGACGTGGAAGCCGCTGGAGGGCGAGGGGATTTCCGCGGTCGCAGCCCCGATCGGACTGGGAGCCGGCGCGTTTATCCTGGCCGGAATGGTCGAGGGCGGCGCGGCGCGCATCCCCGTGGAGAGCTGAGCGGCCGCCCGCTCTGCGTCAGTAGGGTTTGAGCCGGATCAGGAGCGGCAGGTAGCCTCCGTCCTCGGCCCGGGGACGTTGTTCGACCGGAACGGCCAGGTGCGCGGCGATGGCCGTGGTGGCCTTCACCTGCTCCAGCCAGTAGTCCAGGTTCATGTTCGCGATCGTGTCGTCCGTGGTGTGGTCGTACGGGTTGGATTCGTCTTCGTAGTCCTCGATCTGCAGCCCTGTCGGGATGTCCTTCTCACGGAAGGGGAGCTCGTCCCCTCAGCCGCAGCCCGGAGTGAGGGCAGGCACCAGGTCGAGCCCGTAGGCCCTGATGGTGTCGCTCATCATCTGCGTCACGACCATCGATTTGGGCCCATCGCCATGCCACAGCTCCATCACCCTGTCGTCGTTGCCATCGTAGCCGATCACATCCACGTCGACGGCGACCTTGATGGCCGCCAGCTCCGGGTCCGAAAGTTCGTCGAGATAGCTGCGCACCCCGAGCGTGCCCTGTTCCTCGCCGGTTGAGAACAGCAGGACCAACGTGCGGCTGAATTGGTGGCTGCTGAGGACCCTCGCCACCTCCAGAAGATCCACTACGCCGCTCGCGTTGTCGTCCGCCGCGGGAAACCGGTCTACATTGTTGGGTCCGACGCCATCCACGTGCGCGACGAAGTAGACCTCTTCCCGCGGTGCAACCACGCCTGGTTTCCTGGCGATTAGATTGCGATCGGAACGCCCGCGGCGCGACCATTCCCGGAATTCCACCGAGTAACCCAGGTCTTCCAGCTCGCCAGCAAGATAGTCCGTTGCCCGGCGGAGTCCTTCGCTGCCGGTCAGCCGGTTGGTGATCGTGTAGCAGTCTGCAGCGGTGCAGATGGGTTCTTCGCCAGTCAGCCGGCGGAGGTCTTCCAGCGCCCTTGTACGATCGACCTGCCCCAGCATCTCCCGCACGACTTTGACGGGCGAAATGGCCGCGGCTGGGCTCCCTGCCGGGGTCGAGGCCTGCAGCGAGTCCCGGTGGCCCGCCTGCAGGCTGCAGGCAGACACAAGCGCAGCCGAGAAGGCCAGGATCAGGAGGATCGCGGCGCAGAGAGCCAGGGTTCCTTTTCTCATGGGCATATCTCCCTCGCGACGCCTCTCAAGCGACCGGCGTCAGCGTCCCATCGCACAGGTTGTAGCGCAGGCCTACGACCTGCAGGCCGGTGTGGCTGCTGGCTTCGGCCATCACCGGTTCAGCCTTGAGCTGGTTCACAGTCCCGACGATGTGCGCGTCGATGGCATTGGCCACCGGATCGCCGGCCTGACCGCGCACCTTCTCCAGCGCAGGGAGGATGAGATTCATGATGCTGGGGATGTGGTCTTTGACCGGCGCATTGTGAGCTGTTTCTGCAGCGGTCGCGGCGCCGGACACAGTGGCTGCAGCCGCGTCAGCGGCGACCGTGGCCGTGACCGCGCCGCACTTCGCGTGGCCCAGCACAACGATCAACTGCACCCCGAGATGCTCGATCGCGTATTCCAGGCTGCCCACGCTGGCGTCGTCGAGCACATGGCCGGCATTGCGAACGACGAACAGGTCTCCCAGGCTCAGGTCGAAGAGAATCTCGGGCGGGACGCGCGAGTCGGAGCAGCAGAGGATCGCGGCAAACGGGTGCTGACCGGCCAGCAGATCCTGCGCGCACCCCGATTGCAGTGCATTGTTGAAGCAGCCGGCGCGAAAAGACTCGTTGCCCGCGTGCAGACGCGCGAGCGCTTCGCTGGCGGGGATGGCCGGATGAGAAGCGTGGCTATGTGACATCATGCCTCCGGGTGTGCTGTATGGTGGCAGGGTTAATCTAGCACCTACGGTTTGTTTCGCCTAATGCTTCGGCGCGGGCGGGTGGGCGTGGTCCAGTTCAGCGCGCATTTGCTGCCACCCAGGCAGGAAGCGGTCCATGTGGGCCTTGAAAGCTGCACCGTGGCCGAGCTCGAGCAGATGGACGAGCTCGTGGACGAGGACGTACTCCAGCAGATGGGGTGCTTTCTTGACCAGCTCCAGGTTGAGCCAGACGCGGCGCGCGGTCGAATTGCACGATCCCCACCGGGTCCGCATGGCCTTGACGCCCCACGCGGCAGCCTCGACGCCGATCACGGGCTGCCACTTCGCCAACAGGGCTGGAATCTGCGCCTTGAGCTCCGCCCGGTACCATGCAGTGAGCACGGCCCCGCGGCGGTCCGCATTGCTGCCTCTGCGCACGTACAGGTCGATCACGGGTGGGCGGGTCTCCATGAGGGGTGGGGGGGCCAGGTAGGTGTGATCGGCCTCATCCCCATGGCGCCGGATGACCTTGCCCGGTCCATCGTGTTCGATGACGTTCAACAGGTGGCTTACTCCGCGGAACTCGTGGGTCTCGCCCGAGACGTACTCGTGCGGTTCGGGGAGCACCTGGCCGCCTGAGGGCCAGGCGCCGCCGCCTGAGGGCCAGGCACCGCTGCGCGCCAGGTGGCGCCTGATCCAGTCCAGCCGGGCGACGATCGCCTGGCGCACCGTTTCGTCGTCGGCCCGCAGTGGCGCGGACATGCAGACGCGGCCGTCGGATGGGTAGACGGTCAGGCGCAGGTGCTTGACTTTCTTGCGGGTGACTTGGACGGTCAGGCCGTCGACGGTAATCTGGTGCATCTTGCTCTCAGATTCGGGCGAATGCAGTTGCCGCCATTATAGCCGAACTTGGAGAATCGGGTCAGCTCCGACTTTCAATTCGCAAGCCGGAATTCTTAAACTCATCGTATCAAAATGGGTCAGTCAGGTGTACACTTGGTGACGGGTGAAAAAGAGCACCCTCCCCCCAAGAGCACTGGTGACACAAGGAGGCACAGCATGAGCTTCGTGTGGGATCCGGTAACCACGGTCAACCTGATACTCTGCATCATCATTCTGGCGTTTGCGATCGTAGGCTATCGCCGTTCAGGAGAGATTTTCCCCCTGTACATCGGCATAGCGTTTGGTCTCTTTGGGCTTTCCCATCTGGCGACGCTTCTTGGGTGGAAGGATTCCATGGCCGGGCTGCTGATCGTGGTGCGGACCCTGGCCTATCTGTTGGTCGCCTTTGCGCTGTATCGGGTCGCGTTCCGCCCGAAATAGGGGACCCCTGAACCGATCGTAGGGTGAAATCTCCGTGCTTCTGTCTGCGGAGGCACGGATTTCACCCGCGTCCCGGCCATCTGCGTTCTGGGCCGGACAGCCCTGGCATCTCAATCCTCGTCCCCACTGTCCACGCTGGCGCAGCAACGCGTACTCCCCGTTCATGCTCACCTCAAGCTTCTGCAGGTAGAATGGATTGGCAGGGGCATTATCGGGGAGGGGACGCGGCCGGTCAAGTGGGAGAGGATGGACCCGAACGGTCCTGGCAGCGGAACCTGCAAATCGTGCGCGGCGTGCTCACTGACGCCCAACATGGTGAGATATGGGACTTCAATTTACACTCGTAAGGAGATTTTCCACAATGGATATTCCACGAATCTTCAACATCACCGAAAGTGCTCACCGTATCCACAACCCGATCACGCCCGAAAAGCTTGCCACTCTCGGCGCGGCGCTGCGTCTGGAAAGGGGGACCCGGGTGCTCGACCTCGGCAGCGGTTCGGGGGAGATGCTGTGCACCTGGGCGCGTGACCACGGCATCACCGGCACCGGCATCGACATGAGCCAGTTGTTCACCGAGCAAGCGAAACTCCGGGCTGTAGAACTCGGCGTCGCCGATCAAGTCGAGTTCATCCATGGCGATGCTGCCGGCTACGTTACTGACGAAAAGGCCGGTGTGGCAGCCTGTCTCGGCGCCACGTGGATCGGTGGGGGAGTCGCCGGCACGATCGAGCTTCTGGCGCGGAGCCTGCGGCCCGGGGGGATCATCCTCATCGGCGAGCCCTACTGGCGGCAGTTACCGCCGGCGGAAGATGTTGCCGAGGGGTGTCTTGCCAATTCAATCTCCGACTTTCTCATGCTTCCAGAACTTCTCGCGTCTTTCGGCCGCCTTGGCTACGACGTCGTCGAAATGGTTCTGGCTGACCAGGACGGCTGGGAAAGATACGAGGCGGCGAAATGGCTCACCATGCGCCGGTGGCTTGAAGCCAATCCCGACGACGAGTTCGCCAAAGAGGTTCGGGCCAAACTGACCTCGGAACCCGAGCGCTACGCCGCTTACACACGTGAATACCTGGGCTGGGGTGTGTTCGCGCTGATGCTGCGATTCAGTGCTACATAAGCGCGCTGTCGAACGTATAAGGAGTAGTGTTTTGCAGGCCGCCGCGGCGGTTGCCGCGTGCACGGGCATGACACCGCAGCCTTAGGCTCGTGCCCCATTGGCGCGCCTTCCTTTGCTGCAGTCCCGTCACAGCCAGGAGGTACAGCCCGATGATCTCGATCCTCCGCCAGCGCAACTTCGGCCTGCTCTGGGCCGGCCAGGTGATCTCCGTTGCCGGCGACTGGGTCCTCTTTGCTTCGCTCGCCTTCTACGTCTACGCCCTGACTGGCTCGGTCCTGGCCAGCGGCGCAATGATGATCGTGTCCACGGTGCCGCGCGTCGTGCTCGGCAGCGTCGCGGGCGTGTTCGTCGACCGCTGGGACCGCCGCGGCACGATGATCGCTGCGGACCTGGGCCGCGCGCTCGTGCTACTGCCGCTCCTGGCCGTACATGCCGCGGGCGACATGTGGATCGTCTACCTGGCCGCGTTCTCCGAGGCCGCGATATCGCAGTTCTTCGGTCCGGCCAAGAATGCGCTGGTGCCGCGCATCGTCACGGCCGAGGAACTGGTCCGGGCCAACTCGGCGAACAGCGTGGGCGAGCAAGTCGGGCGGCTGGTTGGGCCTGCCGCGGGCGGCTTCATGCTCGCGCGGCTCGGGGTCCAGAGCGTCGTGATCTTTGACGTGCTCTCGTTCGTCATGTCCGCGGCGCTGATCTCGTTCATGGTCGTGCCCACCGTCGCGACGCGTGCGGCTCCGGGCGTCGTGGAAGGCGCTCCGTCTGCCGGTGGGCTGCAGGGCGCCACCACCGCCGCCCGCGCGAGTGGCGGCGTCCTGCAGTTCTGGCGGGAGCTGCTGGCCGGGCTGCGCCTGATGCGCGCCAACCAGGTCCTGACCGCTTTGTTCCTCCTCTGGACGATCTCCAGCATCGGCGAGGGCCTGCTCGACGTGCTCATCGTGCCGTGGGTCAGCAGCGTGCTGGCGGGCACCTCCGTGACGTTCGGCTGGATGATGACCATGCAGGCGATCGGCAGCATCGCAGGCGGTGCGATCCTGGCGTCGGCCGGCAAGACGCGGCAGGCGCGGCTGCTCGTGGTGCTCGGCGCGCTGGGTTGGGGCGTGATCGACCTCGCGATCTTCAACGCAGACTCGGTGGCCGTGGCGCTGGTCCTGTTCGTGCTCGTTGGCATCCCGATTGCGGCCATGGTGGTCAGCTTCAACGCGCTCATCCAGTCCGAGGCGCCCGACGAGTACCGCGGGAGGATGTTCGGCGCGTTCGGCGCCGCGGCCGCGATCGCCACGCTGGCAGGGATGGTGGTGTCGAGTGCGTTGGCCGGCCGGGTGGGGATCGTGACGATGTTGAACGTCGCGTGCGTGGCGATCGTCGCCGGTGCAGCGGTGGGCGGGCTGGCGCTGGCCTGCAGGAAGCCATGCAGCGCGTGCTGAACGACGGGCGGCCGGGGTGAGGGGAACGTGGTTCAGGTGCCAAAGGTGCCCGGCACTTGCGATCCCTTGAGGGTCGCGCCACCTAAACCAAATGGGCACCTCTACTTGCGTTCTACCCGCACATCGCGCGGGCCGACCTCGACCGCGCGGCCCCCTGTCCGGACGGTGTGCGGCGCGTCGGTGAAGTTGAGCAGGAGCGTGTACGGGCCGCGGCGCGCGGCCATCACACCTGCCGGCAGATCCTCGGCCAGGCGCGCCACGCCGGCGCCCGCGGCCAGGTGGCCCAGGATGGCGGATGCCTGCGCCTCGGTGGGATACCAGCCGAGGTAGAGCACCTGGCCACTGCCGGTCGCGCGAGCGGTCAGCGCCGCGCTGCCGCCAAACGGACTGAACGCATAGCTGGCGAGGACCACGGTGCCCGGATCGGGCGCGAGTTGCTCGACCCAGAAGGAGGCGCGCCCCTCCAGCCCCGGCAGGTCCGTGGTAAGGTCGCAGCCGGTCCCGGGCAAGAGGCTGCCCCAGTCGGTCACGGTCGCACCCACCAGGTCGCGCAGTACGCCCGGCAGCGGCCGGTCGGTCACCAGGTTGGTGGGGGTCTTGACGCCGGAGCGCACGCCGAACACCACCACGCCGCCCGCCCGGGCATACGCGGCCAATCGCCCGGCTGTCTCTTCGCCGGCCAGGATTGCTGAGGGGGCTATGACCATCTTGTAATGGCCAAGGTCCGCGTCCGGCGACACGATATCGGCCGGGATGCCCAGCTTTGCCAGTGCGCGGTAGAAGAGGAACAGGTGCCGCTTCTGGGTGAAGTCCGCCCGGTGCGGTTGGATCTGGATGGCCCACAGATCGTCGTAGTCCAGCAGCAGCGCAACTTCAGCCTCGACCGGATGCGAGGCGATCTCCGCCATCAGGGTTCTTTCGCCCGCCATTGCCAACAGCTCGCGATAGCCGGTTGCGGGGGTTGCATCATGGTGCAGCAGGCCGGAGTGATATTGCTCGAACGCGAAGCGGCACGCGCGCCAGCGGAAGTAGACGACCGCATCCGCGCCCTCGGCCAACGCATGCCAGGTCCACAAGCGCACCGTACCGGGACGCACCACGGTGTTGTAGCGGCTCCAGTTGATCGGTCCGCACTGCTGCTCCATCACCCAGAAGGGCGCCTGCTTGTAGCCGCGTGCCTGCGCATGGCAGAAAGCCGTGATGAGGGGGTCGCCCACGTCATAAGGGTAGGTGAAGGCCTCCCCCTTGCTGTCCTCCGGACGGGAGGCAGGTTTCTCCGGCAGATAGAGGAATTCTCCCTGGTGTTCGGCATGGCCGGTCGGATAGGAATCCCAGGCGATGAAGTCGAGCGGCCGGGCGAGGTCGTGGTAGTCCAGGTCCTCGAAATCGCCCAGCGCGTTGGTGGTGATGAACTGACCCACCGTGTGCCGGCGCAGAAGATCGATCTGCAGCTGCTGGTAGGAGACGGTTGTGTCGGACGCGAACCGGGCGTAGTCCAGCACGTGGCTCGGGTTGGCGCCGGTTGGGGTCAGGTTGGGCAGCCGGATCTCCTCCCACCGGCCGTAGCTCTGGCTCCAGAACACCGCACCCCACGCTTCGTTCAGCGCATCGAGAGTGCCATACTTGCGCTGCAGCCACTCTCTGAACGCGGCCGCACACTGGTCGCAGTAGCAGCGCACGGTGTCATGGCAGCCGAACTCGTTGTCGATCTGCCAGCCCACCACCGCGGGATTCCTCCCGTAGCGTTCGGCCATGGCGCGGACGATGCGCTCGCTGTGTCTGCGGTAGGTCGGGCTGGTGGGGCAGTAGTGGCGCCGCGTGCCGCTGTTGCGCACGCGACCCTCCGCGTCCACCGGCAGCACGTCGGGGTAATCGTAGGTCAGCCAGGCGGGCGGCGCGGCCGTCGGCGTGCCCAGCACCACCTCCAGGCCTGCGTGGGCCAGGGTCGCGATGGCCTCATCCAGCCACTCCCAGGAGAACCGCCCCTCGGCGGGCTCCATCAACTGCCACGCAAATTCGCCGACACGTACGGTGTCCAGGCCGGCCTCGGCCATCATGGCCGCGTCGAGGGGCCATCGTTCGTGAGGCCAGTGTTCGGGGTAATAGCAGACGCCAAGTTTCATCGGTGGGTGCCTTTCACGCTCGGTGATGGTCCATGACCTGCCGGTACAGCCTTTCCAGCCGGTCCACGTGCGCTTCGACGGTGAACTGCGCGGAGAGCGCCCGTGCATTCGCAGCGAAGTCGCGGCGGAGAGCTGCGTCTTGCAGGATGGCAGCCACCCCAGCGGCAATCTGCGCGTCCGAATCCGCCAGAAAGCCATTATAGCCATTTCGGACCAGGTCGACGAAACTGGCGTCGCGCCGCGCGACGATGGGCAGGCCGGCCATGAGGGCCTCGATCAATGTCATGGGGTGGATCTCGCTGAGCGAGGCGGTCGCTAAGACCTGCGAGATCGCATACACTTCGCCCATCCGCTCCCAGGGGAGCGGGCCTGCAAGCACAACCTGGCGGCTGAGGCCCCAGGCGCGGGCTGCGGCTGCCAGATGGGTGGCCGCGGGGCCTGCACCCGCGAGAAGCACCTTGCAGCACTCGTTGGCCTCCAGCAAGGGCCGCAGCCCCTCCACGAGCGCCAACACGCGCTTTTCCTCCCCCAGCCGGCCGGCATACAGGATCACCTGGTCCGCCGGGTCAAGGCCGAGGTCCGCGGCCATCCCCCTGCCGTCCGCGACCGTGATCCGGTCCGGATCAAATCGTTCGGCGGACGCCCCATTGCCGATCACGGCTGTGGGCAGCGCGGGGACCACGGATGCCAGATAGGCGCGTCCCTTCTCCGACGGGCATACTGCCAGATCATAGGGGGCCAGGAGCGCCGCAAGATACCCCGAGATGGCGCGATCGGGCAGCAAGCGGCCCAGGGGTGCGTAGTGCCGGTACGCGGGGTAGAGCGTGTGGAGCGTGTGGATCAGCGGCAGGTTGGCCCGCTGCGCCGCGCGCCGGCCTGCCCAGCCGAGGCCGAACTCGGTGTGCGTGTGGATGAGGTCCAGCTGTTCGCGCACCACGAGGCGGTCGATGGCCGCCTGTGGGGGCAGCCCGAGCCGGAGCTCGATCTGCCTGTTGAAGGGGAGCGAAAGAAAGCGATGGGTGTGGGGTTCATGCCCGCCGGCCCCGGGACCGGCGACGGTGAAGACGCTCACCGCGTGGCCGCGGCGCTCCAGCTCCTGCCGGGCCTGGACGATGGCGGTCGTCACGCCGTTCTTGGTGGGCAGGTAGCAGTCGGTGAATATGCCGATTCTCATGTTGACGATGCGTTAGGCGTTTAGGTGCCCGGCACTTACTCAGATGCATTTAGGTGCCCGGCACTTGCGATCCTTCGGATCGTTAAAGTGCCGGGCATCTGAGGGCGGAAAGTGCCTGGCGCTTCCCCTGGTGGGTCTAGGCGCCGTGCGCCGCCTTCGCGTGAGCCTCACTTCCGCTCGAACTTCCTGCCGGTTGCCAGCTCGACGCACTTGTACGCACCGTCGTAGATGCCGATGCCCTTGTTCTTGACGATGCAGCCGCAGTACATCTCCAGCAGGTCGGTATGGTTCGCCAGCAGGTCGATGGCCTGGAGGGTCTGGGGGATGGTGCGCGTTTCGACCGTGCCGTCGCCCAGCTCCGCGCCTCGGATCGCGCCCCACATCTCGTGCCCGCCCACGCGCGCGTTGAAGATCTTCGGCACGGGATAGAATGCCAGCTCGCTTGGCTTGGTGATCATGACATCCACCACCCGCATGAGGTAGTTGGTGGCGTAGACGGCATGGAAGGTGTTGTCGTGCAGGAAGACATGCAGCCCTTCGGCTGGCCCGTTTCGGACCTGGTCTGCCAGCGCCTTCGTGTCATCCCAGGTGAAGTGGGTCTGGATCAGTTCTTTGTACGAAGCCAGCTCGCCTTGCAGCCAGACCCAGTTGTCCTTGTGATCTCCGAGGTTGACGAAGAGCGTGATCTTGCCAGCCTTGACGAGCGGGATGCAGTACTCGATGATGGCCTTGAACAGCTCGCGCTGTGCGCCCGCACCGCCCATGGTGACCAGGAAGCGGCGCGGCTCGCCGTTTCGCATGCGCGCAAGCCGCGCCGCGCAGTCGACTTCGATGTTCTCCACCAGCTCGTGGTCCACGTGGTGTCCGGTGTAGTAGAGCGCATCCGGTGGGGTCGGGTTGAGGATCGTCCCCTTTTCGTCGAAGCCGCGCATCGCGCGGAAGCCGTAGTATCCCGATGGCGACTGCACCCCGTGCCTGGCGCCCTCGGTCAGCTGGAAGGCCATCGGCCAGTTGTCGAACATCATGTCGACGACGTGGGTCATGCCGCCCGCAACTGCACCCATGCAGGTCCACATGTGCGAAGTGAGCACCGGCATGTCGGAGGGCAGCGCTTCGTGCAGGTTGCGGAACAGCTCGCTCATCTTGTAGTCTTTGACATTGGTCTTGAGGAAGCGCCAGGGCCAGCCCACGGTCCAGCTATTCAGGAAGGTCCAAAGCCCCGGCAGCGTTCGTTCACCGGTAGTCACCGACTCCCAGACGTACTTGTTGAAGAACCCGCTGCGTTGCGAGATGCGGGACCAGCGGCTATACCAGGTGTTGCACCAGTCGATCACGTCAGTGGTGATGCCCGGGATGGCCAGCAGGTCCAGCCAGTAGGGGGTGAAACCCATCGCCCTGGCGCACGATGCGCCGGCCATCGCGATACGGTAATGGCCGAATCCCATGCGAATCGTGCTACAGATCACCGCATTGCCGGTCACGATCGGCTCGCCGTCGTCCGCGCGCACGATGTCCTTCAGCCCGAAGATGGAACCGCCGTACGGGTTGTCCTTCAGGGTGAGGGTGTATTTCTCGCTCGGGTCGTAATTGAACTTCTTGACGAACATCTCCTGCCACGCGGTGACCTTGCGGGAGTCTCGACTGCTGATGGTGTTGTCGTAGATGACGTAGCGGCCGTTTTCCATTCTCATGTCGTGACTCCATTACCCCTTCGTAGCGCCTAAGGTCAGGCCTGCGATGAAGTAGCGCTGCAGGAACAAGAAGACGAGCACCGTAGGCAGGGTCGCAATGAGCGATCCGGAGATAATCACCGTCCAATCCATGACGTATTGCCCGCGCAGGGCTGCGAGGCCGGTGGTGACAGGCTTGAGTTTGTCGTTTTGCACGAGGATCAACGCCCACAGAAAATCGTTGAAGATCCACGTGAATTCCAGTGTTGCCAGCGCGGCGAGCGCAGGCAGGGTCAGCGGCATCATGATCTGCCGGTAGATGCGGAATTCGCTGCAGCCATCCATGCGCGCCGCCTCCAGGATCTCGCCCGGAATGGTGCGCATGTAGTTGCGCAGGACGAAGGTGCAAAATCCCATCTGAAACGCGGTGTGGAAGATGATCAACGCCCAATAGGTGTTGTAGAGGCCGAGCGCGTTCACCAGCCGGAAGACCGGCAGCAGCAGGATCTGGAACGGCAGCATCATGCCGGCCACGAAAATGAAGAGGATCAGCCGGTCGCCCCGAAAGCGGAACCGGGAAAGCGCATAGCCTGCCAGCGATGAGAACAGCAGCGTCAGCACGAGCGATGGCAGGGTGATGATGAAGCTGTTGGGCAGGTAATGCGTCAGGCCGCCGCGCGTCCATGCCTCGCCGAAGTTCTTGAGGGTCAGCACGTTCGGCAGGGACCAGAAGCCGCGCGTGAGGATGTCGTTATTGGTGCGCAGCGAGGTGATGAGTGCGGTGAGCACCGGCACCAGCCACAGCAGCGTCAGCGCATAGATGAAGATGTAGACTGCCCAGCGCCCGAGCAGGCTTTTTTGTCTGTCAGTCATGGGGGGCCTCCTAGTACTCCAGCTCGGTGCGCAGCGTCTGCCACAGGTAGATGAAGATGAACACGGCAGTAATCAGGAACAGGACCACCGCGATCGCGGCGCCATAACCCATCTTGTAGTTGTTGAAGGCCTCAATGTACATCATGTTCGCCAACACGCTGGAGGAGTTGGCCGGGCCGCCGCGCGTCATCACGAAGACCAGGTCGAAGGATCGCAGCGAGTCGATGATGCTGATGACCACCACGACCACCGTGACCGGGCTGAGCAGCGGAAGGATCACATTGCGAAACGTCTGCCAGAAATTGCACCCGTCCACCTGGGAGGCGTCGATCAGCGAGGGGTCAACCCCCTGCAAACCGGCGAGGTAGAGAGTCATCACGTAACCGACCTGGCGCCAGATGGCCGCGGCGATGATGCACCAGGTGGCCAGCCGCGGATCGCTGAGCCAGCCGGGCGTCTTCTCGACCCCGACCGCATTCAGCACACTGTTGAAGAGCCCGGTGGCCGGCTGGTACATCCAGCCCCAGATGAGGCCGATGACCACGGGTGCGATGATGTAGGGCGAATAGAACGCCGACTTGATGGCCTTAGCGCCGGGAATGTCGCGGTTCAGGACCATCGCCAGGGCTAACCCGATGACAACCGGCAGGGTGATGAACGAGATGACCCATTTGGCGTTGTTGCCGATCGCAATCCAGAAGATCTTGTCATCGAACAGTCGGACGTAGTTGCGCAAGCCAATAAAGGCTGGTGCGGACACGCCATCCCAGTTGGTCAGGCTGAGATAGAAGGAGTAGATCATCGGGCCGATGACCCACATGAGGAACAGGGCGAGCGGGGCGGCCAGGAAAAGGTAGGGAATCCAGGCGGTCTTCCCGCCAGATTGCCGCCAGCGACCCGGTCGGATAGCACCTTTGGTTGCCATGATGCGCCCTCCGTGGGAAGATGATGCGTGAGACGTGATGGGGGGATCTCACATCCCACGCACCATTGGCGTGTCTTGCGTGCTATTCCGCAGCGAAGATCAGCGCGCGTTCCTTCTCCAGATCGGCCAGGATCGTGTCGATCTGTGTGGTGTCGTTCCAGAAGGCCTGGAATGCGGCCATGCCCTTCTCGGCCATCTCGGGGGTGGTGTCGCGATCGAAGAACTGTGCGATGTAGTCCGCGCCCGCCAGCAGCTCCATGCCCTTCTTCGATGCCTCGGGGAAGCTGCTCGTGTCCACCTCGGTGTTCGTAGGCAGGCGCTTCAGTTCCTCCGCGACGTAGGTCTGCACTTCCTTGGATCCCAGGAAGGCCAGGAACTGCTTGGCGGCCTCGGGATGCGGCGCGTTGGCGGCTGCAAAGTAGCCGTCGGTCGGCGCGTCCTCACCGATCGGGACCGCCGGATCGATGATCGGGAAGCGGAAGAAGTCGTAGTCCGCCTTGTTCTCCTCAGGGATCGAGTCCATGACGAACTGGCCCATCAGGTACATCGCGGCCTTTTCCTGCAGCATGAACGGGAGCACATCCTGCCAGTCGTAGGAGGCAGCGTTTTCGATGAAGTAGCCGTTGTCCAGCAGCTCAGCCCAGTATTCGAAGGCTTTCTTCACGCGCGGGTCGTCATATTTCTCCGTCCCGAGCATCAGGTTGATGTGGAATTCAGGACCGTTGACCCGCATGTTCAGGTAGTCGAACCAGGCGGCTGCAGGCCATGCATTCTTGGTGCCGCTGACGATCGGGGTGACCCCGTTGCTCTTCAGCGTCTCGCAGACCTTCAGGAAATCTTCCCAGGTCTCCGGCGGGGTCAGGTTGTATTTCTCGAAGACCTTCTTATTGTAGTACACCGCCCACCAGTAGTAGCTGGTCGGCACGAAGTACTGTTTCCCGTTGACCGTGCTCAGCGCCTGGAAGCCCTTGGGATAGGATTCGTTCCACCCTTCATTGGCCCAGACATCGCTGATGTCCAGGATCTGGCCCTTGTCGATGAAGAACCGGGCGCGGTTGCCCGCGAACCAGGTCATGACGTCCGGCGGTTGCGATGAGGTGAGATAGGCACGAATGGCCTGCTTGAAGTCCTCATGTGCGACCGTGCTGTGCACCACCTTGATGTTCGGATATTTCTCCATGAACATCTTCACGGTTTCTTCGTCGGCTGCACGCGGCGCGGGATCGCTCTGGTAGGAGTTGTAGACCATCGTGGTCACGGGGGCCGCGGGGACCTGCACCTCGACCTGCTTCTCGACCACCTGGGTCACGACCTTCTCGACCTCGACCGGTTTCTCGACGACTTTTTCCTTCTCGACCACCTGGGTGACGACCTTCTCGACCACTTGCGGGGTCGGGGCGGCGCAGGCGGCCAGCATCGCCACCATGACGAACACGGCCAATACGTTCAGAACTCTATACCACTTGGACTGCATGGTTGCTTCCCTCCTTTGGGTGCTAGATTGGAACTAAGGGTGAGTCAAACAGACAGGGATGTCTTGCCGATCCCCAGTCGCGAGGGGGGTTCACCTCCATTCAGCAGGGATGGACCGGTGCGGTGGTCTGGCGCACCACCAGCGACGCTTCCAGCCGGATCTGCCGGGGGCCGGCCTCAGGCTGGCTGAGGGCATCCATCAGCAGGCATGCACAGGCCTGGCCGATGGCGAACGTGTCCTGGCGCATGGTCGTCAGTGGGGGGTCGAAGTAAGAAGCCAGGGGCATGTCATCGAAACCGATCACCGAGAGGTTGTCCGGCACCTGCAGACCCAGCTCGCGGCCAGCCCGCAGGATGCCCACGGCCATCCGATCATTTTGAGCGACGACCGCGGAGAGGTCCGGTGCGCGGGTGAGCAGCTCATGCAGGGCGGCGTGCCCCGAGGTGGCTGACCAGTCGCCTGCCACCACCAGTGCAGGGTCGGGGGGAATGCCGGCATCCGCCAGCGCATCGGCATACCCGCGGTTGCGCTCCTGGGCGCAGTCCTCGGCCAGAGGACCGGTGACCTGCGCGATGCGGCGGTGGCCCAACTGCGTGAGGTGCTCGGTGGCCTCATAGGCCGCCCTGTGGTTGTCCAGGTACGCCAGGTTCTGCACGTCATCGCGCGGACAGCCGCCCATCAGCACGGTGGCGAAGTCGTTCGGCAGGTGTTGCACGGGCAATTCGACGAACGGACTGATCACGATCAGTCCGTCCACGCGGCCCCGGGCCACCAGCTCGTCCACGAGGTCCACAAACTGGCGCTCATCCGCGAACGAAGCACAGAGCAGGTAGTACCCGCGCTCGCGCGCGACGGATTCGGCGCCTTCCATGTTGGATGCGTAAGTAAAATCGGTGAGGTTGGGCGCGAGGCAGGCGAGCGTGTTGGTGCGGCCCTGCGCCATCGAGCGGGCGATGGCATGGGGGCGGTAGTCGAGGTCCTGGATTGCCGATTCGACGCGCGCCTGGGTTTCCGGCATCACGCCTGGGGCACCGTTGACGACGCGCGAAACAGTCTGGTGGGATACGCCCGCCAATAGGGCTACATCGCGCAGAGTGGGACGCTTCGTCGATGCGCGGGACATATTTTCTTCCCTTTGGAGGCCATGTTACCGGTAAAGTGAACGGTAACATGACTATACGCCCATTCGGGGAGTTTGTCAATACCCAATTTTTCGTGCGTGTGGGCGCCGGCGGCCCTCAGGCAATCTCAGCCGCCGGCGATGGCACCCAGGATCTTGAGGGGTTCGACGCCCGCTGCAACGGCTTCGGGCAGCGGGGCATCCGGCGATTCATGGGAGAGGTCTTTTCCGGTGGCGTAGAAGCGCATTAAGGGCCGCCGCTGCTGCGTGACCTGGTCGCGGATCGTCCCGCGCAGCGCCGGATAGGCGGCTTCGAGCGCGTCGAGGACCGAGCGTTGCGTCACCGGGCCCTCGACCTTTAGCGCCACCTCTTTGTCGACCTGCGCCAGCGTCCGCAGGTGGTACGGAAGCACGACACGGATCATGGCAGCATCTGCACTTCGACGGACATGACGGACGGCAGGTCGCGGGCGATGGTGCTCCAGGAGTCGCCGGCATCGGCCGAGGCGTACACCTGCCCGCCCGTGGTGCCGAAGTACACGCCGCACGGGTCGAGCGAGTCCACGGCCATCGCATCGCGCAGCACGTTGACGTAGCAGTCGCTCTGTGGCAGCCCGCGCGTGAGCGCCTCCCACTCGTTGCCGCCCGTCCGGCTGCGATAGACGCGCAGCTTGCCGCCGGGCGGGTAATGCTCGGAGTCGCTCTTGATCGGCACAACGTAGACCGTGTCTGGCTCGTGCGCATGGACCGCGATCGGAAAACCGAAGTCGGACGGCAGGTTGCCGCTCACCTCGTGCCACGACTCGCCCGCATCGTCGCTCCGCATCACATCCCAATGCTTCTGCATGAACAGGACATCGGGACGTGAGGGGTGCATCGCGATGCGATGGACGCAGTGACCGGTTTCAGCCTCAGCATCCGGAATGTAGTCGGACCTCAGACCCCGGTTGACCGGCTGCCACGTCTGGCCGGCGTCGCCGGTGCGGAACGCGCCCGCGGCCGAGATGGCGATGAACATCCGCCCGGGATTGCCCGGATCGAGCAGGATCGTGTGCAGGCACAGCCCTCCTGCACCCGGCATCCACGAGGGTCCCGAGGGGTGCTGGCGCAGACCTGGCAGCTCTTCCCAGGTGGCGCCGCCGTCCCGGGTTCGGAAGAGCGCGGCGTCTTCGACCCCGGCATACACGGTATCCACATCGGTCAGCGAAGGCTCGAGATGCCACACCCGCGTGAATTTCCAGGGACGCTGTGTGCCGTCGTACCACTCGTGTGTCCCGGCGTCGCCTTCGTAGACGAACTGGTTGCCCATCGTCGTCCAGGTCTTGCCGCCGTTATCGGAGCGGTGGATCGTCTGCCCGAACCACTCACTGGTCTGCGAGGCATAGATCCGGTCAGGATCTACGGGTGAGCCCTTGAGATGGTAGATCTCCCAGCCGCCGAAGTGGGGGCCCGAGATGTTCCATTGCGCTCGTTTGCCGTCGGATGTGAGAATGAACGCGCCCTTGCGCGTGCCTACCAGCACCCGTACGCTGCTCATCGCTTGCTCCTTCCTGCGCCGGCGCCAAAATCCTCCGGCCGCGCGATCCTTGCCACGGCTCAGCTTGCCGGCGGTTGGATGACTTTGAACGTTGCGCCGCTCGGATCCGTCACCGCGGCGAATCGACCGTAGGGCGAATCGTCGATGGGCCCCAGCACTTTTCCGCCGTGCTTGACGATGGTCGCCACTGTCTCTTCCGTGTTGGCGACGGAGAAGTAGATGACCCACTGCGGGTGCAGATTGCCCCACGCAGGATCGATCTGCATGATGCCCCCGAGCATCTTCTCGCCGTGCTTGAGCACGTAGTACTCCAGCCCGCCCGGCATCGGATCCGCGGTAGCGCCCAGCAAGGCCGTGTAGAAGTCACGCGCCTTCCTGGCGTCGGGGGAGTACAGCTCATACCAGGTCATCGAACCTGGCTCGTCAGTCACCTGAGCGCCGATGTGTTTCCCCGCCTGCCAGAAGCCGAAGGCTGCGCCGGTGGGATCTTCACAGGTCGCCATGCTGCCAAAGTCACCTATCACCATGGGCGGGAACAAGACCCTGGCTCCCAACCCCTGCGCGCGTGCTACATCGGCCTCGCTATCCTCGGTGGCGAAATACAGACCCCATGCCGCGGGCATTGCCGGCGCGCCGGGCTGGGCGCCCGCGATGCCCGCGGTCATCCGCTGTCCCAACCGGGCGGTTGCGTACCCGCCAAACTCGGGGCCGCTGACGTCGTACTCCCAGCCGAATACGGCATGGTAGAACTCGCGCGCCGCGCCGGCATCCGGCGTTCCCAGGTCGGCCCAGGTGGGCGTGCCCCCTGGCTTTGCATGTGAGTAAGTGGTCATGACACCTCCTTGATTCGCCAAGATGTATCTTGACGGTCTGAGTGGTTCATCCGGCAAAGTGTTGCCCATCAGTGAGGTGGCGATGAACCTGGCGGATGAACGGCCAAGTGTCTGACAAATATCGTACAAATAGATGTGACGCGCAGTAATAGAAATTACGTTCTTGAGCGCGCGGATGCGATGTGTTAGAATGTGTGGTGGGCCGCCTGCAGATGGCAGGAAATGCCCAAAACTCCCCATCAGGAACGGTGAGAGGTCAGTATGAAGATACTCGTCAGCGGCGGCGCGGGCTATATCGGGAGCACGGTCGCCCAGCAGTTGTTGGCGGCCGGCCACAGCGTCACCGTGTACGACAACCTGTCCAACGGCCATCTTGCGGCCATTCCCGAGGCGGCGACTTTCGTTCGGGGTGACACCCTGGATCGTGCGGGCCTGGACCCGGTCTTTGCCGGTGCGGGCTTCGACGCAGTGATGCATTTCGCTGCGTTCATCGAGGCCGGCGAATCCATGCGTGAGCCCGGCCGTTTCTTCCGCAACAACGTGTCCGGCAGCCTGGCGCTGATCGAGGCGGCCGCGAGTCACGGCGTGGGACGGTTCGTCTTTTCGTCCACCGCGGGAGTCTACGCCAGCAAGGACGGCCCCCTGACGGAGGATGATCCTGTAGGATCTGCCAGCGTCTACGGCGCCACCAAGTACATGGTCGAGCAGGCGCTGGAGTGGTATGCCCGGATCCACGGCCTGCGGGTTGCCATCCTGCGCTACTTTAACGCCGCAGGGGCCGCAGGACCGCGCGGTGAGGCTCACCGGCCGGAAACCCACCTGATCCCGCTGGTGTTGCAGGTGGCGCTGGGGCAGCGAGAGCAGATCGCGGTCTTCGGAAGCGACTATCCGACGCCCGACGGCACCTGCATCCGCGATTACATCCACATCGAAGACCTGGCATCCGCACACGTCCTGGCACTCGAAGGGCTGGCCGGTCGCCCCTTCATGCGTTACAACCTGGGCAACGGCAGCGGTTACTCCGTGCTGGAGGTCATTCAGACCGCTCGCTCGGTCACCGGTCACCCGATTCCCGCGTCCATGCAGCCGCGGCGCGCCGGCGATCCGGCCATCCTGATCGCGGGCAGCGCACGGGCCCGCGCGGATCTGGGCTGGCAGCCCCGCCGTCCCGAACTGCGCGAGATCGTCGAGAGCGCCTGGCAGTGGCACCGGACCCATCCGCACGGTTACGGAGAGGCCCATGGCAGTTGATCGACAGGTCGTTCAGGCCTTCGAAGAGCGTTTCGGTGTGGCGCCGGCTTACGTCGTGCGTGCGCCGGGCCGCGTCAACCTGATCGGCGAGCACACGGACTATAACGACGGGTTCGTCCTGCCCCTGGCCATCGATCGGGCCGCGTGGATTGCACTGCGGCCCGCGGCAGGCCGGGCGGTGACCGTTCACTCGCTGGATTTCGGCGAGGTGGACACGTTCGATCTTGACCACGTGGCTCCCCAGCCAGGCTCGTGGGCCAATTACGTGCGCGGGGTGGCCTGGGCGCTGCAGCAGCGCGGCTACGCGCTGGCCGGTTGGGAGGGCGTGCTGGCCGGCGATGTGCCGGTGGGTGCAGGCCTCTCCTCCTCGGCCGCGCTGGAGATGGCCGTCGCGCGCGCGTTCGCGGCAGTAGGGAGCTGGCCCTGGGATCCGCCCGCGATGGCGCTGAGCGGCCAAATGGCCGAAAACAAGTGGGTGGGCGTCAACACCGGCATCATGGACCAGATGATCTCTGCCGCGGGCGTGGCCGGCCATGCGCTGCTCATCGACTGCCGCTCGCTGGAGACCACGCCCATCCCGCTGCCCGCAGGCTATGCAGTCGTCGTGCTGGACACGGCCACCCGCCGCGGGCTGGTCGGCTCGGCGTACAACGAGCGCCGCGACCAGTGCGAGGCTGCCGCACGCCATTTCGGCGCCAAAGCGCTGCGCGACGTGAGCGTCAGCCAGCTCGAAGCGGCGCAGTCCGATCTCGATCCGCTGATCTACCGCCGCGCCCGGCACGTGGTTACCGAGAACCAGCGGGTGCTCGACACGCGCGACGCACTGTGTGCCAGCGAGGCAGCGGGTGCTGCCGTGGCAGTGGATGCGGCTGCGGCAGTGGGCCGGCTGCTGGACGCCAGCCACGCCAGCCTGCGCGACGATTTTCAGGTTTCCAGCCCTGAGCTGGACACTTTCGTGGCGATCGCAGCAGCCCACCGGGCGTGCGCGGGTGCGCGCATGACCGGAGCGGGCTTCGGCGGTTGCGCAGTGGCCCTGGTGGGGGATGAGGGCAGCGCAGCGTTTGCCAGGAGCGTGGCCGCGGAGTACATGGCGCGCACCGGCCTGTCGCCGCGCGTCTACGTCTGCCGCGCCACCAACGGCGCGGAGCTCGTGACGTGATGGGTGGAGACAGAATGGCGATCCGTGGAAGAATCCTCGCGCGAGATGAGATCCGGGGCATCTGGGCGATCGATCGCAGCGAAGTGATCGATGCCGTGTACTACCTTGAAGATGGTGTCCTCGTGTTGAAGCCGGAGCACTACGACATGCGCAGCTGGCCGCCGGGGGCGGCTGACAAGCATACGCCGGAGCTCGAAGCCTGCTATGACGACGGCGGCTGGTTCTTTGGCCTGTTCGATGGCCATCGCCTGGCCGGCGTGGCCGTGCTGGGCAGCCGCTTTGTCGGCAAACAGCCGCGCATGCTTCAACTCGAGTTCCTGCATGTCAGCAGCCCGTACCGGCGCCGGGGACTGGGCACGCAGTTGTTCAACCTGGCTGCGGCCGAGGCGCGGCGGCGGGGCGCGGAGTGGATGTACATCTCCGCGACCCCATCCGAGAACACGATCGGCTTCTACCTTCGCCTGGGATGTCGAGTTGCGCTGGAGCCGGATCCCGAGCTCTTCGAACTCGAGCCGGAGGACATCCACCTCGAATATCTAATCGGAAACGACAGCTCTAGTACCTCGACCGCCCGCCCAGCCGCGTGACCGTGCCCGAGAGGGTGAGACTGGCCAGCTGGCTGCCGGGAGAATAGGCTCCACCTTCATAGAGGCCATCTTTGGCCGAACCCGTGCTGCTGCCGCCGCCATAGAGTAGGTACGTGGCGCCTTCGACCAGGTCGGGCGAAGAAAAGGCGATGGACTGGTAGGCTTTGGCCGGCTCAAAGGTGAAGATCTCGGTCCCATCGCTGGCCTGGAGGTGGATCAGGGCGCCGGACTGCAGCGGCGAAGAGAGATTCACCAGGATCGAAAGCTGGCTCGAAGACTCGTCCGGCGCCTGCGCCATGCCCGAGCTGCCCACCGCGATGAGGTAACCGCCGGTCATCTTGAACGACCGGTCGTAGTCCAGCGCGGCGTTCATGTTCTGCGTCGGGCCGTGGACGATGAGCACACCACCGGTCATCTCGACCGCGCCGTTGATGTCGATCCCATCGCCGCCGGCTTCAACCACGATCTGGCCGCCGTTGATGCGCAGGATCTGGTTGCTCGTCGCAGACGCATCCTGGCGCGGCCCACCGCCGCGGCCTGGCCGGCCACCTGGCGCTGGCTGGCCAGCGCCCGCCATGCCCGAGCCGTCATTGCCGCCGGCCACGTTCAGGCCGTCATCGCTCGACACCACGTGAAGGTCGCCCCCATTCAGCGTGATCACCGCGCTCTCGATCCCCTCGTACGAGCGTGTGATGTCGATCTCGCCACCGTTCACGGTCAGCTCCGAGCCGGCGTGCATGGCATCGTCACCGGTGGCAATGTCGAACGTGCCGCCGTTGACGGTCAGGGCGCCGTTAGAGTGAACGGCATCATCCGCCGAATCGATCGCGAAGGCGCCGCCCTCGATCACCACATTGACCCCTGCCTTGAGGCCCTTGGCCGATGTGGCCTCGTCGATCTCCGCGCCGCTCCCGCCGCCGGCCGCCAGCTCGAACTCGCCGCCCCCGATCGTCACATCGGTCTGGGCCTGGATCGCGTCGCCGGCCGCGGTCACATCGAACACGCCGGCCTCGATCGAGATGTAGCCCTTCGTCGCGTCTTCCTCGTTGTCCGACTTCAGGCCGTCGCCCTGGGCCGTGATGGTGATGGCGCCGTCCTTGATGACGAGGTAGTCCTTGCCGCGGATGCCGTCATCCGCCGCGTCCACCACGATCGTTCCGCCCGCGATCACGAGACCGTCCTTGCTGGCGATGCCGTCGTTGAAGTTCGCAGCCACGGCCAGTGCCCCGTCACCGGTGATGGTGAGATCGGCCTTGCTGAAGATGGCGGCGTTAGGCTCATCCGTCTCCGCATCCTCGAAGACGTAGGACTCGCCGTCGGTCACGAAGTTCTCCTTACCCTCAGCGAGGACGATGACCGCGACTTCAGCCGACGCGACGTCGATCGCCGCGCCCGTAGAGTTGCGGATGTCGACGCCGTCCAGGATCAGCCTGACCTCTTCCTCGTCCTCCGTGTCGACGACGATCTGTCCATCCGCGAGCTTGCCGCTGATGCGATACGTCCCTGCCGCAGTGATGGTGGCCTTGCTGCCGGTCACCTTCACACCGTCACCGGCCGCGTCGATCGAGTCGCCGTTCAGCGTGATGAGGGTTTCTGTGGCGCTCGGCTCGCTAGCGGGAGACGTCTCGTGGACCTGGCTGTTGTCAGAGAGAGCATCTGCCACCGAGGACGCGCCTGCCCCTTGGGCTGCGGTCGCAGCGCCGGCAACGACAGTCGTGGTAGAGTTTGTAGACGCAGTGGTCGCGGCCGGCTGAGTGTTAGCCTCAGGCGCAACGACAGTCGTGGTTGCGCCCGTGCCGGCAGTATTGCGTTCCGGCGCCACATTCGCCGCGCTCGATCCGCCCCCGCACGCGGCCAGGGTGGATAGCGCCAGCGCGCAGATCAAAGATACAATGGTCTTCTTGTTCATTTCCTTGCTCCTGCCCAACAAAATAACAGCAGGATGTTAGGATCTGATAAAGAACTGATCAGGATGCGGCTGGGATTCGCCTCTCTGCCGATCCTGCGCAACCCGGGCGGCCGATGCTGCGTATGTCGTAGGGAGTATCAGGATGGCAACCGAAACCAGCGAGACAAGCCCCTTCATGTTCGACTTCTACAGCCGCTTCTACGAGGCCGTTGCTTCCAGCGCGGCCAATGCCGAGTACTGTCGTCGCGTTTACGGACGCAACCTGTGCCAGCACGGGTTCGCCGAAATGTCCCATCTCGACCACCTGATTGAGGTCTGCCAGGTGTCGGCGGGCAGCCGCGTGCTCGACCTGGGCTGTGGCAACGGCATGATTGCTGAAACCATCACGGACCTGACCGGCGCGCACGTCACCGGGATCGACTTCATCGGGCGGGCCATTCGGGACGCGCAGGCGCGGACCGAGGAGAAGCGGGACCGGCTCGCATTCGTCGTGATGGATATGTCCCGCCTGGATTTCCCGCCGGCCAGCTTCGATGTCGTCATCTCGATCGACACCCTCTATTTCGGCGATGCCTATGAGATCCTGCGGCCGGTCATTCCCATGCTCCGTTCCGGCGGCCGGCTGGCTGCGTTCTTCGACCAGAGCTGCGAGCCGGACGAGCCGCTCGAGAGCTACCCGGCGGATTTGACCCTGCCCCACGGCACGGAGCTGGCCCAGGCACTGCAGCGCCTGGGCCTGTCGTATCGGACATGGGACTACACCGGGCAGATGCTGGCGCACGTGCGCCGCCGGAAGCCGGTTCTGGAGGCTCTCAAGGCGCAGTTCGAGGCGGAGGGCAACCGGTTTCTCTACGACAGCCACCTGGGAGAGGCGAACGGCATCGAAAGGGCCTACGTCAACGGCGCGGGCCGGCGGTACTTGTACCTGAGCGTCACCTGACAACAGGGCAACGCTGGCGGCGATATCCTGCGCTGCATCCGCTCAACACCGGGCGCTGGCTCGCACAAGTTTCGGAATCGGTCCACGGTGGCCTATAATCGGCGTTGCAGGAATACGACACTCAGCTGGAGATGGACGAGCGCCGATGAACTCTTACGAACGCTATCAGGCCCGGCTGCGCGGGGAGCCGGTGGACCGCGCGCCCAACTTCGACATCATGATGCAGTATGCGGCCCATCACATCGGGCAGCCGCTTTCCCGGTACTATCTCGACTATCGCGTCCTCGTCGCCGCGAACCTGGCGGTGGCGGAGGACTTTTACCTGGATATCCTCCAGGCCATCTCCGATCCGTATCGCGAGGCCGCGGATCACGGGCTGGCGGTCGAGTTCCCTGAAGATGGCCTGCCGTTGAGCAAGGAACCTCTGCTGGTCGACCCGGGCGACTTGGCGAAGCTGCGCCCGGTCGCGCCCGAGTCGGGCCGGCGCATGAGCGACCGGCTGGAGGCGATCCGAAGCTTTCGCGAACAGGCCGGCGGCTGGGCGCCGATCATGGGCTGGGTAGAGGGCGCGCTGGCCGAGGCGGCCGACCTGCGCGGTGTGGGCCAGCTCATGTCCGACCTCTACGACCGGCCGGAGTGGGTGGCGGATCTGGTCGAGTTCTGCGCGGAGGAGGCGATCAGCTTCGCGCGTGCCCAGGTTGCGGCCGGCGCGGACATCATCGGCGTAGGCGACGCAGTCTGCTCGCAGATATCGCCCAAGATGTATCGCCAGTTCGCGCTGCCGTACGAGCAGCGCCTCTTCGCCGCGATCCGTGAGGCAGGCGGGGTCGGGCGCCTGCACATCTGCGGCAACACGAGCCGCATCGTGGCCGACATGGCCCGCAGCGGCGCGCCCATCGTGGACCTTGACTGGATGGTGGATTGGGGACAGGCGGTGCGCACCCTGGCTGAAGAGGGCGGGATCGCAGCGTGCGGCAATTTCGACCCGGTCAGTGTGATGCTCCAGGGTACGCCGGAGCAGGTGCAGGAGGCCGTGCTTCACTGCCTTGCCGCAGGAAACGCGGCCTCCTTCATCATGGCCGGCTGCGAGATTCCGGACGGCACGCCGCCCGCGAATCTGCTGGCGCAATACGAGGCGCTCAGGGCCGCGGGCACTGGCTCACATGCCGGCCAGATGCCTCGCCAGGTTGATGAACAGGTGGCGCCCGTCAGCCGTCATGTGCGGCGGACCGGCCTGGAAGCCCCATAACAGGAAGCGGCGCTCCCCCACATCCTGCTGCACCAGGTTGTAGTGCGTTTCATCCGCAGGTTCGCGGCCGATCAGCAGGATGCCCGATGGCGGCTTCGGGATCAATATGCCGACATGTTCTGTCTTGTCATAGACCCGGACGAGCCGGTCCCGACCCATCGGGATGCCATATGGGCTGTGCCACAGGTCGTGCGCGGCATCCACCGCATAGGTGAGCGTCTCGGTTCCGTGCCAGCCGTTCGGATCGCCGATGTCGAGACCGGCCCTGCCGAAGAACGCATAGCCGCCCTCGCCGAGACCGAGGACCGGCGCGGAGTACTGCAGCAGGGTGTCCATCGCGGCGGGCGTCCCCCAACTCGTCCCGTAGCCCGTCTCTGGTCCGATCACGATCAGGTCATAGTTGTTCCAGGCGGTCCCGGCGACATCCGCCATGGGAACCAGGTCGACCGAGTACGCGCCTGACTGGAGGAGCTTCTGGTAGGCCACCGCGGTCGTCAGATCGCTCTGCCAGACGTAGGCTGCGCGCGGCAGCACCGCGAAGCCGCCAGTGCGATGCCGCACAAACGACTCTCCGTAGTTGTTGTTGCCCCAGCCGGTTGCCTTCACGACATACTGGCCAGACAGCTGCGTCTTCCCGAAGACCGCGCCGTAGACCCCGTCGTCCGGCTCGCCATCCATGTTCATGCCATCGTCGAAGAGCTGGAGCAGTTCGACCAGGTCCCCGTTCGGACCCTGGACCAGCGCCCACACCTCCGCACCGGCAACCGGTTTCTCGTCGGTCAGCACGACCAGGATCGGGATCTTCGCGCCCGCGATTCGTTTTTCCGGGGGCAGGCCGAAGCCCAGGTGCATGCTGGTCGGCGACCGGGCAGAGAGGATGAAGAGGTAGTTCGCACACGGCTTGGTCATCAGCTCGACCACCCACCCACCGCCCAGCGGCTTCTGCACGCGGAACTGGTGATGCGTGGCATCCTGGATTTCACGCACATCCGGCGGATTGTCCTTGACCAGGTTGCCCAGCGGGTCGGTCAGAGACATCTGCATCCAAACGGCTGGGTCGTCCCAGTTGACGGTGAAGATGGCCTCGGGCAGCCCCTCCTCGACGGGGACCTCGAAGACCAACTGCTCGCAGAAGTAGCCGGTGCTCTCCCAGACGCGCTGCTGGTGGCCGTTGACCTCGCCGATGGCTTTGTACACGTCGGCCAGCCGGTTGGGCAGCGTGGTGGGCATGTTGGGTCCCGGCAGGGCAGCAGGGGATGCGGCTGTCGCTGCGGACGCTGCGGCTGCCGGAGGCAAGATGTCCACGCCGGCCTGGAATGCGCGGCCATCCGTGTCAGCCGCGATATCGCCCAGGAGCGCCTCATCGGCATCCCTGCCGAGCGCCACCGTGTGCACCACCACCCGCGAGGGTATGATCGTGCCGCCGACCGCCGGGTCGGACCAATAGGGCGACACGTTCTCCATGCCGTCGCTGAGAAGCGCCAGGCTCCAGTCATGATCGCTCTTGCCCCTGGCGACGAGCTCATCGTAGCCAAGCTTTGCGCCCGAACCCAACGCAGTCGCACCGCCGAGCGCCAGAGCGTTCACCGCATCCTTGGCCGCGTTCCATTCCGGATCGCCGGTGACGGTGGTCAGTCCATAGTTGACCGCCGCGCTTGACTCGAAGGAGACCACGCCGATCATGTCGTCGATGTTGGTGTGATCGACGAAAGCACGCGCGGCGTTCTTCGCGGCTTCCAGCTTGTCATGTTCGAGCATGCTGCCGGAACGGTCGATCACCAGCACCTGGTCCGCGCTCAGCTTCGGCAGATAGAACACCGCTCGCTTTTCGGTGTCGGTCTGAGCGCCGAGCGTGACTTCCAGGTCGTAGTAGTCCGCCGCGGGCTGGTCGTGTGCGCTGACGATGAGGAAGTGGGTGTCGAGCACCCGATAGGCGGAGAGCACGGGGCTATCCTGCCCTCCGATGTGCACGGTGAAGTCGCTTGCGGTGTAGGTGACGGGTGCGCTGGGCGGCGTGGCGGTCTTCACCTGCACGAGGATCTTGTCGGGACCATCGAATGCGCCCGCGTTGACCGGGTTGGTCTCCGTGGGTTGAAGGATATCGAAGACCGGCGTACAGGCGCGTTGGCTGGCTGCGTCGAAGTTGTCGGTTTCGCCTGACGCGGGCTCGTACTTCCCATCGCGGTCGGTGTCCTCACAGCCGTCGACTGCGCCGTCGTTGTCGTTGTTGAAGTCCAGCTCCTTGCGCACGCCGTCGCCATCGTGATCCGCGCTGCGCAGGCTGTACGCGCCTGCGGTGTTGAAGACGTATTCCCGCAGGTCTGCCTTATCCTGGACCCAGTCGTCATCGGAGTCGGCGTAGGTTGGCATGGTGTGGAACCGGTTCTCTTCGTCCCAGTCCATGATGCCGTCGCCGTCCGCGTCGGTCCAGATGCCTGGCTCGTCAGAACGGACATTGGGGGCCGAGGCCGGCGGGACATAGTAGCAGGTGATGTCCACGGAGTCGTAGTTTTCCCAGGTGGTTCCGCTCCAGGGATCGAAAAGCCGGATCTGTTGGGTGCCATCCCCCAGGGTGCGGTAGCCGCCGATCACGGTCTGGTGTCCACCGTGGAACCGCATGATGGGCCGGCTGGCGTCGATGAATCCCCTCACCTGGTCCCAGGTCGGTTGGGCGTATGCGTAGGTGTAGTCGCTGACGTTGATGCCGAGCGCCCAGGCCAGCAGGTAGCCGCCGTGGCTGCCGTCGCCGCCGCACACTCCGGTCCTGCGATCGTGCGCGAGGTCGAGATGCGGATTGTAGAGCTCACCGACATCGACCACCGGGTCGCCCCAATTCTCCAGGAGATGGTAGCCGATCCGATCCATGCTCAGGCTGCCGCCGTAGTGGGTCACGATCATGGCGATGGATGCGCGCACGCAGCTGTTCCGGCCGTGGGTGTAGATGCCGTCCGGGTGGACCGCGTCCCATGCGACCTCTTCTCCTGACGTCGCGGGGTTGCCCTCAGCGTCGCCGTCGATGCACAGCAGTGGGTTGTCCTTCTTCTGGCGCAGCCAGGTCATGCCTAATTCGACCTGGGGGCCGATGCTCAGCGCGTCCGGCGAGTCGCCCGCGGCCGTGATGCTGCCAACTGCCAATACGGTCACGCTCAGCGGCGTCGACCAGGCAGCGGGCTGTTGGCCCAGGATGGCCCGCACGCGCCACCAGTACTGGCCGCCGGGCAAAGGTAACGGCGGGGTGTAGTAGGGCTGGTCGAGCGTAACGTTCACCAGCGGCGAACCGAACGCCGCGTCATCATCGACCTGGAGTTGATAGGTCGCACCCGGCACAAACATCCAGCCCAGCGCGAAGCCGTCGCTCGCCATGACCGCGCCATCTCCGATCGTGCTCCAGATCGAGCGTGGCACCGGGTTGGCAGCACCCGGCGTGTGATCCGCCGGGCCATAGACGGCCCAGTCATCCGGGGAAAGGTTGCTGTGGCCAGGATAGAGGCCGATCGTCCGGTTTGTGGGTGGCGGTGCGGACACATCCTGTGCGCCGGAGCCAACAACGAAATCCACCCACCAGCCGGCCTGCCACAGCCCGGCTGCCGCGGCATCGGCTGCCGCATCGCCGGGCGCCGCGCCGTAGGCTGCAAAATCCCGGATGGTCTGGGGATTGTGCGCCGATCCGGCGTAGAGTGCGACCTGGTCAGCTGCCGTGGCAAAGGGATCCACCAGCGATGGAGGCGAATGCAGCACCGAGCGGCCGCCGCCGAAGCTGTAATCATCCGCGCCCGGACCCAGTCCATCGAAGTAGATCAGCACGAAGCAGCCCGGCGGAATCGGGGGCAGGGCGTCGGGGATGGTGTAGTTTCCGCCACTCTGGTTGCTCACCTGCCAGCCGCTGATATCGGGGCCGGCTTCGATTGCGGATGCAGCGAAGACTGGCGCCGCAGCCGATCCTCCAAGCGGGCCCGCCTCCCTCATGATGAGCGGCAGATAGAGCGGAAAGTTCGTCCCAGGGACGGCTAGCTCAACCCACTGGTGCTGGCCGGCAAGGGGCCGGGCCTGCACCTCGTTGAGGTGGACCGCAGCATCAGTTGTCGTTATGAGGTGAGCCCGAGGGCGCGCGTCCGGTGTGGCTGAGAGCGGCAGGACCGAACCCGCAATGAGAAGACATGCGACGATCGAGACGGCGAGGACCGTGGTCGTGACCTTCATGGTAGTAGCCTCCTGTGGACATGAACCAACTGTCGACGGAGCGTCAAGACGGTCAGCGATGGGGGGTGCGATGTTAAGGGGGCAGGGGACCCTGTGCGGGCCCAGGTCAATGGGTGCACGAAGCCGCCGGCGCCATGGAACGCGCCAGGCCGGTGTCTCCTCGTGCTGGTTGAGAAAAGAAACCTTTGGCGGTGCGGGCGCCTACGTCTTTACCTGGGTGAGCGACTTCTGATAAGCCTTCCAGCCAGGGCACCAGGTGGTGTGCCACTTCCACAGCCGGGCCATGAGTGTCTTCGGATTGGCCTCAGCCTTCTTACGAATGGGACAGTTTCCGCAGTTTGATTCGGACATGGCGGCCTCCCTTCAGTGGGGATATTATACACCCGATAGGCTCAGGCAGTGCAACCTTAAGAAAAGGCCGCGCAGGGCATTGTGCTTTCTGGCGCTTTGGGCAAAACCTGGCAGGCGTGGTAAACTCCCGCCGTTCCACCAGCGTTGCCACGAACACCCTCATATCCGATCCTTTGGAGGACCTCATGCATTCGAAGCGCGCGATCTTTTTTTCTTTAGCGATGGTAATTGCCTTGTTGTTGGGAACCACCGCCCTGGCTGCCGGCCCGGCACAGCAGGACATTGTCCCCACCCTCCACCTGGTGGGCCGCTCGAGCGATGCGAGCGTGGCGGCGCCCGATGTTCCGCCCGGGCTGATCGTCAGCGAATTTGCGCCAGGCCAGCGGGGCTATTACATCGTCCAGTTCCGCGGCCCCATCGAGCAGGCCTGGAAAGACGAGGTCGCTGCGCTGGGTGCGGATATCCTCGACTATATCCCCGATTTCGCATTCAAGGTACGCATGAACCCTGCCCAGGCCAGTCGGGCGGCCGCGCTGGGCGCAGTTGCGGGGGTCAGCATCTTCCAGCCTGCGTACAAGCTGGATCCCGCACTGCTGCAGAACGCCACGGGCCTGTACACCGTGAGGGTTGAGCGGGGGGCCGACTTTGGCCTGGCTCGCGCCGCGATCGCTTCCTCCGGCGCGGAGGTGATGCGCCAGGAGGACGGCATCCTGGTGGTGGCGGCAGACGCGGCGCAGTTGATTGCGATCGCGAACGTGGTGGATGTCGCGTGGATCGAGACCTTTCTGCTGCGCGAGAAGCACAACGAGTACGGCGCAGGCAGCCTGATGGGTGCGGCGGTCGCCAATACCTCTGGCTATGACGGCTCGACCCAGATCGTCGCGGTGGCAGATACCGGCCTGGGCGGCGGCACGGCCGCTACGGCGCATGCGGACATCCCATCCGGCCGCGTCGTCGCGATCTACAACTGGCCCGGGAGCACCGACAGCTGCTTCAAGACGATCTATGATGATGGCGCGATCGATGTGGACAGCGGGCACGGCACCCACGTGGCAACCTCCGTGCTGGGCGATGGGAATGCCAACGGACTCGGCAAGGGAACGGCGCCGGCCGCGCAGCTGGTCTTCCAGGCTACCGAAAACTACGTCGTGACCTCCAACTATTGCAAGATGTTTGGTATTCCCAACGGGTATTACCTGACCGGCCTGCCCGCTGACATCGGCACACTCTTCCTGCAAGCCTACAACGCGGGCGCGCGCGTGCACTCGAACTCGTGGGGCAGCGCGGCAGCCGGCGACTACACGGCGGACAGCGCCTATGCCGATTCCTTCGTGTGGAGCCACAAGGACATGCTGGTTTCCTTCTCTGCCGGCAACGAGGGCGTCGATGCGAACAGCGACGGCGCCATCGACAATGACTCGACCGGCGCACCGGCCACGGCCAAGAATGTCTTGACCGTCGGCGCCAGCGAGAACGACCGTGGGGGCAACTGGCAGTGCGATGCCTCTCTGGGCTATACCACCTGCACCAGCCAGGGCGGCCAGAACGTGATCGCCTCCTATGGCGCATCCTGGCCGTCGGATTACCCCGCGAACCCCATTAAGGATGATCCTGCGGCCGGCAATGCGCAGCAGATGGCGGCTTTCTCCAGCCGCGGCCCAACGGACGACGGTCGTATCAAGCCCGACGTGGTGGCGCCCGGCACGTGGATCCTGTCCGGCTATTCAGATCTGTATCAGCAGGGCTATGACGCCGAACTGAACCCGCGGAACAGCGCCTACCAGTACGATGGCTGGGGCTTCCCGTTCAGCCAGGGCTACAAGTACATGGGCGGCACGTCCATGTCCAACCCGCTCACTGCGGGGGGCGCGGCAGTGGTGAAGGACTTCTATCAGAAGGCGTACAGCACCAGTCCCAGTGCCAGCGCGGCGCTGACCAAGGCCATCTTGATCAACTCGGCCACGGATCTGCTGGATGAGAACAATGATGGCGCCAACGATAACGACTTCCCGATCCCCAACAGCCACGAGGGATGGGGCCGCGTGAACCTGGCCAACGCCACGGACGGCACCGCACAGTACGTGGATAACGCGGCCGGCCTGGCGACCAACGGCACGGCCATCTACCAATACGCTGTCAGCGGCGGCCCGCTCAAGATCACCGTGGTGTGGACCGACTATCCCTCCACCGAGGCGGCCACTATCAACCTGGTGAACGACCTCGACCTGACCGTGACTTCGCCGAGCGGTACGGTCTACCTGGGCAACGTCTTCTCCGGCGGCTGGAGCGCGACCGGCGGCTCCGCTGACCGGCGCAACAACGTCGAGAACGTCTACATCCAGTCCCCGGCATCAGGGACCTGGACCGTCACGTTGAAGGGCTACAACGTGCCCAACGGGCCGCAGCCGTTTGCCCTGGTCGTGGATGGCTCCTTCGGCACGCCCGGCCCGACGAACACGCCGACCGCGACGCCGACGCAGGGTCCGACCAGCACGCCGACCAACACCCCGCTGCCCACGAATACCCCGACGCCAACCAATACTCCGGCGCCGACGAATACGCCGACGAACACGCCCGTTGTCACGGCAACGCCCAGCAGCACGGGGCTGAAAGTGCCTGCGGCGAACGCCCCTGTGACCTCGGACAGCGGCGATAACAACGGCTTCGAGACCAATCCTGGCAACGCCTACACGAGCAACAATGTCTACGCGGTGGACAACAACAGCGGCACCACCACCAGCTCGTCGTACACCGACGCTGGCAAGGACCGCCACCTGTTCTACAACTACGCCTTGGGCGTGCCCACCGGCGCGGCGATCCTGGGGATCCAGGTGCGGGTGGAGGCCAAGGTGGACAGCACCACCGGAACGCCGAAGATGTACGTGCAACTGTCGGGGGATGGCGGCAAGACGTGGACCACGGCCAAGGTCACGGCCACGCTGAAGAAGTCTGATACGGCCAACACCCTCGGCAGCACCAGCGATACCTGGGGCCGGACGTGGACGGCTGACGAGCTCAGCGACGCCAACTTCCGCGTGCGCATCACCAACGTGGCGACCAACACCAGCCGCGATTTCTCGCTGGATCAGATCGCAGTTCAGGTGACGTACCGGTAACCCTGGTCCTGGAACCGCACAAAACGAGGCCCTTCGCTTACACAAGCGAAGGGCCTTCGTCTTCACCGGAGGTGCGCGGCTCCCCGCGGCTTGCTCACCCCGCCACGCATGTTATATACTGCAACCCGTTCCGCTTCATTATATATCTCACAGATATGTCTCACTGCGCGGACCAAAAACAAGAGCATAACGAAGTGCTTCATCCAGGAGGAATTGTGACGGACCAGCCTGTCTACACACTGCCAGTAAGGGACGCATTGGAGGAGTTTGGCGTCCATCTGGAGACCGGCCTGACCAGCCAGGAAGTCCTGGCTCGCCGGGAACGCTACGGCCTCAACGAACTGCAGGAAAAACCGCGACCCGGATTCCTCAAGCTGCTTTTCGATCAACTGAACAACTTCCTGATCATCATCCTGATCGTGGCTGCGGTGATCTCGCTGCTGCTGGGCGAGACGATCGATGCCCTGGCGATCCTGGCGATCGTGGTGCTGAATTCGGTCCTCGGCGTTGTGCAGGAATCGAAGGCCGAACAGGCGCTCGCCGCGCTCAAGAAGATGGCCTCCCCCAATGCCCAGGTGCTGCGCGATGGGGTGCAAGTCACGCTGCCCGCGCGGGAGCTCGTTCCCGGCGACATCGTGCTGCTGGAGGCCGGCAACTACGTGCCCGCGGACCTGCGCCTGGTGGAGAGCGTCAATTTGAAGGTCGAGGAGGCATCGCTCACCGGCGAGTCAGTGCCTGTGAACAAGGACGCCCGCATGGTCTTCGACTCGGACATCCCGCTGGGCGATCGCAAGAATTCCGCCTTCATGGCCACCGTCGTGACCTATGGCCGGGGCAAGGGACTGGTCACCTCAACGGGCATGACGACCCAGATCGGCATGATCGCCGAAATGCTTCAGTCCTACGAGGACGAGGCGACCCCCCTGCAGGAGAAGCTGGCGCAGCTGGGCAAGACCCTGGGCATCGTTTCGCTGGCCATCTGCGCCTTCATCTTCCTGTACGGCGTGATTCGCGACACGAATCCCGGCATGATCTTCCAGGAGGGCCTCAGGAGCTACCTGGCCGCGCATGAAAAGGACCTCATCGGGCTGTTTATGACCGCCGTGAGCCTGGCCATTGCAGCCGTGCCCGAGGGCCTGCCCGCAGTGGTCACGATCTGCCTGGCGCTGGGAATGCAGCGGATGGTGACCCGCCACGCGCTGATTCGCAAGCTGCCGGCAGTCGAGACCCTGGGCTGTGCGACGGTGATCTGCTCCGACAAGACCGGCACCCTCACTCAGAACGAGATGACGGTGGTGGCTGGCTGGGCGGGCGGCCGCGGCTTCCAGGTCACGGGCGAAGGTTACAACCCCGAGGGCCAGTTCTACCGCAGCGATACGCCGTTTGCGCCGACCAGTGATCCGGCAACCTCGATGCTCCTGCGTGGCGCGCTGCTGTGCAACGATGCGAAGCTGGAGCCCAGCGGTGAGGAGGCCGGCAGCCGCACGTGGCGCATGATGGGCGATCCCACCGAGGGTGCGCTGGTGGTGGCAGCCGCAAAGGCGGGCCTGTGGCGCGCGGATATCGAGAAGAGCATGCCGCGCGTGGCCGAGATTCCCTTCGACTCCGATCGCAAGCGGATGACCACTATCCACCAGGTGGGCGACCTGGGGCTGCGCATTTCCGACTTCGGGGATGCCAGGTCGCCTGATCCCGGGCAGACGCCGCAATCCTACCTGGCGTTCGTGAAAGGCGCACCCGACATCGTCCTGGAGTACTGCGACGACATCATGTTGGACGGCCAGATCGCACCCCTGACCCCGGAGCTGCGCCAGGAAATCCTGGCGGCCAACACCGGCATGGCGCGCCAGGCGCTGCGCGTGCTGGGGCTGGCATGCCGTTCATTGCCCGGTGTGCCCGATGAGCCCACGCCAGATGCGATCGAGCGCAACCTGACCTTCCTCGGCCTGACGGGCATGATCGACCCGGCCCGGCCCGAGGTGAAGGTGGCCGTGGATGTGGCCAAGCAGGCAGGCCTGAAGAGCATCATGATCACGGGCGATTACCGCGATACGGCCCAGGCCATCGCGGGCCAGATCGGCATGCTCACCGAGGGTGGCAAGGTGCTTGCGGGCTCGGAGCTCGACGCGATGAGCGACGACGAGCTGAACGCGATGGTCGATCGCCTGGATGTCTGCGCCCGGGTGTCTCCGCAGCACAAGATGCGCATCGTCGAGGCGCTCAAGGCCTCCGGGCACATCGTGGCCATGACGGGCGATGGCGTGAACGACGCGCCTGCGCTGAAGCGCGCCAACATCGGCGTGGCCATGGGCATCACTGGCACCGATGTGACCAAGCAGACTGCGGATATGGTGCTGACCGACGACAATTACGCCAGCATCGTCTCGGCCATCGAAGAGGGCCGCATCATCTATTCCAACATCCGCAAGTTCGTGTTCTACCTGATCTCGTGCAACATCGGCGAGATCCTCATCATCTTCCTGTCGATGTTGGTGGGCCTGCCCATCCCGCTGCGGCCGATCCAGCTGCTGTGGCTGAACCTGGTGACCGACGGCGCGCCCGCCCTGGCGCTGGGCCTTGAGAAGGGCGATCCCGACATCATGCAGCGTCCGCCGCGGCCCACGAAGGAACCGGTGATCAACCGGGAGATGCTGCTGGGCGTTGCGGTCCAGGCCGTCGCCATGACCTCGGCCGTGATTGCCGCGTACATCCTGGCCGGTGCTCGCCCGGGCGCGGATCCCAACGATCCTGCCCTGCCAAGGTGGCAGACCATCGCGTTCGCCACGCTGGTCATGTCCGAGCTGCTGCGGGCGTATACGGCTCGCTCCGAGCGCTACGCACTGTGGAAGATCGGCGTGTTCGGCAACAAGTGGATGCAATATGCCGTGGGCGCGTCGCTGCTCTTGCTGCTGCTGGTGATCTACGTGCCGTTCCTGCAGACCGTCTTCGGCACGGTGGCCCTGAGCCTCGGCGACTGGCTGATGATGACGCCGTTCATCCTGCTGGCCTCGGTCGCAGCCGAGCTGACCAAGGCTTACCTGCGAGCGAATAGTCCGAAGGTCGTGGCGCCGGCCGCCGGGTAAGGCGTCCTGGTTTCGGTTTCAGACGAGGGATTCGACTCCGATTTGGAGCCAGTCGTGGAAGCGTTCGATCCACGTGTCCGACGGCAGGCCCAGCTTCCGCATGCCGAAGCCATGGCCGCCCTGAGCGTAGATATGCAGCTCGGCCGGATGACCGGCGGCCCGCCATTCCGAGAAGAGACGCAGGCTCAGGGGCGCGGCCATCGGATCATCGGCCGCGCACAGGGCGAACAAGGGCGGCGCATCAGCCGGGACAGGATCATCCGCGTAAGGAGCGGTGTAGATCGCGGCGAGGAAGTCGGGCCGGCTGGCCTCATCGTGCGCGAGCGCGACATTGACAGCCACCATGCTGCCGGCGGAGAAGCCCAGCATGCCGATACGGTCCGCTGCAATGCCCCACTCCGCGGCGGACCGGCGCACCAGCCGCACGGCCTGCTGGCCATCGGCCAGCACCTGGGGCCGGATTGAGGCAGCGGCTGCTGCAATCGCGGCAGGATTCGCCATGGCTTGGGACATCTCGCGGTTGAAGTCGTCGCCCGTGTGGATCAGGCGGTATTTCAGAATGAAGGCCGCGATCCCGCGCGCAGCCAGCCATTGCGCGACATCCACCCCTTCATGATAGATCGCAAGATAATGCCACGCGCCGCCGGGACACACGATCACTGCCGCGCCGGTGGCTGCGGACGGGTCCGGCAGATACGCGGTCAATGCCGGCCGCGTGACATTCCGGATGCCGCTGCTGCCGTTCGGGCGAACCGCCTCTTGCTCCGCGGGCCAATCTGCCGCGCCGGCTTCACGCTCCGGCCACAAGGGGATGATCATCTCGGCTGCTCCTTTTTGCCCCGGGACTCCCGGGTCCGGCTCGCAACCAGCTTGCCTACGGCGACGAGGCCAAAGGCCAGGAAAACTCCCTTCACGAATTTTACGTACCAATCGGGGATAAACTGCATCGCTCAAACCTCCTGAATCAGCCCGCGGCGATAGGCGGCCAGAAGCGTCTGCAGGTCATCGATCTGTCTCTGCAGGGTGCGGCCGAGGTCGATGTCCTTGATCCGAATGCGGACATCGTTGCTCTCCAGGATCTGCGTGGATGAGCCCAGGTCTGTTTCCTCGTCGATCACCTTCTGGACGGAATCGAAAGGCGGGTGTGCGGCCAGGAGCAGGCCCCAGGAGTTGTACACCAGCGTGTACCCTGCGATGCCCGTTTGGCCCTGGTACGCCTTGGCAAATCCGCCGTCGATGACCAGAAGCTTGCCGTTGGCCTTGACCGGGCTCTCCCCGCGCTTGACCCTGACCGGCACGTGGCCGTTGATGATGTGTCCCTTGTCCGGGCTCACGCCGAATTCGGTGAGAATCCGGCGCGCGGCCTCTTCCTTATCGCGAAAGTTATAGTAGGCGTTGCGCTTTTCGACATGCGTGGCCTTGTCGCCGATGAAGTAGCGTTCGAAGGTTGCCATCTTCTCGCTGCCGAACAGGGGGGACTGGGCATCGCTCCACAGCCGCCACATGGTGTCCATCCCTTCCTGCTTCCGTTCCGGGTCGTCGGTGGCAAAGTAGCCCTGGCGGGCCAGGCGGCCGAAGCGCTCCATCAGCTCCTTTCCGGACACCAATCCCTGCTGGTCCACCTGCACGGCCTTGAAGGTGCCATCTTCATTCATGGGTATGCAGCCGTGGAAGAGGAGGTTTCCGTTGTGGACCAGATACATGCTCCCCTTGGAGAAGAGAAAACGGGAATGGCGTTGGAGTCTTGTGCTGCTTGTGAATGACAGCCTGAGCCGCTCGATCAAAGCCTTCTCGCGCGGAGTGAGCTCGTATGGGTGTTCCGGATCCACAGTCGGGAAATGGCGATCCAGCAGTGGGTAGACCACACCGTCCATGCAGATGGAGCCGTTGGCAAAGTCGACCTTATGGAGGAGCAGCCGGTGCTCCATGTGGAAGTGCGGCCGCCGCAGGATGATCTGCGCCTCGAGCTTGAGCTGCAGGATCGCAATGGCCTTGTGCATCTTTGCCACGAGATTGCGCTCGTCCCCGGTCAGCTCGTCATCCTCGCTGGGCGGCGGCAGGAACTGCTCGCAGGGATCATCACGGTAGACATCGATCGCGAAGGAGGCCAGCGGCAGAAGGTTGATTGCGTAGCCGTGTTCCAGCGTCTCCACGTTGTTGTAGCGCAGGCCGATGCGGATGACATTGGCGATACAGGCCTCGCTGCCGGCTGCGGCGCCCATCCAGACGATATCGTGGTTGCCCCACTGCACATCCACGCTGTGATAATCCATCAGCGTGTCCACGATGAGGTCGGCTGCCGGGCCGCGATCGAAGATATCGCCGATGACGTGCAGGCGAACGATCGCGAGGCGCTGGATCAGCTCGACGAGGGCAAGGATCACTGTGCGTGCGCTGTCCGTCGCGATGATGGTCTCCCGGATGCTCCGGTAGTACTCAGACTTGTCTTGAATGTTGACCTGCTCGTACAGCATGTCCTGGATGATGCCGGCCAGGTCGTCGGGCAGAAAGTCCCGCACCCACGCGTGGGGGTACTTTCCTGCAAGGTCCCGGCTGATTTCGAGCAGTTGTGCCAGGGTCTTGCGGTACCACTCGTCCGGCTTCTCCAGTGATTTGAGGATCTGCGGCAGTTTCTCATCCGGATAGTAGATCAGTGTGGCCAGGGTGCGCTTTTCTTCATCGGACAGCGTGTCGCCAAATAACTCGTCGATCCTGCGCCTGATCGACCCGGAGCCATTCTTCAGCACATGGCGAAAGGCCGCGTACTCGCCGTGGATATCGGACACGAAATGCTCGGTGCCCTTGGGCAAATTCAGCTGTGCGGTCAGGTCGACGATTGCGGTGGAGGCGGCGCGCATCGAGGGATATTGC
>Ga0123333_10000568_pt1 | contig 40877 bp, 31 predicted proteins | sample BioC12SIPDNA_3_FD_89957 | JGI IMG/M metagenome (GOLD analysis project Ga0123333, IMG submission 89957) | Anaerobic biogas reactor microbial communites from Washington, USA - Biogas_R2_B C12 SIP DNA | ecosystem: Engineered > Bioreactor > Anaerobic > Unclassified | place: Washington, USA...
GGCGGCATCCGTGTGAACCGTTGCCAGCTGGGCTTTTTCGGCTATGGAGAAAAGAGCCTCGGCAAGCACCGCATCGTGTTGGCTGCGCAGGATATCCTGCCGGAGATTGAGGAGGCCTTGCTCAGCAACGCCCGCGATGGTGTGGTGAGCTGTCAGCATGTGTGGGCAGTGGCCAAAGCTTTCGAATACCCCTACCTGGGGATCGCCAATATCGCCGAAGCGATGGGGATCAAGGTCAAGCCCTGCCAGCTAGGCTGCTTTTAACGATCTTTGACATCGCCTGGCGGGGGATGTATCATGCTCCTGCGAGGAGGAGAGATGGCTAGAGCTGCAAAGGGCATGAATTATGGGTTGATAACCGCGCTGTTTTCACAAAGCGGATCGGCTGTCGAACGCATGCCAGTGCGTGCCCGTAAAGTATACCTGGAGCGCCACCTGCAGCTGGTCGAAGCACAGATCCGTGCCCTGGCAGACGAGCTCGGTTTTGACCTCGATGAAAGCGAACCGCCTCCTGCCGACCAGGCACTCGACCTCGAGCGTTGGGATTCGCTCGTCAGCCTGGATTACCTCCTGGCTGCCCGCGATGCCCTGCGTGAAACCATCACGCACTTACGGTAGCCGCGAGCTGTGTTATATCCCGTGCGGCATTACTGCATCCCGCGTCACGAGCACCGCTGATGGCCTCATCGCACACCCGCTGGCGCGACCTACCCGATAAACAGCGCGCGAAACAAATTCTGCTGGTCGTGTTTTGGTCGGCGATCGTCGTGCTCTATATGCTGGGTGCCTTTGGTTGGTTGCTCAGACGCCAGTATCAGAGCGCGTTCGAAGCACCTACACCAACCGTTACAGCTACCGCTACAGCTGGATCGAGCGAGCCGACCCTGTTCCCCACCTTGACGCCGGACCCATAAATCGCTATCCTTGCACAGTTATACGCACCGCAACAACACTGAGGCGGAGGTAATATATGGATATCGTCGGGCTGATGCGCACGCTCTCCAGTGCCACCGGCATCTCGGGCTATGAGTGCGCCCTGGCCGAAAGCGTCCGCCAGGCATTCCAGCCATTCGCGGATGAGTTCAGCGTCGATACACTCGGCAACCTGATCGCTCTGAAACGTGCCACGCGTCCTGTGGCAGGTGTGCGCCGCTCGATCATGCTGGCTGGCCACATGGATGAGATCGGCATGATCGTTAAAGAGGTCAAAGATGGCTACCTGCGAGCCACCGACGTAGGCGGGATCGACTTTCGCACTTTGCTTGGTCAGGAAGTGGTGGTGCACGGCGTGCGCGACCTGCCGGGTGTCATCGGTGCGCGTCCGCCGCATGTGTTGGCTGCTACAGATTATGAAAAACCCGTCCCGTGGGATCAGTTCTTTATCGACATCGGTTTACCTGCTGACCAGGTCTCAGAGCTGGTGCACGTCGGTGACCTGGTGAGCCTGCGGCGCGAGTTCATCGAGCTGGCAGAAGGCCATGTCTCGGGCAAGGCTTTTGACGACCGCGCCGGCGTTGCCAGCCTGGCCGTCTGCCTGGAGCAGCTCAGCAGCCTTCAACACAGCTGGGATGTTTATGCCATCGCGACCACCCAGGAGGAGACTGGCTTAAAGGGCGCCACCACCGCTGCTTATGGCATCAACCCGGATATCGGCATTGCCGTCGATGTGGGGTTTGGCGCGCAGAGCGGTGTAGCAGAGCACGAGTCGATCCGCATGAACGCCGGCCCGGCTATCGCGATCGGCCCCAATGTCCACCCCAAGATGCAGGCGCGCCTGATGGCGGTTGGCGACCTAAACGAGGTCCCTTACCAAAAGGAAGTGATCCCTGGCGCCAGCGGCACGGATGGCTGGGCGATTCAGGTGGCGCGCGCAGGAATCCCCACGGCGGTGCTCTCGATTCCCCTGCGCTATATGCACACTACCGTCGAGACGCTCAATGTCAAGGATATCGAACGCGCCGGGCGCCTGATGGCACTCTTTATCAGCGGGCTGGACGAAGCCTTTGCTGCAGACTTGGGTCTCTAAGGAGGGGAAATCGTGCTGCTGAAAACGCTCTCTGAAGCACGCGGAGTTTCGGGCAACGAAGCGGCCATCCGTGAGATCCTGCTACCAGCGGTCGAACCGTTCATCGACGAGCACCGCGTGGATGCCTTGGGCAACCTGATCTGCCTGCGCAAAGCGCGCCGCGAGCGCGTGGCCGGCGGATCTGAACGCGTACTGGTGGCGGCGCACATGGACGAGATCGGCCTAATCATCACCGACATCAACAGCGACGGGTCGCTGCGCTATGCCAAGGTTGGCGGCATCGACGACCGCACGCTGCTATCCAAGCAGGTGCTGGTAGGTGAGAAGGCCGTGCCGGGAGTAATTGGTTTTCGGCCGATCCACCTGATCGGGCGGGGCGGGCTCGAGAAAAAGGCCGATATCAGCCAGACGGTCGTCGATATTGGCGCAAGCTCTAAAGAGAGCGCCGCCAGATTGGTGCAGGTAGGCGACTATGTCACCTTCCGCACCGGTTTTGAGGTGCTTGCTGAAGATGGGTTGCGCTGCGCCAAAGGCAAGGCTTTTGACGACCGGGTTGGTTGTGCGGTGCTGGTAGAAGCACTGCAGGGCGACTATGCCTTTGATCTCTATGCCGTCTTTACCACTCAGGAAGAGGTCGGCTTGCGCGGAGCGCGGGTGGCTGGCTATCGCATTAATCCCGATATCGCCATTGCCCTCGAGGGCACCGTGTGCGACGACCTGCCCAAAGAGAAAGATGCCGATGTGACGCCGGTGACTCAGCTGGGACACGGTCCGGCGGTTTCCTATCGCGATAGTTCGGTGATCTGCGACAAGAACCTGGTGCGGCTCATTACCGAAACCGCAGCCGCTGAGGGGATTCCCTGGCAGTATCGCCGCAGTGCCGTGGGTGGCACCGATGCCGGCGCCCTGCATCTGGTGCGCGAGGGTGTGCGTGCCGCGGTGATCTCGGTGCCCTGCCGTTACATCCATGCGCCCGTCAGTATGGTCAGTTTGAACGATTTCGATAACGCCGTCAGGCTGGTTAAAGCCGTTCTTACACATCTTGAAGGAGGCCTTGAGGCATGAAAGCGCTCATCAAGGAACTGGTGGAGGCCTTCGGGCCGTCTGGATACGAGGAGCAGGTCGCCGAACTGATCCGTGCCAAAGCGCAAGCGGTTGCCGATGACATCCGCACCGATAACCTCGGCAACTTGATCGTGCTAAAAAAGGGCACGGGCGGCGGAAAGCGGGTGATGATCTCAGCCCATATGGACGAGATCGGCCTGATCGTCAGCTATATCGATAAAAAGGGCTTTGCGCGCTTTAACCCGGTGGGCGGATTACCCATATCAACCATGACGGGCGCGCGGGTGCGCTTTGCCAACGGCACCGTCGGGGTTATTTATAACGAAAAGGACGGCTGGGCCGGCCCCGGTTCTCTGGCGGATTGTTACATCGATACAGGCGCCACCTGCCCGGAGGATTCGCCGGTGCAGATCGGCGATGTGGCCTGCATCAACCGACCGATGGAAGAGCTGGGCCCGCGCCTGACCTCCAAAGCCATGGATGACCGCATCGGCTGCGCGGTGGCCCTGCAGGCGCTGCTCGAGCTGCCGGCCTCGCCCAACGACGTCTATTTCGTGTTCAGCGTGCAGGAAGAGGTTGGTTGCCGCGGCGCGATGGTAGCGGCTTTTGGCATAGAGCCGGATGTGGCGGTGGCGGTGGACGTGACCTCCTGGGGAGATACCCCGCAAGCCAAGCCGATGGCGATCGAGCTGGGCAAAGGTCCGGCGATCAAGGTCAAGGATGGCGGTATGCTGGCGCATTCAGGCGTCAAGCGCTGGATGGTAGCCTCAGCCGAGGCGGCTGGCGTGCCCTACCAGCTCGAAGTACTGATTGGCGGTACGACGGATGCCTATACCATCCAGACTGCACGCGCCGGCGTGCCGACGGGCTGCCTTTCGGTGCCGACCCGCTACGTGCACAGTCCTTCGGAAGTGGTTGATTATAACGACGTGCTGAACGCCACGCGCCTGATGGTACAGATGCTGGCTAACCCGATCAGCTGGTAGAGGCATATACTCGAGACGCCGCCCACCACGGGCGGCGTCTTTGCTTTGACTATCAAAAAGAACGGCGGCAGGTGTCTCCCTATCCCTGGCTGGCGCGCCAAGAGCGCAGCAGGGTTATGCCGGTCGTGGCATCTGCAGGGGTGTAGGCTTCGTCCAGATTTAAAAACACCAGCTTGTGCTGACGGCACAGATCGAGGAGGCGCGGCATGTTGTTGAGCTCGGGCTGCGACATGTTGATGCCGTAGAGGTTGCGGCTGGTGACCATATCCGCTATGAACTGATCGCCGCACCCGCAAAAGTGAATGCAGCCGCCAAAGGCATCTAGCACGCGCTGGTCATAGGGCTGAACAAACTCGCGGTACTGAGCGGTCGAGAGCATTACGGCGCTGTCGTCGCGCAGCATGGTACCCCCGCGCTGCCACAGATTCCAGTGCACCGTCCAGTCGTTGCCATTGCCGGCAGCTTTCTTCCAGGCGCGCAGCCAGGCGATATATGTCTCGGTCACCAGGTCCAGCAGGGCGTGCACCATCTCGGGGCAGTCGTAAAATCCCAAAAAGATATCGGGCCCCCACAAAAGATGGGCCACATCAAAGGGGCCCTGCAGGTCGGGGTGATAGATCTGCGTAATCTGGCTCAGCGCAGGATAGTGGACCAGGATCTCGCGGTAATACTGGGTGGTATCCAGGCAGCGCTCACCGAGTCCGGCACGCACATCGGGCACGCCGCGGTCGAGCAGCGCGCGGATGGCATCGCGGTTGGGCAGATGGTGCGCCCACGGCATCGATGACTCGGTGAGCTGCCAGTCGGCGCCGAAAATCGAGGGCAGGATGACCGTGCCATAGTTTGCACGGATGGTGACAGGATAGTCGTCACCCGTCTGATAGTGCAGGTACCCAGCCCGCAGTTGCTCGAGCAGCATCAGCTCGCGATCCTCAAAACTGTCGTTGTAAGCCGGAGCAGGCCAGTCGGCGTCTGCGAGCGGAGGCAGGTCGCTCCACACAAACGGCAGCTGCTCGAGCGGCTCGCCCTCAAAAACCGCACGAAAGCGTGCCGCGATGCGTTCGTCGCGTTCTGGGCGCGCAATGCGCTCGAATTTAGCGAGATAGGTGTGCAATGGCATTGCGGATCAGCCTCCCTGTCGTTTTGAACCAGTCTGTATTATAGCGAAACTCGACCTGATGGCTGCCTGCCGGAATAGCCAGGGCTCGAAAAGCCCCCTGAGCAAGAATAATATCGGCCGGCTGCCCGTCGATGGTGGCCTCCCAGCCGGGGTAATTGAGGTCCGCCAGCACCAGGTAGCCAGGCTCGTGTGTATTGGTCTGTATGGTCACGCGCTGGTCTTTGTAATGGGTGATCTCGGCCTCGGGAGGTGTGCCAGACAGCGCCTCGAACTGGAGCTCGCCATCCCGAACCTTTGCCTGGTCGTTGGTCAGCAGGTAAGCGCGCGGATAGGCGTCATGGTTTTGATACACCACCGCATCCTCGGTGCGATAGATCAGGCGATGATCACCCTGGCCGATCAGGTGGTTGAGCAGGATACGCTCACCAGAGGGCGTCATCAGGCGGATCTGTTCAATGCGCACGAACGCCTCGGGTATAGTCGGCTCGATCAGGATGGAACTGATGGTAAAGGGCTGGGTAAAGGGCAGCGTCGCCAGGTAAGTATGGCCGGCATGTTCGACAGGTCCCAGACCTGAGCGTGCCACAAAGGTGTTGGCGATGGGCGCCGGCGGGTAACGGATCGAGCTGACCACATCGGGCCGTTCATAAGCCCATTCGGCTGATTCAATGCCGGCACGGATCGGCATGGTGAGGAGCTCGTCGTTTGCACCGCGCAAGTAGATGTTGGCCGCCAGTTCACCGGATTCCATCCGGGTCGAGTGCGAGAGGTACGACTCGACCTCAAGCGTTAAAACGGCTGTCGGGGTTATCTCCATCGTGCGGTTGTAGGGCAGGTTGGCAAAGGGGTTATGCACGTCGTACAGCTCGCTGGCGGCATCCACTGGTAAAAGCTGCGGAATAACATAGTACTTGACATTCATCTGGTTGAGTTTGGCAGCATCGAGTGCGTTGGTATAGGCCTGGTAGCGCTGTGGTATCAGCGGGATATACAGGTTGGCGCTGCGCAGGCCATAGGTGGCAGCATAGTTGGGGTAGAGCGACTCTTTTTGCACAAACTCGATCGGCAGGATCTCTTCTTTGGTATAGAGGCGATAGAGGGTGGTGTTGTGCGAGAGCCAGTCAGCCAGCACTGGTACCGTGCGGATCACCTCCAGCGGTTGGGAACGGCTATAGGTCAGGTTCAGCACGCGCTGAAACCCATACAGATCCACCACCACCAGCCCAACTGCCAGGATTGCCCAACCATACCGCTCGATCTGGCGGGAACCGGCCAGCAGCATCAGCGCCAGCAGCGCCGCGCCGGCTGGCAATGCCCAGCGCAGCTCGATGAGTGCCTCGACATCCGGGCGCGTGGCGATCACCACCCAGAGTGCCAGGATGCCAGCCGCGAGGATCGCCGTTAGCAGCTTGCCCCAGCACCGCATCTCTGTTCGCCGCGGCAGAAGCTCCTCAAACCCCAGCACCGCCAGTCCAGCCAGTCCCAGCGAGCTCCACATGATAAAGCGTGACGGCACACGAAAGAGGTTCAGTACCGGAATACATGCTATCAGAGGGTACACCGGGTTATAGCTGCCGAGTGAGAGCACGAATCCGCCCAGTGCCATAACCAGCAGAAACCAGCGTTCGCTGCAACGGCTGCGCAGCACGCCCCATAGTGCCAGAAGCAGTGGCAGCCAACCGATGTACACCATCACCTCTATCGAACCGAGCGGCCACGGGTTGCCGCGGAACCACGGCACCAGATAAGTGACGCTCATCAGCGGGTGGAACGAAAAGCTGGTAAGGTAAGCCACATCCAGACCGCCGGCGCGGTCCGAAAGCTGCGAGAGCTCCCAGCCGGTAACCAGCTGGGGCAGTGCCACAGCCGTGCCAAACCCAACCGCCGCTGCCGCCATCAACACCGGCACCCACCGCTGCCGAGCGCGCTGCGGATCATCCGACACGCGCAGACGACGCAGCGTGAGGTCGATGGCATACAGTCCAGCTGCCAGCATCACCAGAAGCGACATCTGGGCGTGCCCGGCCAGGAACTGCAGGGCAACGCAGGCGAACAACCCCGTTGCCCAGCGCCATGAGCGTGTGGCATAGAGCTGGCGCAGACACAACAGCACCCACGGCATCCAGCTGGTCACTGTGGTGATCGAGAGGTGCGGATAATGCGCCGCAAAGAAACCGCCCAGGGCAAACACACAGCTCCCCAGCAGCGCTGCCAGGCGCCCCGTTCCCCAGCTGCGCGCCCACAGATAACAACCCAGTGCGCACCAGGCGGTGTGCAGGATCAGGGTCGCGTTGAGCGAAAGGTCGACCGGCAAGATCGCCAAGAGCAGCCAGTTGAGCGGGTAGATGCCGCCAACTTCACCCTCTGCCAGCAGCGGATATCCCAGCCCGAGGCTGGCATCCCACCAGGGCAGCTGGCCTGCGCTTAAAGCTTTTTGCAGCGTCACGCGCTGGGGCAGGTAGCCGCGCGCGGTATCACCCGAGTAGAAACCGTTAGATGCCCAAATGAGGTGGCCGAAAAAGAGGCTGAGGAGAAACACGGCAGCCGCTATGCCCAGCAGGTACCTGGTATGGGAATGCGCCAACTTCATGGACAAGCCCCCCCCGGCTGCCGGGTGTGCACTGCATTTTAGAGGACTGGCCGGATCCCGAGGTATACTTGGCCGCCTATGAGCATGCGCAGTAGCGTCTCGGGGGAACGGCGGTCGAGCAAGGCATGCAGCTCGACAATGCTGAGCGGCTGGTTGCCATTAGCCAGGAAAGTGCGAAAGACGGCATCCACAATTGGGGTGGTGGCGTCGATAAAGTTGGGCTCGTTGACACAGTGCGCGCGCAGCGCCTGCCACACTCCGTCCAGAGTAGTGACCTCTCCGGTCACTTCGTCCACCCAGTCGATCTGTTCGGCGTCATCCAGGTTGCCGAAATCCGCCTGGCAGCTTGAGCACATCGCCTCGCGGATATAAAAGCGCAGATCAAGCTGGCTAGATTGCCACCACTGCAGGTCGATGTGAAACTTGGTATCGATGGTAGGACGCTGCCATCTGCTCATCACATTCCTCCTAGGCCTGCGCGTATTGGATGACGGGATCTTTGATCGCTTCGCCGCGCGATGCCAGAGGCCGTTCAAACATCTCTTCGGGGGTCTGATAGATGACCTTTTGCTGGGCTGAATCGAGCGCCCAGAAACCACCGCCAAGGGGCGAATAACAGGCCCGCCGGGTAAGCTCAGCAAAGACAGCCACCGCACTCACACGCCGGACCATATTGGCAGCAGAGTAGATGCTCTTGGCGTGCACGGTGCGGTTGCTCGAGAGCTTAGCCAGCTCGGTAAAGACGTGCATCACGATCGCCGAGAGGGGTGTGCTGTTTTCTTCCGAGGCGCGCATAGCGTTGGCCACGGCATCCCACTTGGGCACATCGATCACCATATTACGGTCGGCCTTGATCTCGAGTGCCACGCGCTGGTTTTGCAGTGTAAGAGTGCCATCGCTCACTGAAGCTGAGCAGATCCACTCGCTCTTTTTTCCGCGCACCGGCGTAATGGCAATGTTCCAACTGAGCGGCTCTGCAGCGGACGTGAGAGTGATCATGCCGCCCACGCACATGCGCACGCGCTTGTACCAGTCTTCCAACCCGGCGATGTATCCCTCGGCCGGGCACAGCCAGGCGTCAAAAGTCTGCCCGCTGCGGCTCTCGATCAGCTTGATGGCGACATAACGCGCCGACCGATCTGGCACGGACTCCAGCAAGCGCTCATTAACCGGCAGCGTGCCGGCGTACAGGTGCGGGAAGTTGAGCTCTACGAGCACCTCGTCACTGCCGGAGGTAGCTCCAGGCACGATATCCAGCTCATCACCAATTTGCTCCACCAGCTCGAGCATGGTCGAACCGATCAGCTCACTGCCCTGGGTGCGCTGGGCCGGCACGAGGATCCAGGGGCGCTCAAAGACGGCAGCCGGCATGACGGCGCGCAGCTGCCACAGCGGGCGTTCGCTGGAAGCGACGTTGACAAAGCGCTCATCCTTGCCAAGCGCCAGGTTGAGCGCAAAGCGCTGCGCCTCGGGCGAGGCGGCCAACTCAAGGTTAATGCCCTGCAGGATCTCTTCTTCGGGCAGGGGATGCTGAGCAAGGTCGATCATTGCCTCAGCCAGGTTGAGCACCCCGATGCCCATCTCGGGCAGCAGCTCCCGCAGGAACCAGACGTCTTCAAAGGTGACAAACTCGCGGTTTTTTACCAGAACTGCCTTTAGCTTGTCGGCAACATAGGGGCTAAAATCGGCGATCAGGTCCTCTTCGCTAACAGAGTCGTCGCTTTTACCGACCAACTGGTCGAGCGGTACGTTGAGGGCATGCTCGTACGGAAAGTCGCACACAAAGGCGGCGTCGGGGCGCTTGTCTTCGAACTGGACCTGCATGACGTTAAAAGGCCCATACTTGGGGTTACGCCCCTCACGCAGGCTGAGCACACGCCCGCGCGCAAAATCAAAGGCGGTAAAGATCAGGCGCTGCCCCACCTCATAGGTGCCTTGGGGCTGGTAGATATCGCCGCTGGTGGCCAGGGTGGCGGCCGCTTCGCGCTCGTTCTGGTAGCGGTGCGAGATGATCGCCCCCGCCAGGGCTTCGATGGATAGAGGCCGGCTGGCTTCGAGGATCTGGCCAGTGACGAGGTCACGGTCACCTTCACTGACCTGAAACTCGTCGCGCCAAAACTCCAGGGTCTGTGTCTGCAGCTTTCCGGCCACACCCATGAACTCCTCCTCCATCGACCCGCGCCTGCCAGGCGAGTGGGCGAAACAGGGCTCGAACCTGTGACCTCTTCCTTGTAAGGGAAGCGCTCTCCCAGCTGAGCTATTCGCCCGCATCCCAAAGCGATCAGACACGCATTATAGCCGCAAGCGCGGATTACGTCAATGTCTCGCCCAAAGAGACGTACTACATCACTTCCGGGGCTGACATGCCCATCAGCACCAGGGTGCGCGCCAGTGCGATGCGACAAGCGGCTACCAGTTTTAAACGCGCAGCAGTGATGGCTTCCGTCCCCGGCTCCAGGTTCACGACCCGGCAATCGCGGTAAAACGCGTGCAGAGCGCTGGCCAGCTCTTGGGCATAATACGTCAGATGGTGCGGCTCGAGGTTTTGCGCGGCCAGGCGCACCACATCGGGCAGGCGGATCATGCGACGCATCAGAGTTTGTTCGGCTGGCTCGGTCAGCAGCGCCAGGTCACCGGCAGAATAGTCAATATCCGTTGCGTGGCGCAGGATCGAGCAGGTGCGCGCGTGCGCATATTGCACATAAAAGACCGGGTTGGCATCCGACTGTTCTTTGGCCAGGTCGAGGTCGAAATCCATCTGTGAGTTGGCATCGCGCGCCAGCAGGAAAAAGCGCACCGCGTCCGAGCCGACCTCGCTGAGCACCTCACGCAGGGTGATAATATCGCCGGTACGCTTGGAAAGGCGCACGATCTCACCGCTGCGCTTGAGCGTCACCAGTTGGTACAGCAGGATCGTCAGGCGCTGCGGGTCGATCCCCAGGCCCTGCAGCATGGCGTGCATGCGCGGCACATGCCCCTGATGGTCGGCACCCCATACGTCGATGACACGGTCAAACCCGCGCAGCACGAACTTGTCATAATGATAGGCAATATCCGAGGCAAAGTAGCCCGGCGTGCCGTCCGAGCGCACTACCACTTCATCCTTGTTGACGCCAAAGGCGCTGGCCTTGAACCACAGGGCGCCGTCATGCTGCTCGAGGTAACCGCCGCGTTCGAGAATGGCGATGGCAGTATCATAAGTGCCGTCGTGATACAGGCTGGCCTCCGAAAACCAGCGGTTGTAATGGATACCCATCAGCGCCAGGTCGCTTTCGATATCGGCGACCACACGCCGTAACCCCTCGCGGCCCAAATCGGCCACCGCCTGGCTGCGCTCCATCTCCAGATACTGCCGGCCTGCCTCGGCTACGATGGCACTGCCCATCTCGACCATATAGGCGCCCATGTAGCCATCCGCGGGCATCTCGGCATCGACACCGAGCGCCTGGGCGTAGCGAGCATACAGCGTTTCGCCAAACATCCTGACACGGCTTCCGGCATCATTCACGTAATATTCGCGTTCAACGCGATAACCGGCTGCCTCCAGCACCCTGGCCACGGTATCACCCAGCACGGCGTTGCGCGCGGCACCGATGTGCAGCGGCCCAGTGGGGTTGGCCGAGACGAACTCGACCTGCACGCTGCGGCCTTCACCGAGTGAAACCTCGCCAAAGTGCTCCGGAGCGCTCAGGATAGCCTCGATCTGGTTGGTGAGCCATTCTGCGCGATAGCGCATATTGATGTAACCAGGCCGTACCGCCTGCAGCTCGGCGATCGATTCGAGCACTGGCATGTGCCGCACCAATGTCTCGGCGATCTGTATGGGCGCCAGGCGCAGGATGCGCGCCAGCTGCATGGAAATGGGGGTCGCCAGGTCGCCCAAGGTCTCATCCTTGGGGCGCTCGAGGGGAATCTCGGCGAGCAGCTCACCCGCGGGCAACTCCCCGGCCTGTTGAGCATGTTGAAGGGCAGTATGCAAGGCGGCCTTGATTTCGGCGTCGGCTGATACCATCAATTCATCTCCATCCAGTTTGATCCGGTCGCAGTACCGACCTGCACGGGCACCCTGAGCGGCATGGCATGTTCCATAATGCCGACAATTGCCTGGCGCACGTGTTCGAGCTCGCCGTGCGGCACCTCAAACACCAGCTCATCGTGCACCTGCAGGATCATGCGCGTCTTGAACTTGGCCGCCAGTGACCGGTCGATCTCGATCATCGCCAGCTTGATCATGTCGGCGGCGCTGCCCTGGATCGGCATGTTGACCGCGGCGCGTTCGGCACGCTGGCGCAGCACCGCCGCCGTGCTGCGGTTCTGCAGCTCTGGAAAGTAGCGTCGGCGTCCCAGCACGGTCTCGACATAGCCGTGTTCGCGGGCAAAGGCCTTGATTTCGTCAAGGTATTGCTTGACGCGCTTGAAGCGCGCGAAATAGGCGGCGGTGAACTTGGATGCCTCGCCCACCGACAAGTCGGTGCGTGCCGAGAGCCCAAAATCGGACATACCATACATCAGCCCAAAGTTGATTGCCTTGGCCAGACTGCGCTGATCTTTGGTGACGTTTTCCGGCGGAATGCCATAGATCGCCGCGGCGGTGGTGGTGTGCACATCCTCGTCGCGCTCAAAGGCGCCGATCATCTCAGGGTCTTCGGAAAAGTGCGCGAGCAGCCGGAGCTCAATCTGCGAGTAATCGCAGGATAGCAGTGTCGCGCCCTCAGGCGCCACAAAAGCAGAGCGCACGCGCTGGCCCATCTCGGTGCGCACCGGGATGTTTTGCAGATTAGGGTTGCTCGAGCTCAGCCGCCCGGTGGCAGAGCCGGTCTGGTTAAAGCTGGTGTGGATGCGCCCGGTAGCCGGGTTGATCAGCTGAGGCAGGGCATCCAGGTACGTGCCGCGCAGCTTTTCCATCTGGCGCTGCTCAAGGATCAGTGGCACAATCGGATGTGCATGGCGCAGCTCTTCCATCACGGCAGCATCTGTAGAATAGCCGGTCTGGGTGCGCCGGCCAGTCTGCAGTTTTAACTCCTTAAAGAGCACGTCACCGAGCTGCTTGGGCGAGGCTACGTTGAACGGGTGGCCTGCCAGCTGGTAGATCTCACTGAGGGTTTTGCTGATGCGATCACCCAGCTCAGCGCTCATCTCCTGCAGTACTAGCGGGTCGACGACCATACCGTGCATTTCCATACGCATCAGCACCGGCACCAACGGCATTTCGAGTTCTTCAAACAGTTTGGTCAGCTTGCGCTCGACCAGCTGCGGGCGCAGCTTGTCGACCAGCTGCAGCGTCATGTCGGCATCCGCAGTTGCGTAGGGGGCAGCCTGGCTGACGGCTACCTGGTCCATTGTCTTTTGGTTCTTGCCCTTGCCGATCAGTGCGTCGATCGGGGTCATCTCGACCCCCAGCTGGATAAAAGCCTGGTTCTTGAGCCCCAGGCCGCGCCCCTCGGGCTCGAGCAGCCAGGCAGCGATCATGGTGTCAAACACCAGCCCTTCCACATGCAGACCATGCTGCTCCAGCACAATCAGGTCGAAATCAGCATTGTGCAGCACTTTGGGTAGCTTAGCATCCGCCAGAAGCGGGCCCAGATGCTGGCGCACCAGCTCGAGCGGCAGCTGCGGTTCTGTCTCGAGTAAGCCCACGTGGCCGATCGGCAGGTAAAAAGCGCGTCCTGGTTCGGCCGCCAGAGAGATGCCCACCAGCTCGGTTTGCATCGGATTGGTTGAGGTGGTCTCGGTATCCAACGCCATCAGGGAGGCTCCCTTGAGCTCTTCCACCAGTTCAAGCAACGCTGTCTCGCTGTTAGTGACGCGATAGTCAGCCGCCGTCTCTGGCTGGGGAGCGGCGTGTACCGGTTCAGCGAACAGCGTGCCCTGAAGTGGAGTTTCGTCGGCCGGGGCACGCGGGATGCGCCCCACCAGCGAGGTAAACCCGAGCTCGCGCAGCAGCTGCATCACCGCCGCGCGGTCGAATTCACCCCACAGCGTGAGGTTGCCGAGTTCGATGCCCGGCACGTCACGCACGATCGTGACCAGCTGCTTGCTCTCGCGGGCTGCCTCTCGGCCTGCTTCGAGCGCTTTGCGGGTGCGCTCGGGTTTGACCTCGTAGAGGCGCTCATAGATACCCTCGACGGAGCCATATTGCGCCACGAGACTGGTGGCGCCCTTTTCCCCGATGCCGCGCACGCCGGGGATGTTATCCGAGCTATCCCCCTTGAGCGCCTTGTAGTCGATCAGCTGAGTGGGTTTGAGGGTATAGCGCTCGTTGATGCGCGTTTCGTCGTAAAGCACAGCCTCGCCCATGCGGCCCTGCGGCGCGAGTACCCGCACCAGTGGCGAGACGAGCTGAAAGGTGTCAGTATCGCCAGTGATGATGATCGTGTCGATGCCCTGACCCTCGGCCTGTTTGGAGAGCGTCCCGAGCAGATCGTCGGCCTCGTAGCCTTCTTTGGTGAACACGGGGATGCTAAAGGCTTCGGCCAGGGTCTTGATCTGCTCGATCTGCACGCGCAGATCGTCGGGCATGGCTTGACGGGTGGCTTTGTAATCCGGGTAGAGCTCGTGGCGAAAGGTTTTGCCGGCATCAAAGGTCAGCACCACGTAATCCGGCGGGTAGTCGGCGATCGCCTTGAGCAGCATGCTGGCAAAGCCATAGATGGCGTTGGCGGGTTCGCCCCGCAGAGTGGTCATCGGCTGCAGGGCATAATAGGCCCGATAAGCCAGGGCATGTCCATCGAGCAGCATCAAACGGCGCGGTTTTGTGCTCATGTCAGGCCTCCTGCGGATATTATAAGGAATCCGTAGCGTTGCTTCAACCATACTATGGCGCTTGACCAATGGTGTGTACTGGTTTAGTTTTCTGCTATGCAAGCGAGCTATCAGTTCATCCATACGCCGCACGCGCGCTTTACCAGTTGCCATGCCGCCAGCCTGAGCTTGTTGCCGGATGGCCGTCTGGCGGTGGTCTACTTTGCCGGCGGTTATGAGGGGTCGAGCGATTCGGCGCACCTCTTTAGTTACCTGCGGGATGACGGCACCTGGCACTCCCCTGCCGTGCTGCAGGCAACCGAGGGACGCGCCGCGGGCAACGCCATCTTGTGGACGCTGCCTGAAGGGCGCATCGCGTTGATCTATACCCTCTCTCACAGCAGCGGCCGGGTCATCTGGGACGAAGCGCGCATTTATGCACGTTATTCGTGGGATGCAGGCGCCAGCTGGAGCGAGCAGCACACCATCACCGAGGAACTGGGTTTTATCTGTCGGCAGCCCGGATTGGTGCTGGATGGTGGCGAGTGGCTGCTGCCGATCTATGACAACCGCAACCTCGACGCTGGTAACGAGGGCAGCGTCCTGATCTCGGATGACCAGGGCCGCCACTGGCAGCGCTATGGCCGGCCGGCTGACGGCTGATGCAGGCCTGGCACAACCGTGTGTGATCGACTTGGGCGCCGGGCAGCTGCGTGCTTGGCTGCGCAGCCGCATCTACTGGAACGGTGCCTCGCCCGAATGGGCATGCCTCTATCGCGGTGATTCGTTTGATGCGGGGCGTAACTGGTCCGTTCCGCAGCGCACGGCCATCCAGAACAACAGCTCGTTCCAGCTTACGCGTCTGGCGAACGGCTGGCTGGCGTTGGTTTATAACCACCAGCGCGCGCCGCAACGCTCTCCTCTCAATATTGCGCTGTCGGCGGATAACGGCAATAGCTGGTTCGCAGGCCGCGAGCTGGAGCCCTATGACACATCCGGTGCCGAATACTCTTACCCGTCGATCGCCCAGACGGCCGACGGCTTGCTGCACATTGCCTATACTTGGCGGCGTACGCACATCCGCCATGTGTGCTGCAGCCTGGAATGGATCGCCCAGGGCAATACGTTGCCAGGATAGGGCGGCTGTGCTATTCTAGACCGAATACTCGAAGGATCAGCAAGACTCCATGAGCCCTCACTTTCAACGCCCGAGTAACCTGGACGAGCTCCAGGATGTATTGGGCCTGCATTTCAGCTGGCCTGCACTGCTGATCCAAGCCCTCACGCATCCCTCATATGTCAACGAACAGCCTGGCAGCGACGAGGATGATAACCAGCGCCTAGAGTTCCTGGGAGATGCCATCCTCAGCTTTATCGTGGGAGACTGGCTTTATAACCACTACCCTGCCTCGCGCGAGGGCGAACTAACCAGTCTGCGCGCCTCTATCGTGCGCACCGAAAGCCTGGCAGAGGTGGCTGGCTGGTTGGGTTTGGGCGAGATGATGCGCTTTGGGCGTGGCGAAAAGGCCAACGGCGGATCAGAGCGTCCTGCCAATCTGTGCGCTGCCTTTGAAGCATTGATCGGTGCGGTTTACCTGGATAGTGGCATCGAGCATGTGCGCAAGTGGCTGTGGATGCTGCTGGATTCGCACGCCGATCAAATTGAAGCTCATCGCCTGGCGCGCGATAGCAAAAGCACGCTTCAGGAACTGGTCCAGTTCAAGCTTAAAGTTACCCCAGTCTATAGCATACTGCGTACCAGCGGACCTGATCATGCCAAACGTTTTACCGCAGTGGTCAGCATCAACGGTGCGGTGTGGGGCCAGGGGAGCGGGTATTCCAAACAGGCTGCCGAACAGGCGGCGGCAGCGGCTGCCCTCATCTACCAAGAGGAGCAGGGCATCTTTCAATGAGATTAAAGCGTCTGGAACTGCAAGGCTTTAAGAGCTTTGCCAGCCGTACCATATTCAGCTTTGAAGATGGCATCACCGCCATCGTCGGACCCAACGGCTCGGGGAAATCCAACATTGCCGATGCTGTGCGCTGGGTCATGGGCGAGCAGAGCTATTCCAGCATGCGCGCTAAAACCACCGAAGATATGATCTTTGCGGGCACACGCACGCGTGCCAAACTCGGCATGGCCGAGGTTATCCTGGTGTTTGATAACACCACCGGCTGGCTGCCGCTCGAATACAGCGAGGTCTCGGTTGGCCGGCGAGCATATCGCTCGGGCGAAAACGAGTACCTGCTGAATGGTGCGCGCGTGCGCTATCGCGATTTGCTGGATCTCTTTGGCGGTGCGGGCCTGGCGCGCAGCAATTATACCGTCATCAGCCAGGGCATGGTCGATGCAGCCTTGTCGCTGCGCCCTGAAGCACGCCGCGCGCTCTTTGAAGAGGCTGCCGGCGTTACGCCGCAACTGCGCAAGCGTGAAGAGACCATCCAGCGCATTGCCGAGGCCGAACGCAACCTGCAGCGCGTCGCCGATATCATCCATGAGCTGGAGCCGCGCGTGCGCAGCCTGCAGCGCCAAGCTGAACGTGCTCAGGAGCAGGCCATCCTGCGGCGCGATCTGACGGAACTGCAGCGCATCTGGTACGCCTACCAGTGGCAAAACCTCTCAAGCCGTCTGGCGCGTGCCGAGGTGTTATTGGAAGAATGCGCTCAGGCGGTGGTAACCCTGCAGGGGCGTGCAGAGCGTCTGGAGGATGCGCGCCGTAATGTGGCAGCCGAATTGCAGGCGGCTGTGCAGGCCCACAGCCATCTCACCGAGCAGCGCACAACCCTGAACGACCGCATCGTTTCGTTGCGGCGCGATAGTCTGCTGGCCTCTGAACGCATCAAGCTGTATACTCAGCAGCTTCAAGGAGCCGAGCAGGATATCCGCATGGCCGAAAGCCGTCTGCGCGTGGTCCTCGATGAGGCCGAGTTGGCAGAGCGCGAGCTGCTTGATGAGCAATCCGCGCTTGAGCTCAGCCGCAACGCACTGGTGGAGGCCCGTCAGGCTCAGGCGCATTCCGAGACACTGCGCCGCGACCTGAGCCAACGGGTTGGGCGTGCTCAGAATGCCCTCAACCGTGTCGTGACTGCGCTGGCAGCTATCGAAGCCCAGCTTACGCAATCCAAACAACACCTGCTGGAACTTGAACGCGACGCATCCGGCGGCGCTGCCAGGCTCAATGGTCTGAAAGAAGAGACCAGTGCACTGCGCGCCCAGTGCAGTCAGCTCGAATCGACCTTACAAGCACAGCTTGCCCAACAAACCGAGGCACGCACCCGCCAGCAGGTGCTGGAGGCTGACCTGGTGCAACACCAGCAGAGCCTTGCCGATCTGGCACAGGCCCAGCGCCAGGCTGCCAGCCAGGTCGAAGCGCTGCAATCGCGGTATGAGCTCCAACAAAGACTGCGTCAGGAGATGCCCGGCTATCATCCCGGCGTACGCAGCGTGTTGTCAGCATCATCTGGGCTAAAGGGCTTGCTCGGAACCGTGGCGAGCCTCATGCAGGTGCTGGCGCGCTACGAGGAGGCTATCGAGGCTGCCGCGGGTCCGCGCCTGCAGCACGTGGTGGCACAGCGCTGGGCTGATGCCGAAGCTGCCATCGCGCACCTGAAAAAGAGCGGGGTCGGCTGGGCCACCTTTATGCCGCTCGACACGCTGCGTGCGCGTCCGGCCTTGCAGGTCACCCCAGAGGCGGGGGTGCATGGCACGGCCAGCAGCCTGGTCCGTTATGATGCAGCCCTGCAGCCGGTCTACGAGATGGTGCTCGGCAGCGTAGTGGTGGTAGATGATCTGCCTACCGCGCGCCGGCTGTTGCATCGTTGGCCCAATGCCTCGTTGTTGGTGACCCTGGCGGGAGAAACCGTCCAACCTAACGGAGTTTTGAGCGGCGGAACGCGCCGCAGTAGCAGTACTCTGCTGGCTCAGGAGCGCGCCTGGCGCGAACTGCCCGCCCAGCTTGATGCAGCGCGCGCCGGCGAAGCCAAAGCACAGGCTGCCCTCACCGAGGCGCTCGAAGCGCAAAAGTTGGCGCAAACGCGCATCACCGAGGTTGCTGAGCAAATAGCCGGGCAACAGCAGGCCATTGACGAGCAACGCGCTGCCCTGAGCCAGGCTGAACACCACCTGCGCCAGCGCGAGGCGGACCTTGACTGGCAAAGCGAGCGTCGCACGCGCGATCTGTCGGAACTGGATAAGCTGCACCGCGAGATAGAGCGCCTGGCCGATGAGCTGGCTCAGCAAAAGAGCCAGCAGGAGGCCGTTCAGACAGAGCTGCAACAGGCTTCACAGGAGGCCGTCTCGTTCGACGAGTCGCCGCGCCAGCAGTTAGCGGCACTGGAGACACGCACGGCGATCCTCGAACGCACCCTGGAGAGCCAGCGTACTCTGTTAGCCAGCCATCGCGCCAGCCAGGAGCAGCTGCAAGCCCAGCAGCAGGCGAAACGCATGCAGGTAAAAGAACTCGAGAGCGCTATCGCAGCACAGCAAGCTGCGCATCGCCAGCTGGAGGCTAGCCTGGCAGAGACCGCACAGCAGCAAAGCGAGCTGCGTGCCCAGCTGGAGCCATTGAGCGAGCATCGCACTGCGCTGGAAAGCGAGCTGCGCAACACCGAGCGCGCCCAGCTAACCTTGCAGTCTGAACAGGGCGAAGCGCGTCTGGAGCTTGACCGCGTGCGCCAGACGCTCGAACAGTACCAGCGCGAGCTGGCGGCGCTGCAGAACGAACTTGAGGGCGACCTGCATATCACGCTGCCTGCCAATAGCGCGCCGCAGCAGATGCACCTTGATTTAAAGGTCGGCCAGGCAACCCTGCCGCCCCTCAGTGCCCTGCCGGCCGGCTTGGAGGACCAGTTGCGCAGCCTGAAGGCCACGATCCGCCGTCAGGGCGACGTAAACCCGGAGGCGCCGGCCGAGTATGCCGAAACCAACGCTCGCTTCACCTTTATGCGCACCCAGGAAGACGACCTGCGCAGCGCAATTGCTTCGCTGCGCGAGGTGATCGTCGAGCTGGATGCCCTCGTCGAGCACGAGATGCTGGCAACATTCAAGCAGGTGCGGCAATGGTTCAGCACCTATTTCAACATGCTTTTTTCGGGGGGCTCAGCCTCGCTCTATCTGACGGACCCTGAGCATCCCAGTGACTCGGGGGTTGATATCTCGGCACGCCCACCCGGCAAGCGCACCACGAGCCTATCCATGCTTTCGGGCGGCGAGCGCTCGCTGACGGCTGTGGCGTTGATTTTCAGCCTCTTGCAGGCGCATCCCGTGCCGTTCTGCTTCCTCGATGAGGTAGACGCCGCCCTGGATGAGGCCAACATCTTTCGCTTTCGCGATCTGCTGCGCAGCCATGCTTCCGATACCCAGTTTATTATCATTACTCATAACCGGCGCACGATCGAGATCGCCCAAACGATCTATGGCATCGCCATGGGGGAGCAGGGCATCTCGCAGGTGGTCTCGCTCAAGGTTGATGGATAGGATCCTGCCGGCGAAGAGGCGGGCAGTTAGCTCACAGGTCCAGCGAGACGGCCTCGGGCATGGGGGGCAACTCGGAGAGGTTGTTGATGCCCAGGTACTGCAGGAACTCGGGGGTGGTGGCATATAACACAGGCCGGCCGACCGATTCCAGGCGGCCTGCCGGGGTCACCAGCGAACGTGAGATCAGGCTATGCAGGGCGCCCTCGCAGTTCACCCCGCGTAGCGCTTCGATAACGGCGCGCGTGACGGGCTGGCGATAGGCGATGATCGCCAGTGTTTCCATGGCAGCTGCTGAAAGCTTGCCGATGGTTTCCACGCCCAGGTACTGCTCCACCACTGCGCTGCACTCAGGGGCGGTCGTCAGCTGCACGATCGTGCCGTTGCGCTGCACGCGCAGACCGTGTTCGCATAGCGCTGCCTCAAGCTGCTGCAAGGCCTCGATAACAGACGGCTCGTCGCTTTCCAAAATACGTACCAGCTCGGCCACGCTCAAGGGGCTATCCGCCACAAAAAGCAGGGCTTCGATGTTGCGCATCAGGTCACTGTGAGGCACACGTACTCCTAGCAGACTGTAATTGGTAGTAACGGTTTCTCTGATGGGCTGTCAGGCGCCAGCTTGATTAATGTCCTGTCTGTGTTAGCGCTGCATCGCATCAACTGTCGCGAGCAAACACCCAGTTGGCCTTGGATTTACTCGCTCGCAATACCAACGATTCGCTCCCCAATGTATAACAGCTCCAGGCTGCCTCTTGGAGAGCGAATCGCTGTAGATTACATCGGGAATCGACTAGACCGTTGGGTCAGCCGGGGGCTCAGGTGGTGCCGACGGCGGAACCTCGCTTGGCGGTGTTACCGCCACGGACGCTACCGCTGCAGCGGGTCCCTTTGGATACGGCGCCTGAGTGACTTTGATGGCCACCTTGTTGCGGATCTTTAATCCCAGCTGGGTCTCGATGATATCTGTGGCGATCTTGGCCACCTGGTCAGTAATGGAAACGATGTTGGCGCCCGGGCTGACATCCAATTCGACCGCCACTTCTACATCCTTGCCGCGGCTGCGCACACGCGGTCGCACGGTGCGAACGTTGGGCAGCTCGTCGATGCGATACTCTAGGCTCTTGGAGATCGACTGGATGCTCATCCACGTGTCGCTGTTACCAGTCCCCTGCACGCGGGCTACCCGTAGTTTGGGTCGGCGTACCTCCAAGAACAGTAGCAGCACCAGTAGGGCGATCGCGATCACCGAGCCGATCACCAGGTAGAGCCAAAAGGTGCCGTCGAAGATGCGTTCCTGCAGCATGGCGACGGCGCCGGCCAGGAACACAACCACCTCTACTGGGCGCACCAAAAAGAACACGATCAGTCCGATCAGTAACAAGATCAGCAAAACCATCACAACACGGTTAAAGATGTTCATATACTTGCTCCTTGATCACATCCAGCCACTGAACCCCATTATAGGCGAGCCGCGAATGCGTGTCTAGATTCTATATGCACAATTAAGTCAGGATCGCGACCTCGTAAGCCGGCAGCTCTAGGACGCCGCTTACCGTTTTACCGCTGATCAGCTCGCGCATCTCGCCATTCAGCACATACTGCACCGGCGAGGCGCTGTGGTTGAGCACAAAGGTGAGCGTCTTGCCATCCAGCACCCGCTGGGTGACTTCGAGCCCCTCCGGCAGTTCGTCCGCGCATGCAACGCCCGCCTCGCTCAGCATCCAGGAGAACAGCTTGCATAGATCGGGTGTCTCCAGCATGGTACCCAGGTAGTAGGCTTGTCCGCTGCGGTACTTACTGCGGGTCAGCGCAGGTTGGCCAGCGTAATAATCCGACGTATAGCGCGCCAGCACCTCGGTCCCTCTTTTCGGTGCCAGCACATCGCACCAGGTCGAGCCGTTCATGCGCACGCCCTGCAGGGCGGGGGCATCGATCTCGAGGGCGATACCGTTCGAGTTATTGACCCCGATAGCGTCATATTCCTCGATCTCGAGCCCGAACAGATCCGCCAGCAGCCCCGGTAGCGGTTCACTGCTGACACGGTTGGAGGTATCTTTAACGCCGCTGCACGCGCCCAGCCATAGCGTCCCGCCCTTGGCCACATAACCGCACAGGTTTTCAGCCAGCGCGTCATCCACCAGGTGCAGGATCGGTGCTACCACCGCCTTGTAGGGCGTCAGGTCGGCATCCGGCGGCACGATATCGATGGCTACCCCCAACCGATGCAGAGCGCGATAGGAGGCCGTCATGATCCAGTTAAAGGTCAGGCCCTGTGCGCCGGGCTGCAGGCGCAGCGTGCGCGAATCGTCATAGTTGAGGATCATCGCCACCTGCTTGGGCGACATGCCGCCGGTCAAAGTGTTGCTGATCCTGGCCAGCTCCTGGCCCATTTGCTGCACTTCCCTGTAGCGTCGGCGCGGCTGCCCGTGGTGCTCCAGGATGCCGTGCCAGTATTCCTCGGTATTGTAGCGGCAGCTGCGCCACCTGAAAAAGACGATCCCATCTGCGCCGTGCGCAATGCCCTGGTAAGCCCATAACCGCAATTACCCGGGCTTGGGCTGACGGCTCATTACCTGCCAGCCGCTAGGTCCAGCCTGCTATTCCATCACCCAAAACGGCGTGTCTTTTATACCGCGCATGGTAGCGTGGTTGAGGGCGATATGAGCCGGGTCGTCGGCCTGAAAGATGGGATAGTTATCCCACGAAACGAAATCCAGCTCGCGTGCCAAGTGAAAGTAGTCGATCTCTTGAAAGTTATAGCCCATCAGGTTGTGAGTGATGCGCTGCCGGGCGGGAACCAATGTGCGCAGTACATCGATCTACTCCTGCTGAAACGAGACCCACTGGTCCGATGAAAAGCGCCAATAATCCAGTTCCAGGCTGGGGTTGGAGACTCCCGTCGAATCAAGCGGCACCGGGATCTGCGACCAGCTGCTATAGTCGTGGCTCCAGAAATGCGTGCCCCACGCATCTGCCAGAGCCTCAAGGGTGCCATAGCGCGCCTGCAGCCAGATCTGGAAGGCCGCGCGGCACTGCCCGCAATAGCAGCGCGCGTGGTGGCAGCCGAACTCGTTATCCAGCTGCCAGCCGATCACAGCCGGGTTATCGGCATAGTGCTCTGCCATGACGCGCGTGATTTCACGCGAAAGGCGCCGATAGGTGGGGCTGGTGGGGCAGTATTGGCGCCGTTCCCCAAAGGTGAGCGGATGCCCATTACGTTCCCACAGCATTATGTCTGGATAGGCAGCACACAACCAAGCCGGTGGAGCCGCCGTCGGTGTACCCAGCACGCACTGGATGCCGCGCGCCGTCAGCGTTTCGATGGCGCGGTCGAGCCAATCCCAGTGGTACTCTCCCTGGTGCGGTTCAAAGAGCGACCAGGCAAACTCGCCCATACGCACCACGTTCAGGCCGGCTTCCTGCATCAGGCGAGCGTCGGTTTCCCAGCGTTCCTCGGCCAGTGTTCCGGATAGTAGTCTGCTCCAAAGTACATGCCGCCACCTCACAAAAAGCCCTCTCTTTACAGAGAGGGCAGGTTGTTTGCGTTACAGCGCCCGCAGGAATGCGATCGCCTGCTGGATATCGCCGATCGGGTCGGGGCCGACCTCGCGCTCGATGGTATAAAAGCCGTCGTAGCCAAAGCTGCGCAGCTTGCCCACGTACCACGGAAAGTCGACATCGCCCTGACCAAGGGGCACCTCGAGCTTGCCCTTGGCATCTTTGGCGTGCGTATGCACGATGTAGGGGCGCAGGGCATCCACTGCGGCGCGATGGTCATAGCCATAAATGATAAAGTTTGCCGGATCAAAGTTCACGCGAATTGCACGCGTCTTCAAGCTCTCGATCAGGCTCACCAGGGTCACGCCCTCTTCGGGGCCGGTTTCGGTGGCCAGCACAGCACCCACCGAGTCGGCATAGGCACCCACTTCTTCCAGGGCTTTGACCAGCACACCCCAAACCGGGTCGTTTTTATCGGCGGGGACATGGCCGATGTGGGTGGTGATGATCGTAGTGCCCAGGTCGAGCGCCAGGTCGATGTTGGCTTTGATACGCGGGATCAGGTCGCGGTTCTTGGCTTCATCCACCAGCCCCTGGCCAAAATCGCTGCAGGTGGCGCTGAGGGTCAGGCCCAGATCGGCCAACAGCTTGGCCACATCTGCGCGCTTTTCCTTGGGCAGATTTTCCGGCGAGAGCGGGCCGCTGGTGGTATAGAACTGCACGCCATCAGCGCCGATCTCGGCGGCCTTTTTCATGCCATCCCACACACCCAAACCCATGTTGTCGGCAAAGACTCCAACTTTCAAGCCCTGCATACGTCTCCTTTGTCGGTTATGGTTCGTGACTATTATACTTGGTCAGCGTTTGCCGTAAAGCGCCTGTCAAAGAGCAGCACCAGCAATGCTACCATGCCAAACAGGGCGCCCGAGATCAGAAAGACGGCGCGGTCGGTCGAGATAATCAGCAGATACGAGCCCAGCATGGGTCCCAGAGCCGTGCCGATCGACCCGGCGCTGGTGGAAAGACCGATCGTGACGCCAGCCTGGTCGAGCGGTGCCGAGTTGACCACCATGGCGTTGATGCTGGATGCCAACCCGCCCTGGAAGATGCCCTGCACCACGCGCAGGACGCCCAGTACCAGCACGCTCGCGGCAAAGCCCTGCGGCAGATACATGAGCGCCATCCCCAGCGCGCAGATGAAAACCGTACGCGCATATCCGACGTGGTCGCTTATGCGCCCCACCACCAGAGCGGCAACCGCAGCACTGAGCGCAAAGACCCCCGAGATGGTACCGGCGGTAGATGCCAGTCGCGAGCTATCGCTCACCAGGCGCTGGATCGTGAGCGGCAGGACCGGCCCGAGCAGCCCAAGGGTCAGGTTGATCACCAGCACGATGGCTGTCAGGCGCAGAAGCGGGCCCGTCTGCAGGAGCGCCCGGAAGCCCGACAGCGCTGGCGTGTGCGTGCGCGGCTGAGGTGCCGCTTTGAGATGCGGTTCGCGCGTCAACACGGCCACGATCAGGAGTGAAACCCCCGCCAGCACCGCGGCTGCAAAAAAGACCGAGCGGTAGCTCCAGGCATCCGCCACATAGCCACCGATCATCGGCCCCAACGACGCGCCGATAAAGACGGCGGTCTGCACCAATCCAAGGCCATACGCCAGGCGGTCCTTGGGCGAGCCCACCGCCACCAGAGCGGAAGCAGCTGCCGGTGTGCCAGTGAAAAAGCCCTGAATCATGCGCAGCACCAGCAGCTGCTGTGGGGTGCGTGCCAAGCCCATCAGCACCAGGACGGTGGTGGTGGCGATCATAGAGCGCACCAGCATCATCTTGCGGCCAAAGCGGTCGCCCAGGAACCCCCAGATGGGGGTGGCGATGGCAAAGGCCACCGCACCGGTCGCCTGATAGATGCCCGTCCAGCGCGCTACCTCGTTGAGGTCGGTGATGCCCATCTGCTGGATATAGTAGGGCACCAGGATCAGGGCCGCGTTGAATGCCAGGATGGTCAGCAGTTCGGCAGCGACGATCGCCCACAGGTTGATCTGCCACTGCTCCAGACGCCTAAAGCGCATTGGTCTGCGCCCCGCGCATCAGATACCGCCTGGCCGCGGCAATGTAGCGCGGCCAGGTGAGGGATCGATCAGAGTTGGTTATCGCCGGCATGCAGTTCGCGTTCACCCTGCGGAGTAACCAGACTGCCCGTCACCCCATCCGGCAGCGTGATGCTGCCCTGCAACCCATTGCCAGCCTTGTGCAGGTCAAAGCGCACCTCTCCGCCGGCAATGTGCGGGAAGGCTCCCCTGATGCTATTCAACGGACCCAGCTGCGGTTGGATACGCAGCCTTGCAGCCCCGGGCGCGACCGGCTTGGCACCAAAGATCGAGGTAAAGTAATGATAGATCGGGTGGGCGCCCCAGGCGTGGCAATCCGAGCGCGAGGGCTCGGGCGATTCCAGCACTGTTTTGAACCCCTGCTTGGCCAGATCGAACCAGAAATCCAGCCCCTTGATCAGGGCATCCATCTCGCCTACCTTGGCGTATGCCTCGAACAGATAGTGGCTAAAGTAAACTGTGCAGCGCGCTATGTCAGCGCTCAGCAGGTTGCGCACCATCATGGCCTGGCGCTCAGCATCCAGTGTATCGGTAAGGATCGCCAGCGCCTGGACATGCTCAGAGTAGAGCGTATGGTTGGGGTCGTCCGCCAGCAGACCGCGCGAGGCATCCCAGAAGGTATCGGCTATGGCGCGCTTGAGGCGGCCGGCAACTTCTCCCCAATGTGCTGCCAGGTGGCTGTGGCCAAAGGTCTCGTGCAGGCTGACCCCGCGCTGCAGGGCGTAGAGATAGATCAGGTTGAGCAGCGCCGAATAACCGCTCACGCCCTCGGGCGGGATGCCGGCGCTCCAGGTGGGCACCCAGTCACAAAAGTTCCAGCCGCGCGGAGCGATCATCAGCCCGTTGGGCTGCAGATACTGCGCCAGCCCGGCCAGCACGGCGTCCACGCCCAAGAGCGATTTTTTGACGATCTCACTGTCGCCGCGCCACATCATCAGGTCGTGCACCATCGCCACCCACCAGGCCGAAAAGCCCGGGATGACCTGCGGGATCTGCGAGGGATAGCGGCTCTTGGTCAGGCCATCCGCCGCGCGCGACCAGTCGAACAGCTGCACCGATTTTTCCGGCAACAGGCAATCCGCGTCCGTCAGATAGGTGACCAGCACCTCTAAACGGCCGTCGCCGGCATACATCAGCTGCTCGTAAAAGGGACAATCCATATAGGTCTCGTGCGAGCACATCTGCAGGGTGCGGAACATCATCGGGATGGTGCTGGCCAGGCGCGCGTCGTTGGCCTCAAAGCGCGCCTTGTTCTCGAGCGGGTAGCGCTCTTCGCGCCATACCAGGCGTTCGATCGTCAGCGCATCCTCCGCCGTGGCGATGTTTATCTCGACATAACGCCCGCAGCGCCACCACAGGGTGTCGTACACGCGCCGCTGACCACCTTCGAACACAAAACGGTCGTGCGGGCCGATGAAGATCTTGTTGGCGACCTCGTCGCGGTTGCCCTTGTGCATGTGGTGGCCTTCGCCGGGCTCAAAGAGGCCCTCCGCCCAGCCCATACGCAGCATCGCGCCATTACCGCCGCTGGTCTCGAGCTCTGGGAAGGCGCAGTAATAGTCGCCCAGGTCGATGATCAGCCGTTGCGAGCTGCCGGCTGGCACCTTTAGCGAGCCTTTTCCCTCCAGCAGGACTTGCCACTCGGCGGCCAGTCCGACCTGATGCCGATCGAGCAGCACGACTGCTTCGCCGGCATCCGGCGATTCAGCCTGGCGCACGGTCCCGAGCTGGCGCGGCACTTCGATCATCGCCGGCAGCTGCGCGCTCACCAGGAAGGGAGCGCTTAACCGGTCGGCCGTCTCGAGTCCATAATACGGATTGTGGTTGCCGCCCACCGGTACACGCAGCTTGGCCGCAGCTTGCCAATCGCCGGGCGCCTGCGCGTCGTGCTGCCAGCCCCACGGCAACTGCGACCCTTCCGTCAGGAAGGACCATCCCACCACAAAATAGGCGCGGATGTTAACCGGCTCCTGGGTAAAGGTGTTCATGCGGCAAACCTGCCACTCGGCGGCACCCGTCGAAAGCAGCTCGGTGTAGGGCGCCTCTGCCATCAGCAGAAAGCCTGGCACGAGCGTCATTTGTGCCATGGGTGAGCCGTCACGCGGCAACCACCAGGCGCGTACCGCCAGCAGGTGGTCGCCGGCATCCAGCTTGAGTTCATAGGTCTCGAACGACCAATGCGCCGGATCGCCGCGTTCGGGTCCACGCCCCTGGCGCACACCGTCGCAAAAGAACTCATAGCGCTGATCGGCCGAGAGGTGTACGCGGATCGTGGCGGCTTTATCCAGATGAAATGGCAGGCGAAACGCCAGCACCGCGGCATCGCCGGGAGCACAATCGGGGTGCCAGATCCAGTGCACCGGGCAGCCCCAGGCATCCATTGAGCCGGGAGCACCGACGTTCGGGAAAGGGTTTCCTTGATAGGCGACGCGCATGAGAGCCTCCTTATTTGGTTAGCTGTGAGCGATCCAATTTGTGTATGTCGACGATTTCGACCTTGCCATCCGCGAGCAGCTGGCGCACCTCGTCGCGCTGGGACCAGTTGATGCGCACTGCCAGGCCGCAATCGCTCGAAAACTCGCGCGGAGTCGGGATCAGTTGTTCGGTGTAGCCCGCCCGCCGCAGCAATTGCTCAGCCTTGAGCGCCGAGGAGGTGTTGGGCACCAGCACGACACCGTATTGGCTCATGAACGGCTGATCCGTGCCAGGACTGCGATGGCGGCATCAACATCCCCCGCGGTGGTGGCGGCGCCCACCGAGAGGCGCACACAGCCCTCTGGGAAGGTGCCCAGGGTGCGGTGAGCCGCAGGGGCGCAATGCAGTCCCACGCGGCTGAGGATGCCTTCGCGCTGGTCGAGCTGCCAGCCAACCTCGGAGACATGTTGGCCGGCGACTGTCAGCGCGATGTTGCCGATCTGCTCATCCGGCCGGCCTGGGCCGTAGACGCGTATGTTGGGGAGCTCTGCAATACCCTGCAACAGTCGCTCGCACAGGGCACAGTCGTGTGCGCGGCGCTCTGCCACGCCATCCGCCAATACCATGCGCACACCGGCGCCTAGCCCGGCAATGCCGACACCGTTGGGCGTGCCAGATTCGTATTTATCCGGCAGTGACGTGGGCTGCTCTTCGTGCTCCGAGCGGCTGCCAGTGCCCCCGCGCACCAACGGCTCGAGCTGCGCCGGGTCAAAGCCATCGCCCAGTACAAGCCCACCTACGCCGGGCGGGCCGCCCAGAGCTTTGTGGCCTGAAAACACCAGTAGGTCGATGCCCAGCTCACGCATATCCAGCGGTAGAATCCCGAGTGTCTGAGCGGCATCCACCGCCAGCAGTGCGCCAGCCGCATGCGCCATAGCCGCCGCCTTGCCGACGGGCAGGATCGTGCCGCACACGTTAGAGGCGTGCGTAAGGATCACCAACTGGGTCGGTGTATTGAGCTTGCTCGCCAGGTCGCCGAGATCCAGGCGCCCCTGAGCGTCGCAGTGCACCGTGGCTACATCGATGCCGCGGCTGGCCTGCAGGTGGCGCAGTGGGCGCATCACCGAGTTGTGCTCGATGCTGCTGGTCAGCACGCGGGCGCCCGGTTTGAGCAAGCCCATCAGCACCAGGTTGAGCGCTTCGGTGGCGTTGAGGGTGAAAATGACGCGCAGCGGATCATCCAGGTTGACCAACTCGGCAAGCGCTTCGCGCGTCTCATAGATCGCCCGGCCGGCTGCGATCGACAGGCTATGCCCGGAACGGCCCGGGTTACCGCCGGCTTTTTCGAGGAATGCGAGCATGGCGTCAGTCACCTCGGGCGCCTTGGGCCACGAAGTGGCCGCATAGTCGAGGTAGATCATGCCGCACCCGCAGTGTGCTGGTACCCACCTGGCTGGGGGCTCATCGCAGGTCCTTGATCAGCATGCGCTGAGCGGTGCGGTAGCCGGCCTTTTCGTAGAGCCCCACAGCGCGCTGGTTAAACTCCCAAACCTTTAAGCTCAGGCGCTGCCAGCCCAACTCAGCGGCAACCTGTTCGGCATGCTCCAGCAGGCTGCGGCCAATGCCCTGGCTGCGCCAGCCCTCTTTGACGGCCACCGCCTCGATGTTGCCCGCCAGGCATTTGATCACTTTGGGCGAGTGTGCAGCGGTCTGCTTGAGGAGCAGGACTCCCAGCACAGTGTCGTCCTCAACCGCCACCCACATCAGGCAGGCAGGATCAGCCAGCCAACCACGGATTTCGGCATCCGGCGATTGCACCCGGCTGGAGGGCACAAAGATATCGGGCTCTGCGAGGTGGTGCAGCGTCTGCACCTCGTTCAGGAGCGGGATAATGCCGGCAATGTCGCCCTCTGCCGCCGCACGGATCTGCCACGGGTGCGCGCTGCTCGAAGCGGGCCGGCTCATGAGGCCGCTCCCGTCTCGGCCAGGAGTGGTTTCTCTTCGGCGATCAACAGGTTGGGTTCGAGGCGATTCTGCGCTTCCACCAGGTGGCGGTAGAGTCCGCCCATGTCCATCAACTCCTGGTGTGTGCCGGTTTCAGCTATCTGGCGGCCCTCCAGCACCACGATGCGATCGGCGTTGCGGATGGTCGAGAGGCGATGGGCGATAATAATGGTGGTGCGATTGACGATCAGGCGCTCAAGCGCTTCCTGGATCAGCAACTCGGTCTCAGTATCGACCGACGAGGTCGCCTCATCCAGGATCAGGATCGGCGCATCCTTGAGCACCGCACGGGCGATCGCCAGACGCTGCTTTTGTCCGCCGGAGAGCTTGACACCGCGCTCGCCGATGATCGTGTCGTAGCCATCCTGCAGGTTGGTGATGAATTCGTGGGCGTTGGCCACCTCGGCCGCCGCAACGATCTCCTCCTGGCTGGCGCCCTCGCGTCCAAAGGCGATATTTTCGCGCACGGTGCCATGGAACAGAAACACGTTTTGCAGCACGAACGAAATCTGCTCACGCAACGACTTGATCGTCAGGTCGCGGATATCGTGCCCATCCAGGGTGATGGCGCCCGAAGTCACGTCGTAAAAGCGCGGCAGGAGGCTGGCCATGGTCGTCTTGCCGACGCCGGTCGGCCCCACCAGGGCAATCACTTGGCCGGCAGCGATGTCGAGGTCAATGTGCTCGAGTACCTCGTCGCCTCGCGAATAGTGAAAGGATACGTCTTTAAAAGCGATCTCCCCCCGGGCGCGGCCGGGAAGGGCGATGGCATCGGGGCGGTTATCGACATCAGGCTGTTCATTGAGCAGTTCTGCCACACGGTCGGCCCCGGCCAGGGCTTCCAGCATAGCCTCCCAGGCGCCGCTGAGTGACCTGACGGGCGCGTAAAACATCTCCAGATATAAAAAGTATGCCACCAGGTCTTCGATCGGCAGCACCTGCTGAAAGGCCAGACGCCCGCCGAAATAGATCACGATCAGGGTGCCCAGCGATGAGGCGAACTCGATGAACGGGCCAAAGGTGGCCATCATCTTAAGCGCCTCCAGGTTGGAGTCGCGAAAGCGGTCGATATTGGTGCTGATGCGCACTGCTTCGGGCTCTTCGCGCGTAAAAGCCTTGATCTCGCGGATGCCCGAGAGGTTCTCATTGAGCTGGGCGTTCAACTCGGCCAGCTCCTTTTGGCGCGCACGAAAGGCAGGGTGCACCCGCGTGGCAAACAGCCGCATGGCAATCACGATCAACGGTATGGGGATGAGCGTCAGCAGCATCAGCTGCCAGTTCATGCTGATCAGCACTACGCTCACACCCACCAGCGTAAGGGCGTTGACCACCGTATCCGGTACAGCGTGCGCGATCAGCGATTCAAAGTAACCTGAGTCATTGACCATGCGCGACATCAGCTGGCCGGTTTGCTGATCTTCGTAAAAGCGCAGTGAAAGGCGCTGCAAGTGGGTATAGATCTGGCGGCGTGCATCTGCCACCACCCCCCAGCCAGCTTTATGCGCCATATAGCTGCGCACAAAGGCCAGTCCGGCGCGCGCGATGTAAATTACCAGCAGACCGAGCGACAACTTTAAAATCAGTTGAGCAGACTCGTTATCCCAGGTGCCCTGGCTGACAGCTCCCACCAGTGTGCGCACCACCTGGGGCGTGAGCAGCTGCACGCCCACCAGCAGGATCATCGCGATGATGGTGATAACCAGGTAGGGGATGTAACGCTCTGTATAGCGGAACACAAAACCGAGGCGTTTCAACATACGTTCGACTCCAGAACACCGCGTTTGAACGGTATATTGTTAATAGGATGGTTAGTCCATTATACCCGAAGCGGTATCGATCGCAAGGTAAATGCACCATTACCGGCCTGATACAAGCTGTTGATGTATTTTATATAACGATTACAATTAACGTAGCAAGTGTCTCTTGCCCATTGGAACATTCCGGGATGGCTACCGGGTACACAAAGGCAGGCTGTATGCGTCGTTTGTTAAACCTTCAACAGTCGTCTTCTCACATTCTTGAGGATGTCCGCCGCCAAATCCTGCAAATCACACTCAAGGGTATGGCAGTCGTGGTTGTATTGGCTGTCAGCGCGTGGTTGATCTTCCAGCAGGGCGTTGACACCTTTCCCAGAATATCCATACTGCAGATGTCCACTCTCATTATGGTGGTGGTGGCGATCGCGGCATCCTACATCCTCAGTGTCAAATGGCGTACTGAGCCGGCTGCTGCCGTTATCCTGATCGTTTTCAGTGCAGCAGTCTTGCTCAACTCGTTCTCGAGCGACCTGATGCGCTCGCGCGGTATCTTTTTCGTGACAATCCCGATCGTGTTGGCTTCGACCGTCTTGCCGTCGCGCTATGCGGCTGTTTTTGCCATCTTTATCAACATCCTGTCGATCATTGTTGGATACCTGCAAACCCACGCCATCGCAATTTCCGGCTCGGCGGCGGTGGCGTTTATCTCGGTGATCTCGTACATCGGGGCGCTCAGCCTCGAGACGGTGGTAAGTGCGCTCGAAGTGAACCTGCAGGCGCGCCAGGGTGCCCAGGAGGCGCTGCGGCGGCGGCTCTCCGCCGAACAACTGATCGGCAGCATCACGCTGCAGTTGGTGGGGCTGCAGCCAAGTGAGCTCGACAGCGGACTGCGCTCGGTGCTGCAGTCAATCGGTAAATACCTGGATGTCGATCGCTGCTACATCAGCCAAATCTCGGCCGATGGCAGCGTCGCCAGCCTGGTGCATGACTGGCACAGCGAGGTCAGCGAAGAAAATATCTACCCTAGCACGCGAGGCACGGTAGATTTGCTGATCTGGTCGCACCTGCGCTTTAGCGGCGAAGAAGGCCTGGCAATCGATGACGTCCTCAAGCTTGCCGATATCAGCGATATTGAACGCGAGGCTTGGAATGCGGCTCAGGTGCGCTCCGTCATGGCGATGCCGATGATGGTGCAGGATACCCTTTCGGGTTTTATCGCCTGCGATACGTTCTCGCAGCCGCGCGAATGGACCGACGACAATATCCAGATGCTCAAGCTCGCAGCCGGTATCCTCTCCAACGTGCTGGTTCGCGGGCGCGTGCAATCCGACCTGTTGCAGAACGAAGAACGCTTAAAGTTGGCGCTCTCTGCTGCCGACCTGGGTATCTACAACCTCAACCTGAATACCGGCGTGATTCACGTTGATGAGCGTTACCAAACGATGTTGGGCTATAACCCGCGCGAGAGCGAGCTGCGGCTGGATGATTTTATGAACTTGGTCCATCCGGACGATCGCCAGCGCCTTGAGCGCATGATCGTGCGCCAGCGCATGACCAAGGACCGCGTCCCCGAGATCGAGTACCGTGTCCTCAACAATGAAGGAGAATACCGCTGGATCCTCGACCGCGGACACACCGTGCGCGACCCGCAATCCGGCGAACCGCTGCGCATCACCGGTACCCGCCAGGACGTGACTGCCCGCAAGCAGATGGAGACCGAAATCAATGCTGCCGAGACGCGCTACCGCAACCTGGTGGAGCATCTGCCGGCAGTGGTCTATCTTGCGCGCGACAGCGGGATGGTCTATGTCAGCCCGCAGATCGAGTCAATCCTCGGCTATACTCAGGAGGAATATCTCTTTAGCCCCAACCGCTGGCGCGACTTTATTCATTCAGAAGACTTTGACCTGGTCAGCAAGGCTTTTGCTAAACGAAACATCCACGAAACCACGGCGGTCGAGTACCGTGCAACCCATAAAGATGGCCATATGGTCTGGCTGCACGACGAATCGACCCTGGTAGCCGATAAATCCACTCAGACTTATTATATCCAGGGTATCCTGCAGGATATTACCGAACGTATCGAGATCGAGAGCACCATCCGTGAAAGCCAGACCAACCTGGCACTCGCCCAGCAGATCGCCGGTGTGGGCGGCTGGAACCTGGAGGTCTCGACCGGCCAGTTGACGCTATCCGAAGACCTGCTGCGCCAGTTCGGCGCCACCGACCGCACCGACCTGCCCACCTACCCCGAGACCCTGCAGCTCTATATCCATCCCGATTATTGGCCGTCACTGCAGGTCGCCATCGACGAAGCCCTGGCGGGCGGGCCGGATGTCGACATGAACGTGCGCATGTACATGCCCGGCGATATTCCCTTTTTCGTGCATATGAAGAGCACCTCGGTGCGCGACCGCACCGGCAAGGTGGTGCGCCTGGTGGGCATGATCCAGGATATCACCGAGCGCATATTCAGCGAGGAGGCTTTCCAGACCTGTCTGGCCAACCTGGTGCTCACCGAAGATGTCGGCCGCATGGGCACCTGGATGTGGGATGTGCGCAGCCAGATCTTCTCCTTTTCAGAACGCAGTCTCAAAACCCTGGCACTTGAAAGACACGTCACGGGTGGGCTCACTTATGAATGGTTCCTTTCGCGCGTGCACCCGGACGACCGTACGCATGTCGATGAGCAGCTGCAGGCCACCATCACCCAGGGGGCGGACACTCATTTCCTGCTGCGGCTAGTCTCGCCCAACGAAGGATCGGCGATCTGCCACATGGCTGCGGTGGCACGCCGCGATACCACGGGCGCCATCAACAAGGTCGTCGGTGTGATCCAGAATATCAGCAGCATTCATGGCGCTTTCTTTGCCAAGCATTCTGGGGGCTCACAACCAGAGGCGCAATAGCATCAGCCACAGGAGGTAACATGCAAAGCAGCCATTTTGATGGATGCCGTTCGATCATGTGGTACGACCAATATTGCGAAAATTTCTACCCCAAAGGCTTTAAGCACTATACCCCCGAGGCTGTCCTGGCCGACCTCGACACTATCAATGCCGATATTGTGGCTCTGTATGCCACCAACCAGTGGGGCATGGCGTACTATCCGAGCCAGGTCGTGCCGTGTTCGATTGGCCTGGACGGACGCGACTATTTCGGCGAGGTTCTGGCGGGGCTCAAGGCGCGCGGGAAAAAAGTGATTGCCTATATCAACTGGCTCGATTCGCGCCATCCCGAGTGGCGCTGCGTACCGCTCACGCCACAGGGGCTCAATCCGCCTACCGCACAGCTCGAGGCGATTCCTTACTATGAGCCGCAGGGCTTGGGCGAGGTATATAAAGTCAAATATGGCGAGTGGTTCACCCACTGCATCGCTTCGCCTCGCTGCGACGAAGTGCTCGCGTTGACCCGCGAGATCGTGACCCGCTACCCGGCAATCGATGGCTTTCATATGGACATGTTCTTTAACTATGCGATCTGCGGCTGCGATCTGTGCCAGCCCAAGCTGCGCGAGCTCACCGGCAGCGACCAGCCAACCTATGAGGCCGTGATGGCACATTGGTCGGAGTATCTGCTGTGGCGTCAGGAGATATCGACGGCCACGATCGCTCAGATGGCCAATATCGTACGCCAGGCGGGCAAAGCCTTTGCTCCGAACTCTTTCTGCCCGCTTTACCTCACGCCGTCGATGGCCGTCAGCCCCAGCTGGTGGCAGTATCAGGATTTCTATGTGACGGAAGCCTGGCTGCGCCTGAGCGCCGGATATGCCGATCTGCACAGCACCACGCTGGTATCCAAATGGCTGCGCGCTATCGACAAGCCCTCTGCGCTGCTGGTGACCGGGCAGCATCCCAACTATTCGCACGCCCCGCTGGCGCTAGAGGAATTCCGGTTGCACGCCGCCGGCTGCCTGGCGAACGGCACGCCAGTGCTTGGCTCGTGCGGGCAAGGTGCGTATCCTAGCACAGCTTCCAGCCCGGCTGCCGTTCGGATTATTGGACAGGCTTTTGGCGAATATGCGCAGGCCATGGATACTCTGCCGGCGCGCGAATCGGCGGCACAGATCGCGGTGTTGTGGTCGCAAGATAGCCGTGATTTTTACGAGCCCGGCGCGCAAAGCCTGAAATACCGCTTCGAGTTCCTGGGCTATTGCCGCGCTCTGCTCGAGGGGCATTACCTGTTCGATATCATCCTGCCCGAGAAACTGCTCTCGCCCGATGACCTGGCGCGCTACAGGGCTGTCATCCTGCCGAATGCGGCTTGCATGGATGAATCTACCGCCGAGATCCTGCGCGCCTATGTGGCCCTGGGCGGCAAGCTTGTGGCTACCTGGGATACTGCCTGCCGCGACAAGCACGGCGCCGTGCGCGCCAATTCGCTGCTGGCAGATGTGCTGGGGCTGACCTTTAAGGGGTCTTATCCGCTCGAGACGGTCTATGCCGAACGTACCCCAGAGCCCTGTGTGGTCAATGGCGGTGCCGCGATTACCGAGGCGGATAGCGCGGTCACCCTTTTGTGCCTCGTCGAGCCCGATCCGGATTATCCCGAGGTAGGCACTAATACCGACCTGATGCCCGGGCCAATCAGCGCTTATCCTTTCTTGACGGTCAACCGTTACCAGGATGGCCAGGCTTGGTATGTGGCCGGCTCGTTAGGATATTCGCTGTACAAGCATGGCTTTTACCAGGTCAACGAAATGATGGCCGGGTTGTTCACCCACATGGGCTTGCCGCGCGCATTTTGCGTTGAGGCGCCCTGCACGGTCGAGTTCAACGCCGAGCGCGATGCCCAGGGCGGGTGGTACCTGCACCTTGGCAACCTGACAGTTCCGGCATATCATCCAGGCACGCAGACTAATCGGGCGATCGACTGCTTTATACCCGTGCACGATATCAAGCTTCAGCTGCCCTTTAGCGTGCAAGCCAGCCAGGTCAGTGCCAGTAATGGAAATGTGAGCATCAGCGAAGGCGAGCAGGGCAGCGTTCTGATGCTGGCCCCGCTGAAGGATTATTGTATTGTGCGCATCGCGGCGGGCGCATAACAGCCCGCGGGGAGTAGCCATGCTAACTTATCAACCGTCAGCACGCATCAAACGTCTGCGGGCAGCCGTCCTCGCTGATGATCCGGCGCCGCGCTGGTTCCAGGGCTGGCGCGGGATGCTCTACTGTGAGGCATTTTTTGCCCACGCGGATCAGCCCCTCGTCATCCGCCGTGCCCTGGCGCTCGCTAATGTGATTGAACAGATGCCGATCGCATTCGAGGCCGACGATATCCTGATGGGGCATCACTATCTGGGTGATGAAAGCCTCGATTTTCCCGAATTCGGCTGGAATGAATCTCGCCTGAGTGCCCTGGAGCGTACCCGCCTGACACCCGAAGAGCGCAGCAGCTATCATGCCAACGCTATGGCGCTGCCGTCTCAGGCCAGGTCCAGTTCTGACTTGGAACCACTGCCAGCTGAGATTGCCGATGCCCAGCGTCGTGGGGTGATCGAGATCTGGGGCACCCACTTTAACCATTCCGTGCGCGGCTACCGGATGGTGCTGGAGGAGGGCTTTGAGGGTCTTCTGGCGCGTGTGCTAAAGGCGCGTGAATCTGCCCGCTTGGACGACCCACAGGCTGCACGCAAGCGCGCCTTCTGGACCGGGGTTGAGGCGATCGCCCGGGCTGGTTGTGCCATGGGCCGCCGCTATGCGACGGCGCTGCAAGCCGAAATCGACCAGTGCGATGACCCGGCTGAGCGCGTAGAACTCGAGAAAAAGCGCGCCATCTGCCTGCAGGTGCCGGCCAAACCGGCGCGCACCCTGCACGAGGCTATCCAGGCGCTCTGGTTCGCGCACATCATCACCTGCTGGGAAGACGGCATCAACGCCAACTCGATCGGGCGCATCGACCAGCTGCTCTACCCTTACTATAAGGCGGATCTGGAGGCCGGACGCATTACCCGCGAGCAGGCCATGGAGTTGATGGCGGCGTTGTGGATCAAGCTCTACCGCTTTTACGATGTGCAGCAGGCGATGGTCGGCGGCACAACGCCCGACGGCCGCGACGCCTGCAACGAGCTCAGCCTGATGGCCCTGGCTGTCACACGCGGGCTCGAGTTTGTGCGCTGCCTCTCGGTGCGTTTACGCTCTGATAGCCCGCACGAGCTGGTCGAGCTGGCGGTCGAGAACCTGGCGCGCGGCGGCGGCATCCCCTTTTTCTTTAACGACGAGACGCTCATCCCGGCCCTGGTGCGCAATGGCGTCCGGCTGGAGGATGCGCGAGACTATGCCGCTATCGGCTGCATCGAGATCACCATCCCCGGCAAAGCCCAGCCGCATGCCTGCAGCAACTGGATCAACCTGGCCAAGTGCCTGGAGTTGGCGATCCACAACGGGGTTGATCCGAGTGATGGCGCCCAGATCGGACCGCAGACAGGCCTGCTGACCGACATGCACTCCAGCGAGGATTTGTGGCAAGCCTTTACCACTCAGGTCGACTTTTTCAGTGCCTATAACGTGTACGGATCGAACCGTCTCGAGCTCTACCACGAGCGCCAGTCACCGCTGCCTTATCTGTCGCTCCTGACAGAGGATTGCGTCGCCCGTGGGCTCGACATTGCCTGGGGCGGGGCGCGCTACGACTATCATTCCACGGCGGCAGTGGGTATCCCCAATGTGGCGGATTCCTTCACCGCCTTGGATGAGCTGATCTTTAGCGGTAAGCTGGCCACCCCGCAGACTCTTTTACAGGCTCTGCAGCAAAACTTTGAGGGCGCTGAAGACCTGCGTCAGGCGCTGTTGCATCGCGCACCCAAATATGGCAACGACCAGGGCACGCCGGATGCCTGGGCTGCACGCGTCGCGCGCTACTATTGCGAGGCCGCCTCTGAATGGCGCAGCAACCACGGCCGCTATCTGTGCCACCTGTTTTCGTATACCCTGATGCTGCCGATGGGGGCGCGCACCGGCGCTACGCCGGATGGTCGTCTGGCGGGTAGTCCGCTGGCGTATTCGGTTTCGGCCGTGCAGGGCCGCGACGAGCGCGGAGTAACGCCCATGTTGCAGTCGCTCAGCCGCCTGCCGCACAATCTGGCGGCTGCATCCAGCTCGGCGATTATCGAGGTTGACCCCAACTTGCTCGCTGAGGGCGAGCCCCGGAGCAAGTTCGTCGACCTGATCCAGACGGCTATCCGCCAGGGCGTCGGGCAGATGCAGTGGAACGTGGTCAATGCCGAGACGTTGCGGCGTGCCCAGAGCGATCCGGAGGCTTACCGCAGTCTATGCGTGCGTGTATCGGGCTATAGCCAGCAGTTTATCCTGCTCTCGCATGATATGCAGGAACACATCATCGCCCGTACCAAGCATACCAACTAGTAGACATAACTAAACATCCCGCAGCTGATTAGGCTGCGGGATGTTTTTATACTTACGGCAGCAGGGGTGGGGGCTCAGCCTTGTAGAGCTTTACGCAGCAGGCTCTCGACCATCTTTGCGTTGGCCTGCCCGCGCGTCTGGCGCATGACCTGGCCGATCAGGAACTTGATCGCCTGATCCTTGCCCTCGCGCACCTGCTGTACGACCTTGGGGTTAGCCGCCAGGACACTTTCAACCTCGCGCTGCAGCTGGCCAGTATCGCTGATGGCAGCCAGGCCGCGCGCGCTGATCACCTCGTCACAGCTCTTGCCGCTGGCGGCCATCTCCGCCAGCACCTCTTTTGCCAGGGTGTTGTTGAGGGTGCCCTTTTTAAGCGCCAGAAGCAGCTCTCCCAAATGCTCGGGGGTAACGCCGAACTCGGCGAGCTCCTGACCGCTGCTACGGAGGATGGCCAGCACCTCGGTCAGCACCCAATTGGCGGTAACAGCCGGCTCCACCACATCGCCCGCTGCGGCCGAGGCGGCCTCAAAGTAATCCGCCAGAGGACGTTCTTCGGCGAGCTGTGCTGCCACTTCGGGGCGCAGACCTAATTGGTTGATAAAGCGCTCGGTCTTGGCGGATGGCAGTTCGGGCAACTGTACGCGCAGGGCGTCGATCTGTGCCGGCTGCCAGGCGATCGGCGGCAGGTCGGGTTCGGGAAAGTAGCGGTAGTCTTCCGCGCCCTCTTTAGAACGCTGGAAGAGGGTGCGATGGTTGAGCTCGTCCCAACCCATGGTGACCTGCTCGACCTTGTTGCCGCGCTGCAGCACAGCCGTCTGGCGCTCGATCTCGTAGGCAATCGCCTGGCGCACAGCACGGAACGAGTTCATGTTCTTGATCTCGACCTTGGTGCCAAACGCTTCTGTACCGACCGGCCGCAGCGACAGGTTGACCTCGCAGCGCATCGCGCCGGCTTCCATATTGCCCGTGCCGATGCCGAGGTAGCGCAGCAGCTTGCGCAGCTCCACCAGGTAGCGCCAGGCTTCTTCGGCGGTACGGATATCCGCCTCCGTGACAATCTCCATCAGCGCCTGGCCGGCGCGGTTAAAGTCGATCAAGCTCATTCCATCCTGGTGGCTTAGCTTGGCGACATCCTCTTCGAGGTGGACGCGGCGGATGCGGATGCGCTTGCTGCCCTGCTCGAGGGGCACATCGATCCAGCCGTGTTGCGCCAGGGGCATGTCATATTGCGAGATCTGGTAGCCCTTGGGTGAATCGGGGTACATATAGTTCTTGCGGTCGAATTTGCTGTTGAGCGGGATCTCACAGTTGAGCGCCAAGCCCAAGAGCACCGTAGCCTCGACGGCGCGCCGGTTGAGGGTTGGCAGCATGCCGGGCATACCCAGGCAGATCGGGCAGGTGTGCGAGTTGGGAGTATCCTGGGTGTAATCCGCCGCGCAACGGCAAAACATCTTGGAGGCGGTGGTTACCTGGGCATGAACTTCCATGCCCATGACGGCTTCGTAGCTGGCCATGCGTGTGCTCCACTTGAGGATAGCGACATGATAGCGTAAAGCAGTCGCCCTGTAAAAACGAGGTCAAAAAGCTGGGAGGATGCTATTCCTCCCAGCTATATGAGCAATCTTATTTGGCTTTGGATTGTGCCGCGACAGCCGCAGCGGCCTTGGCAGCCGCTTCCGGGTCGCCCAGGTAATAGTGTTTGATCGGCTTCAAATCGGCATCGAGCTCATA
>Ga0123333_10000569_pt1 | contig 40872 bp, 24 predicted proteins | sample BioC12SIPDNA_3_FD_89957 | JGI IMG/M metagenome (GOLD analysis project Ga0123333, IMG submission 89957) | Anaerobic biogas reactor microbial communites from Washington, USA - Biogas_R2_B C12 SIP DNA | ecosystem: Engineered > Bioreactor > Anaerobic > Unclassified | place: Washington, USA...
ATGTGGTGCACAAGCAGATCGCCGGCGGGGTCGAGCCACACGCCGTGGTGACCGGGGCCGCGCCATTCGCCGTAGCCGGCCAGCACAAGCGTCCCGCCGCCATCGAGCATGGGCCGGCCGTGGAAATCGAGGTACGGGCCGGTGATCGCGCGAGACCGGCCGACAATGATCCGGTAGTTGCTGGCTACGCCGCGGCAGCAGTGCTCGATGGACGCGAACAGGTAGTAGTGCTCACCCTTGCGAATCAGGAACACGCCCTCGATGGCCAGGCTGCCCGGCCGGGCCGCCACGGCGTGGATCGTCGCCCCGGCCACGGGTCGCGTCGCGGTGTCCCGATCCAGCCGCACGAGCTTGATCCCTGTCCAGAATGAACCAAAGGCCAGCCACGGCGCTCCTTCGTTATCGAGCACCAGGTTTGGGTCGATGGCGTTGTAGTCCATGCGATCGGGAAACGACTCGAGCACCTTGCCGTGATCGACCCATGCGAATTCCGGTCCGGCCGGGTCAAGCGTTCGGTTTGTGGCCAGCCCGATGCAAGATCGCTGGCTGCCTGGAGTGGATACCGAGTAATAGAGGTGAAACCGACCGTTGTAGAACGCAATATCGGGAGCCCACACGTGGTTTGCATCGGGAATCTCGGCTTTGGCCCAGGCGGGCACGTCCTCATCGAACACGCATCCGATCAGCTCCCAGTTCAGCAGGTCGCCAGACCGCCGCACAGGCACACCCGGCCCGGAGCAGAAGATGTAGTAGGTGTCGGCCTGGCGGATGATGACCGGATCATGGACGTGCCGGATTGCCCCCTGTTGTGCCGCCAGAGGCGAGCAGCACGCCAGCATCAGCAAGCCCGGCAGGCGGCGTCGGATGCGTCGGTAACGCATGTGCTTCCCTTCTTTTGCACTGGTTGCGGTGGCCGGCACACTACTGGGGCGGGTGCTCCTCGCTCAGCGGCCCGATCAGACTGCGCGGAATGCGCAGCACCGTCCCATGCCGATGACCGGGCGGAAAGCTCATCTTCTTCGATACATCTTCCCAGGTCTTGAAGTCCCTGCTGCGCACCGCACCGTAGTAGTGCGGTTCGACATAGTGATCGAAGTAGACGTACCAGTAATCCGCGATGCGAATAGCTGACGGTCCCTCGACCCACGAGATGGTAAACGGTTCGGTGAGATCGCGCCACGGGCCCTCGGCGGTGTCGGCGAAGGCCATGCGCAGGTGTTTGCGCACCGGCTTGAGTGTTTCGTCCTTGACCACCATGCCATAGCCTTTGTCCAGCTTCAGGAGCGTTGCGTCGATGCAGTTGAACCCGCCGTCGTAGAGCAGGCGGCTCGGCGAGAGCGTCTTGAAGTCGGTCGTTGTCGTGCAGTAGGCGCGATGGTTTGTGTCGCCCTCCGCGCTCCCTGCGGTCTCGCTGAACCGCCCGGGAATGGTTGAGGACCACACGATCACAAACCGCGAGTGGACTTCATCGTAGAAGATCTCGGGGGCCCAGACGTTGCGAGCCGTCGGCTCGTGCTCCATGACCGCCAGGCCTCGCTGCGGGGACCAGTGACGAAGATCGCGGCTGTGGGCGTAGCCGATGAGCAGCGGCGTGCCCCAGGACGTTGTCCACACCATGTGGAACATGCCGTCCGGGCTGTGGGTGATGCAGGGATCGCGCATCAGCGGCTTGTCGCCGACCTGGGGCGTCAGGAGCGGCTTGTCGCCGTTGAGCGGCGTCCATTGGTGCCCATCCTCGCTCCAGGCGAGGTACAACCCGTCCTCGCCGTTGCCGCGAAACGAGGTGAAGAGCAGGACTTCCTGGTCCCCCGCGGCGGGCGCCGATGCCGCCGGCTGCGTGCCGGGGACGGCATCATCCGCCGTCGTCACACCAATCCACACCCCAACGAGGAATCCCGCAATCCAAAAGCTTCTATTCATACCAACTCGCTTGTGCGTGATCCAGACGATCTCTGGGCGGTTGTTCTGGCCCATCCGCCTCGGCCTCTGCTCATCGGCCGCGGTGTGCGACGCACCGCAAGACGGCCGGCACCGACACGGCGGTTTCAGCTACAGACTCCACGGCTCGCGGTACTCTTTGGTCAGCAGCCGGGCCGCCTCGGGGTCGCCGGGAATGGTGTCCTTCTCGGCGTCCCAACGAATGCCCCGGCCGACGCGATACGAGATGTTCGCCAGGTAACCGTACGCGGTGGCTTGGTGGCCCGTTTCGGCATTCACACGTGGCTGCTTGCGAGAGCGCATACAGTCCAGAAAGTTGCGCTGGTGGAGGGGCGTGTCGTCGCCGACCGTCTTCTCCGTGTAGTGGGGCTTGCGCTCCGCCCGATCGGCTTCGTGGAACATCTCGAAGCCGTTGCGGTTGATCTGCAGGACGCCCTGTGTGCCGACGAACTCGATTCCGTGGTCCATGTTGCCGTGTCGCCGCCAGCCGCTGTTGTGGTTGAGCGAGTAGCTCATCGTGTAGTGGCCGCAGTCGAAAACCGCCTCGAGCGTGTCCGGCGTGTCGCGAGCATCCTTGAGCACGTAGATCCCGCCGGTTGCGGCGACCGACTTGAGGTTGTATCCCAGGGCCCACGCGACCACGTCGAAGAGGTGTACGCCCCAGGCGCAGGTCATGCCGCTCGAATAATCGAAGAAGAAGTAATAGCCAAAGTGGAACCTTGCGGGGTTGAACGCCCGCTTGGGGGCGGGCCCCAGCCACATATCGTAGTCCACGCCCGCGGGGGCCTCGCCGTCGGGCGGGTTTCCGAGCCGGCCGCCCATCTCGTCGATGTTCCAGGCGTTCCAGGTGTGTACGGTGGTCACCTGCCCGATCTCGCCGGCTTTGATGCGTTCGACGGCGTTGATCCAGTGGGGCCCCGAACGCTGCTGCAGGCCGATCTGCACGACGCGGCCGTGCTTGCGGGCTTCGTTGGCGATGACCCGGCCCTCGTGGATCGTGTGCCCCGAGGGTTTCTCGATGTACAGGTCTTTGCCCGCCCGGATCGCCTGCACGGCGGGAATGGCATGCCAGTGACAGCAGCTCGTGATGAAGACCGCGTCGATATCCTTGCGGTCGATGAGCTTGCGGAAGTCCTTGTACCTCTCGGGTTTGGCGCCGAAGCCCGCGGCGTTCTGTGCCGCCCGATCGAGTTGGGCATCGTCGACATCGCAGATGGCGACCAGTTCGATGTCGGAGTGGTTCTTGAGGTCGTGGATGTGGGCGTTTCCCCGGCCACCGGTGCCGATGACCCCAAGCCGGATGCGGTCATTGGCTCCCAGTGCTCCCAAGGCCGGCCCCGCCGCCGATAGTGCGGCCGCCGTTGAAAGACTCGATTGAATGAATGTGCGTCGGGTGATGTGATGAGAGGACATAGACCGCTCCTGAAACGGACCACGAAGAAAACTTACCGCGTACGATGGAGGCCCGATCGTACCAATCCTGCCGATCGAGGTCCACCGGTCGTCAGGGTTCGACCGCCCCGGCCGCCGCGTGGTGCTTCGTGATCTCATCAGCCGAAAGGGGACGATCGTAGATGGCCACCTCGTCGATTCGGCCTTCGAAGTTGGCGAAGCCGTCGTTCCGCCCGCCGATGAACACCTGCTCGGTGGCGGGCGGATAGCTTGCTTCGGCTTGGCCTTCAATCTCCGCGAGCATGCTCCCGTTGAGGTACACCGTCACCTGTCGGCCGGCGCGCACCATCGCCACGTGGTGCCACGCCTTGGCGGGGATCTCCGTGTCGCCCACCAGCGTCATCTTGAGGGCATCGCCGTTGTAGAAGAGCAGTCGGCCCTGCCCGGTGGCCGTACCGCCGATGCCGAGGTGGTCGCCCGGCGCCCCTTGCACCCCGGCCGGGCCACGGGAGAAGAGGTAACCGGTGACGGGCCGAGCGTCCGCGGGCAGGTAGTCCTTGAACCACATCTCCACGCTGTACGTGTCGTTCAGCCCGGTGATGTGGGCGTTCACGCTTCCGCCCGCGAAATGCGGTGCGCGGTTGATCCGGTGCACATTGGCGTTGCCCCTGGCCGAGGGCCCTTCCAGGTAAAACGCGATGCCCGGATTGAAGACGCCGTCGTGTCGGTTGCCGCTCTCGTCGGTCGCCCGCGGCCCCTCGAACTCGTTGAACCGCCAGTAGGCCGCCGGTTTCGACGCCAGCACCGCTCGCGGATAATCCCCCAGCGGATAGTCGTCGCCGGTGAGCGTCCGCCGTGGCTGACCGGAGACAGTCTCCAGCAGATGGATCACCGCCTCGACGACCTTCGGCGCGGCCTCGACCTCCAAGCAGGCGGACCGTGCCCGCCACGTCGTGTAGCCCCCGAGCGCATGCTGCGCGGGCGGGGGAATGTAGCCGTGGTATCCGTTGGCCAGCTCGATTGTGAAGGTGGGGGCAAGCGGACTGAGCGCCTTGATCTGCAGGCCGGTAAGGCCAAACACTTCGCAGGAGACCGCCGCGATGCCCAGCTCGCCAATCCGCAGAGCCTGCAATGGCACCTCGCGCTCCGGCGGCACCTGGCTGAGTTGGATCTGCTCGCGGGCGTAGAGTTCCGGCAGGGTTCGCGGGAGTCGGTCCGCGAAGGTGGCGGTCAACTCTCGCGCGTTAGTCAGATCGTCCGCGCAGATCGGCCGGACGCGCAGCGGGAGCGTGGTCTCACGCATCGCCAGCGGAACCCAGTTGTGGTATGCGATGTCCTTGCAGGCCTGGAAAACTTTCCGTGCGATCACCTCGGCATAGGCGATGTGGCTCTGCGGCTGGGCGGGCTTCGCTTCGCCGTAGTCCATCCAATGCAGGTCGCCGCTCGTGCCGTTGGACATCAGGGCGACAAAAGGTGGCTCGGCGTTCTGGACATTGACCAGAGTGGTGAGCTGGTCGGCGAAGGAGCCGAAGTAGTCCGCCGAGACCGGCGGGGCGCCGACATAGTGCATCGAATAGTTCGCCAGCAGTCCGATCGGCCGACCCTCCGGCGATTGCACGGAGACAATGGAAAGGTCCGGATCGACCGGGCCCGCGGGGCCGAGATAGTCCGGGTTCTGATAGCCGGGATGCATCATGGCCCGAACGCTCAAACGCCCGAAGGGGTCGGTGTCGATCCGGTCCGGCCGCCGGATCCAGCGCCGGCAGTGGGTGTGCTCTGGAGCTCGCACAACGGTCCAGCCGATCCGCGCCGGGGCGAGGTTCGCCGTGGCCTCTGTGACCGCTTGGGCGATCTGCGCCGGGAGCCATCGTCGGTAGCCGGGATTTTCTCCCGATCCGAGCAGACTGGTCAGCGTGGGGGCCGCGTGTGTATGCGTCGCCGACATCAGCATGCGGTCCACCGGGATGCCGGTCGCCTGATGGGCCAGAAGCTTGGCCTCGTCGAGCAAGTCCTGGGTGGCCACGCAGGTGTCGACGGTCAGGATGGCGACGCGGGTGACCTCATCATCCAGCACCAGGCAGCGGGCGTGGAGTCGATCCTGGATTGTGTCGGCCGTTTGCGCAAAGAAGCTCCCGGCGATGTGCACCGGCAGTTCCCGCGGCGCGATGTCGATCGCGGCCGCCCCGGCGCGGAACACACGCTCGGTTTCGGCTCCCCACACCCTGGCCGACCAGGAAACCAGGGCAAGCAGCACGATACAAAGGCATACGCGAGGCGAACGGAACGCGCAAGCGGCGAGCATGAGCAGGATCTCCGGAGAGAATGTCCTGGCGTTCACCCTCCCGGCACGCGCCGGCGGTGCGCTTCCGAAGATTGTACAGCGCCGGGCTCACTCCTGCAGGTGATAGGTATACAGGTCGTCGAACCAAGCGGTGCCGCCCTCGCCGCTGTCCGTGTGGCAGTCGAGGATCGCCAGAACCGCGCCCTGCGGCACGGGTTCGGAAATCGCCGACACCTTCTGCCAGAAGGTCGTACCGCTTAGCGGTTGTGTGGCATGGACGGCCAGTTCACGTCCCTGGCCGTCGAGGAAGCGAAGTCGCACGCGGGCCTTGGCTTTGAGAGCGTCGGCCCGCTGGTGGCCGCCGAAGGCGAACCGCTGCCCGGCAATGACCGCAAACGGCGTCGAGCTGAATCGTCGCTCGGGCTTGCCGGCACGGATCCGCAGCGAACGAACGCCGGCAAACGATTGCCGTACCTGCAAACCGCCAATGTCCATCAGCCCCTCAATGCGCAGGTGTCCCTGGGCCGGTGCCCGACGAGTCCACCACAGGTCGCGATGCCAACCGTCGTCGTGGCGCAACTCGAACCACTTCCAGCGATCGCTGGCCCATTCCTCTGCCGTCCACCCACCGAAGTCGGCTTCCAGGCTGGGATTGACCACCAGATTGACGAGCGGGCCGCGGGGCCGGTATCCACTGGACCGCGGCTTGACGGTGAACGTCCGGCCGGCAGGCTCAAAGTCCCCAGTGGTCAGCACGAAGCAGTCGATGAGCTTCGCGTAAGGCGTGCCATTGGCCAGGTTCACGTCCAAGCCGCCGGGCCGCTTGCTGACCACGCTGTAGCTGAACCGATGCTTGCCGGGTTTCAACAGCGTCGTACCGTAACGATACCAGGCGAAGAGCATGCGCTCGTCCTCGAGGGCGTTGTACTGGGCCGCAAGGCGGATCTGGCTTGGGACGAGGGCGTTCGTGGCCTCTTGCCAGGGGCCGTCGTTCACCCGCCAGCGACCGGGCGAGGCCATCGCCAGGACGCCTTCGCGGACCCATAGCTCATAGTGGCCCTCGCCCTGGACCTCGAAGTCGTAGGTCGCGACGTAGCCGTCCGGCGAGGGCGGCGGGATCTGGGATGCCAGCCCCAAGAAGGCGTCGCCGCTCAACTCCGGCAACGCGCTGAATACGTCGAGGTTGAAGTTCGAAGCGGTCGGTCGCTCGGCCTCGATCAAGATGGCTGCCGCGTCGCTTTGTGGAGTCTTCGCGGTTCCCGAAGTCGCCAGACTCTCAAACCGCGGCGCCACATTCGCCGGGGTGCGGATGATCGCGGTGGCTCGCGTTTCATGAGTAGCGAAGAGGATGCCCTGCGGGGCCCAACTGAACTTGTTGTTGGAACTGACCAACGTGCGGTCGTCAGGCATCAACTCGAAGCGGAACGCGTCTCCCGAGCCTTGGGCCGGCGGGATCGGCGTACCGTCCGCGCGGTGGATGCGAGTGCGGCTTCGTGCCTCGGGCGGCACGGTGAAGCTCACCGGGTACGGCTTCATGGGCGGCGGCTCGCGGTGGTTGCTGGTCGCGTCGAGATTGAACGGCGGCAACGCTTCGCCCAGACGAATCGTCGAATCCAGATGCGGAACCAGACTGATCACCGTGACCTGTTCGTCGCCGGCGGTGTAGGTGAAGGCCTCGAACTGCGGCCCGACCTCCAGCATGCGCACACCAAGGCCGTTCTCCATGAACGCGGCATAGTTGAAGCGGTGGTCCCGGCCATCGAAAACAACCTGCTGTGGCCGCCAGCCGGGCTTCACCTCGGCATTCTTGCTGATGATCTGAACTTGGCCGTCGATCAGGTTCCAGACCTGGCCGGCTTGGTTGCGGGCGATGATCTTCGCCCCGGCCGGCGGCTGCAAGACCTGGAACTCGACGCCGTCGTCGTCCTTGGCGAACTCGTCCGTGTAGTACTTGTCGATCATCGGGAACACGCCCCGGTCGCGGCGATAGCCCACCCAGGTGACCCGCTGCCCGGTGGCCAGATAAGCTTTGACCTCGTCCGCCCAGCGCAGCGATGCCGGCGTGTTCTCCAGGTTGATGAACATCATGTCCGTGGCCGGCCGCAGCGAGAAGGTCGGCAGCATCCAGGCCCCGTTGGGCAGTTTGCCCGGCGGATCGACGAACCACAGGGTATCGCTGTTCTGGTAGTCGCGGTACGGGTCGGAGAAGGTCAGCCCGGAGTTGGGGTGAAAAATGGCCGGGAAGCGGTAGTACACCGTCGGGCGATAGTCCACCAGGCCGGGGGCGTGCTCGACGATCTCTCGCAGCGTGCCCAGCCATTCGAGCTGACGCGGGTCGCGGACCATCGCGTCCGACCAGATGTTGTCCACACCAGGGGAAGCCAGCATATAGTAGTGATAAAGCCCCTTGGCTCCGCCGCCCATCAGTGACACCCATGTCGGATAGGCGGTGCCCAGCCGGCTGGTCAGGCCGAACAGCTTGTTGCGCTCCAACGCCTGGTCCTGGTGGTTGCCCTCGCCGATCTCGGTGACCAGCAGCCACATGGTTTTGGTCGCCTGGGAGCAGGATGACAGCGGCGGGATACCCATGAAGGTGAGGATGGGCTCGCCGACGCCGTAGGACTCCATGCCCACGCCGTCGAAACCGCTCGGGACACCCGCGTCGTTGATGTGCCACCAGTCGATGCCGGAGAAGAACTTGAAGACCACCGGCACGTCGTGGAGTTGCTTGAACACGTCGGCGATCTCGTTGTGGAAGTCGCGCACCTGCAGACCGACGGACTCGACAAGATCATAGCGATGCTGGCTGGTCGATCGCAGGCAGCGGACCAGATCACCGCTTTCGACGTGCACGAGGTAATCCCAGTCGGTATCTGTCCGTTGATCGCGAACGGAGCGAACAGGCAGAAGATGAGCCGCGAATGCGAAATCGGGCACGACCGTCTCTTCGTCCACGGCCCAGGCTTTGCGGAGCTTGGCAATGGTGCCGTAGCGACTTTCGAGATAGCGGGCGTACGCCGTCCGGAAGGACGCGGCCGAGGGCACGAGGCCGTGATTGAAGTTGTTCTCATTCCAGAACACATCGACGAAGAAGCGGAAGCCCGATCCCATCCGCACCTGGCTGTAGAGGTCCCGGATGGCCTTGTAGTAGCGTTCGGTCTCCTCGCTCCAGAAGAACATGTTGTCGTTCCATCCATCGTGGCGCCAGGCGAGATTGAAGTGGACGACATAGTCGCCGGCGGGCAGGTCGTTCATCGCCACGCGGGTCATGCGGTGCTCATCGGGTCGCGGTTTGTCGCTCTCGCCGGGCCGGTCGTCGTGCACCACCTCCAGCTTGTGATGGCGTACGACCTTGCCGGTGGCCCGTTCGCTGATCAGGCAGACCGCATCGCTCAGATGGCGGCAGGCGGTATGCAGGCGGCCGTCCTTGAGCCACAGATCCGAACCCGGATTGGTCAGCTTCACCGAGCCATCGGGCGCGATGGTGATATCGCCGTTTGGCCCGCCCATCAGTTGCCATGAGTTGCCTTTGGCTTGCAGGCCCGAACACTGCATCCCGTAACGCATGCCCGCTTCGTCCATGTAGTCGATACAGCGCTGAAACAGGCGGATCTGATCGTCGTTCTTGCTCTCCCAGGTGCGTGGGACCTGCAGGCTGCTGCCGACGTTCCAGTAGACGTCGCGCACGCCGAAACTGATGAGCAGGTCGATCTGGCTCTTGAAGGTGTCGAAATTGCCGTCGGGGATGAGCATGCCGCCGACGGGGATGAAAGGCTCGCCGTCCCAGAAGAGGGTGTGGGCTTCGTTCACATGCCAGCGGTGCGGCACGCCGTGTTTGTCGGTAAACGTGCCGGTGTTGATGATGACCCGTTCATCGTTTCCGTCGGCGGCCTGCACGGTCAGTCGCCCCTGCGCGGTGAGCGGCTCCTGGTAGACGCCCGCATGCCATTCGCAGTTTCCGCCCGGCAAATCGGCCGGCAACGTGGTCTCGAACGGGCCCAGCTTCGCGGGGCGACCCGCGGGCAGCGCGTCGCTCCCCAGCCCCGGGGCCGGCCACGGGGGGAAGACCGCCGCGTGCAGGACCTTCCCGTCCCGAACCAGGTGCAGCCACAAACGCCGCGGCGCCTCCGCCTGCCGGCCGGCCTGGACCTCAAAGGTCACCGCCAGAGACGTTCCCGCCGCAACCCGAGACGGCAGCGTCGCCTTGATCCGCTCGATCGCCGGCGCTTTCGCCGCGTACTCCGGCGGCGTGTAACCGGCGGAAACGCTCGCCAGCCACCCTATGGACAGACTTGCCAACGTAAGGCTCACCAGCTTGTGCCTCATCGAAATTCCTTTTTTAATTCGAGTAAACGAACCCCAAACTCAATCGGTCAAGCCGTCCACCTCTATGGGGTGGTACGCCTTCGGAGCGGGTGGAGAGCGATCATGTGGGCGCTCCCAACCGGTATGGCAACAGCCCATCTCGTCGGGCGTCGACAAGATCGACCGGAGCGAAACCGTCGGCCACGCGGGGCCGACTCTGCCGGATTGCGCGCAATAGTATAAGGGTACGCGGAGATTCTGTCACGTGGCCGCGGAGACCGGGCAGGTGTCCCCGGCTCGGACCCGCGGTGAAAGCTGGACGTTGTCGAATACCGCCTGCTCGCTTTCCTGCAACTCAACCATCTTGCGCACGGCCAAGTCGCCCGCCTCATACCACGAGACGTCCACAGAGGTAATCGCTGACCAGCCCGGCACACGCCAGAACGAAGCGTCGCAGCCGACCAGACAGGTATCATCAGGTACGCGAAGGCCCGCCTCCAGACAAGAATGCAGCGTCCCGACACTCGCGACCGAAGAGGCCGCGTAGATGCCGTCGGGGCGAAGATCCTTCAGCCGCGGCGTCAGCCAAGCCACGATGCCCGCCTCCCCAATATCAGAGGGAATAGTCAGTAACTCGACATTCACGCCCGCTTCGGTGGCCGCCGCCAGGGCACCTTGCTCACGCAGCCGGATCGGTTCCCACAAAAAATCGTCGCTGATAATCAGCCAGCGCCGCCGCCCGGCGTCACGAAGCAACTGGCCCGCGATGCGACCCACCCCCGGGTTGTCCACGTCGATCGCGTTCGACGAACACGCCGTCGGATGCTCGGGGAAGACGATCACCACCGGCAAGCCCTGTTCGATCTGCCGCCGCATCGGCTCGTCCAGCTCGGGCACCGGCGTGCGCACAATGGCTCCGAACACGCCCCCGTCGATCAGGCCCCGCACCCGTTGGGCGGCCGCCTCGGCGTCCGGGGACTGCTGCGTCGCCAACACGCAGAACAGCTTACGCAGCCGGGCCGCCTCCATCACCCCGGACACGAATTGCCCCTCCAACGCCTGATGATGCCAGGAGTGAGCATCCGCCACACCACGCCCACGCAGGATCAACCCGAAGAACGTCGGGTGCGGACTCCGCAGACTGATAGCCATCAGGTTGGCGGTGTACCCCATCTCCTCCGCCAGCGACCGAACCTTCTCCACCGTGGCGGGCTTAAATCGGCTCACGACCTCCGGTCGGTTGGTCAGGATCAGCGACACCGTGGCGCGCGAAACACCCGCACGTTCAGCGATCGCCTGGATTGTCGGCCGAGCCTTCTTCTTGTGACCGTCAGTCATGGTCCTACTCGCGATGCGATGAATGTTGATCCCAGATCCGCGCGGACCCCGACGCCAACCCGCTCAGTCGTGCGGCCGCATGGTCCGCCCGACGGCTCTACCGGCCGGAGCCTGGCCCGATTATAAGCCCTTCCCCCTCGCGTTTCACGATCCCAAGCCAACTTCCCCACGCTCCGCCACCGAATCGGCGGGATCCGTTGCCCCGGACCAAGGCAACTTGTTGCCGTGCGTCTGAAACATCCGTTCACGGCCCCCATCCCCTCTGTACCTTTGCCCCTTCTGCCTATGTCCCTTCCGCCTTGCCCCCCCCAAGGCGGGCGGGTTATCCTGAAGCCGCCCGGCGGATGAACAAGCCCCGTCCGCGGGCCCGTGCGGAGTCGGCTTCATGCCCGTCGCCTGGACCATTTCGGCGACCTCGTGATCTCGTCGGGTGCGTTACTCATGCGGTACGCGTTCAGTGCCAAAGCGGTCCTCTGCTGTGCTGCGATCGTTTCACTCAGTGTCCCTGTCTGGGCCCAGTCGGCCTCGAATCGCAGCCTACTGCGAAGCCGTGGCGGCACACTCTCGATCGCCGAGGGCGGCGACATCCTCTACGGGCTCGAATTGCCCGCGAGCCTGCGCCTGCCCGCCGACGACCTCGTCCTGCGGGCAATGATCCAGCCGTGGGCGGTGCATGGCTTGAACTGTGCCGGCTTCTCAGTGTGGCACCTGGTCGACGACGGCGCGTTTGTCAGCCCCGACGGGCGGTCATGCACACCCCAAGCCGCTCAGCAGTTCGACCGATTCACCCGGTTCACCACCAACCACGGCTTTAGTACGGTGGTCAGCCTGTTCTCCGCCGAGCGCCGCCGCTGGCTGGCCTCGCCCGAGGCCTATGAGCAAGCGGTCCAAACCATCGCCCGTCTCTTGCCCGACAAGCATCGCGTCGTTCTGGTGGTCGGCGATCTGTTCGGCACCACGCCGTGGTCGCCGGAATGCCCCGGCCGCCTTGATGACCCCGAACGGGCTCTTTCGCTATGCCGGGCGATGCTCAAGGCCCGGCCGGACGCGGTCGTCGGTATCCCGGCCGACATCCTGCCCAGCCCGGCAGGCGACAACCCACGACCCCTGTTCTACGCCGCATCTCGCGTGGAAGCCCTGGCACAGCTTGTCGCCCACCAACAAGGGCAGCCCGCTACCGGAGACTGGAAACCGCACACCGCCGCTGTGCCGGTCGATCAGTTCTTGTGCCGTCGGACAATCACCGGCGACGCCGAGGCCGCGATTGCCTCCTTCGCCGGCGAGATCGAACGGCGAAGCGTGGCCATCGAGTCGCAACCCGCCGTGCCGGCCTGTGGCGAGAACAACCCGGCGGCGGATGCCCTGGCCGTGAACCAACTCACGCCCCAGGAACGTGAGGAAGGGTGGGTATCGCTCTTCGACGGTCGCTCGCTCGATGGTTGGACCACCCTGCTGCCAACCTGGGGGCGATGGTGCGTCGCCGACGGGGTGATCACCTGCCAGCGAGGTGTGCCGCCACACCCCTGGCTTCGCTCCCGGAAGCGCTACGGATCTTTCGTACTTCGCCTCGAGTGCAAGCTGGAGGCCGGCGGCAACAGCGGTGTCTTCCTCTGGGCACCGCTGGACGCACGGGCCTCGAGCATGGGCTTCGAGGTCCAGTTGATGAGCGGCCAATACGACAAGCTCGATAGCTTCAATACGACTGGGGCGATCTACGGCGTGCAGCCGCCCAGCGAAGACGCCAGCCGCTCGCCCGATCAATGGAACGAACTCGAGATCACGTGCCGCGGATCGAAGATCATGGTCCGACTCAACGGCCGCGTCGTCCAGGACTTCGACGCCGACGATGTGCCGATCATGAAGACCCGCCTACGACACGGGTACATCGGCCTCCAGGACCACGAGAACGTCGTGATGTTCCGCCGCATCCGTATCCGCGATCTGTCCTCCAACCCCTGACCGCACGACCGTGTGACCCTACCGCGGGACCGAGTGACTTCACCGCCGGACCGAGTGAACTTGTTCATGGCGGGACTGAGTCAACTTGTTCATGGTCGGACCGAGTGAACTTGTTCATGGTCTGGCGTGGTTCGTTGGATTCCCTTGACCGGGCGGCTATCCTGGGCGTCGTGATGGGGTCGACACGGCGAGTCAAACACGCTTGGCTGCGGGCACTGGGGATCGAGGATCTGCCGGCGCGGTTCACGCTGCCCGACGGCGAGTATCTCCACGTGCGCACCTACAAGCACGATTTCTTCGCGGCGACCGGGCTCTACGAGGGCCCCGGCGGCCGGGTCATTCTGAAAGTCGGCCGCACCGCCCGATTGTTGGGCTTGCCGATGGCTTGGCTGGGCCGTTGGCTCTGCCGGCGCGAGCTGGCCATCTACCAGCGGGCCGACGGCGTCGAGGGAGTCCCCCGCTGCCTCGGCGGCCTTGGACCGACCGGCCTGTTGCACGCCTTCGTCGAAGGCCATCCGCTGCAACGCGGCGAGCGGGTCGACGACGCGTTCTTCGCCCGGCTGGAGCGGCTGCTTTCCAGCCTCCACCAGCGCGACATCGCCTATGCCGACCTCGAAAAACGCGAGAACATCCTCGTCGACGCCGACGGCCGGCCGGCACTCATCGACTTCCAGATTTCCTGGTGCTGGCCGCGAGATCAGGCCGCTCGCCCACGCGGGCCCGGCAGAATCCTCCCGGGCTTCATCGGCCGCTACATCCTCACCCGCCTGCGGGCCGCCGACCAATACCACCTGCTCAAGCACTGGCGACGGCATCGGCCGGACCTCCTCACCGCCGAGCAACTCCATGCCTCCTACCAGGTTGGCTTGCTGATCCGGCTGCATCGCCGAATCTCCTGGCCCTTCACCCGCGTACGGCGCAGCCTGCTCAAGCTGCTGACCGGCCGCTCGCGATCGCCCAAGCAGGATGGTCCTCAGTTCGTGGACCAGCCGCCCAGTCGGTGACTTGCGATCAAGATACGCCGACCGGCTTGCCTCTTGCCGACAAAACCGTACAAACTACCGTGACGCGGCGATCTCGTTTCCCGCGGTGCCATACAGGAGCGGCGGTCCCCTATGTGTCTGGACGAACGACAGCGCGATCTGGTCCACGCCTTCCGAGAACAGGTCGAGCGGTTGTTAACCGACGAGCCGGGCTTCGGACCCGTGAGCCGGCACGATATACCGGACCGTCCGCGGCTCATCACCCGCTGGCTGGCCGACAAGCGAGTCTGGTACGAGTTGGCCGTGCGACCCACCCTGCCCCAGGTCCGTGTGGGCATGCTCACCGACGACCGCTGGCGCAGCCAGGATTTCGAGCGGATGGTCGCCGATTCCGGCGATACCCTGCGGGAACTGATCGAGGCCGCCTTCGCCGCGGCCGGGATCATGTGGCATGAACCCCCGGTCGAGCATTACCGAGAGCACGAGCGCCTCTTCTACTTCGCGACCCCGGTGGACCTCGAATCGCTCGATGACTTGGCCGCCGAGGCGCTCCCGGAGCGGATTTGTCGTATGCTGAAAGGGTATCATCTGGCGTTCACCGGCCGCGTGCCGTGAACCGCCAAGGGGAATCAGCGACCATGACCGCAGACGCTCCCGACCTGCCCGCGAGCCCGATCGACACCCTGCTGGTGATCGACGATGACGTGGTCGCCCGCATGGGCAGCATGGTTCGCCACCTGTGCGTGGGGATGATTGACGAGGCCGTGCAGGTCAGGGTGATGAACTGGGCGTCGAGTCCTCAGGTGTTCGAGAGTGCTGGCCCCGCCCGCGTCATGACTCTTCCCCGGCGGAAGTGGCTCAGGTCGGATCCCAGCCCGGCCGAGGTCTTGCAGTTACTGGGCGGCCAGCGTCCCATCATTGTGCACTGCATGTCCGCGGCCCTGGCCCAGCGGGTCCATCCCTGGTGTGCCGAGTGGCAGTGCCCACTCGTCGTCCATGTGACCGACCTGACCGACGTCGAGGAGATCGGAGCGTGCGAGACCACCGCCGCCCTGACCGTCGCGGCGATCAGCCCGAACCTCCAGCGCGCCCTGCTGCAACGCTGGCCCCGGATGCACTGCCAGATCAGAGTGGTCCCCCCGGGCCTGCCCGCTCAATCCGCTCCCACCGGCCTGGCCGAGCCGGACCGCGTGCCCACAGCCATCGTCACCGTGCCGCTTACCCGCGACTGCGGGCTCGATATCGTGCTGAGAGCCCTGCGCTCGATCATCAAGGACAAGGGCGAGATCCAGCTTTTCATCATGTCCCTGGGGCGAGCCGAGCGGTACTTCCGTCAGCAGGTGGATGAGCTCGGACTGCGGCCCTTCGTCACCTTTGCCGGAGAGTTGAACAACTGGCCCGCACTGCGAAAGGTCATGGGCTCCGCGGACTTCCTCGTCCACCCCAGCTCCACCGCCCGGTTCACGGCAGGCAACCTGACGGCTTTGGCCAGCGGGCTGTGCATCCTGGCTCCGGCGGACACGACCGAGGACTACCTCATCGACCAGGAGACGGCGGCTCTGTTCGATCCGAACCGGCCCAAACAGTTGCTGGAACGGTGGACCGCGATGCTGGATGACCCCGCAGCCGCCCGGCAACTGGCTGCCGCAGCGCTCGAATACGCCCGCACCCGCCATCAGGCCAGCATGATGGTCGCTCGAACCGCGGCCCTGTACCGCGAGCTGCGGGCGTGACCTGACCCGCCAGGGCCACGAGCCAATCCCATGCCGCGGGGGTGCATCTTCTGTTCAGGGGCAGGCCTCATCCGTGGCACTGCTCTGTGAGCAGCGTTTCTCGGGGGAGCGTCACTGCTGACACAGCAGTCGCACACGACGGCGCGTGCCAGCCCCGCCAGCCGCCACGGTTCGGTGGATGCACCCACGCCGCGGCGACACTCAAGTTGCGGGCAGAGGGGCGATTAGAAACAACCGCCGGTTTTCAAGTTGCACGGCGGGTGAGCGTGGCTTAGAATACCCGCGTGAAAGGCAAATCCTTGCTTGATCGGTGGTTATATCGACGGGCCGACGCTCGAAACGTCGGCCGGAGGTGCGACATGAGCAGGGAGGCGACGATCAGACGGGTGCGACGAACCTTGCTGGCGGCGGGCGCGCTCCTCTGCGCGGTGATCGGGCCGCAAGGTTTGACCGGGCAGGGCCCCCTTACTCAGGCAGACGAGCACGCCCAGACCCAGCCGGCCGAGGCAACCGAAACCGTGTCGACGACCCAACCGGCCGCCCGGTCGTTCAACGACGCGGTTATCCTCACCATCCGCGGAACCATCAGCGAGATCACCCGCGACAGCCTCAGACGACGGCTCAAGGAGGCCGAGGAACGCGGCGCGTCGCTGGTTCTGCTCGAACTGGATACGCCCGGCGGGGCACTCGGGGCCACGCTGGAAATCTGCACGATCATCAAAGAGCTGCGAGATTCGGGCACCGCGGTCTACGCCTGGGTTAACAAACAAGCCTACAGTGCGGGCACGATCATCGCCTTGGCGACCGACGGCATCGTCATGGCCCGCAACGCGACCATCGGCGACTGCCAACCGATCATGATGACCGGCACGGGGGTCTCGGCCATCCCCGAGGAAATCGAAGCCAAGGCGACCAGCCCCCTGTTAGCCGAGCTGCGCGATTCCGCCCGGCGAAATCGGTATGCGCTGAACATGGTCTACGCCCTCATTCGGCCGGAAATGCAGATGTTCTGGCTCGAGAACATCGACACGGGCGAACGACGGTTCGTGGATCTCTTCGACCGCGACCGGTTGTTTGGCCGCGAGGTCGAAGATCGGGCCGAAGACAAATCTGAAGGCTCCGACAAGAGCACCCGTCGCCGCCTCTCGCCCGAGCCGATCCCCGACACGGAAAGCCAGACCGCCTGGCGGTACGTCACCGAGGCGGCACCCCTCTCTGAAGTCACCCAGCCGATCGTCAGCGACCGCGACCTGCTGACCATGGCCACGGACGAGGCTTTGGCCTACGGGTTCTCCCTGGCCACGCTGAACAGCGACGCGGAACTCGAGCAGTACTTCGGCGTCACCGGCAGCATGACGCGGCTGCAGAATACCTGGCTGGAGACGGTGATCGAATGGCTGGCCTCGCCCATGGTTCGCAGTGTCCTCTTTCTGTTGATGATGCTCGGTGCGTATACCGAGTTCCAGACGCCGGGCTTCGGCCTGCCGGGGGTGGTGGCCCTGGTGGCCCTCCTCCTGTTCCTGGGGGCGCCCTACCTGGCGGGGACGACGAGGAGCTGGGAGATCGTGGCCATCGTTGCGGGGGTCATCCTGTTGGCCCTGGAGCTGTTCGTCCTTCCCGGCTTCGGGCTGGCGGGTATCGTGGGCATCATTCTGATCATCGTGGGGCTGCTCGCGTCATACGTCCCGTCCGAGCCGTCTTTTGATCCGGCGGGCTTCCGCCTGCCGACCATGCGTCTGACGTATCAGTTCCTGGAATATGGGCTCTACTCGCTCACGGGCGGGCTTACCGCGTCGATCGTCGGCATGTTCATCATCGCTCGGTACTTGCCGCGGACGGCGTTCGGCTCGCGGATCATCGCCCCGAACCCCCAGCACGACGCTGTGCAGATCGACGATCCCTACCAGGGCATCGCCCGGGTCGGCGATGTGGGCGTTTCGGAGAGCTTATTGAGGCCGGCGGGCAAAGCACGGTTCGGCAGCCGGCTGGTAGACGTGGTTTCGCAGGGCGATTACATCGAAAACGGCGAGCGGGTGCGGGTGGTCGAACGGTCCGGCAACCGGGTGGTCGTTCGTCGGGCCAACTGACCGCCCCGTACACGAGCAGTCATGCGCGCCGGCCGATCGTGAGGTAACCTGACCATGGGTGACTGGATGGGCATTCTGCTGCTCTACCTGTTGGGCTCGGCCTTGCTGATTCTCGAGCTGTTCCTGCCGGCCTACGGGCTGATCGGGCTGATCGGGCTGGGTGTTCTGGGATTCGGGCTCTACGAGGCTTTTCTGCGCAGCCAGATGGCCGGCATGATCAGCCTCGTTGCCGTGTTGATCCTCTTGCCCGTCGGGCTGGTTATCAGCGTCAAGCACTGGCACCGCACCCCGGTGGGCCGACGCATCTCGCCCCCGAATCCCGAGCTCACCGAGCAGGACCGCATGCCGCTGAGCGACTTGGAGGCCCTGATCGGGAAGACCGGGCGAGCGATCACGATGTTGCGACCGGTGGGGACGTGCCAATTCGGCGACCGCCGGGTGGAGTGTAAGGCCGAGCACGCTATGATTGCCAAGGACTCGGAGATCGAAGCCATCGGCTTGGCGGACCGCACGGTGGTCGTTCGCATGAGCACGCGAAACGCGACGGCTTGATCATCGATCAGTCTGTCTCCCGTCGCCTGAGTGCGGTGGATGCGTCGTGCTTCAGGAGCAGCCATGAGGTCGCGAATCGCCGGAAAGTGATTCGCCTTATCATTGGAAAGGAATTGCCATGTTGTCTTCCTCGCTCGCATGGAACTTGTTGGCCGCTCGAGGCGATGAGGGTGTCCCTTGGGGTATTGTCGCGATGGTCATCGTCGGCATCATCGGCCTGGCGATCCTGATTTTCCTCTGGCAGTTCGTGAGCTTGTGGATTCAGGCGTTCATGAGCAACGCCAACGTGTCGCTCTTTGAGCTGATCGGGATGAAGTTCCGCAAGGTGGACGCCCGGGTCATGGTGATGAGCAAGATCCGAGCGGTCAAGGCGGGCCTGGGGCTTTCGACCAACGATCTGGAAACGCACTACCTGGCGGGCGGACGGGTGCAGAACGTCGTCTCCTCGCTGATTGCCGCGGACCGGGCGCGCATCGATCTGGGCTTCAAGACCGCCTGTGCCATCGACTTGGCCGGCCGTGACGTACTCGAGGCCGTGCACACCTCGGTGAATCCCAAGGTCATCGACTGCCCGAGCACGACCAGCGGTAAGCACAGCATCGAGGCCGTGGCCAAGGACGGCATCCAGCTCAAGGCCAAGGCCCGGGTGACGGTGCGGACGAACATCGCCCGGCTCGTCGGTGGTGCGACGGAAGAAACCATCATCGCCCGCGTTGGTGAGGGCATCGTGACCAGTATCGGCTCGTCCGAGACCTACAAGGCGGTGCTGGAGAACCCGGACGTGATTTCCAAGCGGGTGCTGGAGCGCGGTCTGGACGCGGGGACGGCCTTCGAGATTCTGTCGATCGACATTGCCGACGTGGACGTCGGCATCAACGTCGGCGCCCAGCTCCAGGCGGACCAGGCGGAAGCGGACAAGCGTCGCTTCCAGGCCGAGGCCGAGAAGCGGGCCGCCATGGCTCGGGCTCGCGAGGCCGAGATGCTCGCCCTCGTGCAGGAAAACCGCGCCAAGGTCGTCGAGGCCGAGGCGGAAATCCCCAAGGCGATCTCCGAAGCGTTCCGCCAAGGGAATCTGGGCATCATGGACTACTACCGGCTGCGGAACATCCAGGCGGATACGTCGATGCGCGACGCGATCGGCAAGCCCGACCAGACGCCGCCGAAGTCCTGACGGCCTGCTCGGTGATCCGCGGCGTCGCGAATCGGGATGATACCCGTGAATCAGCTTGCTGTTTTGCGGGAGATAGGCCGACGCACCCACCGCGTTTGGAGCGGTGTTCGAGGTGAACCATGCTGACGGAGATCCTAACGCTGGCTCAGCCGGACGGCGGCGGCGGCGAGTTCATCTACGTGATCGCCGTGCTCATCCTCTCCGTCGCCGGCGCCTTGGCGGATCGCTTCAAGAAGCACCAGGAGGCTCAGGCGGGGGAGGAGAAAGCCGCCCCTGCTCGACCAAAACGGCCGACCGCCGACACCGCCCGGCAACGGCCCACCACCCCGCCTACGGCGTCGCCCTCTCGCGGACCGGCCCCGCCGGTGGTGGTCATCGAGCCCGCCGAGCGTGCTCGGCCCGCCCCGACCGCGAGGCCCGCCGGCGATCGGCTCCGACCCGCGCCCCGGGCAGCCAAACGGCGGCCCGCCAAACCCGAGCCGCCCGCGCCCGCCACCTTGGGGCCGCAACCCGTCGTCGTTCGCCCATCGCAACCGGCCGCACTGAGCGAGCGCTCGGTCGTGTCGTCAACCCGCATCGACGTGTCCCGCTCCATATCTACATCCATCAGCCCGTTGCAGGCCGAACCGTCCACGGCAGTCCCGACGCAGGCCATGCGTCGGCTCTCCCGGCAGGAACTCCGCCGGGCTGTCGTGCTCAGTGAAGTCCTCGCACCCCCGCTGGCCCTGCGCGATCCCACGGCCGGTTCTCCGATCGGCGGATAGCACCGCTTGGCCCGTTGAGCTCGCCTCCGCGTTGTGCTTGCCCACTGTGACCGGTAGCCTGTTGCGGTATGGCGATTCTCATTCTCAACGGTGAGCGGATCGAGGTTCCCGCGGGCGAGACGCTCTTCGCGGTCGCCGACCGCCGACCGGCCATGGCCCAGGAGATCGCCAGTTCCTGCCCACGGATCGGCTCATGCGGCGAGTGCATCGTCGAGGTACGCAGCGGCCACGATGCCCTGAGTGACCCCACGCCGCAGGAAGCGTTCCTCGACACTTCCGCGGCCGACAGTCCCAGCCGATTCCGCCTCGCGTGCATGGCTCGCATCGTCCGCCCCGACGCCGTCGTTGAGGTCGAGACCTTCAAGCGGCGGCTGGCGATCGTGACCGACGGCAGGCCCGTCCACCACCCACACGATCCCTGGATCACCGCCGCCGACTCGGCCATCTTCTGTGACGGCACCCGCATCGCCCAGCGAACCGGCGACGTCCTGGGCCTCGCCCTGGACGTGGGCACTACCACCGTGGTCCTGCACCTGGTCGATCTGCTCACCGGCCGCACGCTCGCTCGCCAGGCGTTCGAGAACCCGCAGAAATACGGCGGCAGCGATGTGATGCACCGCATCTCCTACGACGCAAGCCGGCCCGGCCAATTGCACCGCTCGATCATCGCCCGCGTGAACCATGCCTTGCGGATGATGGCCGCCGACCCGCTCGCCATCGTCGGCGTCGCCGTGGCGGGCAACCCCACCATGCGGGACCTGTTCTTCGGGCTCGACGTGCAGACCATCGGGTGCAAGCCCTTCGCCTCGCGGACCCAGCTCGACTGGCAGGCGGGCTTACGACCATCCACCGCCATCCGGGCGACGGGTGAGGAGCTCGGGCTCGCCGTGCATCCGCGGGCCTGCGTCTATGGGCTGCCGCTGATCTCTAACCACGTCGGCGCCGACATGGCCGCCGTGCTCATGACCCTGGACGCCCACACGCCCGACGAGCCGTTCATGGTCGTGGACATCGGCACCAACACCGAGGCGGTGATCGGCCTGGGCGAGCGGATGATCTGCGTGTCCTGCCCGGCCGGGCCGGCCTTCGAGGGCGGGCGGTTGGGATGCGGTATGATCGCCGTCGACGGAGCCATCACCAGCCTGCGGCGCCGTGATGGAAGTTGGCGGATGGAACACTTAGGCGACGTGCCAACCCGCGGCATCTGTGGCTCGGGGCTCATCGACCTGCTCGCGGAGCTGCGCACCAGCGGCGAGATGGACGAACTCGGCCGGTTTGGCGACTCACGGCCGCATGTGCCCATCGTCGAATCATCCCGCCTGGTCTTCACCCGCAAAGACGCCAGCGAGCTGGCCCAGGCCAAGGGAGCCAACGGGCTCGGGCAACTCGTCCTGCTTCGCAAGCTGGGCATCACCGCTGCCCAGATCGGGCGATACTACCTGGCCGGCGCGTTCGCCAACCACATCGATCTCGACAACGCCCGGCTCATCGGCCTTATCCCGCCGGTGCCCGACGAACGCATCCTCCGCCTGGGCAACGCCAGCATCGAAGGGGCCAAGGCCGTCCTGCTCAGTCGCACCTGCCGCGACCGCATCGAGGTCCTCGTGCAGCGCATCGAACACGTCGAACTCGAACAGGAACCCGACTTCTTCGAGACCTTCGTGGAGATGACCGCGTTCCGGCCGATCCCGCCGGAGTGAACCTCAAAGCCGCCCGCGCCTCGACCCGTGGCCGTGACCGACTCAACGGGTGGTGACCGAATCGAAGGGCCGTGACGGAATCAACGGGTGGTGACCGAATCGACGGGATCCGTTACCAGGACCAAGGCAACTTGTTGCCGTTCGTCACCTACCCGCGGGTACATCCATCAACAAGTTGACTTGGTGCTCAGCGAATCGGCCGGTTGGGCCGTTCGAGGTGAACGATGCGTCGGTCACGGCTGCGACGATACACCCTGACCACTATCCCCGGACGGGATTGAGGTCCATCTCCATGAGGCAACTTGGCAGCGGATTGCTGGACGCGAGAACCACACCAGCAGGAAGCCCGGCCAGGCGAAACCCCAAACCGCTTTCCACGCCCCAACTGGCCACATCCGAAAGTGACCATCCAGAGTCTCACTCAGAAACGCCAGATCGGCCGCACCCAGAGCCAGATGCACAACCGCCCACAGCACGCACACCGCAGGGGCCCATCGTTGACGGTTGGCCAGACCGTAAGTTCCCACCAGAAGCAACACGGCGACCAGCACGCTGACCACGGCCGGCTCAACCTTAAGAGACAGGCTGGTCTGCATCGCGGAGGGGAACGGGAGGACACTCATGATCACGAACCCCAGGAAAGGCCCCATGCGCATCAAGCCCGCGGCAATCATCAGCAGGCTGAACACCCCGCAGCACTTGGCGAGGATGGCCGGCCACGTCGTTTCGGGCGGCGAAGCAACGGGGGGCGTGACCGTGGCAGGCTGGTTTGAAAACCGCCATGGCGAGGCAGCCGCCTGGGGCTCCGGCGGGATCTCCGTGCCGCATTCCGGGCATCGGCCGCTGACGTTGCCCTGGAGATCGTAGCCGCAGGATCGGCAGATGGCCCGCGGCGAGATCGCGAGGCGACGGCGCTGACGGATGCCGTAGATCAACAGAATCAACGAGGCAATCAGCAAGATTAGCACAGCAATCGCCATGCTTGGAGCGAGGAACAGCCAAAGGAGGACGCCTTCATCCCCGCCGTCGGGCAGGGTGAGAAGGAACGTGCCCGCGCAGGCGGCGGCGGCGAACAGGCCTCCCAGGGCCGATAGCGCCACGCCCGGCCGATAGGGCTGAAATCGCCGCCGGAGCATCGCCGCCGCCGCGATGATGACCAGCAGCAGAAGTACCCCGTGATAGCCGGACAGATCCCAGGTCGCTTGGCCTTTAATGGAACCTGGAAAGCTCCCTGTCCAGTGCTTGTTGTAGAACGCGCCGACTTGCCAGGGCCAGTACACCGTGGCCAGCCCGAAGGCGGCGAGCAACACCAGGATCCCCGTGCGAAGAGCAGGAGAAGTGGCCGCGCCCGGCCGGGGTCGAAGATGAGCGAACCAGGCTGGAGCCAGCAACGCCACACCCGCCGCCAGAAACGCCAACGCACAACAGAGTCCCGCGATCATGGTTGAGCCTTTCCTGAGTTGCCCTCGATACTCTCCACATTATACCTCCGATCGCCTGTTGGCAAGCAAGCGGCGGGGCTTGCAGGTGCTCAGCGTCCCGACACTGGCTGCTCTGTAGCGGCCGCCACCAGAAAGCCCCATCCAGCGCTGTCATGGCAGGCACTGAATACGAGGGCAGCGGAGTCTGCCGCACGCTGGCATCGCGGAGGGTTGAGGTGTACACAATCCTCGACTCTTGAGCCACGGTGAGCGGGCGTTGAGGTGCGGAGCATCGTGGTATATCGTGTTCATCATGCGACGACATATTCTGTGCACCGCGATGTTGTTCCTCGTGCCTGTGGTCAGCCGGGCCGCCGGGCAAGGCGTGTATGTGGATGCGGCCGGCGGTCGGCATGAATGGACGATCACCGAGACGCACGCCCTGCTCTGGAACGGCGAGCCCTTCATGCCCTTCGGCACGTGGTTCGTCTCGCACTACCTCGACACCGGCCGCGAGGAGCAATGGGCCGAGGATGTGGCCGCCCTGGAGTTGCTCATCGGCAAGGGGATCACCGATTTCTACTTCGGCTGGGCCAACCGCCCGCCGGAGATGTACCAGCGGCTCATCGACTGGTTCGAGGCCCACGGCTGCACCTACGGCATCATCCCCGCCCGCTACGACTGGGATCCGCTGTACGGCTACAAGATGAGCCCGCAGCGCCACGACCTGCCGGCAGCCGATCCGCTGCGGATCACCGGCGACTCCGAGCGGCTGCAACTGGCCGGCACGGCCTTCGTGCTGGTCGGCCAGGCCGGCGAGAGCCTCCAGGCAGGCGCCCGCGAGGCCGAGGCACCGGGCCGCGAAATCATCCTCAGCGAAGAACTGTCGGCTTGCCATGGCACGCTCTGGTGTATCCGACGAGTTCGGGTCGCCGGCTCGAACGGCTTCGACTGGTGGAGCGGCTTCCAGCGGCATACCGACAACGTCATCTCCTTCCTCAACGCCCTGCGCACCGGACCCGGCCTGCGGCTGGTCATCGACCCGTTCTTCAACGAGGAGGGCTTCTACTGGGGCACCGAGAACGTCATCCCCGATCGTGCCGCCTACCGCGATGCTTTCAAGGGCTGGCTGCGGGAACGCTATCCGACCGTCGCGGCGCTCAACGAGGCATGGTCCGTCGCGAGCGATCCGCTGACCTCCCACGAGCAGGCGGCCCGGCTGATTCCCATCGTGGTCGGACAACGGCACGGCGACGTCGGCTACCTGCTCGATCCCACCAGCGAGCGCGTCGTTCACGTGGACCTGCACCGCTCCGTCGTGCTGCTCGATCTGCTCGAAGCCCGCGACACGCTCTACGCCCGCCTGCACAACGAGATCGCAGACGCCATCCGAGCCAGGGCCCTCAATGTGCCGATCGTCTACAAGCGGGTCGGCTGGCTGTGGCGCGGGTTTGTCAACCGCCGGGAGCAGGGCGGCTTCGACGGCCTGGGCCTCGAGGTCTACAAGGCCGGCGAAGCGTACGACGTACCCGCGGCCACGTACGCATCCGAGCTTCGCCAGAGCCGGCGGCCGATGTGGTACATCACCACGGAGACCAACCACGCCCCGCAAGGCGAGCGCCCCGCGGGCCTGATCGGCTACCCGAGCCGCGAGACCCTGTGGGCCGACCTGGATCGCCAGATGGCCCTGGGCGTCAAGGGCATCTACATCTTCGCCGCCCAGCCGCAGAACGGGCGCAAGATCTTCGAGCCGGAGTACGACCTGCTGGCCGTGCCCGAGCAGTACGACTGGTTCGCGGCCTACAAGCAGAAGGTCTTGGCGGAGGCGGGCGGGCGCATCGCCCATCACCCGGCGGCGTGGTTCAGTTTCCCGGTGAACTCGCCGGACCTCGTGGACTCGGGCGACATGACCTCCAGCAGCGTGCCGATCGACGCCTGGCGGGTGCCCAACCAGGATCGCTCCTGGGTCTGGCCGACCTACCATGCCGACGCAGAGACCGACCTCCTGGTGACCTGCCTGGACACCGTGCCGCTCAATCGTCGCTACGGCCCCGAGCTGGCGGCGGTGCTTGGGCGAGCGAAGACTCGGGTGCTTTACGCCGGCCTGCGGCCGCACCGCGAACGGGTGCCGGGCCTGGATGAGTTCTTCACCGACACGCGGCGAACCGAGGATGGGGCGACGTACCAGATCCTGAGGCCGACCGACCGCTGCGAGATCCTGGCGAAACTGCGGACCGGCGAGGTCTGGGCCCTGCGCGCCGACGGGCTGACCATCGTCGCCCGCGACGGGGTACTCCGGCAGTGGGTCCAGGGCCAGTCGCCGCCCGGGCTGCCGCTCGACCGCGTCTTCGCCCCCTGATCGCCGGACTGTCCAGCCGGACTGACCAACTGAGGACCGAGTCAACTTGTGGATGGCGGAGCACCGAGTCAACTTGTGGATGGACGTGTCCGGACGCGGGAGGGGACAGCAGCAAGTTGCTTTGGTCCTGGCGGTGACAAGTTGCCCTGGTCCTGCCAACCTATTGACGCAAGGGCGGAATTGGCTAGGGTGTGGGTTCCGAATGCGCCCTGGCAGGCTTGGCCCGAGGGCTGACGGGACGGCGCACCGCCTCGGGCTGACGGGAAACCGGCCGGGGTTGGCGATAGGCACGCCGGCTGGAACTTGTGGTGGGTTCTTCGGCTCCACCCCGGAGGGGGTGTCGGCCGCCTGTGCCGGAGGGAGGAAAGCTGCCCGGGTGGGTCCGCATGATTCGTACACTCCAGTTCTATGTCACCCGCGAGCTGCTCAAGACCTTCACCCTGACCGCGGTGGGGCTGACGCTGACGTTCAGTCTGTGTGGTGGGGTGCTCAACATGATTCAGGCGGAGGTCCTGACCGCGGTTCAGGTTCTCCGGATGCTGGCGTTCGTCCTGCCCATCGCCCTGACACTGACCCTGCCGGTGTCGGCCCTGTTCGCCTGTGCCATCGTCTACGGTCGCATGTCGGCGGATAACGAGATCGACGCCTGCCGGGCCAGCGGGGTGAATATCCACAGATTGCTCCTGCCCGCCGTGGGCCTCAGTATCGCCACAGCCGCGTTTACCTACACCTTCACCAACCACCTGATCCCCCGCTTCATCAGACAGGTGGATGCCATGGTCCAGAGCGATATCCAGAAGATCATTTTCCAGGCCTTGAGCACACGCGGATACGTCAAATATCGCGATCTTGTCCTCTATGCCGGGCAGACCGAGCTTTTCGATGAGGATCCCGAGGTCAAGACCATCCGAATCACTCGGGCGGCGTTCCTCGAACTCGAACACGGCAGTCTTACCCGATGCGGCACAGCCCGCGAGGCCCAGGTGGACTTCCGTCGGGGAGCCGCCGGCGGAACGCCGATTGTTGAGGCCGCCCTGTTCAATGTGCGATGGCTGGATGTGCGGCGAAACGAGATGTTCGAGACCGACAAGCAACGCATCGAGCCCACCCAGTTGCCCAACCGCATCGTTCTCAAACCCAAATGGCTGACCCTGCCCGACCTCCTCAAATATCAGAAAGCGCCCCTGACCTTGCCCACCATTCAGGATTCGCTTCAGCGCGTGCAGTGGCTGTCGCAGGAGGCCCGCTTCTACAAGCATGTGCACGACCAGCTCACCGGGCCGGCCGGCGTTCTGCGACTAACCGACGACCGTGTGGACTATGAAATCCGAGCCGAGCAGGTCATCCAGGATCCCGAGGACCTGCGCCCGACGCTTCGGCAGGTCACGGTTTCCGAGAAACAAGACGGTCGCCAACGTCGCTACTCGGCCGGCACGTGTCGTCTCGAACTGGTTCACGCCCCGTTCGAGGAGGTGGCCGTCTGGGTGCACCTCGTCCTGCGGGACAAGGTGGTCATGACCGACGCGGTTGACCCCGGCCTGCGGGTCGAGCACGACAAACGAGACCTTGAGCGAGTGGGTCTGCCCGCCCATTGGCCGGAGATCACCGACCCGATCGATACCAAAACCCTGCTGGGCGACCTGCACGACCCTGCCGCCGCGACCAGTGAGCTGCCTTCGCTGAATCTCGGGACCCGGTTCGACAAGGCCCGCGAAACCCAGCGCCGCGAGATCCTCAAACTTCGCCAGGAAATCACCGGAATCATCCACTCGCGGTTGGCGTTCAGCGCCAGCACGGTGGTCATTCTGATTCTGGCGGCGGCCTTGGGGATTATCTTCCGCGGCGGGCAGCTCCTTACCGCGTTCGTGATCAGTTTCATACCGGGTATGCTGGTCGTGGTCGCCAATATCATGGGGCGGCAGTTGGCGGACCATGCCGGCACGCATGTGATGGGCCTGGCGATCATCTGGCTGGGAATCGTGATCGTCGCTCTGGCCGACTTCGTGGTACTCACACGCTACTTGAAACGGTGACCCGGAGAGACGAACAGGCATGAAAACCCTTGACCGATATCTCCTGCACACCTTTCTGGTCAACTACTTCCTGTCGTTGTTCGTGCTCATCAGTCTGTATGTCGTTCTGGATCTGTTCGTCAACCTGGACGAGTTCACCAAGCACGGCAAGGGCGTGTTCAGGATCATCTACGACGCCGCGGATTACTACTTCTATAACTTGCCGCTCTATTTCGCCCAGTTGTCCGGGGTGATTACCGCCTTCGCGGCCTGCGGAACACTGGCGAGGCTGCAAAGACAGAACGAGATCACCGCCATCCTGGCTTCGGGTACGAGCCTGTATCGGCTGGCGGCCCCGATCATCGTGGCCGGCCTGGTCATGAACGCCCTGGTGATCGTCGATTACGAAGTGGTGCTGCCGAAAGTGGCCCCCAAGATCGCCCGCAGCCGCGACGACGTCGAGGGTAACCGGATCTACGAGTTGTGGTTTGTCAGGGAGGGTGATCGGCGGCTTATCAGCGGCTTGCAGTTCTCGCCGCGCTTGGAGGCCATCCGCGACCTGATTGTGATGGAGTTGTCCGACGACCCCGGGCAGCCCGGGCAACTCAAGGAGGTCCTGACCGCCGACCGGGCACAGTGGGACGCCGGACAAAGAGGCTGGGCTCTGACCCGCGGCATTCAGGTCACCGCTGTCGAGGACAACCAAGGCGGCTTGTTCGGGCAACACTACCTTGACCGAGTGCCCAGCGAACTCCTCGCCTGTGGTCTGACCCCGGAGGAATTGCAGCTCCGCCAGCGGTCGCAGTGGATGGCGTTCCTCAGCACCCGACAGCTCAATCTGCTCGCCCAACGCGGCGATATCAACCCACAACGGATCGCCCACATCAAGCATTCGCGCTTCACGCTCCCGATCAGTAACATGATTCTGCTCCTGTTAGGCATGTCCTTCTTCATGCAGCGGCTGCCGGGCAGCGTGTTGACCCAGGGGGCCAAGGCGGTGGGAACCTGCGCGTTCGCCTTTCTGTTGACGTTTGTCGGGCAGCAGTTGATGGGTACGGCCGGCATCAATCCCGCCGTGCCCGCTTGGTTGCCGATTTTCGTCTTCACGCCTGTTGCCGCCCTCCTGTTGGACAACGTCAAGACCTGACCTCACGATTCCGGGCCCGCAATCCGCCGCACGCCGTGGCGAAGTTCAGCGGCCCGCCTTATGATCTGACCATGCGGCCCGGGGAGGCCGCGGGGGTATCAGGAGACGGGCATGCGGGTCGTCTTTTTCGGATCCGGATCTTTTGCCGTTCCGGCGATGCGGTCGTTGACCGCCGCCGGGCACGACGTGGCTGTGGTGGTCAGCCAGCCGCCGAGGCCAGCCGGCCGGGGTAAGCAGTTGATGCCCACTCCCGTCGCTGAGGCCGCCGCCCGATACGGATTCGAGCTCCTGACCACCGACAACGTCAACACCCCGGAGTTCATCGATCGCATGGCGGCCCTCAAGGCCGACCTCGGCGTGGTCATCGACTTCGGCCAGAAACTCAAAGCACCACTCCGCGGCGTGTTTCCCAGCAAGTGCCTCAACGTGCACGGCTCGTTGTTGCCCAAATACCGTGGGGCCGCCCCGGTCGCTCATGCCATCCTGGCGGGCGAGTCCGGTACCGGCGTCTCCGTATTCCGCCTGACGGATCGCATGGACGCCGGCCCGGTGCTCGTGCGGCGGGAAACGCTGATCGGCCCCTTCGAGAACCAGCAGGAACTGCACGATCGCCTCGCGGGGATCGGGTGTGACGCTCTTCGGGCCGCTCTGGGCCTGCATGCGGGCGTTGCACTGCCGCCCGGCGAGCCGCAGGACGAATCCCAGGCCAGCCAAGCTCCCAAACTGAACAAGGCCGACGGGCTGATCCGCTTCGACCAGTCCGCGGAGCTCATCGCCCGCCAGTGCAGGGCCTTCTTCCCTTGGCCCGGCGCCCGTTGCCGTTACGTCGGGGCCGACCGATCCGAGGAGGTCACCCTCCTGGCTGTGACCCCTGCTCCCACCCTCTCCGAGTACCCACCGGGTATCTTGACGCCTATCTTGACGGTTGCCACGGGATCGGGCACCCTCGAGATTCACATGCTCCAGCCCGCCGGCCGCAAGCCTATGGGTTGGCAGGACTTCGTCAACGGTCGGCGAGCCCGGCCGGGCGACCGCTTCGAGGGGCTGGGGGCCTGATGCAATTCATCGTCTTTGCCGCATTCGCCATCGTCCTCAGCGTACCGCCCGGCGGGCCGCCCTGGAGCAGGATGACCTCACCCGCAGCAACCTGGCTGGTCGTCATCGGACAGGTGCTCGTCACCGCCATCATGGCCGCTGTCTATGCGCGACTCGTCCGCGTCAAGCTCGAACGCGAGGCCGTCTGGCTGCCGAGTGCCCAAAAACGACTCGCCCAGGGTAACACCGCGGTGCGAGGCTTGGTTCTCAGCGGTACCTGCGTCAGCGTCTACCTCACCGACTGGTCGGTCATCGTGCGATCCTGGCCGGTGGTGAACTCCGTGTGGGGACTCGACGAGCTGGCCATGCTGATTCCTTTCTTCCTGGCGATCGTCGTCGCCTGGACCATTTTGTACCCCGCGGACCGGGCGGTGCGACAAGTGGCCCTGGAGCTGCGTTTGTGGGCGTCAGTGCCGGCCCGGCCGGTGTGGCGACTCGCGTCCTACCTCGGCTTCATGCTGCGCCATCACGTGCTCATCATCGCCGTGCCCATGGCCTTCATCGTCGCCGCCAACGATTTCGTGAACGTCTACGCGCGGCAGATCCGCATGGCCACCGGCTTGGCTTGGGCGGACCAAGTGCTCCTGGTAGCGACCGCGGGCCTGGTGTTCCTGATCGCCCCGGTGATGTTACGGTACATCTGGCACACTCGCCCCCTGCCCCCAGGCGATCTGAGAAGCCGCCTCGAAGAACTCTGTGCCCGTGTCGGACTTACCTATCGCCGCATCCTCATCTGGGAGAGCGACGGCATGGTGGTCAACGCCGCGGTCATGGGCATCATTCGTCCCGTCCGCTATATCCTCCTGTCCGATGGACTCCTGGAAATGATGGACGACCGCAAGATCGAGGCAGTCTTCGGGCACGAGGCGGGACACATCAAATGCCGCCACATCCACTTCTTCCTGCTCTTCGCCGTGCTCAGTATGTTGCTGGTCGGCGGTGTCATCGAGCTGGTTTACCGGCTCTGGCCCGAGGCCTTCGGCACGCGCGAGGCCATGCAGGACTACGCCCAGGTCGGGGCCATGGTCCTGATCGTGTTAGTCTGGATCTTCGGCTTCGGGGCGATTTCACGCCGTTTCGAGTGGCAGGCGGACCTGTTCGGCACGCGGTGCGTGACCACTTCCGCCGAGGAGTGTCAATTGCCCTGCTTCCATCACGGCACCGCGGAGGTCGCCGGCCCCGATGCCGAAACAACTCCACCCCAGCAGGCCGTTTGCGTCACCGCCGCCAATGTCTTCGCCGAAGGTCTGCACCGAATCGCCGTGCTCAACGGCATTCCCCCAGAGGCCCGCAGTTGGCGGCATTCGAGCATCGCCAATCGCATCCGGCGGCTCAAGTCCTACGCGTTGAACCCCCTGCAGTCCCGCCGCCTCGAACGCGAAGTGCTCGCCATCAAGGCCTTGCTGCTCGTGGGCACACTGGTTGGCTTGGGCATCGCCCTATGGCTTTACTGGCCGCAGCAGCGACGAACGGTCATTCGGCGGGCACCCCAGCCGGAAGCGGTGGTCGCCCCGCCCGCGAGCCAACGAGCCCCAAGCGCCAGCGTGATCACCGAGCGCCAAACGCGAACGAGCCCCAAGCGCCAGCGCGGGGATGTGGAGCGTCAGCGACGTACTCAAAACCCCCACTTGCCATCGTGATCAACGAGCGTCAAACACCCACGATCCCCAATCGCCAGCGCGGGGATGTGGAGCGTCAGCGACGTATTCACAACCCCCACTTGCCAGCGCGGGGATGTGAGCCGTCCTGTCGGGCCCGAGGACGACAAACAGAGCCGCGGTAGCGGTCGCCCCCCGTGGCGACCGGCGTGTTCCCCGTAGCGGTCGCCCCCTCCGCCGCGGGATCAGGATGTGATCTCTACCCCATTCTCCTATCCGTGTTGATCTGTGGTTCCAATGAATACCGGCTACCGCCACGCCAATGGGGACTCCCAAAGCGTTGCCTGGCCAAGCTGCGGCACGCGACCCCTTTCACCTCGCCGGTGCCGGTTGCGATGTCTGAGCCGGCCTGAGCCGATCCAGGATCCGCTGCTCCGCCTCCATGCCGCGTAAGCATTGGGTGATCGTTGCCCGCCGAGCATCGTCGCGTTGCGACGCGGCCGGGTCCGCGGGACGCGTCGCTGACGAGTCGGATCGAACGCGAGCGTCGAGTGCTCGCACAGCGGCGATCATCGGCGGTGAAGCGAACCGCCGCAACCCCTGAGCGACCAGCCGCCGCGTCGGCTCGTCATCTTCGTGCTCCAGCAACCACAGCAAGACGTACCCCGCTCGTGGCTCGCGGGCCGCGATCAGCTTGCCGTGCGCCTGACGCACTTGGCCCATCGCGGGGAGCGTCAGCATCAGCGCCTGCCGACGCCCAATCGCCCAATCCTCCACGAGATTCCGCGTGAGTAGTTCCGCCGCCAAGGCGGTGAGGTCGTCGCCCAAACACTCGGCCAGCGACAGGGCCACCTGGCTGGGGCGGACAAGATCGGAGCCGGCGGGCCGTGAGGTGGTGGGGGCGGGAATCGGCTCACCTTCCGGAAGAGAGGCGACGACCTTGGCGATGACATCGTCGACCGCGCGACCACGGCTTAGACGAGCCAACAAGGCCTCGACGCCCAGTTGTTCGAGCGGATCCTCCGCCTGCCGCCGACGGGCTTCAAGGCAAGGGCCCAACCAGGCCGCGTCCCGAGCCAGCAGACGATCGCGGGCGGTTGCGTAGGCCGGCCCGGTCTGCCGCAGCACGTCGGCTACCTCGGACGCCAACTCGTCGGCGCACGCAGGCTGCGTCGCGGCCCTGTGCCCGGCCAACACCCCCAGCGGCGCAAACATCACCAGCAGCAAGAACCACGGGCACCCGTTTCTCACCTCTCACGCCTCGCTTCGCCCGTCGCCGACACGCTCCGACGGCTATGTCAGGATCACCGCGCGTATTCCGTCGCCCGCACTTCGCGGATCAACGTGACCTTCACTTCGCCCGGATAGGTCATCTCGGATTCGATCCGCTTGGCAATGTCATAGGCGGCCTTGGCGGCTGCACTGTCGTTGATCCGGTTGGCGTCAACGATGACCCGAACCTCCCGCCCGGCCTGGACAGCGTACGCCTGCTTGATCCCCGGGAAGCTCGTCGCGATCCCCTCGAGCTGCTCCAGCCGCTTGATGTACCGCTCGAGCGACTCCCGGCGACTGCCCGGCCGAGACGCGCTCACCGCGTCGGCCGCCGCCACCAGCGGCGTGTACGGACTCGTCGCCTCAATGTCCCCGTGATGCCCGGCAATCGCGTTGAGCACCTCCGGCGGCTCCTTGAACCGCCGACAAATGTCCGCCCCGATCTGCGGGTGCCCGCCTTCTACCTCGTGGTCCACCGCTTTGCCGATATCGTGCAGCAGCCCGCATCGCCGAGCCAACGCACCGTCCAGGCCCAACTCATCCGCCATGACCTGGCACAGGTACGCCACCTCGATGCTGTGCCGCAGCACGTTCTGCCCGTAGCTCGTGCGGTAACTCAACCGGCCAAGAAGGTCGATCAACTTGCGCTGCAGGCCGCCCACGTTCGCCTCGATTGCCGCCTTCTTGCCTCGCTCGGTGATTTCCTGCGCAACCTGGGCACCAATCTCCGCCACAACCTCCTCGATCCGCGTCGGATGGATCCGCCCATCCTGGATCAGCATCTCCAGCGACTGCCGGGCGATCTCCCGACGCACCGGATCGAACGCGCTGACCACCACGACACCCGGGGTGTCGTCCACAATCACATCGACTCCGGTCGCCTTCTCGAACGCCCGGATATTTCGGCCTTCACGGCCGATGACCCGGCCCTTCATGTCGTCAGACGGAATGTCGACCGTGCTCACCGTCGCCGCGCTACCGTGCTCCGAAGCATACCGCTGAATGGCCGTCACCACGATCTCACGAGACTTCGTGTGGGCCGACTCCTTCGCCTCGCTGAGCACCTTGTCCACCATCTCCGCCGCGTCTTGCTCGACTTCCGTCCGGATCTGGCGGAGAAGAGTCGACTTGGCCTCGTCCAGACTCATCCCGCTGATGCGGAGCAACTGCTCACGCTCCTGCTTGAGGATGCCGTCGATCTCCTGCTTCTGCTCAGTCAGTTGGGCCTCTCGCTCCTTGAGCCGCTGGACCCCTTCTTCCATGGCCCGCTCCTTGGTGCTGAGCACGTCCAGCTTCTTATCAAGGTTGTCGGCTCGCTTCTCGAGACGACGCTCCGTCTCCTTGAGTTCCTGCTCTTGCTCGGCCTTCTGACGCTTGAATTCCTCCTCTTCTTTCAGCCGTCGCTGTCCCGCCTCGACCTCCGCCGTCTTAATAATCAACTCAGCCTTGCTCGTTGCCTCGCCGACGATCCGCTCCGCTTCGAGCTGGGCTGCGGTCCGACGTCGCTTGCCCAGGTACGAAAGCAACCCGTACCCGCCGGCTACGCCGACCACGAACACCAGCACGCCCACGGCCACATCGGTCATCGACAGGGCTCCCAGAATCGCAGGCAGTCCCATGATTCCACCTTCCTTTATGAGAATTCACCGCGGCCAACCCGCCCGGCGGACCCACAGACACCAGGGCCAAGACGCTCGGTCGGACCGACCATGCGGTTACCTGGGTTGTTGCTTGAAGGGATCGAGACCGCCGGAGAGGACCGGACCGGTCAAGGATGCAAACCGAATGACGCCGACGCGGACACTCCACCTTGCGCCGCCAAGACGGCGACGCCCGGTGACTGCCGGCCGGCAAGGAAATCATGGTGAGCCAAGTCGTTACGCCGACGAAGCTACCCGTCAGGATCAGACATCGGATTGCGCTGTGGTTCCACCATATGATTCCTGACGCGGGCTGGTGATCGGCCGGAACCCCGGCTAACCGCCCGGCCCCTATCTTCGACGGAAGCCCGCATCACCGATCCGCTCCCGCGGCATCGGTCAACCAGGCTGAAAGCAACAGACTCGAGCGCCCTGCCATTCGGCCGCTTCGACTCGCCCCGGGGACGCCCCGAGTCCGTAGATCCCGGAAAGGCAACCCGGCAGCGATCACACCGCCCATCGCGGTTGCCAACCTGTCCGGGGGGCAACCTCGATACCCTTACCTCGCGCCACGCAAGAAGACATCCGCGACATCCGCTTTGGTGCGACGCGATGCAACATTATAAAACTCATGACATTACGCCCTACCGGCATACTGCCATGCAATCCTATTATAAGCCGCCTATTCGCGCCGTCAAGATGCCCGAATTGTGGTCGAACTTTACGGGGTGGGCTCACGCGGCGAGCGTGGTGGCTCGTACCCGAGACGGTACGCCTGGCGCCGATTTGCCAAAAGGAACGCCGCCCCTATCCTGTCGGTGCGTCGAGCACCGGCAGTATGTGCCTCGTAGAAGGATGAGGAATGAACCGATGAGACAATTGGCGCACTCCGCTTCAATGCTCGTGGCCCTTCTGGTTACATGCACGGCGGCCGTTGGACAGACGCCTGGATTCAGGCCGTTGCCCATCGGTGGTCGTCGGACGACGGACCAGCAAGCTCCCAAGGCCCAGGTGTCGTTGCTGGCGGATCGGACCGGGCTGGTGCCTGGCGGGACGGCGCACTTGGCCATCGTTTTCGATGTGGCTGACGAGTGGCACACTTACTGGCGCCATCATGGCCAAGGGGCGGGGATGCCGCCCACCTTCACTTGGCAATTGCCGGAAGGCATCACTGCCGGGCCGGTACAGTTTCCTCCACCTAAGCGCTACGTCGACGCGACGGGGGACGCGTCCTTCATCCTCGAAGGGCGGGCGGTGCTGCTGGTCCCGCTGGCGGTCGGGGAGACCGTTGCCGTGGGGCAGGACGCCGAGCTGCGTCTCAAGGGCCGTTGGCTGGTGTGCAAGGACATGTGCGCCATCGAGCAGAAGGAGCTGGTGCTGACGCTGCCGGTGGTCGCGGACGCGGAGCAGGCGAAGCCCGACAATGAAGACGTTTTCGCTTGGGCTCGTGGGCGGATGCCCCTGCCGATGGCGGAGGCGAAGCACCTCAAGCGTCTCTGGGCGGCCGCGGATGTGGACAAGGTCAAGCCCGGCGGTCGGTTCAATGTGGCGGTGGTGCTCGATGTGGAAGACGGACACCATGTGAACTCGCACGAGCCTTTGGATGCCGGGCTGATCCGCACGGATCTCTTTTCCGATCGGACGGACGGTCTGTACATCGAAGCGCCGGTCTTTCCGGCGGGGCGGATCAAGGAGGCCGGCGGCGAGAAGATGTCGTTGTACAGCGGGCGGGTGGTGATCGTGTTACCCGTCGAGGCGGATGGCGTGCTGGAAGCGGAGAAGCTGCGGGTGGGCGGTGTGGTGACTTATCAGGCATGCAGCGACGCGACGTTGATGTGTTTCCCGCCGACGGCGGCGGAGTGGGAGCTGATCCTGCCTGTGGCCGGCGAGGGCGAGCAGGTATCGCCGGCCCACGCGGAGCTTTTCACGACCGGCCCGGCGGGGGTGGGCTTCACCCTGGACGGTGACATCCGGCCGAGCACGCAGCACGAGCAGCATTCGTTGGTGGTCTGGTTGTTCGTAGCCTTCCTTGCTGGGTTGCTGATGAACGTTACGCCGTGCGTCCTGCCGGTGATTTCGATCAAGGTGCTCAGCTTCGTGCAGCAGGCGAGCGAGTCGCCGGCCAAGGTTTTGAAGCTGGGCGTGGCCTTCGCGGTAGGCATGGTTCTGGTGTTCAACATGCTGGCGATCCTGGCGACAGGCGTCGGACTGGCCTGGGGCCAGCACTTCCAGAGCCCGGTTTTTACGATCGCCTTGTCGTCGATCGTGTTCGCTTTCAGCCTGAGCCTGTTTGGCGTGTTCACGCTGGGAGTGCCGACCTCGGTAGGCAATCTGGCGGTGCGGACGGAGGGCGAGGGCTACTGCGGCTCGATCGCCAAGGGTATGTTCGCGACGGTGATGGGTACGCCCTGCGTCGGGCCGCTTCTCGGGCCGGTGCTGGTTTGGTCGGCGTCGCAGCCGGTGGCGATCGTCTTTCTGGTGTTCAACACCATCGGTCTGGGCATGGCCCTGCCGTACGTGTTGCTGACCGCCAACCCGGGTTGGTTGCGGTTCGTGCCCAAGCCGGGGCCGTGGCTGACGGTGTTCAAGCAGGCGATGGCCTTTCTGCTGCTGGGTATGGTGGCGTACCTGCTCAAGATCGTGCAGGCCCAATTGGGAGGGCAGGCTCTGTGGGTGACGCTGGCGTTCTTCATCTGCCTGGCCTTGGCTTGTTGGATCATTGGTACATGGGTGACGCCGCTGGCCTCGGTCCGGCAGCGGCGTCTGGCGATGTGGATTGCCCTGGCGGTGGTGGCAGGTTCTGCGTGGGGCTTCTTCCATCGCGGCTTCGAGCCGACCGCGCAGGCGTCAGCTACCGAGAAGGCGGGCAAGGCGAGCCTGCCCTGGGTCGACTTCTCGCTGGAACGGCTGACGGAGCTGACCGCCTCGGGTAAGACCGTGTTTCTGGATGTGACCGCCGCCTGGTGCTCGAACTGCAAGGTCAACATGGCCTTCGTGTTCGACACGCCGGAGATGCTCGACGCGGTGACCAAGCACGACGTGGTCCCCATGCTGGCGGACTGGACCAACCCGGACGAGGAGATCGAACGGCTCATAGACCGTCTGGCACCGGGCGCGAGCGTGCCCTTGTGTGCGGTCTTCCCGGCCGGCCGGCCCAATGAGCCCATCGTCATGCTCGGTCTGGTGACCAAGCCGCAGGTGATTGGGGCGATCGAGCGTTCGTCTCAGGGCAATCGCTGATCGCACTTGGCGGGGGCGACCGGCCCAATGGGGATAACTTGGGCTCGGTCCACGCGATGGCGACCATGGTAAATCGCGTAAATCGTGGTTTTGAGTCTTCCCGGCGGGATCGGCGGGCTGTGAGTTATCCACAATTCACCTGTGAGTTTTCGGGGATAACCATGGTTGATCGGCCAGTGGCAATGCTCCCGGAGGCCTCGGAGGCCGCGGCTACATCGGCCGGGTTCCCTGGCGGGCAGAGGTGAGCCAGTCAGCTTGTACTCTCAATGGCCTGCTCACATGGGGATGAGTTTGAGGTAATCGTCGAGGGTGCCGCCGGCGAGCAGGCATTCGATGATCCGTCGGCCGAGCGGATCGAGGTCCGCCTCTTTGAGGTAGGGTTCGAGCTCATGCCGGAAGCAGGCGTCGAGCATGGCTGCCCCGGCGTCGTAGGCCTGCTCGCCCACCTCGGGCTGCGTCTCCACCTGCAGGAACCATTGTGAGACCGACGCGCCCTCGATCATCATCGAGGTCAGCGTGTAGCCCAGGAGCGGGCAGCGTGCGGGGACGAGCTGGCCGGGGCGGAATCTGGCCAGGCCTCGGCGGGCGAGGTACTCGCGGGCGATCCACTGCGGCATGAAGCCGACCTGCCAGGCCCCGATGTGCTGGTTCGGGGAGATGGTGTAGCGGGTGCCCGGCGAGGCCAGGATCTGCTTGAGCAGCAGGTTGGCCTGGTCCACCCGTCGGCCGGTGGCGAAGGGCCAGTAGGAGCCGACGCCCTCGCAGCTCATGCCCTTGGATTCGGTGATGCTGGGGTTATCGTGCCCGCGGGGCGAGACCATTCGCCAGAGCCAGCCTAGGGCTGGCGGCAGGAAGTGCACCAGTCCGAAGATCCCATAGGACGGTGCCTGGCGGGTGCAAGGCGGTGTGCGGACCCCGAAGCTGCGGATGTCCACCTCGACCGGTTCGTTGACGATGCCGGGCACCATTCTTCGTGGCAGGATGACCCGCGGGTTCGGGCAGCGCCGGCCGGGCTCATCCTCGACATGCTCCCAGATCAAGCAGGTCGCGTCAGGCACGCCGTGCATGTTCAGGAAGATCAACGGCTCGGGCGGATGGATGGTCAGGTACTCGTAGTGCGGGTCGGTGCCGTATTCGGCGATATGGTTGACTCGCAGGAACCACGCGGCCTCGGCGTCGGTGACCACGAGTTTGCGGCTGTCGTTCTGGATTTCCGGGTGGCACAGGGCCATATCGTCGGTGACGGGCAACAGCTCGCACCCGCGTGGCAGGACGAGGTAGCGTTTCTCGCCGGTGATGAGGTTGGTGCCGAGCCGGAGGCGGCCGTCGGGCTCGCGCTGAACGTGCTCGAGCATCTCGCTCTTGCCACCGCCGCTGGCTCCCTCGTGCATGATGGTCACGATGTTGTCGTAGGGCGTGACCACCTGCACCGTCGAGCCGTGGGCGGTCAGCCAGCCCTCCTCCTCGCCGATCGCCAGCAGCACGCCGTAGATGCCCTTCTTGGCGCTCGGGCCCGGATAGAGGTTCAGCGAGAACAACTCGTGCAGGTTGGGCGTGCGATTGTGCACCACCACCTGTCGCCCGTCGCAGTGGGTGTGGCGAAACGGCGGAGCCAGATAGATGATCGCCCGCGGGGTGAAGCCGTCGGGGATCTCTTCGCCGGGGATCATACCTTGCAGGTCGGCCAGGCCGGCGGTGAAGAACCCCGCGTTGGCCGGGGCGATCAGTAGCGAGTCGTGCCCCAGCGTCGCGTGACCGGCCGAAAAGGGCAGGACCAGCAACTCTTGCCTGGCCAGCCAGTCGAAGATCTCCTGACGCAGCTCCTCGAACGGTACATGGAATCGCTCGGAGAAACGCGGTTTGTCCGAGGGATCGCGGTCCGCCACCACCATGCAATCCGGGTCGCGGCGACGCATGTACGGTTCGCCGTAGTGGACCGCCAGGCCGTTGCGGCAACGAACCACCGTCGCCTCGACCACCCGGCCCTTGCCCGGTACCTCGTAGGCTACCTCGAACCGGTCGCTGCCCGGCCCACCCACGGCCAGCTCGACGAGCTCCGCCCGGTTTTCGGGCACGATCACCCGTGGCGCACGCTCCAACACCGCCCGCTCCTGCGGCAAGAGCGAGAGACGATTCCATAATGGACTGCTTCGGCCCGGCATCGACGTACACCTCGGGAGCGGTATGCTATGCGCGTCCTGCCGCCGCGACAAGTCGGCGTTCATTGCCCGGCAGAGGAGACGGCGTGACAGAAGCGACGAACTTGGCGCGTCCCATTTCGTTTTATCGTGTGTCTGGCAGTCCAGGGACAGGTGGACAGGCACCGTCGGAGCGATGCGTCTGAGGCCGTGCACTTCATCTGCATCCGAGGATATTCGTTTCCCCAAGCATCGCCGGCGCATAGCCAGCCCCCATCGTGCCCCGTCGTCGCCATCCTCGCGTCGGTGGACAGCGAGTTACGTCCATACGTATAGGAATGATTAGAGCGTTTCCCGAACCACTGTAGCGGTCGTCCCCCGCGGCGACCGGCGTATTCTCTGCAGATCCGCCGGCCGCCATAACCTGTCCGCCACGGCGGAGGGGGCGGACGCTACGCCATGACGTGAACTGCTCTCGTTCCGGGATTTGACCCGCCCTTGGTGGTATGCTACCTTGAGCGAGTGGCCTATGGTGAAAGTCGTCTCCGCGATCCCCAAGCAGGGTTCTTGCCCCCGCCAACGGGGAGGCGACCTGCCGAACGAAGCTTGTACCACAGACAGCGCGTTGCCCATTCGAGATTCGCTCAGCCGCAGGGCATCGTCTCGGCTTGGCCCCGGCATCATCCGGGCACGTGCAGCAGAGGTGACGCACAGCATGGCAGCACTTCGCGACAGCCTGAACACCTC
>Ga0123333_10000577_pt1 | contig 40597 bp, 30 predicted proteins | sample BioC12SIPDNA_3_FD_89957 | JGI IMG/M metagenome (GOLD analysis project Ga0123333, IMG submission 89957) | Anaerobic biogas reactor microbial communites from Washington, USA - Biogas_R2_B C12 SIP DNA | ecosystem: Engineered > Bioreactor > Anaerobic > Unclassified | place: Washington, USA...
CCATGATGATGGCGAAGAGGGCCACCCCCATCGTGGTGCCGTACCCCAGGTTGCTGTAGGTGAAGGCCGTTTTGTACATAATGAGACCGGGCACCGTTGTGCTTCCGGCCGGCCCACCGTTGGTCATGATCATCTGCGTGCCGAACTGCTGTATCCCGGAGATCATGCCAAGGATGATGAGCAACCTGGCCTGCGGGACGATCAGCGGCACATCGACACGCAGGAAGATCTGCCACGGGCTGGCGCCGTCGAGTTGGGCCGCCTCGTGCAGTGCCTCGTCTATCCCCTGGAATCCGGCGAGAAGGATGAGGAAGCCGAATCCCCCGACCCACGGGAACCCCATAAACAGCAGCGCCGGGAGGGCGGTGGCTTTCTCGCCGAGCCATACGTGGGTCAGTGACTCCAAGCCGAGGCCGCGGAGGCCGGTGTTCAGGATGCCAAAGTTGTACTCGAAGAAGAACCGCCAGTAGAGGGTGCCGACCATCGCGGGCACCATCATCGGAATAACGTACATGCGTTGCACGAACTTGCCCCAGCGACCCTCACCCAGTTTGAACACCAGGTAGGTGACCGGCATCACGACCGCGAAGGTCGTGATGAAGCCCCAGACCAGGAAGATCGACAGCGTCCCAAACGAGGTCCAGAAGTCCTTGTCGCCGAGGAGTTTGGCGTAGTTGTCGAACCCCACAAACCGAATCAGTGCCAAGTTTGAGGTCTTCCAGAAGTAGAACGACTTGACAATTGCATCGATGGCAGGATAGAGCTTGAACACCGCGAGGAGCGCAAACGAAGGGATCAGGGCCACGTAGATCCATCGGGCCTTGTACATCCGATACAGAATCGCTGTGTTCTTCTTGGACGTGGTGGAAGGCGGGGTACGATCGAGCGGCTGAGGCTGTTCGGTGTTAGCGACTACCATAGTCCCTCCCACTGTGTGGAGATGCGGCGTCATTGACGTGCGCCGTCACCGGCGTGCGCCGTCATCGACGTCGCGGAGAGACCTGTGCCACGTGCTTGGACTGTGGCGCAGGTCTCTCACGTGCGCATCGTGCCGGTCGAAGGCGCTACGACCGCACCACGTTACTGCACCTGGTCTACGTAGGACTCGATGTCCAGGTCGGGGTTTTCCATGATGTACTGGTCGGCAGCGTCCAGCAGGATGTCCGCGACGTCCGCGGCGAAGTCTTCAGCGGAGGTGTCGTCTTCGAGGAAGACCTTGAACATCTCGCTGTACTTGTCGCCAGACTCCGGGGTCAGTGCCCACACCGCGTTGACGTTCGTGACTTGCTCGGCGTCGCCGATCCAGTCGACGATGCCCTGCATCTCGGCGGGCACTGCGACGTTCTTGACCACCGGCAGGAACATCGTGTTCTCGACGAAGTACTCGGCGCCAGTGGCGGGATCCGACCAGAACTGGAGGAAGTTCACGGCGGCCTCAGCGCGACCCTCATCGGCGGCCCTCTTGGTGATGAGCACGTTGGGCGCACCCACGCCGAGGGCGTACTTCATCGCCTGGTTCCGGGAGAACTCAGAGACGGCGTCATCGACGTAGGGGATGGGACCGACACCGTAGTTGAGGTCGACGTCGGCGGTCAGGAGTTGGTTGGGGAACCAGCTTCCGTTGAGCCACATCGCGGCCTGTCCGTCGAGGAACAGCTTCTCGTACTCCCAGCTAACGACGTTGAAGCCCTTGTTGAAGCACTGGCTGAGTTCCTTCATGAAGGCGTAGTAGTCCACGAAACGCGGGTCCTCTGGATCAATCACGCCCGTCTTCAGGCCCAGGGCAATCTCGGTGTTCTCCAGCTTGCCGTTGGGTGTGATGATGTCCAGTTTCTCCACGATGCCAGAGTTGACGTAGAGGTCCTCCATGAATTGCGGGCGGAACCAGCCCAAGTTCCAGCTAATCGAGTTCATCACGGCGAAGGGGGTGACGTCATCCATCTCGGCCTGGACCGTCTGGCACGCTTCCAGCACGCCGGTCCAGGAGAGGGGTGCCTCATCGGGCAAGCCGGCCTCGGCGAAGATGTCGCGGTTGTAGTACAGGTTGACCGTGACCTGTGCCAGGGGCATGCCGATCATACCCTCGCCACCGTCAGGGTCGATGACGCCGGCGAGCAGCCCCTCGAGGAAGCTATCCTGCCATGGTGCGCCGGTGTAGGGGCTGACAGACTCGAAGTAGGGCCGTAGATCGATGATCTGCTGGTTTCGATAGAGTGAGGCTGCGTCGCCGTGCATCCAGATGATGTCGGGCTCTGTGCCAGCCACCAGTTGGGCCTGCAGCCACTCGGCCCAGCCGTCGGCGGGGACATAGAGCAGCTCGACCGTGTTGCCGCTGACCTCGTTGTACATCGCGGCCAGCTCCTCCAGAACCGGCCAAAGCCACTCGCCCTGAACGTGTGCGAGGGTGAGCGCGACTGCTTCACGCTCTTCTTCCTCGGCTTGCGGCACGTCGGTTGCGGGCGGCTCCGTCTCGACCGGCTCGTCCCCGGCGGGTTCATCCACCGCCGCGGAGGTCGGTTCGGGGGCAGCGGGTGTTGAGGTGTCCGCAGGGCCGCACCCGACCAGGATCGAGGCCAAGACCCCCAAAACAAGCATGACATGCAATAGTTTTTGAATCATCTAGCTCCTCCTGTGAAGGCAGTGAATAGGGTGACAAACGACGCGTGGATCGCGACCACACTATCATAGTAGAGGATTGGGGACACGGGAACAATATCACAAATTGCGGAAAGATATCACAATCTGACGAATCCCCGGGTCATGTATGGTCGCGATCGCGCTGCCTTGTCGCCTTCTGCACGGCACAGGATGGGATGGCACACGGCGTCATGCCGCTGTTTCGTTGCTGCAGTAGAGTATACCGGCCGGCTCAGCCGAGGTGCTTCTCGTAGACGCGATAGGTCCGGTAGATCCTGCCCCCCATCGTCGTCGCGGTCTGGCGCATCGCGATGTTGCTTTCCAGAATCCACGAGAACTCGATGTCCTGGTAGGTGGGGCGGCAGCGCTTCATCGTCTCGGTGATGATGAGCGCGTGCAGACCCTGCCCCCGATGCTCCTCGACGACGCCACCCGCGAAGGCCCGGATGGTCGTTACGACCCTGCGCACCTTCCAATAGTAGAGCATCTTGAGCATGGTCCACCACTCGGGCTGGCCGGGACGCGGGTAGGCACGGTGCAGGGCCTGGTTCAGATCGGGGATCGGCAGGCCGGCGGCGATGGGGCGTTCGCCCTTGAAAAAGAAGAAGATGGTCGAAGGGTCGATCATAGGCTTGATCGCGTGGACCTCGTGTTCCAGCTCCGCGTCGGTGAGTGGCACGAAGCCCCAGTTCTTCGACCACGCCTGGTTATAGACTTCCTTGAAATAAGCGGCATCGCGGCGGAAGTGGCGCATGTCGATCTTCCGGAGCGTCAGGTCCTCGCGCTGGCGGACGCGCTCGGCGACGCGGAGCAGCTTCGGGTCGAGACCGGTGCCGTCGGGCTGAACATGGCGAACGTCGGAGAGATAGGCGTACAGATTCTGGGCGTTCGTGTAACCCGCGCTCTCGACGTAGTCGACGTAGTAGCGAGGGTTGTAGGTCATCATCACCACGGGTGGGCCGTTCCAACCGTCGACGAGCAGCCCGCACTCCTCGTTGGTCGAGAAGTTCATAGGGCCGCGGATCGCGTCCATCCCCGCGTCGCGGGCGTAGGCCTCGGCCGTGCGCAGGAGCTCGCGGGCGGCTTCTTCGTCCTGGAGGACCTCGAAGAGACCGAAGAAGCCAACTTTGTCGTCCCAGTACTCGTTGTGGCGGTCGTTGATGATCGCCGCGATCGTGCCGACGATCCGCCCATCGCGCCGGGCCGTGAAATAGCGCACCTTGGCGTGCTGGTGGAAGGGGTGTCTCTCGGGATCGAGGAACTCCTGTCGTTCAGAGACCAGGGGAGGGACCCAGTAGGGATCTCCCTTGTAGACCTGCCAGGCAAACGTGATGAACGCTTTGCGTTCGGCAGCCGACTCGGCGGGGACAATGGAGAGTTTGCCGACCATTTCGGTCCTCCTACTCAATAGATAATGGCATAGACCCCGCCGCTCGATGACCGCGGGGGAGAGACAATGGGCGGATTATAAGCCTGGGGTCCGGCTGCGTCAACAGCGAGGGTGCGCTCCAGAATGGCGGTCATTTGTGGCGCAGAAGGTTCGCGTGAGGGCCTGGGTCGCGCGCTCCGTTCGTACGCGGCCAGCTTCGGCGCTATACTAGGGGGGAGGTGGAAGTGTCTTGTGATGCGGCCTGAGCGCAATGTGGTCGTTCTTGGGCTTCGCGAAAGGGGGCGCGCGTTGAGCGACATCGTTATCGAGACCTCTGGTCTCACCAAATCGTACGGCGAGATTCTCGCCCTTGATGGCCTCGACCTCAGAGTTCCCGAGCATTCTATCTTCGGCTTTCTGGGTCCTAACGGCGCTGGCAAGACAACGGCGATGAAGTTGCTTTTGGGTCTCATCCGGCCCACGGCGGGGAGCGCGACGGTGTTCGGGATGGATGTCGCGCGCGACAGCGTCGAGATCCGGTCCCGTGTGGGCTACCTGCCGCAAGACCCGCGGTTCTACGAACACATGACGGCGCGGCAGACCTTGACGTTCACGGCACACTTCTTCTTCAAAGGCCCCGAGGCGCTCATCGCAGAACGCGTGGAGGAGGTGCTCGAGTTGGTCGGGCTGCAGGGAAAGTCCGACCGCCCCGTCGAGGGGTTCTCGGGTGGCGAACGGCAGCGGCTTGGGATCGCGCAGGCGCAGGTGAACTATCCGGATCTCCTGATCCTGGACGAGCCGGCGGCGTCGCTGGACCCGTTGGGGCGCCGCGATGTGTTGGATGTGATGGCGCGCCTGCGCAAGCACACGACCATCTTCTATTCGACTCACATCCTCGACGATGTACAGCGCGTGAGCGACTCCGTGGCCATCCTCAACAAAGGCAAGCTGATCACGTCGGGTCCTATCGAAGCCCTGCTCGCAGGCAGTGAGGGGCTGACTTACCGGGTGGTCTTTCGCGGCGACGCGGACGCCGCGCGCACCCGCGTCGCGCAGCACGACTGGCTCACCAGCATCCATGCCGACGGTGGCGCCGACGGGCAGCACCATTGGCGTGTCGCGGTGACGAACGCTGAGGCCGCAGAGGCCCGCTTGTTGCGGGTGCTGCTGGATGATCCTAATGTGGTCGTTACCGAGTTTCGACGGCAGACCTACGAGTTGGAGGACATCTTCGTGAAACTGGTGGAAGGAGTGTCCGATGGCGGGCAATAGCGCGTTTGTGCCGATCAACGAGCGGGGCTGGCGGCGCGGTCTGCGCAACCTGCTCCACGCAGGGTTTGCCGAGTGGTGGCGAACGAACAACTGGTGGACGCACGCCCTGATCTGGTCCGGGGTGCTGGGCCTGATGATGGCAGGCATCCTGTTCAGCGGCGAGGGCGCCGCGGGTCTCGATGCAGTGGGCTTCGTCACACTCTTCGGAGGGATGTTCCCGACGGTGGCTGTGGTGATCATCATGCAGGGCGCCATTGTCGGTGAGAAGCAGAACGGGGCGGCAGAATGGATCCTGTCGAAGCCGGTGTCGCGGACAGCCTACATTCTGGGCAAGTTCGTCCCCAATGCGATCAGCATGCCGGTGGCGATGCTCCTGATTCCGATGGTCGTTGCGGGTATCGTGCTCAGAATCGCGGGCGTGCGCGTGGCACCGGTGAACTTCCTGGCGGGCTTCGCTGTGGTTGCGCTGAACATGCTGTTCTATGTGGCGTTGACCGTGATGTTGGGCGCGGTCTTCAAGCGGCGCGGCGGTGTGATCGGTATCCCCCTGGGCGTGCTCTTCGGGCAGCAGTATGTGATCGGTGCCGTGCCGGCCCTGGCCAAAGTGCTGCCCTGGGGATTGGCGCTCCCCATCCAGGGAGAGCTGAGCAACTCCGTCGCCGGCGCGCTCTTGGTCGGGCGGGCACCGGAGACATGGTTGCCGGTGATTTCCACAGCGATACTCACGGTTGTGTTCGTGGTCGTGGCAGTGTGGCGCTTCCGGGAGGTGGAGCTGTAGGAGCAGCCAACGCGATTCCAACTTGACCAACCTGGACAACCGGTTCCTGCGGCAGACCGGCAACAAATCATGATCGAAGTGTTGTACGATAGGTGCAATAGGCGGGGACGCCCCTTGTCCTTCATGTCACACATCGATCAGGAGGCCGCCGATGAACCGGGTCAAGAGGAATCGCAGGCCAGTTGGACAACTACACGGTATTGGGACTGTCTACTTCGAGAACGACGCCATCACTGAGGTAGCTTACGATCTCACGATCACGCAGGAGTTTGTTACGGTGACCGCGGTCTCACCACCCCAGGAGATCGCGGGGCGCAGAGAAGTCGAGGGGAAGCTGACCGCCGTTGGCGCCGGGGTGATCCCGCTCTTGCGCTCGGCGATGGTGTTAGAGCTCGAGGATCGACGGAAGCTCGACTTCTACGTGGCACATCCTGTGCCCAACGGGTACGAGTACGAGTATCAGATCAAGGGCTCAGGCTGGTTGCGCGACCACACCGCAGGGGTTGCTACCGGCTAGTCACGGTTTGCTTGAACCTAGCCCGTAGCCCCAGAAACGGAAGTGCGATGGGGCCACGGTGAGATGCACCGCTGTCCTGCTCTGCAGGGCAGCGGTGTTGTGTGTTCCGCTGTGCGTTCGGCCATCGTACGTTCATCTCCACTGCAGGGAGGGCGGCAGCGCTCGCTTATCTGGTTCTTATGTTCCACTAACGCGCCTATAACACTCGTGCGTCAGAATAGGGTCGTTGGAACAGGCACCGCCTGCTCGCCTGTGTCGCGCATAGCGCGCGTGCATTGCCGCGATGGGGCGACGCGGCGCGCCGGAGGGAGGCTATCTATATGGAGCAGAATCGTTATACCGAGAAGACACAACAGGCGCTGATCAGGGCCCAGCGGCTGGCTACCGAGCGCGGTAACCCGCAGATCGATCCTGAGCATCTGCTGCTGGCTCTCATGGAGCAGTCCGATGGCGTGGTGCCGCGGGTGATCCTGGAGTTGGGCAGCGATCCGCAGCGACTGCGATTGGACTTGGAGCAGGCGATTGGGCGCAAGCCCCAGGCGCGTGGCAGTGCGGCCCAGGTGGGCCTTTCGCCCGCGGTGGCACGCGTCCTGCAGGGGGCCGAGCGCGAGGCAGATGGGCTGCGGGACGAGTACGTGAGCACGGAGCACGTGTTGTTGGCGATGGCCGACAGCAGCGCGGGTGAGATCGCCCGCTTTCTGGCAGCCCAGGGCGTGAACCGCGAGGCGGTGCTTCGCGCGCTCACGACCATCCGGGGCTCGCAGCGGGTCACGTCGCAGACACCAGAGAGTACCTATAACGTACTGGAGAAGTACGGGCGCAACTTGACGCAACTGGCACATCAGGGCAAGCTAGACCCCGTCATCGGGCGCGACGAGGAGGTCCGCCGTGTGATGCAGATCCTGTCGCGCCGCACCAAGAACAACCCCGTTCTGGTGGGCGACGCGGGCGTGGGGAAGACTGCGATAGTCGAGGGGCTGGCGCAGCGCATCATCAAGGGCGACGTGCCGGAGGGACTGAAGGACAAAGAGATCTTCCAGCTCGATATGGGCGCCCTGATTGCCGGCGCCAAGTATCGTGGTGAGTTCGAGGAACGGCTGAAGGCCGTTCTCAATGAGATCGCGAGTAGCGCGGGGCGCACCATTCTGTTCATCGACGAGCTGCACACGGTGGTGGGCGCGGGGCGTGCCGAGGGCGCTATGGACGCCGGCAACATCCTGAAGCCGATGCTGGCTCGCGGCGAGCTCCACACCATTGGCGCGACGACGCTCGACGAGTACCGCCAGTACATTGAGAAGGACGCGGCGCTGGAGCGACGGTTCCAGCCCGTCTTCGTCGACGAGCCCGACGTGGCCGACACGATCAGCATTCTGCGGGGGCTCAAGGAGCGCTACGATACCCACCACGGGGTCCGCATTCAGGATGCGGCGCTCATCGCTGCCGCAACCCTGGCCGATCGCTACATCACCGGACGGCAGATGCCCGACAAGGCGATCGATCTGGTGGATGAGTCTGCGGCGCGGTTGCGGCTGGAGATCGACTCCAAGCCGACCGAGCTCGACCAGTTGGAGCGCCGCATTACCCAGTTGGAGGTGGAGCGGACCGCGCTCAAGAAGGAGAAGGACGAGGCCAGCCGTATGCGTCTCGCCGAGCTCGAGCAGGAGCTGGCGGATCTGCAGGAGCGGAGCCGTGCCCTGGGCTCACAGTGGCGCCAGGAGAAAGAGAAGATCGAGCAGATCCAGGAGACGCAGAAGGCGATCGAGAGCCTGCAACTGGAGATCGAGCGAGCAGAACGTGCCCAGGACTTCAATGAGGCGGCGCGGCTGCGCTACGGGCGTGCGCACGAGCTGCAGGAGCAGCTCCAGCAGGCCGAGGCAGCATTCCGTCAGGTTCAGGGCGACCATCCCCTGCTCAACTACGAGGTGGGGCCGGAGGAAATCGCGCGGGTGGTCTCCGGCTGGACCGGGATCCCGGTCTCGCGGCTGATGGAGGGCGAGCGCGCCAAGCTGATGCGGATGGAGGAGGCTTTGCACAAGCGTGTGGTGGGCCAAGACGAGGCGGTAGTCGCCGTCTCGAACGCCGTGCGGCGTGCCCGGGCGGGCTTGCAGGATCCGAACCGGCCGATCGGCACCTTCCTCTTTCTGGGGCCTACCGGCGTCGGCAAGACCGAGCTGGGGCGTGCTCTGGCGGCTTTCCTCTTCGACACCGAGGAAGCGATGGTGCGCATCGACATGAGCGAGTATCAGGAGAAGCACACCGTGTCGCGCCTGATCGGCGCGCCGCCGGGCTACATTGGCTACGATGAGGGCGGGCAGCTCACGGAGGCGGTCCGCCGCCGGCCGTATAGCGTCTTGCTGCTCGACGAGATCGAGAAAGCGCATACCGAGGTCTTCAACGTGTTGCTGCAGTTGCTGGACGAAGGGCGCATGACCGACGGCCACGGGCGCACGGTTGACTTCACCAATACGATCGTGATCATGACCAGCAACGTGGGCAGCCGGTCGATCAAGGAGCGCGGCCCTGAAGGTGCGCGAGCGGAAGTGATGCAGGAGCTCGACCGGACGTTTCGGCCTGAGTTCCTGAACCGGATCGATGAGGTGATCCTCTTCGGCAGTCTGTCGCGCGAGGACCTGAAGGCCATTGTGGAGATCCAGGTGCGCAACCTGCGCAAGCTGTTGCAGGAGCAGCAGCTCGACCTGGGGCTCAGCGAGGCAGCGAAGCAATTCCTGGCGGACGAAGGGTATGACCCGGTCTTCGGCGCGCGCCCGCTCAAGCGCGCCATACAGCGGCAGCTGCAGGACCCGCTGTCGATGGCGGTGCTCGAGGGCCGCTTCGGCCCCGGCGATACGGTTCATGTGGACTACGACGCTCGTGCCGGTGCTCTGACCTTTTCGACCGCACCGGAGCCGGTTGGTGTCGCCGCCTGACCATGTCCCCATTCGAGCGGCAGGCGAGACGTGTGCGGCGCTCGTCAGCAGGTGGAGCCGGCCTCCCCGGAGGCACACTGCCTTCGGGGAGGCGGGACTGTGCGGCTCTGAACCCCATCACGCGGCTTGCCCTAGCTCTTCGCTGCGGTAGAATCTCGCAGAAGGGGTCGAGACGTGTCGAAAGAGAGCCGCGCAGTCGCCAAGTATCGCCGCACCCGCGACAGGATCGCGGGGGCTCTCGATGCTGCGCTCGCGCGGGCGCGCCGTCCCCTGCCCGATCTTCTGCCCCCCTTCACAGCCCACACGACGCTCGATCTCTCAACAGATCGCCTCATCCTGCTCTCCGATCTGCACCGCGGCGCGCGCAACGGTGCGGACGATCACGAGAAGGCCGAGCGAGCCACACACGCAGCCCTGGCCTACTATGAGCGACTGGGCTACACGTTGGTGTTGCTGGGCGACGTCGAAGAGCTCTGGGAGGAGCGCCCCGCGGCGATCTTCCGGGCTTATCCACATAGCTACGATCTGGAGGCGCCATTCCACCGGTCTGGGCGTTACTATCGCGTGTGGGGCAACCATGACGATGAGTGGCTCTTCCCCGACCGGGTTCACGAGCAGCTGCAGCCGGTGCTGGGTCCACCCGAGCTGCGTGTCTACGAGAGCATGTTGATCGATGTCGTCGACGGAGGCGAGGCGCTGGGGACGCTGTTTCTGGTTCACGGGCACCAAGGCGATGTCAAGAGCGACCGCTGGTCGTGGGCCACACGGCTGGTGATCCGTTTCTTCTGGCGCCCGTGGCAACGTCTCAGCGGCGCGACCGTCAACACACCCGCGACGAACTGGGATTTGCGCTATACGCTGAACCGGGCGATGTACGACTGGGCGGAGCGGCAGGCAGGCCTGGTGCTGATCGCCGGGCACACGCACCAGCCCGTGTTCAGGTCGCTGTCGCACGAGGAGCAGATCGCGCGCGACCTGGCCAAGGTCGAGGCCGATTCGGGCGCCGCGCCAACGCCCGAGCAGCTTCGGACGCAGGCTGAGCTGCGCGCGCAACTGGAGTGGGTCCGCGCCGAGTCAGCGCGCCTCAACGGCGGCGAGGCGCCGGCGCCCTTGGAGAAGCCGTGCTACTTCAACACCGGCAGTTGCAGCTACCTTGATGGCGACATCACCGGCCTGGAGATCGCACGCGGGGAGATTCGCCTGGTACGCTGGCCCGACGAAGAGGGCGAACCACGGCCCCACGTGCTGGCGCGGGACCGTATGCGTGACGTGCTGCTCGCGTGCGCGATGCCGGTGGCGTGAAGCAGCGCCGGCCGGTGTCACAGACTGGACACGCGGCGCCAGGGATCTAGCCGGCACGGCACTGCATCGTTAACCGCTCCCTCTCTGTTCCACCGCGCTCTGCAGCAGCGTGCGCATCGCGCTGGCTCCAGCGTGGCCCGGCAACACTTCCAGTAGGTCGTCCAGGTCGCTGATGGCTTCGCGCAGACGGCCGAGCGGGACGTCTGATGCCAGGGCGTCCTGGTAGAGCGCCTCGGCAGCGGCGGTGTTGCCGATGGCGACGTGGTACAGCGCGATGTTGAGCGTATTGCGCCACATCCTGGGGTCAGAGGTGTAGCGTTCGCCAGCCAGGGCGAGCGCTTGCTCGATGTCGGTACGGGCTGCCTTGTCCGCGTGAAGCTGAAGATGGATCAGACCGCGCCGGTAGTGGTACCAGTCCTCGTCGGGCTGTAGGGCAATCGCCTGGTCCAGATCGGATAGCGCACCTGCGGTATTGCCAAGTCTCGTGTGGATCCCCGCGCGAAGGCCAAGCGCCCAAGGGTTGTCCGGGCCCAGTGTCAGGCTATGGTCCAGGTCCGCCAGCGCGGCCTCGTAATCGCCCAGAAGGCGATGAGCGTCGCCGCGGTCGGCGTAGAAGCCCGGCTGGACGCTGTCGGGATCCAGCTCCAGAGCGCGGTCGATGTCGGCCAGGGCCGCGGCACCGTCGTCTAGCTCCAAGTAGGCCTCGCCACGCAGTATATAGAGCACGGGCTGCTGATCGTTCAATTCGAGCGCGCTTGCGAAGTCGGCCACGGCCGCGGCGTAGTCGCCAAGGTCGCTGTGGGCCTGGCCACGACCTGCGAAGAGCCACGCTTGGGTGCGGTCGAGCGCCAGCGCGCGATCGTAATCGGCCAGGCAGGCGGGGTAGTTTGCCATCTCGCGGTACGTGTCGGCGCGGCTTCCCAGCGCGAAGATGTGGTCGGGGTCGATGGCCAGGGCGCGATCGAAGTCCACCAACGCGGCCTCCAGGTCTGCGAGGATCCGCCGGGTCTCGCCGCGCCCCGCCAGGGCCAGGGCGCTTTCCGGGTCCAGATCGATGGCCCTGTCGAAGTCGGCCATCGCCGCGTCGTAGTCTCCCATACTGCGGTAGGTCTCGCCACGGCTCCCGAGCGCCGCGGCGTTGTCTGGGTCGAGGGTCAAGGCGCGATCGAAGTCGGCCAGGGCTGCTTCGAAGTCCCATCGCAGCCGGTGGGTTTCGCCGCGATCAAAGTAGAGCCACGCCTTGGTGTCATCGAGCTCGATCGCGCAGTCGAAGTCCGCCAGGGCGGCGTCGTAGTCTCCCATACTGCGATAGGTCTCGCCGCGGCTGCCCAGCGTATAGACGTGGTAAGGATCCAGCTCCAGGGCGCGTGCGAACTCGACGAGGGCTGCCTCGTGGTGCCCCTGCAGTCGGTGGGTCTCGCCGCGGCCAGCATAGAGCCAGGCTTGCGAATCATCGAGTTCGATTGCCCGGTCGAAGTCTGCCAACGCCGTGGCGAAGTCGCCCATGGCGCGGTGGGTCTCGCCACGATAGCCCCACGCTGCTACGAACCCCGGGAACAGGGCAACCGCACGGTCGAAGTCGGCGATGGCGGCTCCGTAGTCGCCGCGAAGCCGGTGGGTCTCGCCACGGCTCTCGAAGATCCAGGCCTGGTCGGCATGGAGCGCCGCAGCGCGATCCAGATCAGCCAGCGACGCTTCATAGTCGCCCAGATCGCGGAGGGTCTCGCCGCGACTGCCCAGCGCAAAGGCGTAATCCGGATCAAGCTCGAGGGCGCGGCTGAAGTCGGCCACCGCCTGCTGCAGATCGCCCTCTATCCGGTAGGTTTCGCCACGCAGGCCAAGGGCCAGGGCGTTTTCCGGGTCCAGCTCTATGGCGCGGCTGAAATCGGCCAAGGCGGCCTCGGTGTTGCCCAGCAGGCGGTAGGTCTCACCGCGCAAGGTGAGCGCAAAGACATGATCCGGCGCCAGAGAGAGGACAGCGCTGAAGTCGGCCAGGGCCGCGGCGTAATCCTCCTGAGCCCCGTAGACCTGCCCGCGGCTGCCTAGCGCGAAGAAATACCCCGGGTTCTGCTCCAGCGCGCGATCCAGGTCGGCAAGGGCTGCCTGGTAGTCGCCCAGGAGGCGATAGGTCTCGCCGCGGCTGCCCAGGGCCAGCACATACTCGGGGTCCAGCTGCAGAGCACGATCGAGGTCCTGAAGGGCGGCCTCGAAGTCACCGCAGAGGCGGTGCGTCTCGCCCCGACCGGCCAAGAGCCATGGTTGGGGACCCTCGAGCTCCAGAGCCCGGTCGAAGTCCGCGAGCGCCGCCGCGAAATCTCCTTGCGCGCGATAGGTCTCGGCACGATCGGTGAAGAGCCATACCTGGGTGTCATCCAGCTCAATGGCGCGATCGAAATCGGCCAGGGCAGCTCCTGCGTTGCCTAGCGCCCCGTACGTCTCGCCGCGGCTGCCCAGGACCCAGGCGTTGTCTGGATCCAGCCCCAAAGCGGCGTTGAAGTCGGCGAGGGCCGCGGGGTATTGGCCCAGAGAGCGGTAGGTCTCGCCGCGGCTGCCCAACGCGAAGGCGTAATCCGGGTCGAGCTCCAGGGCACGGTTGAGATCGGCCAGGGCTTCCTGGTAGAGGCCCAGTTGGCGCAGGGTCTCGCCGCGGCTACCCAGCGCGAAGGTGTAGTCCGGGTCTAGCTCGAGGGCGCGATCGAGATCGGCGCGGGCGGCCGCAAAGTTCCCCAGCCGGCGGTGGGTCTCGCCCCGGCTGCCGAGGACCCAGAGGTAGTCCGGGCTGATCGTGAGGACACGGTCGAAGTCGGCGAGGGCGGCTGTATAGTCTCCCATCACGCGGTACGTTTCGCCACGGAGACCGAGGACGAAGGGATTGTCGGGGATCAGGTCTACGGCGCGCTCATAGTCGGCCAGGGCGGCTTCGTAGTCGCCCATTGCGCGATAGATCTCCCCACGGTCGGTGAGCAGCCAGGGCTCGGGGTCGCCCAAGTCGATGGCGCGCGTGAAGTCGGCCAGGGCCGCCTGATCGTCGTTCATAGCATGGTAGGTCTCGCCGCGGCTGCCCAACGCGAAGGCGTACGACGGATCGAGTTCGATGGCACGGGTGAAGTCGACCAACGCTGCGTCGAAGTCGCCCATCAGGCGATAGGTCTCGCCGCGGTCTGCGTAGAGCCATGCCCGCGTGTCGTCCAGCTCGATAGCGCGCATGAAGTCGTTCAGGGCGGCGGGGTAGTTCTCCATCGCGCGGTGGGTTTCTCCGCGGCTCCCCAGGGCGTAGATATAGGTCGGCTTGAGCTCCAGGGCGCGGTTGAAATCGGCCAGAGCCGCCGCCAGGTCACCTTGCAGGCGATAGGTCTCGCCACGACTGGCCAGGGCACGCGTGTCGTTAGGGTCGAGCGCCAGGGCTGCGTTGAGGTGCGACAGAGCCGCTGGGTAGTCATCCATCTCCCTGAGCACATCGGCCAGCTCGCCCAGCCACATCCGCTGGCGCAGGGTATCGCCCTTCTCCTGGGCGGCCATGAGCTCGCGCTCCAGATGGCGACGTTCGGTGCTGGTGAGCGACGCGCGGAGCGCGCTCTTGTCCAGGCTGCCATAGCGCGCGACATCGGCGCCCGGCTCGAGCAGGCTCAGCGCCTGGGCCAGATGCTCGCGCGCCTTGTCGGGCGTTGGCTCGGCCAGGCTGAGCTGGGCATAGACCTTGCCGACCAGAAACTCCTGGTGCTCGACCTCGGCCGCGGCTTCGGGCGGCAGGCGCCCGAGCTGCGTGAGCTCGCGTGCGTTGCGCAGCAGGTTGTTGGCCGCGCTGAGGCTTCCGGCGCTGATGTAGGCCTCAAGCTGCATCACCAGGATTTCGGCCGCGGCGTCGGGGTGGGAGGCCATATAGTGGTAGAGCGCCTCGACGGCATGCTGGTCGTCACCGGTCTGTGCGAAGTAGGCAAGAGCGCGGGCGCTATAGGCACCAAAACGGTCCGGCTGCGTCGCCAGCATGTGCCGCAAGATGGCGGTGCGCGTCAAGTCGTGGACGGCATAGCCCAGCGCGCCGAAGGTGTTGCTGAAAGGCAGGGGCAACAGCTGCTCATGAAGCTCGGCTGCGGTGGCGTCATCGATCTCCAACAGAGCCGCAAGGATAGATACGTCAAACCAGTGGGGGATCGCCGCGGCCTCTGCGGCCTCCCGGAGTTCGGGCGGCAACGATGCCAGCAGGTAGTCGGTCATCAGCCAGGTGCGTTCCTGCTCGGTTCCGGCCTGCTGTAGCCGCTGGAGAAGGACCTCGCTCATGGTGCACCTCCTGCGGCACGCGCCTTGACCAGGAAGACGAAATCCCTGGGGCAGCCTCGCGTCATCTCGTAGCAGATTTCGATCTGATCGGGCGAGAGCGCGACGCCCCAAGCCTCGGCGTAGCGGTAGTACCAGTCGATCGTCACGCCAGATAGATGGAAGTGGCGCCAGTTGCGGCCAGAGGGCAGCGGCGATAGCTCCTCCTGCCCGGCGATGATGATGATGAGTGGGCTGGCGGGCGAGATGAAGGGCAGGAAGCTCTCGGTGATCCATGCCTTGAACGCCGGATCGGCCTTCTCGTACTGGTCGAAGAAGAGCAGGAGCCGGGGCGCTGCATAGGCGCTGAGATCCTGGAAGAACTGCGCCGTCAGCCGCCTGTGCCAACGCGCCTCCGCCTCGCGACTCACCGGCGGCGCGGGCGGTGACCCGACCCCTTCCATGTACCTGGGGAAGTGTTGCAGGCCCAGGTGCCCCGCGATGCTCTGGAGACATCCCTCGATGCCCACCTGCGTCGCCATGTTGAAGTCCAGGAAGTCGAGCCTAGCCACTTCGGTCACCTGGCGGTAGCGGTTGAGCAGTGCTGTCTTGCCCATCCCCGACCTGCCGTGGACCAGGATCAGGTGCGTGTTGGGGTCACGACCCGAGACAACGTCGGTGAACGTTGTCAGCTCTGTCTCCAGGTCCATCATCGGCTCGGGCGGCGGTGGGATCTCTAGCGCCGCCACGACCTGGGCGGGGCCACCCGCTGTGGTTAGCCGTCCAGGCGTCTTTGCGCCCAGCGCCTGTTCCAGCTCGGGCAGCATCTCGCTGAGGTCGCGGTGGTCGGCCGTCCCGGGTGCCACGTGGCCTTCTTCTACCAGGACGCGTACGAAGAGCACGAGTGCGTTCTCGTCGCGGTCGTTGGCCTGCTCATGCAGGTCGGCAATCAGCGCGGTCACGCGAGCGGCACGGCTTGTGGTGCCCTCGCGGAGAGAGTCGCGCCACGGCGATAGCGCAGCGGACGCGAAGACGTCGCGGAGCGACTGGGGGCTGTCAAAGACCGGGCAGCGCAGCAGTATGCTGTAGAGCGATGGGCTCAGGTGGTCGGGAATCGGCATGGCGACCTCCTATGCTACTCCCGGAACAGGCTAGGGCTCGGCAGGAAGCCTCGCCAAGACGATGTCGCCGGCCATGGCACCCTGCAATGTCGGTGTCTGGCTGCGGTGGTGCTCGAACGCCCACTGGCGCACACCGTCGGAGACGTGCCGGTTCACGTCCTGGACGGTCACGAAGCCCTTCTCGTCGCGGTCCGCCGCACCTTCCAACGCTTCGAGCAGGAAATGCGTGAAGACGCTGCGCCTCTGCGCGGCCCATTCGTAGCTCAACTGGCCCTGTTCGCACGAGCCCAGCACGACCTGGCCCTTGGCCTGGCCAAAGACCCGCTCGATGAAGCCCGGCGGCATCCGGCGTGGCCCTTTGCCCTCGAAGTTCGCGCCCGCGTGACACGCATCGAGGATGATCACTTTGGCGCGCGCCTCAGACGTGCGCATGATCTCGGCCACGTCGGCCAATGCAACGGCTGTGTGTTTCAGCGCCGCGGCGCGGCCATCGCGCCCTACCAGGTACGACGCGCCGCTGTCCGTGTCACCGTGCCCACTGTAGTAGAAGAGCAGCAAGTCGTCGCGCTGCGCCGCGCGCGCGGCCTCGGCCAGTGCGGCGTAGATCTCGGCGCGCACGGGCAATGGGTTGGTCTCATCGTTGAGCAGGCGTACGCGGCCGGGTTCGAATCCCCTCGCGAGCAGACGCTCGTGGATCGCCTCAACGTCGTTGACGCATACGACGAGCCGGGGGTAGGCCAGGTCGTCATACTCATCCACGCCTACGAGGACGGCCCAACGGTTCCCCTCGGCATAGCGCTCGGCCGTCCCCAGCACGGCGCCCAGCCGCGCTTTGGGATCGGTCTCGCCGGGCACCGCTGCTCGGTGCACCGCCGGGCTCGCCAGCCCCGTCTCGGTCTTCGCGGCGCGCAGTTGTGCGGCGAGCGCTGCAAGCTGTGCGTGCCGCCGGTCGGACTCGGCGTACGCGTCCGCCAGTACCTCCAGGAACACGACCAGGGCGTTCTCGCCGGAAGCGCGGTATTGGTCGGCCAGGTGGCTGAGGACGGCGTTGACACGCAACCGCGGCGCGTTGGCCGAAGGAAGGCTGTCGCGCCACGGCGTCAGGAGCTCGTGGGCCATCACCGCCTGGAGGGCCTGGGCATCCAGGAACTCGTCGCACTGCAGGAGTGCCTCGCGGAGCGGCGAAGCGAGCTCCTGAGGGATGCCAAGTCGCGGGCGGCCACTATCGGGCATATCTCGACCCTCCTATCAGTATCCTCATGGTACGCAGGGTTAGGAGGGGCGTCAAGGGGAAACCAGGATGCGGAGGTGCCTGAACCCTGAGATGACGTGGCTCAGGCCTTGTCGTCGCGCGTGTGTCGCCGGCGGTAGGTATTGACCCAGTCGGGCTCGGGCCTGCCCGGGTACCAGCCTTTCTCGTCGGGCGCCTGTTGCCTGCGGGCGGCGCCGACCTGCCCGGCATCGGGCTTGTCTAGGTGTGAGGCGTCCTCGTCGGCAGGAGATCCTGGCCTACCCGCCCCGCCTTCGTAGTAGCGTCGCCACATCTCCTCCTCGCCGAGGCTGGCTGAGCCAGGCTGCGGATCGTGGTCTGCCGCCTTGCTTGCGGCCATCCTTCGGAGACGCGCGACAATGCTCAGGCCGGCGATCGCGAGCAGGACGATGCCCAGGTATAGAAAGAGCTCATCCTCGCCCGCAAGCCAGACGGCCAGGTAGAGCACGCCCGCTGCTGTCATAACGACCAGGGGGAAGGTCAGAATGTGAGGTTGAGACCCACGACGTCTGGCCATTGCGTCCTCCGCTTGGTGATTGAGTTCTCAGCTTGTGCCCGATGGCGTACCGCGGCGCGGCCAACCCGGTCCCGTCGCGAGCGGCGCTCTGATGCAGCTAGCAGCAGTGTAGGTCAGAAGTGCGGTGCGCGCAAGAACGTGAAGCTGGGTGCTGGAGTTCGCTGGCTTTGGCGCATCGGAATGTGGTGTACAATGATGGGCAGCAGACGCCAGATCGTCAGGGCGGCTATTCCGCGACTGCGAACTCGTGTGGGTGTCCTGCACTTCCCCGGTCCACGTAGGTCTCTATGGTGTCAGGGGCCTCGTTTCTCATAGTCGTCGTTGTCTTCACAGCAGAGATGAGAGGGGTGTGAGATGGTTCCTTCGTGCAGGTTGCGGCTTCTCCTGAGTATGATCCTCTTGTTGCTTGCGCTTTCCGGGGCTGTGGCCCGGGTGACCGCGCAACACCTTGGGCCTTTCGACGCGACCGCGGGTCGGTTCTACCGCGGACGCGCCCGCGGCGCTGAGTTCGGTCAGGCGCCGCTTGGGCTGGCGCCGGTGCTCACACCGGCGTCGATGGCCACTGCAGCGGCGAGCCCCTCGTCGACACAGGCCACGGGCGGGCCGGACCGGTTCGGCTATGTATGGGATGATACTGAACCCTATAGCTGGGTCGATGCCACGGGGGGCACCGAGACCGGCCTGGGGGGCAGCACCATCTTTGTCGGGCCGGTCTCTCTGCCATTCGCCTTCGAATACTACGAAAACAGCTATGACGAGGTGTACATCGCGAAGTTCGGATTCGTGACCTTCGACGGCGCCGGCCTGGAGAGCCCGCAAGGTGGGCTACTCGACCCGCGTGCGCCGAACGATTTGGTTGCGCCCCATATGACGTCGATGCTGGTGGACGAGGACGGCTATACCGGGAAGGTCTACTACGCCAGCGGCGGTGTCTCTCCCAACCGTTACTTCGTGGTGCAGTGGGACGGGGTGCGAGATGAGCTCTACCCCGAAGACAGTGCGTATACGTTCGAGGTCGTGCTGCTAGAGAGCGGCGACATCCTGTTTCAATACGCCGATATGGATTACAGCGAATCGGGGTATGTCTGTGCACAAGCGGGGATCGACGACTCGCGCGGGCTGGATGGGCTTGTCTACTATGATGACGACATCTGTGACCCATTCGGCTCTGCCAAGGCGGTTCGCTTCTCGCGTCCGGCCCCGTCGGCGCGTGTGCTCATCCCGACGCTGTACCAGGGCGCCTTTGCAAGCCCCGGTGCGATCAGCAGCTTCGAGCTCCCTATCTTGAACACCGGGACACTAGGGAACGATACATACGACCTCCTGATTGCTTCGCCCTGGCCCGTCACGCTCCACGGCGCGGACGGCATACAACCCCTCACTGACACGGACGGCGACGGAACGGTGGACACGGGGGCGGTCGTCCAGGGCCAGAGCACGAGCGTTGTGGTGAAGGTTGCGACGCCAGCGCAAGCCACCGCAGGGAGCCACAACGCGGCCTACGTCGAGGTGCGCTCCTCACTGGATACGGCTCGCAGTGTCACAGTCTCCTTGCAGACCGCTGTGCCGGTGCCGTTCGCGCAGGCCTACTCCGACTCGACCGACGCCGCCATGAGCCTCTATCTCGCCCGACCCAAGGGGTCGCTTGCGACGAAGGTGACGCCCGGCGGCGTGAATGCGTCGGGCCGGGTGCTGGCCGAGACTCCTGAGGGGAACTTTGTGTCCGCGTGGACCGCTTATCGTTCCCTGGGGGGCATTGGGCTCCAAGAGATCCAGTATGCGCTGCTCGACGCATGCGGTCTGACCACGCAGGGGGCCACATACCTTACGGATCACACGGCTGCGGGCATGGTAACGCTCGACCAAGATGTCGCGGTGGCGGTGGCGCCCGACGGGCGTGCCGGGTTCACCTGGTCTCGCCTGGTGTACAACAGCAGCGCTGGGGAGTTCCTCCACAATATCTACTTCGCGGTGGTGAGCCCGGCGGGTGAGGTGATCGTGCCGCCGACGAGTATCACCGAGAACACCCTTTGGCACGGGGGAGGCGAGGGCTCGTACGGTGTGCCCGAGTTCGATTCACCGCGCATCGCTGCCACCGGCGACAACCGCTTCGTTGTGGCATGGGCGCGGTGGCACACGGAGCCCGCTGGCCTGGTGGACGACATCTACTATGCCGTGCGTGACTCGGCCGGCGATCCTGTCGCTCCGGTGACTAAGCTTACCGACGACACGCCCGGCGCATGGGGCTACCGCGCGCCGACCGTGACAGCCCTGACACCCAACCGAGCTCTGCTCACCTGGATCAGCGCTGCTGACAGCAATGACGACATCCACTACGCCGTGGCCGCCAGCGACGGCAGCCTGGTGAAGCCCGCAACGGATCTCTCGATCGACGAGACGGTCGTCGACTGGCAGAACTACGACGCGGTGGCGCTGTCGACCGGACGGATCGCGGTCTTCTGGGAAGCTATGGAAGCTTACAGCATGGCGTCGGTGCCGTTGATCCGGTATGCGATCCTGGATAGTACCTATAGCCGGGTTGTCGCGCCGACGGTTCTGGCCCTGCACCCGGCCAACGTGGATGGGGTTCGCAGCGTGTCGGCAGCAGCCGATGACGCCGGCAACGCCATCCTCACCTGGGTCGACAATCGTTACCCTGCCGACAACCTCTACTACACGGTACTCGACGGGGCCGGTGAGGTCGTGACAGCGCCTATGATCTACATGACCCGGCGGGGAGAGGACTCCTCGCTCAGCGTCAGCTCCAACGGGTACAGCATCACCGGCTACTCCCAGGCGTACGCTAGGGCGTGCAGGGTATGGCTGCCTCTGTCAATACGTGGCGATGGGGTCGCGATGCGGGGAGCGCGGTAGCACGCAGACAACGTCGACGGCCCGCCGCGTCACTGGCGCGGCGGGCCGCCTGTGGCACGGGTAGCTAGGTCACGAGCAAGCTGCCGGTGCGCTCCGCTTCGGATACGACCCGCCCGTGGGCATCAACTGCGACCATAGCGCCGTCGATAGCGCGTGTCCGGATCTCTCCGCGTGCGAAGGGGTTATGCTGGAGTTGGGGAGCGTCGAGCAGCCCTGTCGTCACCGCACGGGCCAGAGTTGCCGGATCGCTCAAGGGATCCGCCGCCGTCCCGCCACCCAGGCTGCGGATGGCATCGATCAACACGTCGGCTTCGCGCACCAGGGCGTTTGCCCGTTCGGCGACACGCGGGTCGTGGGTCATGCTCGGCTGGCCCTCGAGCGCCGTCGCGATCACGTGTTGCGCCATAGTCGCCGACTCGATGACTTCTTCGGCGGTGGCTGCGTGGTCGGCCTCGCAGTACCCCACCACGTGCACGATCGCCGGCTGGAGGGCCATCTGCAGGTAGATCGACTGGGCCAGGTGCGCCCGCGCCCGTGCCACGTCGACCGGGTAGCTAAGCAAGCCGGTGCGCGTCTGGCGCCAGATGCGGAAGTCGGGACCGGCGAACCGCTCTGCCATCTGGATCTGTGCCAGTGCTTTGGCGAGGTCCATGCGGTTGGATAGCAGCGGGGGGCTCTCGAACATATACGTGGTGATGTAGTCGCGCACGCCTGCCTTGTAGGCGTTGTGGGCGTAGAGGTATGACACCGCCACCGAGATCACGTCGGGCGCATCGCGCATGCCCCAGTGGTAGGGCTCATTGCCCTCCACGGCGATGTCGCGCGCACCGTGCCAGGCCATCAGTGCCTGGTGGCTGCCGATCGACGCCTCCAGCGACTGCGGGCCGCGTCCATCCATCGCGTTGAACCAGAAGAGCGATGTGGCGCACCATGCGTTGTGGATCGTGCGCTCGAGCAGCTCTGCGTAACGCAGCAAATCAGCGGTTCCGGAGTAGGAGCGCATCAGCGGGAAGTTGCCGCAGCGGCTGGCGGCGTAGAGTCGTGCGAGATCCTCCTCGGTGCGGAAGGGTACACCCCCGGCACCACGCCGCGCCGGTCTCTGCAGGTCGGGGTGGAAGAGGTTCTCTTGTGCGTCCTGGTCGGCGCCAAGCGAGATGACGTCGAGCACGCCGGTGCCGGAGATGCGCGTGATGCCCTCGACGGTGGGCTCGATGGTCTCGGCAGGGATGCCGAAGTGATGGCGCAGAAGAGGGTAGGGGGCCTTCCAGCGGATGCGTGCCAGTACCGTCTGCGGCGGCACCGATGTCTCGGCCTCGGAATCCGCGCCGCCTTGGAGGGCCTGGAGCACGGCGGAAGGCGGCTCACTGCCGTCAAAAACCGCGGCGAAGATGCCCATTTCGCGCGCTACGGCTGCAACAGGTGGCGTGCCGCCGAAGAAGAAGGTGAGATCATCGAGTCCGGCGGCCTGCATCACGGCCCAGAAGTCCTGCAGCGCACGCCGCCCGTTCTCGGGCGTCAACCGGTAGCTTACGCCAATCACATCGGGACGGTACTCGCGGGCCATGTCGGCCCAGGCCTCGGGATCGGTAGCAGGGCCGGTGAAGCGGACCTCGTGGCCGAGCCGCTCTGCAAGGGCGAGGAAGTGGTGTACTCCGGCGACGTGAACACAGTCGCCTAGGGCGCCGGCAAGGACTCGCATAGGGCCTCCTTGTGGCTCAGGTAGCTATAGTCTTCAGGTTCCAGGTTACACGATACCGTGGTTCGCGAGCGCCTGACGCTAGCGGGCCAGGGCCTGACGCCGCGCCCGGCGTGGCGTGCCAGGATCGGGTGCGGCTGGCGCGGTCAGCGCTCACCCGTGTCTACGTAATGGTGGAGTTCACCCACCGACATACCCTTGATGCCCATCCGCTCCAACGTGCGGCCTTCGCGGTGGTAGTCTTTACCGTGGACGACGTTGGCCAGGTGTGTCATCGCGCAGATCGTGGGCGTATCGACGCCGTACTGCTTGCCCAGCTCGGTGATGGGGATCAGGCTACAGGGGATTTCCTCGAAGATGTAGCGGTGCTGAAGGCGGTTGGGCGCCTTGATTCCGGCATAGCCCGGGTTGGCGTGCATCGCGTCGTGGAGGGTGTCGCCCACGGCGTTATAGGCGCGGTAGAGCCACTCGGATGCGGTTTGGGCGCGGATGCCGACCGCTGCGGCCACGGTGACACGCTCACGGTCGAGTGCCTCGAGCACCCGCGCGGTCGCCGGCGTCACGCCATCCATGTAGAACTCGAAGTCACCGCGCGTGCTCTCGATCCAGCCGGCGTTCAGCAGCGTTAGCGCGGGGTGGAAGATGGCCCCCATGTTGTTGAGGCTCGTGTGGAGGACGCTCTTGGCCGGGATGAACTGGGGGTAGGCCTTGCGGATGACGACGAGCGCTTCATCGGTGTGTGTCGTCGGGAGCGCGGCGACGGGCACCGAGAACTTGGTCCGGAAAATGCGCGCCTCGGCGGGACCTGTGCTCCGGGCTGCGAAGAGAAATGTCTCGGCCTCACAGATAACGGGGTAGCGGGTGCAGCCAGCCTCGCGCAGCCCCTGGACGAACTCGAGAGCACCACCGGTGCGCCCTGGGTTCAGGAGCACAATGTGCTCGTCGGTCAGGTGGGGCGCTGCCTTGAGCGCTACGTCGCGGTGGCCGCACGACGGAATCACGACCATCACCAGCTGCACATCAGCCAGTGCCTCTTCGAGACTGGATGTGACGGCTGCCAGGCGCCCGAAGAGCTCGCGACCATCTTCGGTGATCAGCTCGATGCCGCCGCGAAGCTTCACGGCTTCGATGTTGGCCGGTGTGCGGTTGTAGAGCGTCACGGCGAAGCCCCGGGTTGCCAGCTCGGCTGCCATGGACTTACCGCCGTGGCCCGCACCTATGACGGCGATTCTTAAGTCAGTCGTGGCCATTGGACACCTCCTGTATGGATGGACATAGACGATGAAGCCGTGTGCGCCACACGGCAGGAGATCAGATGGATGGCGGATGAACTCGCGCATGCCTGGGCGTGCGATGGAGAGAGCGGCCGGCGCTGACCGGGTTTCCGCCACTGACCCTCACAAGCCCTTGTGGACGGTCACGGGCGCGATGCGTACCTTTGCTCAACGCGTCATTGGACTGGCGGCCGCATTCATCATCCACAGCACGATGCGGGCCAGGGAGCGACGCTGGGTGGCGATGCTGCCCCGACAGAGGAGGAAGTGAGAGCCCCCAAAGTATAGCACAACGGCCAGTAAGGGCAAAGCGGGGCAACCTGCAGACAGATCGCGGCCCGGGGCACGGCCCAGAAACCGGGCGCGCCCAGGCCAGTGGGACTAGGGCCTTCTCTCTGCATAGGCGATGCGGAAGGCTTCGCCCGCCTCTGGGTCAGTGATACAGGCATCCCAGTCCAGGCGAGGCTCCTCGGGCAGCGATTTCGCGCCGCAGTGCGCTGCCGCGACGGTTGATGCCAGCTCTGCGAAGCGCCGTCCCCACGCCTTGAGGTCGCCCTGCGGCGTGAGCAGGCCGGTCAGGACACTAACATCACGGGCCTCGGGCTGGTCGCGGAAGCCCCAGTTCAGCCACCCGCACGCGAGGCCTGCGGTATGCTCCACCAGCGTGCTGCACCAGGCGGCCTGGTCCTCTTCTGAAGCCGGCGGGTGGGCACTGAAGCTACCGCCGCCATACCACCCAAACTCCGCGATCACCACTGGCTTGCAGAAACCGATGACCTCGCGTAGCAGTGTCTCCAGATAGAGCAGATTGCTGTCAACCTGGCCGGGCTCGTAGGTCAGGAACGGCGCGAGGGGGTAGAAGTGGATCTCCAGGAAATCTAGCAGCGGCGCGATGTGCGCCGGCCGGTAGGCCGCATAGGCACGGACGCTGGGCAGCATCGCCGGTACCGACCATTGGATCAGGCCGACCGTGATCGGCGTTTGGGGGGAAACCGCCCGGATCGCGTCCACCTGGCGACGGGTCCACGTCGTCGCCACCTGCTCGCGCAAGTGCTGGTACGCGAGCAGACCGGGGGCGCCGGGGACCGGCTCGGGTGGTGGGCCGCCCCAAAGCGCTTGCAGTGCCGGGGTATCCCATGGCACGCTTGGTTCGTTGAGCAGATCATAGGCGAAGATGGTAGGGCGGTCGGCGAAGCGTGCGGCGAAGTCGTGCCAGAAGGCCTCCAGTGCCTGCAGGAACGTTTCGTCGGCGTAACGGTCGCCGCCGCACGTTTGGGTGATCCAGACGGGGAGGCCTTCCCAATGGTCGGGGCCTGTGGGGTGTACGTAGAGCCCGGCCTCGTCAGCGAGGTCAAGAAACTGCTCGAACTTGCCCAATCCTACGGGATCGATCTGTCCCATCTCCGGACAGAACGAATCGAAGGTGAGGAAGACCCGAACGCAGTTGGCGCCCAACGCGCGCAGGCGTGCGAAGTCATCGCGCGTTGCATCGGGGTCGAATTGGCGCCAGACCTTGGGGGCCCATCCCGTGCCCGGGCGGTAGTAGTTCACGCCAAACGGAACGAACGGGACGTCATCGCCGGTGTGGAAGCCGCGACTGGTCACGCGAATCCGGGAGGTAGCATTGGTCGGAGTCATCGCAGTCTCCTTTCAGCACACTTTGCATAGGTATTGCAGTTTTTCGTGTAGTATGCTATAATGCAGTGGCAGGACGAAGTAGGTTTTGGCTGTACACTAGGGACTGTCCAGGCTTGCGGAGACTGGCGGTCCCTTTTTGGTGCCCTGGCTGCTTCGCCTCAGAACAACCCATTAGCTTTAAGGAGTACAGACGTGAGCGAACGAGAAACCGGTACCGTCAAATGGTTCAACGATGTAAAGGGCTTCGGCTTCATCTCCCGAGATTCGGGCGATGATGTCTTCGTCCATTTCTCGGCCATCGAAGGCCAGGGATACCGATCGTTGGTCGAAAACCAGCGTGTTGAGTTCTCGGTGGAGCAGGGTCCCAAGGGCCCCAAAGCCGTAGCAGTTCGGCCTCTCTAGGAGCTGGCCGCCGGCCTGGGCTGCTTCGGCAACGAGGCCGATCCGCAAGCCAAACGAATCCATCCAGCCTAGTGCTGATCAACCGCACAGCCCCTCCGCAGGCTGTGCGGTTTCGTTGCCCGCAGCCCAGCTCCTCACCCTCACGGAGCACATTGAAGCGGTGGCCTAGGTCCGCCGCTCGACCAGCTCCGCCTCGACAGGATCGGATGGATCCACGCGCAATCGGCACTCACCCTCCACGCCGATGTGCGTGTCCAGGTACATCTCCACTTCCTGGGGCGTCTCGAAGATCCGGAACGCCTTGCCCTGACGGCCCTCGGGCGTAGCCTCGTAAGCCCTGCCGTACACCTCGAACTCGCAGAGCAGCCGGTACGTCCAGCCGTGGACTTCGCCCGCGTCGGTGAAGTTCACCACCGGCTGGATGTCGCGGTCGTGGCAGTGCGCCTCCACCTCGACGCGCGGCCCTTTGCCCCGAAGCTGCCGGGCAGAGGTGGTGACAATCCAGGCCAGCGGGACGACGAGCAGAAGCCCCATCGCAAGCAGAATGATGTGCGCAGCAGTCAACAGGCTGAGGAATTGGGCCACGTTCCTCGCTTCCCGGATGAGCGGTACGAGCGGGAGCGTCACCAAGGCGACGACGAGCAGCAAAGCCAACAGCAGCAATATGGCCGTTCCATAGACCGCCCGGGGCTTGGTCTCGCGGCGCGTGGGGATTCGGGCGATGCGCCATCCCTGGTTGTCGGAAGTCTGCACGGAAGGATACTCCTACAACCGGGCGATGATCTCGCTGCGGCGGAAGGTGCGCACGCCGAACCAGAGCACCGCCGCGTCGATGAGCCACAACACCAATCCCACGAGGAAGACAAAGGGCACGCTGAGGTAGACGACCCCCGCCAGTTGCCCCACCACCAAGAGCACAACTGGAATGACGACCATGCCGCCGAGCTGTGAAGCATCCTGGAACGTGCTGACCTTGGAGGAGACGAGGACCATCGTTCCCAGGCCCAGCCCCGCGGCAGCAGGCGCGAGCCACAGGATCAAGACGATCCACATGGTTGTGGGGAAGAAGATACGCTGCATGGTCTGCCACGCGGATACGTTGGCAACGATGCCATACAGCACGAAGCCCACCAGCGATACGATCATAGCCGGGACCCACGCGGCCAAGACCTTGCCCACCATCAGCTCGGCGTCCGTCGTCGGCGTGTAGAGCAGCGCCTCCAGCGTACCGCGCTCCTTCTCTCCCGCGAAGCTGCCGGCAGCAATGACGCTGGCGGTCATCATGGGCAAGATCAGAAAGAGCGGTGCGAACATATAGACCAAGGAGAAGGTGACCATCACCTGTGCATCGCTCTGGCCCGCGAACTGGTCCATCATGGCCGATGGCATCATCGCGAAGAAGGTCGCCAGATCATCCATCTCGCCGGAGGCTGCCATGACCGGCGCCAAAGCTCCCAGGGCCCCGGGCATGATCACCATCATGATGAGTGGCACGATGATGATGGGCAGGATCACGCTTCTGCTGCGTCCGATGATCTTCAGATCGCGCGCGGCAACCGCCCATACAGCGCGCCAGTTGAGTTGGGCGATGCGAGAGTTGGTTGTGGTCGATGGCGCCGTCATAGCGAGCCTCCGTGGTCGTGGTCGCCGGTCTGTTTGACCCCGAGTGACCCTGTTGTCGCGTTGTGGTCGTGCAGGGCGAAGTAGACATCCTCCAGCGTAGGCTCCTGGGGCTGAATGCTGTAGATGCGTGCGCCCGCGTCCACGAGCGCAGCGACCAGGTCGGCCACAGCGTCGCGGATGGGCAGCCGGGCCTGAGCGACGTGTCCGTCGTCGCTCCAGCCGACCTCGGCGTTACGGACCTGTGCGGCTGCGGTTCGCACCGTCTGCGATGCCCGTGCGGAGAACGTAATCTCTACGGCAACGCCTTTCTGCAACTGCTGGGCCAGCCCCTCTGGGGTACCCGACGCGACTACCCGGCCCTGTTCCAGGACCGCCACGCGATCACAGAGCTTCTGGGCCTCGATCAGATCGTGGGTGCACAGGAAGATCGTGCGCCCGCCGCCGCGGCTGAGATCGACAATCAGCTCATGGACGCTTCGCTGGCCCACTGGGTCCAGGCTGGCGGTGGGCTCATCCAAAAAGAGAATGCGTGGTTCGTGGATCAACGTACGCGCAAGCGCGAGCCGCTGCCGCATCCCTTTGCTATAGCCGCCGACGAGCTCGTCTGCCCGCGTCCCCAGATCGAAGGCCTCCAACAGGGCCGCTACCCGGTCTGGCAGCATCTCCGCGTCGACATGGTAGAGGGTTCCGTAGATGGTGAGCGTCTCCCGCGCCGTCAGCCGATCGTCCAGCGAGGGCGTCTCGGTCAACACGCCCGTTTGGCGTCGCAGTCTGGGGCCTTCGGTCGTGGGGTCGAACCCCAGGACGCGCATCGTTCCGCTGGTGGGCCCCAGGACACCATTGAGCAGGCGAATCGTCGTCGTCTTGCCGGCTCCATTGTGGCCGAGGAAGCCAAAGACCTCACCGGCACTCACCGTGAGATCGAGGTTGTCGACGGCGACGATGCCACTGCTGGTCGCCGGCGAGCCGTGGCTGTCCGCCTTGCTGCCTTGCTCGGCGGTTCGGCGCCGCGCGATGCCGCGGCGCGGCGCTGTGTCGTGGAAGCGCCGCGTAAGCCCGCGTGTTTCGATGACGATGCCATTCGACAAGGTTATGTACCTCCCCGGAGGATGTCCAGATCAGGCAGGCCTGCGACGCCACGTGGTCACGCAGGCCCGCCATATCCTGCGCTGCCAGCTGACGCCTGGGTGCGTTGGCTGGCAGCCCAGCGGATGCCAGATCAATGTCCAGCCCGCACCGAACACCCGGCCAGGCTGTGCCTTCACGGCGTCTTCAAGGTGCCTAGAAAATGCTGCGGACCATCAGCATGAAGCCGAAGATCAGCAGCGGGAGCCCCACGACGGCGCCGACGACCGTCACGGTGAGTATCACGCCTACGATCATCAGGACCAGACCCAACACGGCGGCGACAGTTCGCCCGGTCAGCTGAAGTATCCAGGCGATCAGCCGTCCAATCGCGACGAAGGGCCACAAAAGCCACGGTACCCGCTTCTTCTGCTCTGTCATTGCTTGCCTCCTAGCATGTAATGGTGTTGCATGCTTACTACGCAATACCAACGCCGAAGTTGCTGGCACCACAGACTTTGCGGTGCGTCAAGAGCAGGCACGCCGTCCCCACGATACCGCCCCGCCGATACCCACTTGCCCCTAAGTCTACCACAGAACTCGCTCGAACTTCGGAGTCTCCGTACGCCGCCGCAGAGCGGACGAACTCCGGCATTCAATGACCACACCCCCCGTGTAGGAGGGTGTGGTCACCAACAATAGCGCGGGTGCTTAGGCTAGTCTATGCGGGTGTAGGCGTCCTTCGAGTTGCACACCGGGCAGCGCTCCGGCGCTTCGTCGCCGACGTGCGTGTGACCGCACGTGCCACAGACCCAGTAGGTCGCCGGCTCGGGCTCCCCGGCGCCGCTCTGGAGCCGCTCTAGTGCGGCCGCGTAGAGGTTCTCGTGGACCTTTTCCACCTGCCAGGCCCAGTCGAACGAGCGGATGGCGGCCTTATGCCCCTCGGCCTCTGCGTCGGCAAGGAAGTCCGGATACATCGTCACAACTTCGTAGTGTTCTCCGGCGATGGCTGCACGCAGGTTATCGGCGGTCGAGCGAATTTCGCCCAGGGTGCGGAAGTGGCTATGGGCATGCACCGTCTCGGCCGCGGCGACGGCGCGGAAGAGCCGTGCCACATCGGCGTAGCCCTCGCGATCCGCCTGCTTGGCCCACGCGAGGTACTTGCGGTTGGCTTGAGACTCACCTGCAAACGCGGCCTGTAGGTCTTCGTTGGTTTTCACAATAAGCCTCCTCATCGGTCATCAGATATGGATGCGGCTTATCGTAACCAACATCACCAGGCTGTCAACCCTTCTTGGGCGGGGCCAAGGGTTAGTGACCCATGTCGTCGCGCACGGTGAGGGTCCCGATCCCCAGGCTTACAACGAGCTCAACCCTGTAGTCTGCGCGCTCGTAGTTGGGCGAAGTGAACGTCTCCCCGCTCTGGGCGTAGTTGCTTGGGACATTGCGGGCCACAAGACCCGTGTCTGCAACCAGTCGGATGCCCACCGCCTCCGGCACCTCGACCACGACCGTCCCGATTCCACCGTCGATGGTCACTGTGGCGTTGCTGGCTTCAGGCAGGGTCACGGTGGCCTGGCCGATGCCGAAGTCAACTGTCGTGCGATCGACCACGAGCTGACCCAGGTCCAGCGTGGTGGCGCCGATCCCAGTGTCGGTCCTCAGGTCCAGCGTCACTTGCGGGCTAAGTTCGAGCTGCCAGTCACCGCCAACCCCGCTGGGCAGGCGAACGCCGGAGGGGGCCTGGGCCGTCAGGTGGACCCGGGCCGGATCCCCGGCAGCGAACCGCTGGTCCAGCTCAAGCGGCCCTCGCAGGACGATCGTGCCCTCGATCAGGTTTCCTGAGTCATCAAGCGCGCTCACCGTCAGTTCGCCAATCGCTGGGTCCAGCGTGATCAAGGCGGACTCGGCTGACTCCAGGGGGTAGGCAATCTCGGTCTGCTCGCCTCCAGTAGGGGCCAATCCACCGGTTGTGGTCACCAGCCATACACCCCCGACGAGCAGCGCCAGTACGAGCACTGCTGCGACGATCGAGCCCCAAACCGACCGGCGTCCCAAGAGCAGCTCCAGGCCGGCCGCGATCAGCAAGACCGGCCACAGGCGGACTACGTCCCAGAAGCCCCAGTCGAGGTACCCGACGTTGTTCAGCAATAGTATGATGCCCAATCCAACCAGTAGTGTTGGACCTACCAGGCTTACGTGTTTTCGTTCCATTGACGCCTCCACAAGTCAGCAGGCGGTCTGCGGCCGCTATCGCCGCAGGCTGCGCAGCAGCAGGAAGCCACCCACGAGGATGAGCGCGATCGGCCAGATCAAGGCTGCCAGCCGCGTCGCAGCAGCCAGAAAGATGATGCCGATCAAGCCCAAGATGCCGGCGGGGATCAGCGCCCAGGTCATCCGCCCCTCGCCAACCGGCAGAAGATAGACTGCGCCAAACGTGAGGCTCATCCCGAGCATGAAGATGCCAACAAAGGCCTCGCCGGGCAGCAAGGGCTCCAACGCGATGGCCACCGCCAGTGCCAAGAGCACCCCACCAGGGATGATCGCCCACCACTGTGCCATGCGCGTCGTCAGCGCGATGATCCAGAAGCTCAGGGCCAGCATGCCGAGGAAGATCCCAACGCCGACCTCGTCGGCTCGTGGGAAGAAGGTACTGACCCCACTGAGGATCGCAATACCGAGAAGCGTCATCGCGGGGATGATCGCCCACCAGTTCTCGCGGTTCTCCAGATAGGTGTAGCCGAAGGCCAGGCCGGCGGCGGCGAACATGACGGCCCAGGCCGCGCCGAGGGCCAGGATGTTAAGGCTCTCGAGCAGAAACAGCAGCCCCATCACGACCAAAAGAACACCCCAGATCGCGCGCGAGCGCAATAGTTTCATCGCCATCCTCCTCTAGTGAATACTGATAGACCCGACGCCCACGTCCAGCTTGATGTCCACCTTGTTCGCTGCCGTGTCATAGTTGGGAGACACATAGACGCTGCCCTGGCGCGGGAAGCGCCCGCGGTCCACACTCACGCTGGAGAGCCCGCCCTGTGCGGCTATCCGCGCAGCCACCCCGGCCGGGATACGGAGCGACAGGCTGGCCGCACCACCTGAGCCCCGCACTCTTGTGAGGCAAGCGCGAGCGGGCAGGGTTGCGCTGACAGAAGCCGCGCCCGACTCGATGCGCAGCTCCTTGACGTTCCAGTCCTCCAGAGCGAGGCGGCAGTCACTGGCACCCGTGCGCACCACCAGGTTCAGCGGAAGTGTCTCATTCGGGCGCACGTGCCACCGCCGGCGGTCGCCGGGCCTGAAGTCCCACGGCCACCACCAGGTGTGCTTGGGCGACTGCAGTCGCACGTCGACCTGGCCCTGGCGCTGGATCTCGTGCTCGACACCGCTCTCGAACGTTCCAGTCAGGACGGCCTCCTGGGGCGCACCGCCCTCGATGCGCAATTCGCCTGCGCCGAAGTCGAACCTCACCGTCGCGGCCTCCGCAGCTTCGAGGGGCACGGTCAGATCCTGAGTTTGGTATTGTGGCCGCGGGCGGGTGGCGCCGACGAGGTGCCACACGCCCAGAGCCACCATGGCCACGGGCCAGAGAAGCTGCCAAATGCTCACGCCCAGGAAGTCGAGGAACCCCAGGTTCTCGACAAGCAGCAGGACGCCGAGCAGCAGCACGGCCGCTCCAAAGATCAGACGGTTACGTCTCATCGCTGTCTCCATTGCCTGCTGCCCTCATCTGCGCCTGTCGATGACCGCGCGGATGAAGAGGAAGACGCCCAGCGCGATCAGGAGGATCGGCAGATACTGCCTGAAGGGGAAGACGCCGAACATATCGCCCATCAGAGATCCGAAGACCAGAAAGAGGACCGCGCTGACGAGCATCGTCTGCAGTCCGTCGATGATCTCACGCTTCTTCCACTTCAGCAGACCCGCCAGGAAGACGCCGATGCCCGCGAAGCCCGGGATCAGTGTCCAGAGATAGGCCCAACTCTCCCAGGTGAGCACGCGGCTGTTCTGCAAGTAGAGGATGCCGCCGATGCCCCCGACGATGGCCGCGGGCACCAGCATGTCGGCTGTTCCGGTAAGCGCGCCGATGACTACCAGAGCCAAGGCCACGATGAGGATGCTCACCGGCCACGTGAACTCCAGGTTGGCCCACGCGCGTAACGCCGGGAAGATCTGGAAGGCCAGGAAGGCCAGACCGAGTAGGATAAGTATGAGGCCCGAGGCGATGCTTCTGCGTTTGTGCTCAGACATTCCGTGACTCCCTTCTGTATATCCGATTCTGGCAGTCTTTGTGCGATCGCAGCCACCCAAAAGGCTGACGACCCATCTCATAGTCAATACGCGATGCCGCGAGAGAAGTTGCGTCGCTGGCGAGCGAATGTGTCAAAGTTGGGTGACTCTCTGTGGACGCGTGCCGCTGAAAGGCCGTCCTCAGGGTGCCGCTCTGCGCGCAGGGAGGTTCGCATCGCCGCGGGCTGACCGGCGGCACGATTCGCTTGCCTCTGCCGCTTCTGTGTGTTATCATTTTCGTCTGTTGCGGTAGAGACGAAATCGCGAACTCACGTGGAGGCGCTCTGATATGTTCAGGTTGGCCCGGATCACTGCCTTGCTTGCCCTGGTGGCTGCGCTCGTCATCGTGGCTGTGCCGCGGCCTGCGATCGCGCAGGCCAACGCCGTGGTGCGTGCGGTCTTCTTCTTTTCACCGACGTGCGGGCACTGCCACATCGTCTCGACTGAGGTCTTGCCGCCGCTGCGTGAGCAGTACGGCAGACAGCTGGAGATCCTGGAGCTCGACGTGAGCACCGCAGAGGGCAACGCGATCTGGCAGGCGGCTGTGAATCTCTACAAACCCAGTGTGGTCGGTGTGCCCTTTATGATTGTGGGCGAGCAGTCGATGATCGGCTCCGTTGAAATCCCCACGCTGTTGCCGGGCCTCATCGAACGGGGGCTGGCGGAGGGTGGGGTGGACTGGCCAGCGCTTCCCGGCATCGAGGACGCCGTTGCCAAGCTGGGTGTTGGCGATCCCTCGGCGCCGGCGGGGTTCCTCGCCAGCGCTATGGAGCGCTATACGCGCGATCCGGTGGGGAACACGTTGTCTATCGCGGTTCTGATGGGGCTTGTGGTGGGCCTTGTCGCCGTGTCCAAGGCGCGACCGTGGCAGATCTCGCTGTCTAGGCGACTCGGGCCGGTGGCTATGTTGCTCGCGATCGCGGTGGGGCTCATCGCGGCGATCTATCTGTCCTACGTCGAGACGACGGGTACGGAGGCTGTCTGCGGTCCCGTTGGTGACTGCAATGCTGTCCAGCAGTCGGAGTACGCGATCCTCTTCGGCTTTCTACCCGTCGCGGTCCTCGGCGTAGCCGGCTATCTGGTGATTCTGGCGGCGTATATCTATGGGACCTGGATCGAGAATCCGCGGACCCGCTATGGACACCTGCTGACCTTTGGCGCAGCGCTGTTCGGCCTCATCTTCTTCATCCGGCTGACGTTTCTAGAGCCTTTCGTGATCGGCGCAACGTGCGCATGGTGTCTCACCGCGGCGGTCTCGATGTTGTGCATCACGCTGCTCAGCGCGGGGCAGGGCTGGGAAGCGCTCCGGTGGCTTGCCGGGCGGCTGGGACTTCGCACCAAGCCCCGGCGCCGCTACTGATTGGTGTGGACTGGGCGCGCCCGTGCCTCGGGCGCCCGAGGCGCACCGGATGGCTGGCAGGGTGGCCGCGGCGCTATATCGGATTCGCAGCAGAGCGCGCCTCAATGGGCGTGCCCTGCCAGTGCCGCGCCCAGCGCCTCCGGGGGGCTGCCCTTGCTCACGAATGTGTCTGCCCCCGCCCCCAGCGCGTCCCGCTCTACCCGTGGATCGCCCGCAAGGACGACAATACGCGCCTTGGGAGCCATCTGCCGCACCATCCGGACCGCGGCGGCGCCTCCTTCCAAGGGGAGCGACCAGTCGACAAGGGCTATGTCGATCTCGCCCTCACCCACGCACTGAACCACTTCCGCGACCGACGCTGCCTCGACGATCGTAGCGAGTGGCGATGGCGCGCCATCGCGCGTGTGCGTGGCCGCAGCCAACCACCCGCGTGCGATGTACAACCGCAGCGCCGCCCGCGCGCTAGGCTTAACATCGGCAATCAGTATGCGCATCACCCATCTCCTCGCCCTGCCTTGCCCGACAAAGACCAGGATAGCGCACTGCGTAGGCTGCGACGCCCTGCGTATGGGTGGATTTGCACTGTCCAGGTGGCGGGTCTTGCGCCTGGGCCAGTGACCAGGTTGCAGATAGGGCTGGGCGCGGAGCACAGCCCTGCGGCGTGATGTGACCTTGCGGCCTGCTACACCAGGCCGTGCTGGATGGCGATCGCGACCGCCTCGGTACGGCTCTCGGCGCTGAGTTTTGCGAGGATGTTGCTGACGTGGAACTTCACAGTCGACCGGCTTACAAAGAGCCGCTCGGCGATATCGGGGTTACTCAGTCCCTCCGCCATCAGGGCCAGTATCTCGCGCTCGCGGTCGGTGAGGTCGCCCCCCAGAGCTGGCTTGTGCATCGCGGCCAAGATCAGGGCCTCAGTCGCCTCGGGGGCCAAGGTAGGCTTCCCCGCGTGTGCCGAGCGGATCGCGTCTGCCAACTGGTCCGCAGTCACATTTTTCAGGAGGTAGCCGATCGCGCCCGCCTGGAGCGCTGCTTGCACCAGGTTCTCTTCTCTGAAGCTGGTCAGGGCAATCACCTGTGTCTTGGGCCAGCGTTGGCGGATTGCCTCCGTCGCCGCTGCTCCGTCCATGCCCGGCATCACCATGTCCATCAGAATCACGTCGGGCGTGACCTGCTCGCAGAGGTGGATGGCCTCGGCACCGCTATCTGCCTCGCCGACGGCCTGCAGGTCGTCAAAGACCTTGAGGAAGGCTGTGAGGCCGCTCCGGACCACTGCGTGGTCGTCGACGATCAATACCCGGATGGCCTCTTTTTCCGTTACCATGTTGCGACTCCTCGCACCCGCTGTCGGGCCAGCGCACTGGCGGTTTCAACCCGCAAGGAGTCATTGTACCACACTCCGTCAGTCAATGACCAGCGTTGCCAGAGGGATAAGATCGTCCGGCACTGGGCCTTCGGGGCCGGTGGCGGTGAGCCGCGTCCCATCGCCGGGACGGTACATCCCTGTCCAGAGCTGATAGCGACCCGATGGCAGGTCGGTCGGGAGCGTCAGGACGTGGGTGTCCACGACTACGTCGCCGGTGGCCCAGCGCGAGGTGGGGAACCAGCCGTCGCGTGGCTGACCGTCGTCCTGGGCCAGCGGGACCGTGTCGCCCGGTCGCCATAGGTGGACGAACGCTACGTAGTCGGCCTCGGGCGCTGTTGTGGCCTCCCAGTACAACGTTACCTCGACGGTGGTCGCCGAGGTGGCCCGCTCCGGGGCGACGTAACCGAGTAGCTTCGCGACCTCGCTCTGACCGTCGGCGATGCGGGTCGCACCCACCGGATGGTATCCGGTGGGTGCGGGCGAGCCCGGTGGCGCAGCGACCGTCACATGACCGACGATAGGTGGTTCGTAGGGTCGCCCGACCGCGTCGGTCGCCGCCGGCCGGTCGCCGGTCGCGGTGTCGAAGAGGCCCACGGCCAACCGGTAGGTCAGCGGCGTCTCGGCCCACGACTCAACAGTGAGCCGGTAGGTGTCGCAGAACGCCCGGCCCACAGGCCACAGCGTGGTCGGAAAACGCCCCAGACCCGGATAGGTGTGGCGCTCGGAAACACGCTCAGCGGCTGGGCCCAGCAGATGGACGAAGACGGTATAGTCAGTCTGCATCTGGGCGCGGGCGGTCCAACACGCCCGTACCTCGACGGTTTCTCCGGGCTGCACACGCTGAGGCGTCACTTCGGCACAGATCAGCTGCGCCTGCCCGCCGAAGGTGACATCGGCTGGCGCTGCGCACCGGGCCGCGACCTGCTCTGGTTCATCCAGGCGGGGCGGCGCAAAGGAAGCCGCGATCCGCGCTCCTGGGGCCAGCGCGGCCAGGAAGGCTCCTGCGCCTATCAGGCTTGCGCTTGCCAGGCGCCCCAGCCGTGATGCCGCATGGCCGATGGTCTGGAGCCCCAGCGTCAGGAGAAGCGCCCACGCCCCAAGCGCGGGGAAGAGGAGCCGCCCGTGGGGCGCCTCGACCTGCTGCATCCACCGCAGCAGCGCGCCGGCGATCCCAGCGCACCAGAGCGCGGCGAGGGTGTTGGCCAGCAGCACCGCGGCGGTCGGGCGCGTAACCCGCCAGGGCGCGCGCATCCCCCACAGGCGAATCGCCGCCGCCCACCCCCGCACCAGGAAAGAGACGCCGGCGATCAGGGTGGGGAGAGCCGCCACCCAGAGCGCCACGTAGACCGCATTGGGCCAGGTGACGTGACCCCAACCGTAGGCGCCCCAGAACGATCGCAGCACGAGTGGCAACTCCGGCACCAGCTCCGCCAGGGTCGCCGTTGTGCCGCGCCCCCAGGGCGTCTGCGTGTGCTGCGATAGCCCCAACGCATCACCATAGCGCACCCAGTTCCTGACATACCACCAGCCTGCCACCGCGGCCAAACCGACGAGGTACAGCGCAACATCGCGAAGGGCGTGCCTGGCACGTGCCTGACGTGTGTCTGGCGCACATCTGCGCAGGGCAGCGAGCACCAGCGACGCTGCGCCCAGCGGGACCAGCAGCAGCAGACTGGTCTTGGTCAAGATGCCCAGCCCTACGACCAAGCCCAGTGCCAGTGCGGCGCGCCAGCCGCCCGTCGCGGCGGAAGTGGCGGCTCTCAATGGCTCCCCTTGCAGGCCGGCGGCGTGGCCTGTGGCCGAGCGGCATGGTGCCGGGCGGCATGCTGCCGAGCGACCCAAGGCCCGTGGGCGCGTGACCTCAATCTGCCGGGCGACGGAATCGGCGACCGGGGATGCCTCAGCGCGGGCGACGGTCCGGCATGCCAACCACAGCGCCGTCGTTGCCAGTGCCGCTGCCGCGCTGTCGTTGTTTATGACGCTGCTCAGGAAGACGAACTGCGGTTGGAAGGCCACCAATGCTGCGGTTAGCAGTGCCCCCCGACGACTACCAAAAGCGGTTTGCCCCAACCCCCAGGCGGCGAGGACTGCCACCAGCCCGAAGAACCACGAGGTCAGCCGCGTGGCGTGGATCGCCAGTGCTGCGCCTTCCCAGGGCCACGCTTCGTTCTGCGTGTGGATCAGCATGCCCTTGTTGTCGGGCGTGGTACCCGGTGCCTGCGTGCCGAAGCCCGGGTTGTGCCAGCGGAGTGCCTCCAGGTCATCGTCCACAAAGGGTCTGCTCACGAGCGCCGCGATGGCGTAATACAGAGGGGGTTGTGCCGCCTCCTGGTATGCGCCGCTAGCGTCATCGGCGAGCGATGGGAGTCCGTGTCCCTCCGCGATCCAGCGCACGTAAGCGTAGTGCCACACCTCGTCGGGCGCCTCGAAGACCGGCGTGAACGCTGTATGGAGCGCGACCAGGAGCGTGAACGCGGCGAGCAGGGCAGCCAGCGGGGGTGTGCGCCGGCGCATGCCAAGGCGCCGTCCGTCCGGCGCTGCTGCGACGACGGTGTGTCCCTCAGGCCCGGACGCCTTTGCCGTCCGGCTCGATTGCGGCCGCACGCTAGGGCCTTTCCCAGAGCGTGACAGACATGTCGGCTCCGACGGCTCCGGCGCACGGCCCGTCCTCTCCGCCGAGGGCGTCCGGCACCTGGTCAAGGCACTGCGCGTCCAGCCGCGTGCCGTCAGCGCGCTTGTAGAGCCCCACAGCGATCCGCATCAGCGCGTCTTCCCCTGTGGTGCCTTCGGTGAGGGTTAGCGTGTGATGGCTGGTGACGCGGTCGCCAACCCTCCACAAGTAGGTGGGGAACGCGCCTTCTGCCGGGGGGCCGTCACCAGTCGCCAGCAGCGTGCCGCCGGCGGCGTAGGCGTGGACGAAGGTCACGAGGTCGTCGGTCACGGTTGCGCGGCTTTCCCAGATCAGATCGACGTGCCACAAGGTGCCGTCCTGTGTCACACGGGCGTCGCGGAGGACAATGGCGGCCTCGTGCGCCGCCGTGCCAAACCCGACAGGCGTCGCACGGTGCGCCCAGCCAGGCAGCTCGGGTTGTTCGTCCTCCACGCGGAAGGTCGCCAGCAGCGCCGTGTTGCCAGCCGCGTTGCCCGCGATCTCCAGGGGCAGCCGCTTGCCCGTCCCGGGATCGAGAAGCGCGACGCGCAGATCCCACGCCTGGGTCACGCCCTCATAGTCGGGCAGAGGCAGCAGATAGCGGTCGCGGATCACCCGGCCCACAGGCCACGTCGAGGTGGGGACGTTGCCGCGGCCCGGCCAATGGTTGTAGTTCAGGCGTAACTCGGTGGCGCCCGGCGCGGGTGAGACGAGCTGCAGGACCAGGGTCAGAGCCGGCGCGAGCGGTTCCAGCGCCTCCCAGTAGAGTGTCAGGTCGAGGGTCTGGCCGCAATAGGCACCGGAGATCCACACGCACGCGCCGGGCGTGGTCTTGATCGCCACGTCGGCGCCTCGTAGCGCAATCGCCTGCTCGCCGTCGTTAGCGAATGTTATGTCGGCGGGGTGGGGGACCTGAGCTCCAGACGGGAGGGTCATGGGGAGCCCAAAGACGGCCATTGGACCGGACACGAGGGCGACCGCAGCCCACAGTGGGAGGAAGGCACCCCACAGGCGCACCAGCCAGCGCGCCGCCGCGCGCCACCCCGCAGCCACCGGCACGGCCAACGCCGCGATCGCCGGGAAGAGCAGTCGCCCGCCCGGCGCCGGCGTCATGCCGTTCCACCGGAGCCACGCTACCACGATGACGGCAAACCACACGCCGCACATTGCCAGCAGCGCGCGCGTGCGCCGGTTGAACTGCCGCCAGCCGACGACGGTTCCTGCAATGCCTCCACCCACGAGGACCAGGTAGGGCCAGTAGAGCGCGCGCGGATAGAAGCTGCAAGGCAACTGGCCCCAGTACGAGAGCGCCATCAAACGGGCGTCACCCCAGCCCATCGCCGTCTTGCGGTACCCGACCTTGGCCAGCATCGGGGCCAAGGCGGTGGGGTCGCCGTAGAGCCGGACGTTGCGCCAGGCCCAGGGCGCTGCCAGCAGCGCAGCTGGGAGCAGAAGCGCCAGGATAGCCCGCAACGTTGCGCCCCAAGTGGTCCGGCGTTCGGCGAGGCGCACGAGCAGGGCCAAGCCCCCGAGCCCCAGCAGACCCAGCCCGCTCAGTTTGCTCAGCGCCGCGAAGCCGCTGAGCGCGCCCATTGCCCACGGGCGCCAGCGTTCCGGGCCGCGATCCCACAGGTCATAGGCCAGGACCAACCCCCAGGTCGTCAACGGGATGACGGCGTTGTCATTGTTGACGCCTGCGGCGAGCAAAAGCAACTGCGGGTTGAAAGCGACCAATGCCGTCGCCAGGATAGGGGTTACCCTGTCGTGGAAGATGCGGCGGGACAGCGTCCATACACCCGCGAGTGTGGCTACCTGGAGGAGCGTGGAGAAGCCACGCAGCATGTGGAGTGTCAGGGTTGCACCGTGCCAAGGGAACCCCTCCAACGCCGGATCATGTATCCACGTCGCCTTGTTGTAGAGTGTGTCCGCAGCCCCGCAGGCGACAACGGCGGCGGGCATCGCCACTGGGTCGTGTGGGATAGCGGGCAGGCGAAGCAACAGCGCCCACCCCGCGGCGAGAAGATGGTAGAGCGGCGGCTGCGAGGCCTCCTGGCGCACCCGGAAGCCGGCCGCCTCAGCCACATCGTGGACCGGTAGACGACCCGTTACGGCGATGTGGCGCACGACCTCGGCGTGCTCCAACTCGTCGAGGTTCTCGTATGGTGGGACGACGACGTTCCACGCCGTCGCCAGTGCGACGAACGCCGCGATCACCAGCCACAGCCCGCGCTGTCGCGCGACCCATCCGGTAGCCTTTGCCATTGCTCGCCGAGTATAGCACGGTTGGCGTCGCGAAGAAGCCAACCGGCCGCTGGGTGTCTGTTCAAAGGACGGGAAGGGACTTAGAAACTGGCGCGCCACCAGGCGGAGTCAGCACCGGTGTGCGCTAACCGACAAGCTC
>Ga0123333_10000582_pt1 | contig 40370 bp, 37 predicted proteins | sample BioC12SIPDNA_3_FD_89957 | JGI IMG/M metagenome (GOLD analysis project Ga0123333, IMG submission 89957) | Anaerobic biogas reactor microbial communites from Washington, USA - Biogas_R2_B C12 SIP DNA | ecosystem: Engineered > Bioreactor > Anaerobic > Unclassified | place: Washington, USA...
GGAATCGGCCTTTTCGACCATCCCGTAGGCCTGGAGCGCCGTCGGGCACCAGTGGTCCTCCTTGAGCATGGCCACGGTCGTCCCTTCCCGCCGGGACATGCCGAAAGCCTGGCACTGGGCGAGGTGGTAGCCCCCGTCCCTTTTCGGCCGGAAGGCTCCGGCGGGGATGTCCGCCTCCTTTTCCAGCATTTTGACGGCGATGGGGGAGGTCCTCAGGAGCAAGGACGATTCCAGCGCCTCCCCGTAGGCATTGCAGGCGCTCACATCGGGCGCCGCCGTTGCCGCCCGGGCCGGCGGCTTCTTGCCGGGCTGGGCCGATGCGATGACCGTGCCCGACGCGCCCAGCGCGACGGCACCCAATCCGAGTCCCAGGGCTTCGCGCCTGGTAAGACTGTTCTTCATTGGAATTCCTCCTGTGATAGGTCCATCTGCCAGAGTAAACGCACCGGGCGGCGTGTGCAACAACATCCGCGAAAAAAACGGGGGGCGCCCCCAATGAAAAAGCCGCGCCCGCGGGGGTCCTCCCGCCGCGGGCGCGGCTTCTGACTCATCCCCGCCGGCCGGGGTCCCGGTCCCGGGGGAAACGGTTTACTTCTTTTTCCTGTCGGCCGCGGCAAGGATCTGCGAGGGCTGGTTTTTCAGCCACTGGGCGTCCGGGTCGTCCTCGAGCCAGTCGGAGACGCACCCGATCTTGTCCCCGGTCTCGTACAGGGCCATGTACAGGAGGCACCGGTTGTTCTCGGGGTCGGTCGCGTCCTTAAACAGATAGCTTGTTTCGTATTTCAGCTTCTGGTGGATCTGGTCGAGAACCATGTTGGCGACAGGGCAGATGTAGGGGGCGATCCCCTCGTTTTTGACGTGGGCTTCCTTGCCGTGGTGCATGCAGCCCCGGACCGTCAGCTTGAGCATGACCCCGTCTTTGCTGGTGCGGTAGGCGACGTCCGATACCAGGCCCGCCTCCTGCATCACCTTGGCGCAGCTCTGGACTATCTCCGGCACCGTCTTCCCCTGGATGTCGAAGGACCGGATGAAGTCGACGCCCACGAATTCGCACTTCCAGTAGGCCATGCCGGAGAGTTCCTGGAACATGAGCTCCTCAACCCGTGCGAGCACCTCGTTGCAATATTTTACTTGATCCATTAGATTCTCTCCTTATTCCCGAATTTTTCCCAGTACACCATGTCCTCAAGAGGCAGTTTGGGCCTCGGATGCTTGCGCTGTTCCAGGGGCCACCCGACTGCGAGGTACGAAAGCACCTTGTAGTCGCCCATGCCCGTCGGGATGTCCAGGATCTCCTTGAACCGGATGGCGTCCCTGGTGCTGGCCACCGGGCCGTAGACCCAGCAGGACCCCAGGCCCATGGCATGGGCCTGAAGAATCATGTTCTCCATGGCCGCGCACAGGTCGTAGGGAACGTCCACGCTTCCCACGCGCAGGTCGCCGATCACGGCGAAGATCACCGGCGCCTGCTTGCAGAACTCCGACACCCTGCCCGAGTACATGAACTCGAGAACGCCCGCCCGTTTTTCAGGGTCCTCGATCCCCTCGAATCTCTTCTGCAGCTCGTTGAGGCAGTACCAGGAGGTCATGCGGGACCCGCTCCCCTGCTTGGACAGCTCGCCGATCTTGTTGCGGGTCTCCTGGTCGCGGATAACGATGAACCTCCAGGGCTGGTAGTTCTCGCCCGTGGGCGCCCAGCGGGCCGCCTCGAGGATCATGTCGATCATCTCGTCCGGGACCGGGTCCGTTTTGTACCTTCGGATGCTCTTCCTTGATGTAAGCACATCCAGAAATTCTTTGCCATTCATGCGGATTACCTCCAAACGTGTAATAATTGTATACGTGCTGGCTCGTCAGAAGGATCCACGCCTCCCCGCGGAGCGGATCCGAACCGTGGGCGTTGCTAGCAAAGGACCCACTTCTACACCAAACGACGGCGGCAGGCAACAGGAAAACCGCCGGTGCGCCCCCGCCCGCCGTCGATGGCCGTGCAAACCGAAGGCGCCGGCGCCGCCCGCGGGGACCCGGGCGGGCCGTCGCGGCAGGACCGCCTTCAGATCACCTTCCCCTCCCGGAGCCGCTCCAGGGCCGCGGCGTCGATCCCCAGGAGCTCCCCGTAGATCTCCCCGTTGTGCTCGCCGACATCGGGCACTCTCTTTGTGCGGTCCCCGGGGGTTTTCGACATCTTGTAGACCGAACCGCTCAGCTTCACCCTCCCGGAGACGGGCTGATCCACCTCGACGATCATCTCCCTCTCCTTCAGGTGGGGGTCGTTGGCGACCTGGTCGAACGTGGGGAGGGGGGAGCAGGGGACCCCGAATTTCTTGAGAACCGCGAAGACCTCCTCGACGGTCCTGTCCCGGCACCAGGCTTGCACCAGGCCGTCGACCTCCTCCATGTTCCGGGTCCGGTTTTCGCGGGTGGCAAAGCGCTGTTCGCCGCCGAGGTCCTCCCGGCCCATCGCCGCGAGCACCTTCTGCCACTGGGGGTCGGTGATCGTGCAGATCACCACGTAGCCGTCGCGGGCGTGGTAGGCGCCGAACGGGGCCGAGCTGCTGAGCTTGTTGCCGAATCGTTTGGGGACTTCGAGGGTGTCGAAATAATTGGCGCGGTCGGGGAAGACCATCGCCCAGATGCCGTCCTGCATGGAGATGTCGATGGCCTGCCCCTGCCCCGTCACCGTCCTGAAGTAGAGGGCGGCCAGGATGGCGATGACGCCGTTGTACCCCCCCATGTAGTCGCCGAGCGAGATGCCCGCCTTCAGCGGCTCGCCGTCGGGATGGCCGGTCACGGCCATCAGCCCGCCCATGGCCTGGGCGACCACGTCGTAGCTGACGTCGTTGCGCCGGGGGCCGGTCTGCCCGAAGCCCGAGATGGAGGCGTAGATGATGCCCGGGTTGACCCTGCAGACCGCCTCGTAGCCAAGACCGAGCCGGTCCATGCCGCCGGGGGCGAAATTCTCCACGAGGATATCGGACCTGGCCGCGAGCTTGAGGGCGATCTCCGCCCCTTTCGGGTCCTTCAGGTTCAGGGTGACGCTCTTCTTCCCCCGGTTGTAGGAGAAGAACTGGTAGGACTCCCCCTTGGGGGTCTTGGGCATGGCCTGCCGCTCCGGTTCGCCCGTGCCGGGTTTTTCGATCTTGATGACCTCGGCGCCCAGCTCGCAGAGCACCGACGTCCCGTGGGGACCCGACAGATACTGCGTGAAATCCAATACCCTGACGCCCTCCAACGCTCCCTTGGCCATGAACCCTCTTCTCCTTGTCTGTGTCCGCGGGCGGAAACCCGGTCGCCTGCCGCACCCCGGCGCCATTGCACCCGAAAGCGCTATTTTAGCATCATTTCCTGAAGCGCCCGGGTGGTTTCCCGGGGGCATCGCCCTGGCCGGTCGACGGGGGGCCACGCACCCAGTGTGCACGGATAGGCGATGCGTGTCCAATATTAAAAATAAGGCTTGGTGATACTTATTACGTATCAACCTCCGGGGCCGGGAGGTCCCGGACAAACCGCCCGAGCAGGGGCGACCGGTTGTCGCGGCGCCAGACGGCCACCAGTTCGCACACGGGGGGCTCCACCTGCAGGTCCTTGTATACGACGCCCCGGACACGGATGGACTGGAAGGATTCGGGGACGATCGAAACCCCCATACCGGCCCCGACCAGCAGGAGACCGGTCTGCAGAAGCCGCGTGTTGTGCACCCTTTCGGGCCGCACGCCGGCCCGCTGGTAGGCCATGCGCACCTGCTCGTAGAACCCGGAGCTCAAATGCCCCGCGGGCATGATCGCGGGCCAGCGGGCCAGGTCCCTCATGTCCACCCGGGCCGAGCGTGCCAGGCTGCAGGAGCCGGGCACGGCCACGATCAGGCGGTCGCGGGCGACCACCCTGGATTCGAGCACCTCCCGGGACAGCTGGGCGTGGACAAAACCGATGTCGATCTGCTGCCGGTAGAGCCCGTCGATCTGCTCCCCCGCGGCCAGCTCGTTGAGCTCGATCTCGGCCGCCGGCACCTGCTTCTCGAGCTTCTTCATGGCCACGGGCAGGACGCGGATCGCGGCCGTACTGACGAACCCGACCCGGATCGTCCCGGCGTCGCCCGACTCCACCTTCCGCGCCCGGGCCACCGCCCGGTCCACCTCCACGAGGATGCTCTGCGCGTTCTCGTAGAAAGCCTTTCCCGCCGTCGTCAGGCGCACCTTGTGGCGGGAACGCTCGAAAAGCCGGACGCCGATCTCCTCCTCCAGCTGACGGATCTGCTGGGAGAGCGCCGGCTGGGCGACGTGGACGATCTCGGCCGCATGGCGGAAGTGAAGCTGCTCGGCGACCGCCGCGAAATACCGCAGATGTCTCAGTTCCATGGCCCACCCGCAGCCGCCCCGGCCGGGAAGATCCCGCAGGGAGGACCCGTCCGGCGGCAAGGGAACGCGCCCGCCCCGTGCCGGCCGGCGAACGCGGTTGTCGACAAAAGCCCCGGGGCCTGCCACAATGGGGCGGCGTGTATGGAGGCCCTGTGGCACCGGAAAACATCGTGCTTCCGCTCGTATACAAGATCCGGCGCGCTGCCAGCCCGGGCGCCGGCCCGAACCCGGCCCTGGTCCTGCTGCACGGGCGGGGGTCGGACGAGGACGCCCTCCCGGAGCTCGCGGCGCGCGTCGACCCGCGCTTTCTGGTCGTCGGAGTGCGCGCCCCCCGGCCCTGCGGCCGCCCGGGCGGCGGGTACACCTGGTACGACATCCCGGGCGCCTTCACGCCCCACCCCCGGCACCTGGAGGAAGGCAGCGACCGGCTCCGAGAGTGCATCCTCGGCCTGGCGCGGCAGTACCCGGTCGACCGCCGGCGCGTGTATGCCGCCGGGTTCAGCATGGGGGGCGTCCTGTGCTACGCGCTGGCGCTGGCGGCCCCCCGGCTGCTCGGAGGCGTCGCTGTGCACAGCGGCTACATCCCCGGGGGGCTCCGTCCCGGGTTCGTCCGGGACCGGCTCCAGGGGCTGCCCGTATTCGTGGCGCACGGCACCGGCGACCCGGTCGTCCCCGTAGGCCTGGCGCGGAGCGCGCGGGCCATCCTGGCCGGGGCCGGGGCGGAGATCACCTACCGGGAGTACCCGGCCCCCCACAGGATCACCCGCGCGAGCCTCGACGCGCTCACCGCGTGGCTCCGGGAGGCGCTGGCCTGAGGGCGCGGCCTACTCCTTCGCGCCCTTTTCAAACAGGGCGCGGTAGGTGAACCCGGCCAGGATGCCCCCCAGGATCGGCGCGACCCAGAAGAGCCACAGCTGGCCCAGGGCCCAGCCCTGCACGAAAACGGCCTGGCTCGTGCTGCGCGCCGGGTTGACCGACGTATTGGTCACGGGGATGCTGATCAGGTGGATCAGAGTCAGCGCGAGCCCGATGGCGATGGGGGCGAACCCCTGGGGCGCCCGCTTGTCGGTCGCGCCCATGATGACGATCAGGAAAATGAACGTCATGACCAGTTCGCAGAGGAACGCCGCGCCCATGGCGTAGCCTCCGGGGGAATGGTCCCCGTAGCCGTTGGCGGCGAAGCTGCCGAGGCTGAATCCCGCTTTCCCGCTGGCGATGATGTAGAGGACCAGCGCCGCCACGATGCCGCCGAGAACCTGGGCGACGATGTAGGGGACCAGCTCCCTCCCGTTGAACCGCCTGCCCGCCCACAGCCCGAAAGAGACGGCGGGGTTGAGATGGCACCCGGATATGTGGCCGATGGCGAAGGCCATGGTCAGAACCGTCAGGCCGAACGCCAGGGCCACGCCGGCAAATCCGATCCCCAGGCCCGGGAACGCGGCCGCCAGGACCGCGCTGCCGCACCCGCCGAGCACCAACCAGAACGTCCCGATGAATTCCGCACCGAACTTTTTTCCCATGGATGGCTCCTTTGCAGAAAGAGTAATGGGTCGAATATAGAATAGTCGCCCGCAATATGAAACGCCTTTTTGGCCGCAGCCCCTCCCGCGGGAGGCGCCATCGTACTACAATGCGGGGAGGGGGCCGGGGCCATGGAGGCATCGATCACGCTGCGGCTGTACGCGGAGCTCAACGACCGTCTTCCCGAAAACAGAAGAGGGGGGGCGTCCCGGGTGCCGTGCCGGGAGGCGCCGACGGTGGGGGACGCGATCGCTTTGCTCGGGATCGACCTCGCCGAGGTGGACCTCGTCCTGGCCAACGGGACGAGCGTCGGGTTCTCCCACGTCCCCGAAGACGGGGACCGTATCGCCGTCTACCCCGTTTTCGAGTCTTTCAACATACGGTCCGCCGCCCGGCTGCGGCCGGCGCCGCTGCGGCGGACCCGTTTCGCCGCCGGCCCTGGCCTCTCTGCCGTCGTGCGGCTCCTGCGGGCGCTCGGCTACGACGTGCTCCGCCATCCCGGGCCGGACCGGCGGGGTCTCATCGACATCTCCAACCGTGACCGGCGCATCATCCTCTCCCGGAGCGCGCGCCTCCTCGGGGACGCGGGGGTCGCCCGGGGGATCCTCGTCGGGCGGGCGCCGGCCGCCGACGAAGTACGGCGCATCCTCGGGCGCCTCGATATCTGGGACCTGGCCAGGCCTTTTTCGAGATGCCTGCGCTGCAACGGCATCCTGGGGAACGCGGTGGAAACCGCAAAGGGGGCGCGCCCGGCGTCCGGACCGGCCGGCGGCCTCGGGCGGTGCGGATCCTGCGGGGCGCCCGCCGGCGCCGTGCCCGGGCGCCTGCGGCGGGCCGTCGCCGCGGTTCTGGGGGCGGCCCCGGCTGGCTAGAACCCGAGGCCCTGCCCTTCGATGCCCAGTTCGTCCCGCAGCGCCCGGAGCGCCTTCTGCACCCCTGCGGGGATCTCCACGCCCTCGTCCCTAACGCGCCGGGCGTGGATGGCGGCCTTCTCCCCGGCCGTGTAGATCCGTTCCTCCCCGGGCGCCTTCCTGGACGCGCGCAGTTCCCGCACGATGCCACCGGCGGTTTGGCGGAAACGCTCCAGGGGGACGAAGGGGGCGATGTCTATAGCCAGGAAGAAGTGCCCTATGCGGGAGGGATTCCGATTCCCCTCCCCGTCGGTGTCCCGGAGGGCGGAAAGGTAGGCGCCGTCCTGGAACGCGGCCGAGACGATCTCGACCATGGCCGCGAGGCCGTACCCCTTGTGGCCGCCCATCTGCTCCCCGCTTCCTCCGAGGGGGAGCAGGGCGGCATCGCCCCGGTCCATCTCGTGGATCAGCCCCCTGCTCGAGGTGGCCAGGGAGCCGTCGCCGCATCGAAGGTGAAAGGGAACGCCTCATCGGTCGGGGCGCTGAAGGCGATCGGGTTGGTGCCCAGCAGCGGCTCCACCCCGAAGGTCGGCGCGATCGACGGGTGGGCGTTGGTGAACGTCATCCCCGCCATCCCCTCCCCGGCCGCCATCCGCGCGTAGTAGCCGGCGATGCCGTAATGGCTCGAGTTGCGCACGGCGACGGCCGCGATGCCGCAGGCCCGGGCCTTGCCGATCGCCGTCTTCATGGCGTGGTACCCGACCACCATGCCGATCCCGTTGCCGCCGTCGATGACGGCCGTCGCGGGCGTCTCGGAGACGACGCTCCAGCGCGTGACGGGCAGCTGCAGGCCGTCCCGTATACGGTTGTAGTACATCTTCAGGTGGGCGATGCCGTGCGAGTGGACGCCGGCGAGGTCGGCGGCCAGCAGCACATCGGCCGCGATCGCGGCATCGGGGGGCGGAACCCCCATCGCCTCCAGGGCATCCTGCAGGAACCGCTTCAGCCGCGGGACCGGCACGTACACGCTTCCTTCGGTCATAGAGCACACTCCCTGGGGCGGACCCTTCCCGCCCCGGATCAGTCGGCGAACATCTTCCCGGGGTTCAGTATGTTCAGAGGGTCGAGCGCCCTCTTGATGCTCCGCTGCACGGCGACCGACACCGGCCCCAGCGCGGCTTCGAAATAGGGCCGCTTCAGCACGCCGACGCCGTGCTCGCCCGACAGGGTGCCGCCGACGGCCAGGGCGGCCCCGAAGATCTCCCCCACCATCCGTTCGACCTTCTCCCGCTGCCCGGGGTCCCTCCCGTCGAACAGGATGTTCGGATGCAGGTTCCCGTCGCCCGCGTGCCCGAAAATCACGACGGGCAGCCCGTAGGCGGCGCTGATGGCCCGCAGCTTCCGGACGATCCCGGGGATCGCGCTGCGCGGCACGGTGATGTCCTCGCCCAGCTTGTTGGGCGCCAGGCGGGCGAGCGACGGGGAGATGCTGCGGCGCGCCCTCCACAACCCGGCCCGCTCCTCCTCCGTCTCCGCCACCTTTACCCGCCGGGCGCCCTGCTCCCGGCAGATCCGGCCCGCGGCCTCGATCTCGCCGAGGACCGCCTGCTGGTCCGAACCGTCGGTTTCGATGATGAGCGACGCCTCGACGTCGGCCGCCAGGCCCAGGTGCATCGCCTCCTCGATGCAGGCGATGGCCGTCTGGTCCATCAGCTCGAGGGTGGCCGGGACGATGCCCTCGGAGAGGATGGCGTTGACCGACCGCGAGGCGTCCTCGAGCGAATCGTATTCGGCCAGAGCCGTCATGGCGTACCGGGGGCGGGCGACAAGGCGGAGAAGCGCCTCGGTGACGAGCCCCAGCGTCCCCTCCGAGGAGGTGAACAGCGCCGTCAGGTTGTACCCCGTCACGTCCTTGATCGGCTTCCCCCCGGTTTGGAGAACGCGGCCGTCGGCCAGCACCACCGTCAGCCCGAGGACGTAGTTGCCCGTCACCCCGTACTTGAGGCAGCGCGGGCCGCCCGCATTGCAGGCGATGTTGCCCCCGACGGTCGCATGGCGGATGCTGGAGGGATCGGGGGGATAGAAAAGCCCCTTCCGTTCAACCGCGGCCTGCAGGTCGGCCGTCACGACCCCGGCCTCGACCCGGGCGGCGGCGTTGACCGTGTCGATCTCCAGTATCCGGTTCATGCGGGTGAAGCAGACGACGATGCCGCCGCCGGTGGCCGGGATGGACCCGGCGGCCAGCCCGGACCCCATGCCGCGGGCGACCAGGGGGATGCGCTCTCGGGCCGCCAGACGGACGATGTCGGCCGTCTGCCCTGTGGTTCGCGGGAGAACGACCGCCTGCGGCCGGCCTTCGGCGAAGGTGCCGTCGTAGCTGTAGACGGCGAGATCTTCGGGCGTCGCCAGGACCCCGTCCCGGCCGACGATCTTTTCAAGGGCTTGTATCATTCCTCTTTGCATGCTCCCCCCCTGCCTCCCCCGGGCCCCGGGTCCTGCCCTCGGAGCCCGTAGGCTTCGTCGAGCAGTTCGACCGGATGCACCACGCGGACGCTGTCTGCGCGCCCCCGGAGCCCGGCCAGCAGCTGCATGCGGCAGGCGGGGCATCCCGAGGCGACGATGCCGGCCCCGGTCGACGCGATGTTGTCGAGCTTGCGGTCGAGCACCTTCCGGGACGTGTCGTAGTGGGTGATCAGCTGGCTGCCGGCCGACCCGCAGCACCAGTCGGCTTCGGGCAGCTCGACGAATTCCAGGCCGTCGATGAGCGAGAGGAGCCTCCTCGGCTCCCGCCACACCTTCTGCCCCCGTCGAAGGTGGCAGGGGTCGTGGTAGGTCACGCGCTGCTCGACGCGCCCCCCGGGCTTCTCCAGGGGGATTTCCGAGAGGAACTCGCTGATATCCCGCACCTTGCGGCTGAACGCGGCCGCCCGGCGGGCCCACGCGGGGTCCTCCCCGAGCAGCGACGCGTAGTCCTTGAGCATCGAACCGCACGTGGCGCAGTCGGTGACGACAACGTCGACGCCGAGGCGTTCGAAAACCTCGATGTTGCGCCTGGCCTGGTCGAGCGCCAGGTCCCTGCGCCCGTATCCGAGCGCCGGCATCCCGCAGCACTCGATCTCCTTCGGCGCAAGCACCGTGGACCCGTTCCGGGCCATGACGCGCAGCGCCGCGCGGCTCCCCCCGGCGAAAAGCAGGCTCTGGGCGCAGCCGAGAAAGAACCCGACGCGGCGGCGCGACTCCCCGTCGGCCGGGATGATCTCCGGCAGCACCCGCCGAAGCGGCCTCTGCGGCAGGCGGGGGAGCATCGCCTCCAGGTCCCGGATCCGCGCCGGCAGGATGCGGTCGAGGCCGAGGCGGTAGACGAGGCGCCGCAGCCCGGATCTTTCGTACAGCCGCAGGGGGAGCGTGGCCGCCTCCAGGCGGCAGGCCTTCCCGATTAGCCCCTCAAACAGCAGCCGCTTCCATCTTTTCGGCCGCCGCCATTCCCCCACCTGCCGCATCGCAAGCGCCAAATCCGCCGGCCGGATGCCCACGGGGCAGACCTCGTCGCAGGCCATGCAGTCGAAACAGCTGTACATCTGCCCGAGGAGATTCGGGGAAAGGTCCAGCGAGCCCTCCATGCTTTTGCGGGTCAGCGCCACGCGGCCGCGCGGGGACGCCGTCTCGGTCAAATGCTCCCGGTAGGTCGGACACACGGCCAGGCAGAGGCCGCAGCGGATGCAGTTGTAGTAGGCCGATTCCTTCGGTTCGATCGATTCCAAAACGTCTGGTCCCGCCTGAATCGGTTCCATGAACACCCCGGCGCCTGCGCCGCGCTCGCGTTTGTTGGGACACCCCGGTCACGGGACACCCCGGTCACGGGACACCCCGGTCACGGGACACCCCGATCACGGGACACCCCGATCACGGGACACCCGGCATGCGGCCCGACACCATTGTATACCGGCGATCAAGGGGTTCGTATTGAAATCTTTTTTCATAATACCCCGGGCGAAAGTGATTGACACCGGCCCGGGGGCTCGGATATTATGGAACCTTGTTCCGCATAATGGAACATGATGCAGGCGTCAGAAAGACCATATCCGTACAGGGTTTCGTAGCAGAGTGGAGCGTGCGGCAGGTCCGAATCCCCGGGCTGCGCGGTTCGGCCCGCCCGCCACTGCCGAAGCATCGCGGCCGCCCCCCCGGGGACGATTGCGGGCCGCGTGGGTTTCCACCGGGCCAGGCATCTGCGGTCTACGTACCCCCCGTTGCCAAAAGGAGAATACTATGAGTGGAAAAATCGCGTACGAGGCGCTCTCGGCCTATGCCACGAAAATCCTGCAGAAGCTGGGATACCCCAAAACCCAGGCGGAAGTGACCGCCTGGGTCTTGGTCGAGGCCGATGCCCGCGGCGTGCCGTCCCACGGAGTCGGGCGGCTCCCCTTCTACGAAACGAACATCAAGAAGAAATTCGTGTTCCCCGAGGCGGAACCCGAAATCGTCCACGAGACCCCGCTGTCGCTCACCGTCGACGGGCACAACGGCATCGGCGGATACATCGCCAAGTTCGCCATGGACCGCGTGATTGAAAAAGCCCGGGCCACCGGCGCCGGGTTCTCCGCCGTCCGCAATTCCAGCCACTTCGGGATGGCCGCGCTCTGGGCGGAAATGGCCTCGGCGAAAGGCCTCATCGGGATGGCGATGACCAACACCCGGATCTGCTCCATCGTCACCTTCGGCCGGGAACGCATCCTCGGGACCAACCCCATCTGCTACTCCATCCCGACCACCGGGAAAACCCCCTTCACCCTGGACATGGCGACGACGACCGTGGCCCACGGCAAGGTGGAGGTCCACGAGAGGCGCAACAAGCCGATGCCCGTCGGCTGGTGCGTCGACGAACAGGGCCGGGACACGACCGACATCCACGCCTTCCAGAAGATCTACCGCGAAAGCAAGTATGGCGGGCACCTCTTCCTCGGGGGCGCCGGCGAGGAGCTCGGCGGCCACAAGGGGTACGGCCTGGGGCTCCTGGTCGACCTTCTGTGCGCCGGGATGAGCATGGGCGCATGGTGCCGGGACACGTTCAGCCCCGTCAACGGCTGCGGCGTGACCCATTTCTTCGGCGCCCTGGACACGAACCTGTTCGGCAACGCCCCGGAGATCGCCGCCCACGTGGAATCAATCCTCCAGAAGGTGCGCGCCAGCGAGAAGTCCGAAGGCCACGACCGGATCTTCATCCACGGGGAGAAGGAGCTGGAAAAGCGTTCGGAATCCCTCACCGACGGGGTCTACCTCGACCAGGGCGAGTGGGACATGCTGGCCGGGTACGCGGAAAAATTCGGGATGGAAAAGCTTTCCTGATCCCCGGCCTCACCAGCTGCGGGCGTCGAGCACGACCTTGAGCGCGCCCCTGTCGTGCCGCTCGTACATCTCGTAGGCCTCCCGGACCTCCTCGACGTGCAGCCGCGGCTGGGCCAGCGGCGCCAGCGCTTCGGTGTTTTCAAGGTACAGGTCGCGGGCCCTGGCCAGGTAGTCGGCCCAATCCGGGGTCACCGTGGAGACGAGCGCCGCGTTCTTGCGGAAGAAGATTTCGTACTCCAGGGCGTAGACCGGCCTGTCGGGCACCCCGAAGGCCACCACGGTCCCGTACGGGCGCACGAGCTCGAGGCAATCGTTGATCGTCTGCATCTGGTGCCCCACGGCCTCGATACAGATGTCCGGGGGGTCCCAGGCCCCGCCGGAGCTCCGCACAGCGGCCGCCAGCTCGACGCTGCGGCTGGGGAACGTCCGGGCCAGGCCGAGCTCCCCTGCCAGGAGGCAGCGGTCCGCGCAGGGGTCGACGCCTGCGACCGGGCCGGCCCCCCGGGCGGCCGCGTACCAGCCGAGCAAGAGCCCCATCGGCCCCAGCCCCACGATCCCCACGGCCTTCCCCCGGATGTCCCCGAGGCGGTCTATGGCGCTCATGACCGTCGACAGCGGCTGGATCAGGCAGGCGGCGCCCGGGTCCCCGAGGCCGTCGGGAAGCACGACCGCTTTTTCGGGCCGGGCCGGGAACCACTCGGCCAGCCCCCGGTTCCCGTCGGGGATGGCCAGGACCCTGTCCCCCGGGCAAAACCGCGCCGAACGGCTCTCCTCGACGACGCCGACGCATTCGTGCACCGGGGCGCCCGGCGCCAGCGGGTACTCCTGCCGGCTCCGGATCCCGGTCCAGAACGGGATGTCGCTGCCGCACAGCGCCACCCACTCGGTCCTCACCAGGATCTGCGCCCCCTCTAGGCGCGGCCTGTCGACCTCGACGGATTCGAACACCCGCGGCCGGACCACCTGAAACGCTTTCATGCCCCTGCCTCCTCATGTTCCGTTGTGACCACCGGCAGCGTCTGCATCGCGTGCGGGACGATCAGGACATCGCTCGAGAAGCCCACCGCGCTGCCGGCTATATGGAGGGCCTCCTCCATCGTGGCCGCCGGCGTCATCTTGCACGCGGAGACCACCTCCGGGCACCGGCTGCCGACGATGATGACGTGCGATTGCTCCAGGACCTTCGCCAGGACGAACGCCCGCTGCTGGCCCGGGGGGTAGCCGTTGCGGCGCGCGTCCTCGAGGATGGACCGGACGTCGGGCGCCTGCTGCATCGCCCGGTAGAAGCGCTGCTCCCCGACGCCCCGGCCCGCCCCCTCGCCGCACGGCGCCGGGATGAGGACGTACCCCCCCGGGCGGATCAGGCAGGTCGGGGCGAAGAACAGGTACGAGGCGGCGCGGCTGGCCTGGTAGAGGTTGCCGTCCTTCGGGTGCCCCACCCCCGCGATGACGATCGGGTACCGCTGCGGCACGGGCACCTCGTAGACGGAGCGGGCGAAACGCACCAGATCGCGGAACACCGCGTCCGGGTCCCCCGACGCCACCCGCAGGATGCGCCCGCCGGCGTCGAGCACCGCGTTGACGATATAGCGGAGCCCCGCTCGGCGGGCGGCTTCGACGACCGCCTCGTGGAAGGGGTTCCCCTCGATGCGCCCCAGCCGGGTGCCCGGGTGCTCCACGAACGCCGGGCCGTGCGTGTGCGCGATCAGGTCCTCCCCGGCCGCCCCGACGGCCAGGGTCTTGCACCCCCCGGAATAGCCCGCGTACTGGTGCGGCTCGACGATGCCGGTCGCGATCACCAGGTCCGACGCCGCCACGTCTTTGTGAACGGAGACGGGAACCCCTCCCGGGGTGACGCCGAGGCCGACGAGCGCCCGGGCATTCTGCGGTTCGTTGTCGATCACCCGGTAGCGGCCGGCGATGCCGGCGCCGAGTTTCGCCTCCTTCTCCTCTGCAGTCGAGGCGCGGTGCATCCCGACGCCGCACAGAAGCGTCACGTCCCGCGGCCGGACGCCCCCGGCCTCGAGCCCGGCCAGAATCGGCGGCACCATCAGGTGGTCCGGGCACGCGCGCGTGCTGTCGGTGAAAACGATGCAGACGCGCCTGGCCGTCCGGGCCAGCACCTCAAGAGGCGGCTGCCCGACAGGACAGGCCAGGGCCCGGGCGACGGCCGCCGCTTCGTCCTCGACCGGAGGGACGGGTTCCGATACCGCCAGGCGGGCCCGCATCCCGGCGGGGAGCGAAAACCGCATCGTTTCCTTTCCGTATGGGACCGTGTACATACGGTTGATTATAGAGAATGGCGCGCGTTTTGGAAAATTTTTCATTTTGCGAAAATGTGTTCCGCAGGGCAGAATCCGCCCCCCCGCTGCCGGGGCCCGACGGCCGGAACCAAAAAAAACACCCCTGCCCGGTTGCGCATCACGAAATTGATTGACATGGAGCGGAACGTTGTTTATTATGAAACACGATTCCGCATAATGGAACAGACTGGAGGATGTATCTATGAGCAACGTGCCTTTTGTCAGGGCAGCTGATGTGCAGGGGGAATTCCGGACTCCGCCCCGCACGTCCAAGCTTCTTTTGGCTCCCAAGTTCGGCGGAGTCAAAAATGTTTCGATGGGGATGAACATCACCGAGGTCGGAAGCCAGATCCCCGACCACACCCATACAGAGTCCGAAGAGGTTCTTTTCCTGATCAGCGGCCGCGCACGCATCGTGATGGAAGGCCAGGGATCGTGGGAAATCGGCCCGGAAACAGCCTTTTATTCGCCTCTCGGCGTCAAGCACAGAGTGGAGAACATCGGCGACGAGCCACTCAGAATCGTCTGGTGCTATTGCCCACCGTTACCGTCGCACTGTACGTAAATTTCTTTTCCAAGGAGAATGCAGTCATGATTTTTGAAGAAACCCGCAAGGCCATGAAAAAACTGGGGCTCCCCGAAGGCGATGCTTTCGATCTCCCCTCTTCGACCAAAAGATTTTCCGACGGAGCCCACTACCGGATCGAATGCCCGACCGTCAACTCCGCGGCCACCGTCAGCGCCCTCCTGGACAGATCCCTGGAGATGGGCATCACCATCAACCGCATCACGGAAACCTTCGGCATGTTCCGCCACACCGCCGAGGAGATCAAGCAGTACGTCAAGCTCTGCTCCGACTACGGCTGCGAGCTGATGCTGTCGACCGGCCCCCGCGCCACCTATGACACCGGCGCCACCGTTCTTTCCTCCCAGGGAGTCCGGGTCAGCTACCGCCTCCGCGGTCAGGAACAGCTCATACGCGCCATCGAAGACATCAAGCGCGGCTACGAACTCGGCTGCCGTGGATTTCTGATCTACGACGAGGGCATGCTCTGGGTCGCCAACGCGATGCGCAAGAACGGCGACCTGCCCAAGGACATCCACTTCAAGTGCTCCGCGCACCTGGGCCACTGCAACCCGGCGTCGATCAAGCTCCTGGAAGACCTGGGCGCCGACAGCATCAACCCGATCCGCGACCTGCAGATCCCGATGCACGCGGCCCTGCGCCAGGCCATCAGCACGCCGCTCGATGTCCACACCGACAACCCTCCGGGATCCGGCGGGTTCATCCGCGTCTACGAGGCCCCCGAGATCGTGCGCGTTGCGGCCCCCCTGCACTGCAAGACCGGCAACTCCGTCATCGGCGGCCACGGCGAGATGACCGGCGCGGTCGAGGGGAAGAGAATGGCGGAACAGGCGGCCATCGTCGTCGAGATGATCAACCGCTATTATCCCGAGTTCAAGCAGTCCGGAAAGAACGTTCCCGGCATGTGCATCCCTGTTGTGTAGTCTCTACCGATCTGCGGGCATCGGGCCCGCAAGAAAAGGAGGATTCATGGGAAATTGGGAATTACCGCCGAAGGGTGGGCAGATGGAAACCCCGGGCGTGTATCTACAGACCATGAACATGACACAGATCAACGAGCGGCTCAAGACGAACGACCTGATCATCATCCCGGTCGGGAGTACGGAGTGCCACGGGGCCGCCCAGCCGATCGGCGAGGACACGTTCCTCGTCACCCGCATGGCCGAACAGGTCGCCAAGAAGATGGGGTGCACCGTGGCCATGCCGGTCTGGTACGGGTCCCACCCCTACAGCCACCTGGGGATGCCCGGAACCGTCGTCGTCCCGGAAGAGGCCTTTCTGGCCAACCTGCGGGCCATCATTGCCGGCCTGTGGAACATGGGCTTCCGGAAGCAGATCTTTCTCAACGGCCACGGCCAGGAGGAGGTCATTCCCCTGGCGCTCCACCAGTGGGCGAAAAAATACCAGGTGCCGTCGATCCTGATTTCGCTGCACTGGCCGACAGTCATTCACGAGCACCTCAAGGACAAGGCGCACGGAGGCCCCTTCGAAACGCGGTTCCAGCATGCGGACGAAGCGGAAGCCTCGTACTCGCTGGCGCTTTTCCCCGAGTTCTGCGACATGAAGCTGGCTGTCGACAACAAGCCGGCAGGATTCATGCCCCCGGGGCACGTCGACGGGGGAGGGGAGGTCTACCACTCCCCGATCAAGGGCCACGAGCACATCGGGCTGAGCGGTATCGAAGTGCTGGTCTACCCCGAGGGCGTCATCGGCAGCCCGACGAAGGCGAGCGCGGACAAGGCCGTTCCAGGCCTGAACGACCTGCTCGACTACATGTGCAGGCTGATCGACGACATCATGACCCGTTTCCCCGCCGGCAAGCTTCCCGACGCCGGCAAGACGACCATGAGGGACCCCAAGGAGATCGAAGCCCTGCTCAAGGGCCCGCTCAACGGCGGGAAACATTTATATACTATTTCATACCCCCCATAAACAGCACGGACGCCCGACCGGCTGCTGCGGCGGGCGCCTGTGTATAGGAAGGCCGGAACGCGCCGGCCGGGCTCTCTAGAGGCCGGCCGGCGCGTTCCATCCCCGCAGGTTTCCTGCGACAGGCGCGTGATCCGCCGCCGGGACGTTGGGGCGCACCCGCCAAAGGAGGTTCGTTGTGTCCCAGTCCGTGCGCGCCGTCGAGAGGGCTCTCGATATCCTCCTGTGCTTCACCCACGAGGAACCCACCCGGTCGCTGACGCAGATCGCCGAAGCCATCCACATGTCCAAGACGACGGTGCACCGGCTGCTGGCGACTCTCGAAAGCAAACGTTTCATCACCCGCGACAAGGCAACCGGCGTCTACCGGCTCGGTTTCCGCTTCATTGAAATGGCTTCGCTGGTCCTGCAGGACGTGGACCTGCACCGCTGGGCCCGCCCCTACCTGAAAACCCTCTCGGAGGAGTGCGGCGAAACCGTGGACATTTCGGTCCTGGACGGGTCGCACGTGATCTACCTCGAGGTCATCGAAAGCCCGCAGCGGGTAAAACTCGCGGCCGCCGTAGGCCAGAGGCTTCCCGCCCTGTTCACCGCTTCGGGGAAAGCGCTGCTGGCGTTTTTGCCCGAGCAGCAGGTCCGCGCCATCGTCGAGCAGAACCTGGCCGAGCGCGCCGAGCGCACGCCCGTGTCCCTTCCCGACATCCTGGCGGACCTCAGGCTCACCGCACAACGCGGCTACGCCATCTCCGAGCAGGAGTACGAGGAGGACATCAACGCGGTCGCCGCGCCCATCTGCGACGCCTCGAACCGGCCCATTGCCTCGATCGCCATCGTCGGCCCGTCCTTCCGCTTCACCAAAGACCGTCTCCCCGCGCTCGGCGAAGCCATCCGCAAGATGAACCGGGTCATCGCCGAAGAGGTCGGGCTTGTCGCCCTGTCGGCCATCGTCACCCAGACCCGGAGCCGGTAGGGGGCCGTTCCAACCGCCATCGGAGCACCGCACCGAAATGGACAACAGCGCCAGCGCACTGCAAGAACCGGAGCGTCCGGCCGTGTTTGAAACCGGCCGGGTGGCCACCGTGGCCGCCGGGCACGCCGTGCACGACACCTTCACGTCCTTCCTCCCCCCGCTGCTGCCCATCTTCATCGAAAAGCTGGGCCTTTCCATCGCGGGCGCCGGGGTCCTGGCCGTATTCCTCCAGGCCCCCTCCCTCGTCCAGCCGGCGATCGGGCGGCTGGCCGACCGGTTCAACCTGAAAACCCTCGTGCTCTGGGCCCCGGCCCTGGCGGCCGTATTCATGAGCCTGCTCGGCGTCGCCCCGAATTATTTCTGTATCGCGCTCCTCCTCGTGCTGGCCGGGCTGAATTCCGCCGGCCTGCACGCGGTGGCCCCCATCATGGCCGGCAACGTCTCCGGGGCCCGGCTGGGGCAGGGGATGAGCTTCTGGATGGTCGGCGGCGAACTGGGGCGGACCCTCGGGCCCGTCATCCTGGTCAGCATCGTCACACCGCTCGGCCTCGGGGGCCTGCTGTGGCTGTTGCCGGCCGGCCTGATCGTCTCGCTGGCGCTCCACGTCGGGCTCCGGCAGGTCCCCTACCACCCGGGAGCCTCCGCATCCCCGGTCCCCTGGCCCGTGGCCGTCCGGAGGATGGCCCCGGTCCTGCTGCCCCTGTCGGTCTTCATCACGCTGCGGTCTTTCCTGCAATCGGCGGCCATCACCTTCCTGCCGACCTACCTGACCGGGCAGGGGGCCGGCCTCTGGTTCGCGGGCGCGGCCCTGACGGTTCTGCAGGCGGCCGGGGTCGCCAGCGCCCTCGTCAGCGGACCGGTCAGCGACCGCTTCGGCCGCAAACCGGTCCTGGTCGTCTGCATCGTCCTGGCCCCCCTGTTCATGTGGCTGTTCCTGGGCGCCCGCGGACAGTGGGCGCAGGCCGCGATGGCGGCCCTGCTCGGTTTCTTCCTGATCGCGCCCACGCCCGTACTCATGGCCATGGTGCAGGAGAGCTTCCCTGAAAACCGCGCCTTCGCCAACGGGGTCTACATGGCGGTGACCTTCGTCATCCACTCGACCGTCATCGTGGCCGTCGGCGCCATGGGGGACCGCTGGGGCATGCCCGCCACCTTTTCCGCCTGCGCCGGCCTGATGCTCGTCTCGCTCCTGTCGATCCTGGCCCTCCCAAGGAGGAGGCGGTAGAGGGCGCAGAGCGCGGGAAACCCGGATTTCCGAGGATGCGCGGAAGGGGCTGGAGGCGCCGGGAGGGCCGGCATCCCGATGCGCCGGCGGAGCCTTACCCGCCCGTGGCGCAGGGGAATAAGCAGAGCACGGACCCCGGGCCGGGACGCCCGGCCGGATGCCGCGCCGTTTCGGGCGCATCGAGCTCCCGAGCCTGCCGCCGCGGCGCATCCGGAAGAAGCCGTCCGAAGATTTCGGCGCCGCCCGCCACGGGCCGTCTCCTAGAGAGCGTCGAAGATCGAATCCAGGTCCGAATCCGGGACGTCGAAGACGGTGTTGTGCGGCGGCAGGGGCTCTTCGCGCATGTATTCGGGGATCCTGTGGTCCTTCGAGGTGATCCCGGCCCTGCGGTTGAACTCGATTTCGGTTCGCAACACGTCGCGGTTGAACCGGTCGTAGTCCTCCAGGGTCCATCCCCACCCGTGGATCCCGTTGATCATGTCGATCATCAGCTGCGGCCTGGAGATGATGGGGGGACGCGCGAAGAGGCAGAGGCCGGTGCTGTCGAGCATCGCGCCGATGATCTGCAGCTTCAGCGAAAGCTCCTTCTGGCCCTCGATCCCGAGCGGGTTGACCTCGTTGCGCGCGCCGAAGGCGTTGCCGGCCGTGTGGTCGGCCCCCTGGGGCGATGTCGCATAGGTGACGCCGTTGCCCTTGAGCGATCTCGGGTCGTAGCCGGGCATGGCCTGGCCGAGGGCGACCGGCACGCGGCGCACGCCGAGAACCCGGCCCGTGGTCGCGGCGCCGCATCCGAGCACCCGGCCGAGCACGGTCCCTTCCCCCACCTGCCTCAAAAGCCCCAGGATGCCCCCGATGTCGCCGAAACTGGCCAGGCCGGCTTCGAGCGCGACACCCAGGGCCGCGCCGGTTTCGATCGTGTCGAGCCCGAAATCGTTGCACATGTAGTTGATCTCGGCGACATCGTCGAGGCTCCCGAGCCCCAGGTTGGACCCGACGAGCGCGATGGTTTCATACTGGACGGACCCGACGTTCGGGCTTCCCGACGCGTGGGGGAACCAGTTGCGGCAGGCGATGACGCAGCCGGGCATGCAGCGCGTGCCCATCTTCCCCCCGCGGGCCAGCACCAGCTCGCGCAGCTTCTCGCCGCGCAGCTCGGCGGAGGGCTTAAACTGGCCCTGGGAAAAATTCCTGGTCGGGAGCGCGCCCATTTCGTTGACGGCGCCGACGATCGAAGCCGTGCCGTAGAGGTGCTGCGACCCCTTGGTCCCCAGCTTCGGGCTCTGGATCAGTTCCTGGGCGAACGCCTTCGAGGCGGCCCGGAAGAGTTTTTCGTCCTTGAATTCGATTCTGCCCGCCGGCTTGAGGATGACCACGGCCTTCAGGCCCTTGCTCCCCATGACGGCGCCCAGGCCGCCGCGCGCCGCGTGGTTGCTCCTCTGGTCCCTTTCGCCGGTGGAGCAGATGCCGGCGCCCGTCATCCTCTGCTCCCCCGCCTGCCCGATCGAGATCACGGTCGCGTCCGACCCGTACCGCGCCTGGAGCGTGTCGGAGGTCGCATAGGTGCCCGCGCCGGGCAGGTCCCCGGCCGGGACGAGTTCGGCGGAATCGCCGCCGAGCACCAGGATGTGGAACTTCCCCTGCCGGGGCTGCCGTTCCACAACGATGGCCTTGATGGCCAGCTTGCCCAGGCTGTCCCCGGCGGTACCGCCGGCGTTGGCCTCTTTGACGCCCCCGGTCAGCGGGCTTTTCGCCCCGACCGAAAGCCGTCCGGCGGTCGGCACGACCGCGCCGCCGAGCAGCCCCGGGGCGATGATCAGTTTGTTGTGCGGCCCGAGGGCATCGCAATCGGGCGGGATCTCATTCAACAGAAGTTTGGCTATGAGGGCCCTGCCGCCAAGCTGCTCGTACGCGGCGGGAACGGCCTCCCAGCGCACCCTGGCTTCTTGCATATCCACGCGCAGTATCTTCACGGACGACCTCCTGGATACGGGGTTCAAAATTGTATGGTACTTCTATTTCCTCTATGTGTTAACGGTTTTCACTGTACGGATGCATCCCGGCCATTGGAACCGGGGGCTCCGCCCGGCCGCGACCGGCTCTTTGCCCGCGGCACGGGATGCGGACCCGCCCATTCTTTTCTTAAATATAGTCCAATTTCTGGAAAATGTTCAGGGCAAATTCGGGCGCCCGAGCCGCCAGGAGGCCGGGTTGTCCTTGTAGACGGCTACCGGCCCCCCCAGTGGAAAACGATCCGGCAGGACCCCACGGATAGAGGCGTCGCATATGGCCCCGGCCGGATTGACCCCGGCCACCTGCCTGAGCCCTATGTAGGACGTCGTCAGCCGCGGGTTGATCTCGATGAGCCGGACCGAATCGGCCGTGAGGACAAGATCCACGCCGACATAGCCCCGCAGCCCCTCGATCAGGCCTGCGGCCGCGCACGCCGCTTCGAGGGCCTCCCGCGATCGCTCGCAGGCGTAGGGAACCACGCTGCCGCGGTATTCGAAAGGCATCCCCGGCCGGATCAGCTGCCGGTTCAGGCTCATCGGGAAACACCGGCCGGAAGCGGCCAGCAGGGAAACGCTGGCGTGGACCCCCTCCACGAAGGGCTGCAGCAGCACCGTGTCGCGGGGCGTCACCCTCCGGATGCCCGAAACGGCTTTTGCAATATCGGAGCGGCCGGCAATGAGATACACGCCTTCGCTCCCGATCCCGTCGAGCGGTTTCAGCACCAGCGGATACCCCCAATCCCCGATGGCCTCGATGACGGAATCGATCCTGCAGATCCTCGTTTCCGGGGCGGGAAGACCGGCGGCGGCCAGGATCCTGCCGCAGACGTCCTTGTTCCCGGCCTGCTCGACGGCCGAAGAGGCCGAACCCAGCAGCGGGCGCCCCGCCCTCTCGACCTGGGCCGAAAGTCCTGATAGAATGCCCCCGGTTTCCGGAGCGATGACCAGGGCCGCATCGCACCGATCCAGCAGGGAGAGAAAGGTCCGTTCGGGATCCTCCGGGTCTGCCGGGGCCACTTCATCCGCCGGCAGGGTGTCCCGGTCCAGCCCCGGGATGCGGTTTTCAAACCGCGGGTCCAGGGCGGAAACCGTCCGTACGGCCCCCCAGCTCCGGAAGTCGGCCAGCAGCGCCCAGAGCATACCCAGGGCCTCGGCCGCAAGACCGTCCGGCAGGCTTCCCCCGGGGAATCCTCCGCCGGTATAATATTCATAGACAAGAACTTTGGAAAGACGGGGCATGCGCATCATTCCTGTAATCGACCTGTCGAACGGCCGGGCGGTCCACGCCGCAGGGGGGGAGCGGGACCGCTATCGTCCGGTCCGGAGCGTCCTGTCGGCCTCGCCGGACCCGCTGGCGGTAGCCGACGCCTTCCGCCGCCGGATGGGGCTCGACGAACTCTACATCGCGGACCTGGACGCCATCGCAGGCAGGCCCCTCTCCCGCCACCGCCGCATCATCGATACCCTGGCCCGCCGCGGCTTCGGCATCCTGCTCGATGCCGGCGCCGCCTCTGCCGCCGACGCGTCGTTCTGGGCCGGGCGGGGGGTGCGTCGGGTGGTGGTCGGATCAGAGACCCTGGAGACGCTGGGAGCTCTGGAGGAAATAGCGGCCGCGACGGACCCGGACCGGATCGTTTTCAGCCTGGACTGCCGCGGGGGGAGGGTCCTGTCGCGGTGTTCGGATCTGGATGGATTGCCCCCGGCGCGGGTCCTGGCCCGGATCCGGGGCCTGGGACTGCGGGAGGCCATCCTCCTGGATCTCGGCAGGGTCGGAGCCGGCTGCGGCGCCGACCGCGCTCTGGCGGCCGAGGCGCGCGCCCTTTTCCCGGACATGGTTCTGCTCGCGGGGGGAGGCATCGCCGGTCCCGGGGAGATCCGGGAGCTTGAAGCTCTGGGCATCGACGGCGTGCTCGTCGCCACCGCCCTCCACCGGGGCGCGCTAGGCGCTAGGGATGCGCGGCGAAAGGATGCGCCACCGTCCCCTTCTTCGCGACGACGTCGGCCGCCTTCGGCTCCCGCGCCACGGCCCGCTTGATGGCGAGCCTGGTCGCCTCGTAGTTGAAATCCTGGATCTTGTGGTCGTCCTTGGCTTCCCAGTGGATGAAGACGCCCACGAGGATGAACACGTCGTCGGCTTCCGCCTCCGGGATCGTGCCGTCCTCGACGCAGTCGGCCACGGCCATCGCGACGGCGCGCTGGGCGGGCCCGAACATCTGCACCGCCTGGGTCGCGTTCTTGATGGTGACCTTGTTGAACATCACCGTGGAAGGCTTGCACGGCAGGTTCGGGGCGACCACCGCCAGCAGCGACGTGAAGCCGTCCTTGTTGTTGGAGAGCGTGTTGCAGAAAGCCGTTTCCGCGGCGCTGCCGCGCGGCCCCATGAACAGGTCGATATGGGCGACTTCGTTCCCTTCGCCCGCCAGCGCTTCCCCTACCAGGACTCGATCAATCTTGGCCATTGTTTCCTCCTGAAAGATTGTTTCCTCGTCGGGCGGAATCCGCCTGCATGCACCCTGAGATCGGTCGGTACTCCGCCATGTTCTGGCGCAACGGTTAGCCGATCTATATCCCGGTGCGATGCGTTTGTCAACCCGATTCCTCCTCCGCCCGGGGCGCCGCCGCCCCGGGCGCCTCCGCGTCGAGCAGGGCGAGGAACAGGGCGGCGGCGGTCAGGTCCGCCGTCGTTCCCGGGTTCAGCCCGTTGGAGTCGCTGCGCAGCAGCGCGTCGAGCTCCGCCAGCAGCCGCCTCCCCCGGGGGGTGCGGGTGCCCCCGCAAGCCACAACCTCCCGGGCTTGCCGGGAAACCCCGCGCGCGGCCTCCATCCCCTTCTTCCTGGCGATCAGCGTATCGGGCACGCGGCCCAGGATGGCCAGAAACGCCTCGACCGCCGCCAGGGCGCCCCCCCCCCCGCGGACCAGGGACTCCCCGAGCGCGGGCAGCCCGGTCCCGTAGACGATCTCGAAGTCCGTCGCGTACTCCTTCGCGACGGAGTCCCGGCCCTCGGCCATCTCCATCGCCTCGAGCAGGGTGACCGAAGGGGTCCCGGCGACGTCCTCGCTCGGGACCCGCCCCATGGCTCCCGGGAGGGCCAGGCGGATGGCCTCGTAGACGAGGCGGGCGTCTTCGACCGTCAGGGAGCGGAGGACGCCCCGCAGGCTTTCCCTCACCCGGCCTGATCCGGGGAGGCCGCCGGATTCCGGCACAGCCGGGGCGGCTGCCGCCGCCTTCGCCAGCGGGGCCAGGAGCAGGACCAGGCCGAGGTTGGTGTTGGACCGCACCCGCGCCCGGCTTTCCCGGACCGCCCGCAGGACGATCTGCCCGACGCCCAGCCGCGGCCCGTCTTCGAACGCCGGGCCGATCGCCACGGCGCTGACGAGGTACTCCTCAAGGGTGGCGTCGCGGAAATCATGCTCCCGGTTGACGTTGCCGGGCTTGGGGGCGCAAACCTCCCGGATGCAGGCCTCCTGGACGAGCCGGGCGATCCGCCTCCCCCTGCCGCCTTCGACGATGGTATCGGGCATGCGTGCTCCGTTTCCGCCGGCCGCCGCGGGCCTCTACCGGAGGCGCCCCGGAAGCGCCGGCGCCGACCGGGCCGACCGCTCGAGCACCCGATCGATGATCCGCTCCGGGATGCTGTCCGGTGCGACCTTCTGCAGCCCCCGCCACCCGGGGATGCCGTTGACTTCTATCACGTACGTCCGCCCGGACTCGGACCGCATCAGGTCCACGCCGGCATAGTCGAGGCCGATCGTCCGCGCGGCCCCGACGGCCAGCGCTTCCATCTCGGGGCCGAGCGAGACCGGCGCGATTTCGGCCCCTTTCGAGTAGTTGGTCTTCCATCCCGGGCCGCGGCGCCGCATCGCGGCCGCCACCGACCCCCCGATGACGAAGGCGCGGACGTCCTCGTCGAAATGCGGCACGTATTCCTGGATGTAGTAGATGTAGCGGCCCAGCTCCCAGGCCCGCAGCACCCTGTAGGCCGTCTCCGGGTCCGAAACCCGGACCATCCCCTTCCCCTCGGACCCGAAAAGGGGTTTGACCACCGCGTCCCCCATCTCCCGGCACGCCTCCAGGGCCGCGTCGAAATCCTCGGTCGCCAGCGTCCGCGGCGTGGGAATGCCGGCATCGGCCAGCAGAAACGAGGTGTAGTACTTGTCGACGGTCCGCTCGATGGCCGAGGCGGAGTTGACCACGGCCATTCCGAGGTTCTCCAGGCGGTGCAGGACGTCCATGCGGAAGACGATCTGCTCGAGCGACCCCGAGGGGATGGTGCGCACGACCAGGGCGCGGCACTCCAGGAGGCTCGCGTCCCGCACCCGGGCGTGCGGCCCCGCGCCGACGCCCGCGGCCAGCCGGGTCAGGTTGAAGGGGACGGGCTCGCAGCCCCTGGCCCGCGCGGCCGCCTCGAGCGCCAGCACGTGATATCCCCTCTGGGAAGACAGAATTCCGATCTTGTCGGGCATGGTCAGCTTTCGAGCAGCGAGCGCCGGAGCAGTCCGGGATGGATGCTCCCGCAACTGTAGGTGCGCCCGGACGAGAGGTTGTTGACGACGGCGCGGGCGGGGCTGAAAAGAAGCGGGTCGATCCGGTAGAAGTCCCCGCCGCAGCGCCGGAACAGTTCGTAAAAGGGCGTGCCGTAGTCCCGGGAGGCCGACGAGGGCAGCGCGTCGACCATCGGGGCCAGCTCCGCGTCGCGGGCCTCCACGGCGAAGAACACCTCGCTCCCGTACAGGATGGCGTCGTTGGTCCTCCCGACGGCGTGCGCATCGTCTTCGGCCACCGGGGCCAGGGGGCAGCTCCCCGCGGCGGCATGGACCTTCCGGAGGTCGAACCCGAGCTGTGCGAGCTTGTGCATGCCGGTCTCGGCCGAACGGGCGGCGATCTGCACCGAGCCCGCCAGGGACGCGGTCGGAGCGGCCAGCAGGAAGAGGCGGCCCGGCGGCACCCCGCACCGTTCGGCCACCGCCGCGGCCACCTCTGCGTCCGGCATCCGGCGCCCCTCGAGCACGAGCACGGCCGTGTCGGACGCGTCCCGGTACCCGAGATTCCGGAAGACCTCCTCGAAGGCCGCCAGCGCCCGGGCGGGCCCCGATCCGACGGCGGCGTAATCCCCGGCCCGGACGGGCCACCCGGCGTACTGGGAAGCCATGCAGGCGATGTGGGGGAGGCAAACATCCACCTCCACCGCGGGCAGCCGGAGTTCCGGGCCGCCGCCGGCCTCCCCGGGCCCGTAGCTCCGGTGGGAAAATCCCACCGAGGCCAGCCCCCCGAGGCAGGCCTCGGCCAACAACCGGCCGGCCTCCAGGCTTCCCCGGACGCCGATCCCCGCATCGAGGACGGTGGCGCCGTTCGGCAGGCGCCGGACCTCTATATCGAGCGCCTCGCAATCGTCGATCATGCGCGCGACGATCGCCCCGGCGCGCCGGTTAACGCTGATCATAGACCAGGATCTCCCCTTTCCCCAGCCGGTTGAGGTCTCCGTTGTAGCGCAGGTAGGCGCCCCGGGCGTACTCTTGCGCAACGGCCATCCCGTGCGCCTGGATTTCGGCCAGCACCAGGCCGAGGAAGGCCGGCCGGTACCGGCAGGCATAGCGAAACGTCGGCAGCAGCTCCAGGGGGCGCATGGCGACGACCGTCCCGCGCAGCAGCCCGGCGCCGGTGCGGGCGCCGAGGCTCCCGAAGACGAGGATCGTCCCGGCGACGGCGAAGGCGCCCGTGAAATCCCCCGCGCCGCCCGCGACGGCGATGAGCCCCCGGCGCATGAAGGCACCCGTTTCGTTCCCGGCGTCCCCCTCGACCAGGATCAGGCCCCGGTTCATCCCGTGGCGGCTCCCCCGGTAGGCGCCGCCCAGGGCGTGCCCCGCGTTCCCCCGGATGTGGATCGTCCCCCCGGCCATCTCCGCCCCGGCCCAATCCCCTGCGCTGCCGTGGACGTCAATCTCCCCCCCGCGCATGCCCGCGCCGAGATGCATCCCCGCGTCGCCGCGGATGGTGACCTTCCCGCGGGTCATGCCGGCGGCGATGTTCTTGACCCTGCCGAGGTCCCCCTCGAGGGTGATGCCGGCGCGGCCGTCGGGGCGGACGTCGAAAAAGTCCCCCAGCCGGGCGGCCGCGTTGCCGCAGGAAACCTCCAGGCGCGCGATGGCGTTCCGGCCGAGCCCGTCGAAGCGGTCCGGCACGATCGCGCCGGCCTCCAGGGGGGCCTCCGGCTCGGACCTGAGCGTCAGCGTCGTCATCCCGATGCCCCCTTTCCCAGGATCTCCCTCAGGTGGAACCTGAATTTCCCGAGGCTGCCCCCGTAGTTGCCGGCCGAGATCCGGCGGATGCCCGGGATGCAGGCCGCCCGGATCCCCCGGCGCATGGCCTCCTCGACCGCCGGCGCGTCCAGCCCGTCGACGACGATCTCGTAGACGCAGTGGACGCCCTCGGGAAGGCTCGAATCGACGACGCCGCGCAGGGTGGGGCAGAAGGCGTCGTTGGTCGACGCTTTCATGAACTTGTAGCGGGACCCCACCTTGCTGCCGCTGCGGACGATCCCGCCCGGGAAGGGGAGGATGACCGACGGGACCCGCCGCATCGCCCCGGCCGCGAGTTCGGCCGCGCGGAGCGCCCGTTCGGGATCCTCCCCGAGGATCAGCAGGTTCCCGCCGGCGACAGCCGGCTGGACGCCGAAGGCGTCCTCGACCAGGAACTCCCCCTCCATGACCGGGATGCGCCAGTACCGGCGCCCCGCGATGAGCTTGCTCGCCTGGTGGCCGTCGCCGAAGAACCGCAGCTGCCCGCCGACGCGCACCCGCTCCCCGGCGTCGAGGCCGTTGTAGCACGCCGTCGTCGGGCAGGTCAGAACGCACTGCCCTATGCGGTCGGCCAGCTCTGCCGCCAGGGCGTCCCTGGAAAAAGCGAACAGCAGGACGCTGACGCCCGGACGCCCGTCCGGGGTCCGGCGGAGGCTCCGCTCGAGGGCCCCCTCGCACCTGCACTGGATCACCGAGGTGGCGAACCCCGTCATCTTGGCGGCGGCTTCGCGCGCCCACGGCCGGCTCGCGGCCGTGATGACCACGCGCGCGCCCCACATCCTGAAGGCTTCCGCGTACGTGTCCTCGATTTCCACACCGTTGACGGCATCGGTCATAGGCAAGGCTCCCCCATCCGGGCCCGGACGCCCGGGGCCGCGCTACCGGCCTGCGGCGATCTCCTGCGGGCGCGGCAGGTAGTGCTCGAGTTGCACCGGGTAATTTTCGAATTCGATCGTATAGTATTTCCTGAAATGCTCCCGGATGTCCGGCTCGACGGCGCGGTCGTACCCGGGCGCGACGTAGAACGTACGGCCGAAAGTCTCCCGGCGGATCTCCCCGTCCTCGACCAGGACCTCCCCCTCCTTGATCACGTACCGGGGGATGGAGAACATCTGTTCCCGGTCGTCGCGCACGTCGTAGATTGTGACATCCGCGTCGGCGCCGGGGCCGAGGTGCCCCTTGGCCCGCAGCCCGAGGATCCGGGCGGGGGCGGCGCGCGTGATGATGGCGATCTCGTAGAGCGAGTACTCGCGGTCCAGGTCCGGGAGGGCGGTCCGCAAAAGCGCCTTCTGGTTCACTTTCCTCATCGATTCCCGGCGGAACTCCCGGTCCATCAGCAGGCGGATGATCCGCGGGTAGGATACGAACGAGGCCCCGTTCGGGTGGTCGGTCGACAGGGCGATCCTCCAGGGGTCCTCCGCCATCAGGTACCATTCCAGGCCGACGGCCCACTGGGTGGTGTGCAGGTGGCTCCTGTCCCTGTACTCGATCGGCACGATGCCGCAGCCGCACTCGTTCTCGACGTCCAGGTTGGCCCACTTGCGCCCGGCCACCTGGTGCAGAAGGTAGGCCAGCGGCCCGTCCGCGGTCATGGAGGTCGTCTCGCCGAACAGGATCTGCCCGACGTCGACGGTGATGTTGGGATGGGCGTTGACGTAGTCGGCCAGGTCGCGCACGCGGGAGACGAACAGCCCCCCGGGGTTCCCGCCGTAGCTGTGGAACTGCACGTGGGCCAGGTGCCCGCGCCGGCCGTCGAGCGTCTTCATCGTCTCGAGCGTCGTCTCCCAGTTGCCGGCGACCCCGAGGTTGTTGCAGTGGATATGGACCGGGTGGGGCAGGCCGAGGTCCTCGCTCGCCTCGGCCAGGGACCGGATGATCTGCCGGGGGGTGACGCCGAAGCCGGCCACCTCGTCGTCGAGGCTGTGCGCGTTGCCGAGCGATTTCCACAGCTCCACGCCGCCCGGGTTGACCGCCTTGACCGCGTACCCCTTCGTCGCGTGCAGCAGCCAGGCCACGTAGTCCCGCATCCGGTCGCGCTCCCCGGCCGCTATCTGCCGCATGATGTACTCGTTGTTGCCCATCAGGACGAAGAAGCCCTTGTCGAGGACGGGCATGTCGGAAAACTCCTCGTGCGCGTGGCGCGCGGCGATGGGGGGGACGGCCGCGTCGAACGCGGTCGTGTAGCCCATCGCGGCGTAGCGGTACCCCGTGGCGAACGTGGTGGGGGTCGTGCGGCCCACGCCCGAGCGCGTGCAGGCGGTCCGGCGCAACGGCGTTGCCCGGTGGTCCTCCGGGCGCATCTTCCGGGCGGTGTTCACCTTGGGCCCGGCGATATGGGCGTGCATGTCCACGCCGCCGGGCATGACGGCCATCCCCGCGGCGTCGATGGTCCTCGAGGCCCCACGGAGGGCTTCGCCGGGCGGCTCCACAATGCGGCCCCGGTCGATGTAGAGGTCGCGCACCTCGCCGTTGACGCCGTTGGCCGGATCGTAGATGTGCCCGTTGGCGATCTTCAGCATCCCTTGAGCTCCTTCACCCGCCCGAGCAGGCCGTCGATCACACCCTCGTCGGACGGGTACGGGGAGGGTGCGAGTGCGCGCAGCCGGATGGGGATGTTGTCCATGCGGTAGACCGTGCCTTCGGCGCAGATGCCGGCCGTGGCCGTCGTGAACGCCACGTGCGCGGCCCGGGTGGTCTCGCTCTCGTGCGTGTCCAGGGCCACGAGCGGGATCCGCAAGAGGTGCCGGACCGCCCCCGCCGGTAGGCTGGAAACGGGATCGGCGGCGACCACCAGGGCGGCATCGGCCTCCCCGCGGCCGAGCAGGTCCACCACGGTGAACTCACCCGGGTTGAAGCGCGGGTACCCGAGGCTGAAGTCGACCCCGAAGGGGTAGCCCGTCTGCCAGGCGAGCACGTTGTCGATCCCGGTGACGTTGCCGTGCCCGCGCATGGGGATCAGGGCGAATTTCGTGTGGCGGTTCAGCGCGCGCACCAGCAGAAACGCGGCGGAGGTGTTGAAATGCCTCCCGCGCGTCTGCGTCAGCCCCTGCCCCAGGAAGAGGACGCCGAAGCGGCAGCGCATCATGCGGCCCGCCAGCTCCTCGAGCTGCCCGGCGGCCAGGCCCGCGTCCCCGGGGAAGGCGCCCTCGAGCGGCAGTCCGTTGACCAGGGCCTGCAGCGCCCACAGCACCTCGAAATCCCTGCCCGGACGGATCTGCAGGAAGATGTCGGCGGCCGCGGCGCTCGGGGTGGGCCGCACGTCGACCAGGACCACCGTCCGGCCGCGCCGGCCCTCGGGAACGAACATTCCCCTGGGGGTGACGGCGTAGCGGGCCATGTGGCGCGGGTGGGACTCCAGGGGGTTCGATCCCCAGTAGAGGACCAGGTCGGCGCGGTTTTTAACCTCCCCGAGCGTGCAGGTCGGCTCCCCCACCCCCTGCAGCGCCATCCCCGACGGGCCGTGGCAGACCGAGGTGCAGCAGTCGATGCACCCGCCCAGGATTTCTGCCAGGGCCACCGCCTTGCGCTGCGCCTCGCACGAGGTGCTGCTCAAACCGTAGACGAGCGGGTACCGTGCCCGCGCCAGGCAGCGGGCGGCCTCGTCGATCCCCTCCTGCAGGGAGACGGGCTTGCCGTCGATGCGGGCGGCGGGAAGATCCGAGGGCGCGCCGTGGTGCAGAAACCAGGCCCGGCCCAGCACGCAGGCATTGCGGACTTTCGTGATGCGGCCGCCTTCGACGGTGACGCTGATATCGTCGCAGTCGCAACCGCAGAAGGCGCAGACGGCATGATCCACTTGCATGTGTCGTTCCCGGTGATGCCCCGCGGGGCGCTTTCAGGTTTCCATGGGCTCGACGGTTACGTCCAGCTGCTTGGCCTCGGGCATGCCCGAAGCGCAGGTCTCCCCCCCCACCAGGCGGTTGCAGGCCGATCCGAACGCCATGAACGCCAGCCCCTCCGGGACGTCGGAGCGGCGGCAGCGGGCCGAGACCGCGCCGTGGGGGGACGCGACCCGCACGGCGGCCCCGTCGTCGAGCCCCGAGCGCTCCATGTCCGAAGGGCTGAGCTCGATGACGCCGGTCGCTTCCCTGTACTCCGCCCCCCACTTCCCCGCGGATATCCCGACGCCCTGCTTGGTCGAACGCCCCGAGACCAGAATCAGCCTGAGTTTACCCATACATCTCTTCCTTGACCGCCTCCGCGCGCCGGAGCATCCCGGCGAGGGCGTCCCCCGGGGCCGGGCCGTCGGCCAGAATGGTGCAGACCGGGCTGCCGCCGGGGATTCGTTCCCCGGGGTGGGGGACGTCGCGGATCCCCCTCCCCCTCCAGGCACCGGTCGCGGGAGCCACGGCGTCCCTGGCGGCGTACAGGATGGCCTTGCCGTAGAACCTCCCCCGGCCCAGCTCGGCCCCGAGGTCGAACCCGGGCAGCTCGCCGTAGAGCGCCGAACGCGCGTGCATGTCGAATACCGGCAGCCCGTAGGCCGCCTCCACCAGCTCCATGGAGGCGGAGTACCGGGGGTTGACCTCCGTCAAGTATACACAACCGCCGCCGGAGACGAAGTCAATTCCATTGACCCCGGACAGGCCGAATTCCCCGGTCAGGAAATCCGCCAGGCGTCGGACCTCCCCCAGCAGCTTCGGGCCGCCGGCCGGGTCGGCGGCCTCGGGGGCCGGGAGAATATTGCCGCAGTAGCGGAAGCCCGCGGCGCCGAACGCGCCCAGGCCGGCGAGCTGCTGGGTGATCCCGAGGACGCGGCTCTCCCTCCCGTTGGCGACGAACGTCGCGGAGCACGGCGTGCCCGGGATGAACTCCTGCAGCATGCACCCGGGCGGGCGCCCGCCGCCGGGGTCGTACTCGACGATGCCGTGCCCGCCGCCGCCTCGCAGCGGTTTCCACAGCCACCTGCGGCCCGTACCGGCCGGCGGGCGCCCTTGGGCGAACAGGGTGCGGGGCGCCCGGAAGCCCGCGCGGCCGAGCCGGTCGAACAGATCCCCCCAGTCGCGCACGGAGGCCACCACGCCGGGCGCATTCCCGACGATCCTGTGGCTGCGGCCGAACCGGGCGAGCACCCGGGGGTGGTTTTCCAGGTTGGACGTGTAGGCCACGGCGTCGAACCGGAGGCCCCGGCCCGCCCGGTAGAGGTTGCCGGGGCTGTAGGCGGCCCCGAAATCGCGGCCCAGGGCGTAGGATTCGGCCAGGGCCCGGAGATCGCTGTCGCCGAACGCGTCCAGGGCGGCCACACGGTAGCCGCCGCTCACGGCGGATTCGGCCATGGCGCGCACACTGACCCCGACGAGGAGAATCTTCATGGCGTTTCCGCTGCCGTTGCCTAGAGCAGCCCCCTGGCGACCCGGTAGACGCCCCCGGCGTCGAGCACCCGGTCGTTGGCCTCGAACAGGCCGGCGACGCAGGCCTTGTGCACCTTCATCTTGAAGTTGCCGATGGCCAGCGCCCCCAGCATCCTCCGGCCGCCGCGGTCGGCCCCGTCGTCTTCGGGGCGGACCCCCTCGATCCCGAGGGGCTCGACCAGGTTGAAATCCACCAGCCACCCGAGGCCGGGGCGGTCCTCCCAGGAGGCGCGCGGCAGCAGGCGGAGTCCCGCCGGGCCGGCGGCGCATACGATCCCGGCCCCGTCGAGCAGGCGGTCGAGATCGGAGCCGTCCCCGGCGCCGGCCACCTCGAGCGTGCCCCCGCCTGCGGCGGAAAACGCGGCGGCGGCCCGCCGGGCGTTCCCCAGGGTCCGCCCGGCCAGTTCCCGGTCGTAGCGGTCTCCCAGAAGCCCCCGGGGGACCGGGGCGAGCACCACGCGGCACCCCTCGCCCGCGAGCAGCAGGGCGGCGCGCACCCCCACGGGGCCGGGGCCGATCACCAGGGCCCTCTGCCCGGCCGGGAGCGCCCGGCGGCCGAGCAGGGCGACCGCCGCGGACGCGGTCGTGTTGCACCCGTTGGAATCGAGCATGACCGACATCCTGAACGGCCCGAAGAACGCCTGCCGGACCTGCTCGAGCATCCGTTCGCCCTCGTCCGCGTCCGAACCCCCGATCCAGACGGCCAGGCCGGCGAGATCCCCGGCGCCGCGGGTGAACATGGCCCCCTGGACCAGGCCGCGTACGTCCCCGCATCGTACGCCCCCGTAGCCCGTGACCGCATCCGCGCCGGCGTCGAGGGCGACGATGCGGTCGAACGGGCTCGCGAACCGGTCGGTGTCGAGCTGCAGAAGAATCTTTTTCATGGCCTGTCCTCTCTCATACCGCCCCCTGTGCGCCCCCCGGGCCCGGGCTGACCCGGCCGGGCCCGTCCGGCTCCCGGATCCGCGCGCCGCAATTCCGGGGCCTCACCAGCAGCACCCGGCCCCCCCCCAGGGCGTCGAGGCGGGAGCGGGCCGTCTCGAACAGCCGCCGGGCCCCGGCCCGGCCCTCCACCAGTCCATAGACGGCGGGCCCCCAGGAGCTCTGGCCGATGCCGGCGGCGCCGGAAGCGAGCATGCAGTCGACCATGTCCCGGGCGGCCGGGCTGGCGAAGCGGCCGCCCTGGACCGAGGCGAAGCAGTCCCCCACCATGCACTGGATGCGCGTCAGGGCCCGCCCGAATTCCGCGGCGTCGCGCTCGACCAGGGCCGGCAGCATCTGGATCAGCAGTACCCTGCTGATGGCGCCCACTAAGGCCGGCGGCGCGGCCGGGAGCCTCGTGAAGGCGTCCGCCTCCCGCTTGCCGCTCAAACCGGGGTCCGTTTCCGGGATGGCCAGCACGAAATACCAGCTTTTCGGCATGGGCTGCCTGAACAGCACCGGGGGGATGCCGGATCTATCGAGGCGCCGGGCGCCCGCGCGGCCCGAGGCTATCCTGCGCCCGCCGTCGAGAACGAACCCCCCGTACTGGAACGTGGTGATGCCGACGCCCGAGTGCCAGCCCCTTCCCACGGCCAGCGCGATGAGCCGGGCGGGGAGCCGCCTCCGGGCCAGGCGCGCCAGAGCCGATCCGACGGCCAAAGCCAGCTGGGTCCCCGAACCCAGGCCGACGTGGGCCGGGATCGCGCTGATGAGTTCGAGGCGCGCCCCCCGGGGGAACCCGAATGCCCCGATGAAGCGCCGCGCGTACAGGGCGACCCGCTCCCGTTCGGGCCCCTCCACGCGCAGGCCGTCGCAGGGGGAGGCCCGCAGCAGGATTTTCGGGCGGTCGACGGCCAGCCCTATGCTGCCATAGAGGCGGCCGAGCTCCCCGTTGTTGTCCAGAAGCCCCAGATGCAGGCGCGCTGCCGTCTGTACCTCAATCATGTCTCTCCCGACGGATGTAGTCCAGGACGAGGCGCATGGCCTCCCGCTCGCCGGCGCCCCCGGTCTTCTCCACGATCTGCCCGTAGCGGGCCAGGTCCGCCCCGGCCGCCTCCGGGCCGATGCGGGCCAGACGCGTCGCGACTATAGCCGCCTCCACCACCGCCGCCGCGGCGCGGCAGAACCCGGGGAACTCCCTCCGGCGCCCCGTGTGCACCACCCGGCACTGCAGGGACGCCCGTTCGGGGGTGCCGCCCCGGCCGATGACTTCCAGCTCCCGCCAGGAGCAGGCCCCTTCGAAGACCACCCCGCGGATCGCCTCGGCCGGGAAATGCCCGAGGACGGCGCCGTAGAGGGCCGACCGCACGTAGGCCGCCACGTCGTCGGTTACCGCGGCCACCCCGGCCCCGCCGTCGAGAAGGTTGCGGAAGGTCTGCGTGTCGCGGTACGGGCGCACGGTCACCGCCTCGTCCCCCCACAGAATCCCCATCGGGGCGAAATTCGGGGTGCCGGCCGCATCCAGGGTGGAAAAGATCGTCTCGATGATCATGGACGGCCCCCGCCGCGGCCCGCGCCCGCCCGCCCGCCGGCCAGGTACCCCCACCGCAGGCCCTCCTCCTGCACGTACCTCTTGCCCAGCCGCAGCGCCAGCGCCGCCGTCTCCAGCTCCCGGCCGAGGTAGAACGCCTCGGCCGCCTCCAGCCCCGCCCCGATCCCCGCAAAGATCGACTGCGGGTCCCTGCCCTTGACGAACAGCCGGTTGTTGAACACGTAGAGGGAATCCCGGCCGGCGAAGATGCGCCAGTTCCGGTCCCGCACGCTTGCGTGCATGGCGCGCAGCTCCGCTTCCCCGAACGTGTCAAACGGCGGATCCTTGACCGTGATCAACCCCTGCTCGATGCGTTTGGGCGCCACGCCGAGGCGGCAGGCATAGTCCATAAGCCCCAGGGCGATATCCATTTCCCGCACCGCGCCCCGCGCCCAGTCGATCACCTCGGTCGTCAGCACGTAGCCGATCCCCAGCTCGGCGACGATCCCGGCCAGAAGCGCCGTCGTCCCCGTGGAGTCCGCATCGGTAAGCTCCGTGACGTTGCCCGTCCCCATGAGGATCTCCGCGCGGGGGTGCCTCTGGCGCAGGGCGATGAACTCGCCCAGGGACCGTGCGAAGCCGAGCCCGATCGGCTCGAGCACCGGGTCCGCGATGTAGGGGACGCCCCACGCCTCCAGGCGGCCCATGCTGCGCTCGAGCGATTCCAGCCCGCCTCCGGGGTCGGGGACCACCACCACCGGGCAGCCGAGCCCGGGGGCCAGCTCCAGGGTCTCCGAGTGGAGGCTGAGGACATAATCGGCGCCCGCGCCGGCTGCGCTGCGCAGCTCCCCGGCGTCGGACGAGTCGACGCTGACCCGGAACCCCGCAGCCTTCAGGGCCCGGACCGCATCGCCGACGCCGGCGTAGCCGCCCCCGGCCGGGCAGCCGAGGTCGATGATGTCCGCCCCGCCGGCCCGGTAGTAGGCGGCCCTGTCCAGCAGCGCCTCCGGGCTCATCCGGTGGGCGTCGACGATCTCCGCCATGATCTTCGCCCGGCGGGCCCCGTACCCCTCCGGGCGCCCGGCCTGCCCGAAAAACCCGGGGATGTCCTTCAGGCACCTGGGCCCGCGCACCACCCGGACGCCCAGCTTGTCCTCGACCTCCCGGAAATCCCCCCCGCAGGCCCCCGGGACCAGGACCACCGGGCAGCCCGCGGCATCTCCGAGGTGCCGCGCGACAAACCGCGCGTCCATCAGGGCGGCCACCGAGATCGGGAGCACGGCCGTCGGGTGCTCGGCCCCTCCCGGCATCGACTGCAGGGTGGCCCGCAGCGACGGCGCGGCCAGCCTCCCGGTCACAAACAGGCAGCGAGACATCGCTCGAGCTCCTCCCGGCTGCGGACAACGCGCGTCCCGGCGCAGCCCTCGAGTTTCCTGGCGTTGTCGAGATCCACCGCCCGCGGGTACACGCGGACCCGGCGTCGGCCGGGGCCGAACGAGTCCATCTCCGGGGCCAGGTCGGTGGGGTAGACGATGACGGGCACGCGGGATTTGCCCGCCTGGGCATACAGATTCGTCACCAGGTTGTCGGCGATGCCGCACACGAACTTGGCGACCGAGTTCGCCGTCGCCGGCGCGACGACCAGCACCCGGTAGCGGCCCGAGGAGAAGCGGCAGGCCTCGGGCGCGCTGGCCGCCCGGCCCCGGCATGCCCCGAGGCCTGCCGCCCGGATGCGCGCGGAAAGGCCGTAGGCCTCGAGCACCTCCTCGGCCGCGGGCGTCAGGAACAGGTCGGCCCTCCCGCAGCCGAGGAGCGCGTCGACGCACTCCTCAAGCCCATGCCCCGCTCCCGTAATCGCCCATGCGATGCGTGGTGGCTCCATCCCGGTCCTCGGATTGTTCCCTTTCGGGGGTCTCCCCGAGGATGGCACAAAGGTCCATGGAATTTCCACCGGAAAGAGGCCCCCGGCGCGCACCGGCCGGATTTTCCCAAACAGGAGGTTTGCTTCCGCGGCGTCTGTGCGGGTACACTGGAAGGGGCGGCGATGCGGAAGGGCGGGCGCAGATTTTCCGGACGGAGGCACCATGGCCAGCAGGGACACCGACACCATCAATACCGGAAGTGACGCGGCGAGGCTTCTGGACTTTCTGTCCCGCCGGAAGGATTCCCTCTCCCCGCTGCTGATCCTGACCCACGACTACCCGGATCCGGACGCCTTGGCCTCCGCGATGGCCCTCGGCCACCTCGCCCAGCAGTACTACGGCATCACGTCCAGGATCGCCTACGGGGGCATCATCGGGCGGTGCGAGAACAAGGCGCTGGTCAAGCTCCTGGATATCCCACTGCGGAAGATACGGCCCGAGCACTTCAGCAAGTACCGCAACATCGCCCTGGTCGACACCCAGCCCAGGTTCGACAACAACGCCTTCCCGCCGAAACGCAAAGCCACGATCGTCATCGACCAGCACGCCTCCACAACCAGGCCGGCGGCCGACCTGGCGATCATCGACACCGAATGTGGCGCGACCTGCGCCATCGTCGCCCGGGCCCTGCTGCTGCTTGGGGACCCGATCCCGCCCAGGATCGCGACCGCCCTGGCCTACGGCATACTGTCGGACACGCTGGGACTGTACCGGGCGCGGCGCAGCGACGTCATCGACACCTACCTCGAGATCATCCACCACTGCGACCTCCGGATGCTGGGGCAGATCCAGAACCCGAGCCGGTCCAGGCAGTTCTTCCTTACGCTCCACCGGGCGCTCGACCGGGCGCTGGCCTACCGCCGCCTCCTGGTCTCGCACCTGGGGCTCGTGGAAAACCCGGACCTGGTGTCCCAGATGGCCGAGTTCCTCCTCACCTGCGAGAACACGCAGTGGTCTTTCTGCACCGGGCGGTACCGGGGACGCATCCACGTTTCTTTGCGGACGTCCGTACCGAATACCGAGGCGGGGGAGGTGCTGCGGTCCATTTTCGACAACCCCAAGGACGCCGGCGGGCACGACGCCATAGCGGGCGGTAGCTTCCGTCTCGGGCGCGATCCCGCCGAGGAGCAGTGGCAGGAGGCGGAACAGACCCTCCAGCTGCGGCTGCTCAGGAAGCTGCGGCGCTCCACCCGGGCTCCGCTGCGCAAACCCTTCGTCTCCGCCGCCGGCGCGGATCCGGGCGCCCGCAGCTGATGCGCCCGCGCACCTTCCCGCCCTTGGCCTAGCGGAGCGCGGGCCCGAGCCGGCGGGCCCTAGCCCAGCCTCCCCTTCTTCTCCAGCGCATCGGCCACCTTCCCGAGGCGCATCGACTCGAGGGTTTCGCGCGTCGGGTAGCCGTTTTCGGGGTTGTACCCCTCGAACTTGTAGAACCGGGTCTTGAAGTCCTCGACTTTCGCCCGGTCCAGGCGGCGCCCGGCGCCGGTGGCGTACTGCCATTTCCCGTCGATGTACATCGGCATGTCGTGCCCCATGCTCGGCCGGTCGTAGACGTAATCGGGGTAGACCTCCATATCGCGGTGCCTCCCCTGCAGCACCCAGATGGACCGGTCCAGGGTGTAGATTTTGTGGCCGAGTTCCATGGAGTCGGGGAACGACAGATTGCCGCCGGTGACGGCGTTCCAGAAGCGGGGCTCCGCCTCCGGGGTCGGGCCCCGCCTCGAGGCCGTGTTGTTGGTGATGCACATCGGCCACCGCCAGCCGCAGAAACCGCCGGCGCCGATCCAGAATTTCTCGTAGTGCTTGATCCAGGCCACCTGCTTGACCTTGTGGTCCGAGTAGATCCCCGTGGGCCCGTCGCTGTGGTCGACCATGAACGGGTCCCCCTGGTAGGGCACCATTGCGTCCGTGTACAGCTTCGCGGCCTCCTCGGCGGTCAGGTAGGGGTCGCCCGACCAGGCCATCCAGTGCAGCGGGTAGTTCGACATCATGTGGAGCATGAGGTCGCGCTCCCCGAGCAGGGAGCCGAACCCCCATTCCGCCTCGACGCCGGGGTCGTAGTGATTGGCCGTCCCCCAGTAGGCCAGGCTGAGCTCGCCGCTGTTGACGTCCTCCTGGTACCGCCCGATTTTTTCCGCGAACCGGGCGCACGCCTCGGCCAGGTCGTCTCCGATCCCCTCGCGCAGGGCGATCTGCCGCATCAGCGAATCGGCGTAGGCGAACGTGCCGGCCATGTCCAGCGGCAGGTCCGTGTCGATCTGCTTCCCCTTCCCCAGGATCCCCTTCTTGTGGAGGGTCTGCACGTAGCTCATCAGCGGCATCAGCTGCCAGTGGCCCAGCCCGTACTTCTGCATCAGGTCGTTCCCCTGCCGCGTGAATTTCAGGGAGCCCTCGACGTTGATCACCATCGTGCCGGCGCACACCGACTCGTTGCTGTCGCCCGTGGCCAGCCGCATGCGGCACCCCCTGGGGCAGGAGGCGCAGGCGGCGGCCCGCGCCGGTGTCAGGGGCAGGTCGCGGTTGAGCACGTTCCCCCCGCTGGGGCGGCCGCTGATGAGGGCGTAGGGCCCCCCGGCGCCGAAGCGCTCGGCTTCTCTCGGGTTGTCGACGTTCCACTGGAACTGGCGGAACCAGAGCCTGGCGTCCATGAAGGCCTTCGGGTCCGCGATGGGGACGTCCCCGCTGCCGATGACGCTGATGGCCTTGAGGTTCTTGGACCCGAAAACGCCGCCGTAGCCGCACAGCGCCGCCTGGGAACCGGGGCCGTGCAGCAGGGCGCCGAGGCGGCTTCTGTTTTCGCCCGCCGGGCCGCAGCAGACGACGGCGGGCACCTGCGTGGTGTGGCAGTTCTCGGCCAGGTCCGCCCACTCGCCGTACTTCATGCCGGGGACCACGCGCCTGGAGATCTCCTCCTGGGTGTCCCACGTGTCCATCCCCCAGATCCCCGCGGCGCTTTCGATCGTGACCCTGTCGTCGACGATGTTGATCCAGACCGGGGCGTCCGCGGCCCCCCCGACGACGATGCCGTCCCAGCCGGCGAACTTCATCTGCGCGGTGAACCGCCCGCCGAAGTTGCTGTGGCCGAACCACTCGATCGGGTAGAGCATCGGGCCGAGGCCCTGGACCTCGCACCGCCCCGATCCCGGCATGAAGGTGCCCGAGAACGGGGACGCCATCATGATGATGAGGTTCCGGGGGTCGAAGGCCTCAAACGGCAGCTGGTCGCCGACGAGGTCGAAGAACACGGCCGATCCGA
>Ga0123333_10000583_pt1 | contig 40343 bp, 29 predicted proteins | sample BioC12SIPDNA_3_FD_89957 | JGI IMG/M metagenome (GOLD analysis project Ga0123333, IMG submission 89957) | Anaerobic biogas reactor microbial communites from Washington, USA - Biogas_R2_B C12 SIP DNA | ecosystem: Engineered > Bioreactor > Anaerobic > Unclassified | place: Washington, USA...
GGGGGAGAGATCGTCTCTGCGGACTCGCGGCAGATCTACCGGGGGATGGATATCGGCACGGCCAAGGCCACGCGGGAGGAGCGGTCCCGCGTGCCGCACCACCTTATCGATGTGGTCGATCCCGACCAGAGCCTGACGTTGGCCCAGTACCGAGATCGGGCGGCAGCTTCGATCGCCTTGATCAGTTCACGCGCGCCTGTGGCGTTTCTGGTGGGAGGCACAGGCCTCTACGTGCGGGCCTTGCTCGAAGGGTGGACGGTCCCAGAAGTGCCGCCGAACGAGCCCCTGCGTAAGAGTCTGTACGAGCGCGCTGAGCGCGAAGGGGCACTGCAGCTACACCAGGAGTTGGCACGGCTTGATCCGACCGCGGCCAAGGCGATCGATGCTCGAAACGTGCGACGCGTGGTGCGCGCCCTGGAGGTCTGCCTGGAGACGGGTGTGCCGCTCAGCACGCTGCAGAGGCGCGTACCCCCGAACTATGCGATCCTGAGGTTGGGCGTGACCATGCCAAGGGAGCGGTTGTACGCGAGGATCGATGCGCGCGTCGAGAACATGCTGCAGGCCGGGCTGGTTGAGGAGGTCGAGGCGCTGTTGGCCCGCGGTTATGGGACGGATCTTCCGGCGATGTCCGGGCTCGGTTACCGGCAGATCGCCGCCCACCTACAGGGCCGCTGCAGCCTCGATGAGGCCGTGGCAGAGGTCAAGAGGCAGACGCGGCGGTTTGTCCGGCAGCAGTACAACTGGTTTCGCACGGGCGATCGCGCGATACACTGGGTGGAGGCAGACGAATCCGACTCGTCTGCAGTGGCCTGCGGGGCGAGGCTGGTGCAGACGTTCCTGGAGGAGACTCAGTCATGACCGACTCGGCAGGGACGAACGGCATAACTGCTCAGCGCCACCACGGAGGCAGACGGCTGCTCGTGTTGGCGATGATCGCTCTGTCGTTGTACGCCACTTGGCGACTCGGGAGCGCGCCCGAGCCGCTCCTGGCGACGGCAACGGCCGAATCCGGTCAGGTCGTGGTGCACCGTGCCGACGCCGGAGCGAACGAGTTGCTCTCTCCGGGTGAGAGCGCGTCGCTGCAGCGCGGAGATAGCCTGGCCACGTCCGGGGACGGTGCGGCCCGATTCTCCGTTGGGGAGGGGCTCGTGCTGCTCGCCGGAGATAGCGAACTGCTGGTGTTGGAGCTCCACAGACGTCCTCTCCTGGGCGGTGTGAGTGTTGCGCTGGGCCTGCAGCGGGGCGAAATCGAAGCCAGCATGGGGGCCCTGGGGCTGGGCGGGTCCTTCGTCCTGGAGACCGGCGTCATCACCATCGAGGGCACGGGCTTTTGGTGTCGCGTGCAGCCGGACAATCGGGTGGCGGTCGAGAGCTATGACGCGGCCAGGGTCAGCCAGGGGGCCGAAAGCGTGTCGCTTGGGCGCGGCCAGCGCCTGACGGCGGCACTGGGCGAGGCGCTGCGTGTGGAAGGAGAGCCCGAGCCCCCTCCCGCAAGGACGCGCCGGCTAAAGACGGCCACGCTCTCGCCGGCGGACCTGGACCGCACGCTGTTCCCGGACAGGACGCCGGATGGACTGGCTACACTGCCGGTCGGAGAAGCGCCCGTTGATGGCGACTATCGTGTTCAAGCGGGCGACACGCTCTACAGCATCGCGCAGCAGTACGGGCTGAGCTGGGAGGCTTTGTGGGAGGCCAACCGCGACTGGCTGACCTCGCCCGACAAGCTCTATGAAGGGCAGTCGCTGAGAATCCCCGAGCGCTAGCGCAGGACGGCGGGCAGGTACACGCGCTGGTTCAGAGGCGGAGGCTCGATCCCCGTCTCCACCGGGGGACTGGAGCACATGTTGCCTGCGCGGTCCACGGCGCGATACTGGACCAGGGCCCCGGGAGCAAGACCCGCGTCGTAGAGGACATAGCCGGTTGTCCCGGAGGACGCCGAGATCGCCAGCGACTCCCAATCTCCCCAGCTACTGCCGCCATTGTGCGATACGCGATAGGCGGCCTGAGATGGATCCTGCCCGGCCAGTGGATCGATCACCCAGTAGGCGCTGCCATACGGGGCCGACCAGGCAGGGCCGGTGCGATCGATGCCCACCGTGAGCTCATGGTCGACGGCGTTCCCGACTTCATCCAGCAAACGCACAGTGAGATGGAGCAAGCCCTCGGATGCGGGGGCGGGCCAGATATGGGCACTGGAACGTGCGACGGACGCCGTGAAGACGCGCACGCGATCAAGCCAGAGATTGCCCTGACCGCTGTACCACGTACGGAACTCGATGCCACCGGTGCCGGCCTGGCAGGAGGCGGCGACCGAGCTGTAGGCGAGCGGGAGCACAAAGTCCTGGTAGTCGGTGCCGACAAAGTCGCTTGCAGCCACGGGCTGAAGCGCGTATTTCACGTGCCCTTCGTCGGTCACGTCCAGTGTGGCCAGGCCCGTAGCAGCGCCGGGGGCGTCCGTTCGCAGGCTGTAGACCACCTGGTATTCGCCCTGCGGCAAGACGCAGGTGTAGGGGCCGTACCAGGCGCCTCCGCCATCTACGCCGCCGCGACCAAGCCAGGCACCGCCCTGGGATGCCGATGGATCGGCCGCGTAGACGCCCGTCTGGTGGTACAGCGATTCTCCTTCCCAGGCCCACCCCGGGCTAAAGGCCACGGCGCTGGCATCCCCGCCGGATAGGGTCACGGCAAACTCGGACGCGGCGGTCCACAGAGGAGCGGAGACCGCTGTCAGTGGCGCGGTATTGTCGACCGTCAGGCTCACCGAAACCTCATCCGAACCGCCGCCGTTCTCCACGACGACGCGGAGGGTGTGTGGGCCGTCCGCGTACAGGGTGCTGTTCCACTTCCAGACGAACTCCTCGCTCCGCCGGGCACTCAGCGCTCCGTCGACATAGTAGGACATCCGGGTGATCGAACCCTGCGTCGTGAATACCGGCGTGACGACACCTCGGACAACTTGCCCGGACACGGGCTCGGCCCAGAGAAGTTGCGGGGGATCCGGGTACATCCGAGCCAGCGTTTCGACACGTATCGCGGGCAGGAGGGCATAAGCGTAGGCTCCAGGGCAAGCCGTTGCGGCCACGTCACGGTGCCCCAGGATCGTCGGGACTGTACGGTCGATCAGATAGGTCTCGCCAACCGGATTGACGCTGTGGGTACTGCACTGGTAGGCCAGTAGCGAAAGCACACCCTCGTACATGGCGGGGGGCACCGGGTTCTCCTCAAAGTTGCCGATCAGGCTGATGCCAACGCTGCCATAGTTGTACGGATCGCCAGCATGATGACCGACGACACCGGGGCCTCCGTAACGTCCCTCATAGATGCGGCCGTCGTGATCGACGAGATAGTTGTAGCCGATATCTCCCCAGCCGCGTTCCACAGCATGATACCAGTAGATCGCCCGGACGATCGCGGCTGGATCAACGCCGCCGTCATCGGTGACGGTGTGGTGCATGATCATCGCGCGTATCGTGCGATACTCGGGAGCCCACGTCATCCAGCTCTCATTCGCTCCCCAGGCGGCACGGGAGATCACGGTCGGGGGCACTGACAGGGCGGTTGGTTCGGGGACCATCGCCGAAGCAGAAGGGCCAGAGCGCGAGTCGATGAAGGACAGCCGTATGTTGCGCACAGAGGGGGCGAGCCCGTCCTGGCCGGTTCTCAGGGTGACGCGGTACTGGAGATACTGAGCCTCTCCAAAGACGAGCGCTGCGCTCTGCAGCCGTCTGTTTCCTGGAACATAGTCCTCGCCGGCCTCGGTATGCCAGGGGGACCAGCTCACGCCGTCCTGGCTGGCGCGTGTTTCCATTGTCACGAGAGCCGGCAGCGGCAGATCGGTGTACCATAGCGCGCCGTAAGCGACAAAGGGAGAGCCTGCTCTCAGGATGGGCGAGGTGTAGGTGCCAGAGGAGCGGCCGCTGGCCAGCGCGAGGACATCCTTGTCGGCGGTAACCGACTGGATCCCGTCCATTACGCCTCCGGCCCAGTCCTGCGCTGTGGAGGCGCTGATGCTGCCCTCCAGCATCGGAACCGGGTCCGGTTCCGGCGATTCGGGGGTGACCTGAGGCCCAGCCATGGTTCCAGAGGCGGGCCATGCGGATACGCGCGCGAACCCATCGTCAAACTCGAAACGATAGCTGTGCGCCCCGGCTGACAGCCGGGAGGTGTAGACATAGAGCCACCCTGAGGATGGATCGCCGCTCTGCCGGACCATGGCATGGGCATGGCCATCGATGATGACGTTGGCGACGGCAGGGGGCACAGCGGGACTCCCAACCAAGCGCGCGCTAAAGGCGAACTCGGTACTCACAGAGCCCGAGGAGGGTTGCACCGCTGCCTCACTGATCTCGCTCGATGGCTCGCCGAGCAGACTCACCCCGGTGTAATAGTGCCGGATGATGTCGCTGTAGGTCGCGCCGGCGTTGGCCATGGCGCGAGCGCCGACCTGGCACATCCCTACGCCGTGACCGTAGAGAGAGGTAGAGCCACAGGAGCAGGGCACCGAACGGCAATAGGGCAACGCCGCCGACCACACATCCTCGCTGTTACGGGTGTGACCATCGCAATGGCCATGGAAGAAAGCATAGATGATCGAGCCCGTGTAGGTTGCGGCTACGCCCCGGGTGGCCTCGACGGCGGCGTCGGTGGTCGCATAGTGGGTCGGCCGCCAGACCTGGCAATGGACCGAACTGCAGACGTCGGCGTTCTCTGAGGCGTGCTTGTTGAGGTTGGCTGCGGCATAGCTGCGTGCCGCCACGGCCTGCGCCTTGAGGGCTTCCTCAGGCCATGTGGGCGACATCTCGTAAGGCACCACGCCCTTGAGGTACTCTTCGAAATCGAGGGTGATGACCTCCACCGGGGGGCTATCGATGATGGCAGGGTCCTCGCGCACGAGGAGGCGAATGGTGGCGGGAACCTCTGTGACGCCCGAGGAGAGCATCTCACCGGACTGAGCGGCGATTTCCACCTCTACGGGGATGGTCTGTTCGTAGAGTTGGAGCCGCGATTCCACCATCGCCTGCATCTCATCATCGGCTTTGGCCGGGAGCATGGCAAAGTTGACCTCTGTGAGGTTCTCGGAGACGCGAACCAGGGTTTCTGACATGCTGAGGTAACCTGCGGCACGCGCCTCCACAGTGTACCGGCCGGCGGGCAGAGGGAGTGCGTACCAGCCCTGCTCATCGGAATAGGATAGGCTGTCACTGACGGAGATCACGGCGCCGGGCACAGGCTCCCCGGTCACGATGTGAAAGACGCGCCCGGCGACACCGGCGTGGCTGGAATCCGAGCGCACTGGCAGGGTCGCGGCCCCGAGGAGCATCGCGATTGCCAGGCAGCCCACAAGCGCGCGAACAACGGTGGATCGCTTCATTGGCTGAACACCCATGACGTAGACATCCTGTGGGCGTGGCGGGCCGGCTCGGGCAAGCGAAAGCCGCGGCAAGTGCCAAGGACTACGGATGTGGCCTGTTCCAGACTCATACGATGCCCGGCGGATACGAACACCGGCCGTACCCCGGTGCGTGTTCGGACCACGGCGCCGACGACTTCATCCTGATCCTTGAGCGGGCTCCAGGAGCCTCTCTCGGGCGAAGGCTCGTCAAAGGTACCGCACAGACGGGACTTGGCGCACCCGATCGATGGGCGATCGAGCAGCAGGCCCAGATGGCTCGCCAGGCCGAGCCTGCGCGGGTGCGCAAATCCCTGTCCGTCAAAGAGCAGTATATCGGGAAAGGTGGTCAGTCGGGCCAGGGCATCAAGCACTACGGGCGCCTCCCTGAAGGTGAGGAGACCGGGCACATAGGGATAGGCCACGGGTCTTTGGGCGGTATGCTGCTCGATACACGCTAGGTCAGAGTACCGCATGACAACGACGGCGGCGTGGGCGAGGCTTCCAAGGATCGAGACGTCGATGCCTGCCACCAGATCGATGTCCACGTCGCTTGAGACGAGCACCAGTTGCCTTGCCAACTGATGCTGCAAGGCGATCGCCTCGGAGGCAGGCAGGTCCCATCGATGGCCAATCAGCGGAGCAAGCATATCAACGGATCATGCACTGTGCTTCTCCAGCGCACTGTATCATGCCATGCCGTACTGCTGAGTAAAGAGATGGTAAATACCGGAGGCCCGCTCAACGGCAGCCAGTGGCCACAGGATGTGTGGCTCGGTCATCAGCAGGGCCATATCCTGCGGCCCCCCCAGGCCTCCGTGGCAGGCCCACTGGTTCTCAAAGCAACAGACCCGCTGTGTCTCTGGATCGTAGCGTCCGATGAGGATCAAGTCTCCCGAGTTCGGCAGGGATGCCAGGCGGGAGATCTGCCTCTGTGCCCACGCGCCGTAGGCTATCTTGTCCAAGGGGTTTTGCCCTTCGAGGTGAGTGTCATCACCCACGGATAGTACGCCCTCTTTGGAGAGAATCACGGTACGCCCGTTGTCGCGGCCGATCACGAGCCATATCCCGGGGTGAGACAGTATGGAGCTCACCAGCATGGGGTAGAGTGCGCCGATATCGCTCAATTGCAGCTGCTCCGGGCGCGCGCACAGATAGATGTGCGAGAGCGATCCCGAACTGCTGATCACCACATCGCTCGGAGCAGCAGGCTCTGCTCTGGCGCTCTCGAGATCGGTGGGCAGGTGGCGTTCGACATAGCTCGCCAGGTAGTGTGGTATGCGTGAAAAGGGAGGGCTGAAGCCGGCTTCGATGGCTTCGAGCTCTTGCTGCACATAGACGGCGGTAAGGTTTGCTGGCTGCTGCGCCGAGTAGATCTCACGCAGGGCGGCGCTGCGGCCCACCAGTTCGTGCACCACCTCGCCCAGCGTCCGCCCATACTCGGCAGCAAAGGGAACATCTTCTGTCATGCCATGGTCTGAGAGCACGTATAGGTCATAGGGTCGGACATGATCCATGCGGCGGAACCGGTCTATGGTGCGGACGCGGCTGTCTATGGCGCGCAGAGCGCGCATGGCGGGCTTGGAGAGCGGCCCGTAATGGTGCGCGACTTCGTCAAACCCATAATAGGTGGTGTAGATCGCCGGGACGCCGCGAAAGAGGTCGAGCGTGACAGAAAAGGTCTGAATCTCGCGCATGACAACGCTGGACATCACCCGCAGGAATGGGAACATCCGGCTGAGAGGGCGGGGCGTTGAGCGGCGGATTGCGGCGCTTATGCGCTGGAAAAGATCAGTCAGGTACTCCCACAGCGCCAGCCCGGCCAGTGACGCGCTGCGGAAAGGGTTGAGTGCGAACAGCACGAGAAAGCCAAGCCCCCGTAGGCCTTCAAAGAAGCGGCTGCGCCCAAAGGCGCCCAGGGTGTACAGCGCCAGGGCGGCGTCGCCATCGAACATGTTCATGTAGCTCGATCCGCCCGAGAGGATTCCGCGGTTCCGGCTCGCAAGATCCTGCTGAATCGCCTGGGCAACGCTCGGGTCGGAGCAGACGTGGGCCTGCCCGGTCTCTTTATCGTACCAGCGGTAGGCCGGGATCGGATCGCTATCGCCGAACATGATGCCAGCCTGTGATGCAGGGGTGGTTCCCGGGATGCCGGGCTTCCACGGATGCAGGTGCATCTCGCGGCGTTCAACGAGCCGGCGAAGATGCGGCGCATAGCCAGCCTGCATCGCAGCGCGCAGGTGATCATAGGAGAGCCCGTCGATCTGGATGATGATAAAGCCACGCCGCCCATCATCAGAGACGGCGGGACGGGCCAGCCGTTGGGAGATCAGTGCGTACTTGGCAGAGTAGTACGTGCCGAGGAGTGCGGCGAGCAGCTCCAGCACTGGATCTAGTGCTCTGGCCAGGCTTCGGAGGACTTGTTTCATCGAGGTGGTGTCGGTGAGCGTGTTCAGCGGTTGGTGAAGGGTGCTCTTGTTTCGGAGAAGGCTGAAATCCTGCGCCCGACGCTGCGATTATAGCGTGAGGGCTGGCAGCCCACAAGACGGCTCTGGCGGGCTGCGGCTGTCGAAGGCTGCATTCACCCTGACGAATCCGGATCTGCCACCCAGCGCCGATGTGGTATAATCGCACGCATGGAAACACTGCGAAAGATCAACCTGGGGCGATTTGGCCGGGATAAGGGCTTTTGGATCTTTGTCCTGCTGATTCTTGTTGCTCTGGTCTTCCTGCAGACGGGCTCCGTTGTGCGGATTCTCGTGATGCTTGTGGCGCTCGTCGCGGCCATCACGGTTCACGAATGCAGCCACGCCTGGGCAGCCAAGATGCTCGGCGATCATACGGCCGCGGTTGCGGGCCGAGTCACTCTCAATCCGCTGGCACATCTGGACCCTTTTGGAAGCGTGATGATGCTCATCACGACGATCACGGGGTTTGGCCTCGGCTGGGGCAAGCCGGTGCCCGTGGCGCCATACCGTCTCCGCTACGGTCCTCGCGTGGGAAATGGCATCGTCTCGCTGGCGGGTCCAGCGTCGAACATCCTGCTTGCGGCGCTAGTGGCCCTTGTCAGCCGGCTGATCGGCGCATGGTCCGGGGTTCCGGTGATCGTGCTGCTGGTTCTCGAGTATCTCGTGCTGTTGAACCTGGTGATCGCTTGTTTCAATCTGCTTCCTGTCCCGCCACTGGATGGCTATGCCGTATTGATCGCGCTGTTCTCTCTTGTGCGCAGTCGTTGGGCGAATGATCTTGTGGGCGGCATGGAGGGGCTGTATCGTTACGGCTGGATGCTGTTGTTTGGTGTGATACTCATCACGCAACTCACCGGGTTTGGCCTGCTGGATCGCTTAGTTGGGGCGCCCGCCTATGGACTGTTCGGGTTGCTGATGGGCTACTAGTTGCCAAATGGGCACACGGGGATTGGCCACGCTCTGTTCGACCCCGCATAACACCCGATGAAGGAGCGCTGGTGCTACCGGATTTGGCAGGGGGTTGCGCACCTCGGCGCAAGACTGCGGCGCGGAGGGGTAAACACGGCAGCCGCGCGGGAGGTCTTGAGTGCCGAGAGCTGGGCACTGTTCGAGGGGTTGAGCGCTGGAGATCAGGCCCATGCGCTGAGGGTGCTGGCACACGTCAGGGCGCTTGGGAACCCGTCGCCTGAGGTGGAAGAGGCGGCCCTGTTGCACGACGTGGGCAAGACAGTGGCGCCGCTCGGCCTGTGGTGGCGCACCCTGGCGGTGCTTTTGCGCGCGGCTGGGCTGCTTGGGCGAGTGCCTTCACCGGATCCGGCCCGGCCGACCTATCCGCTGCACGTGCTCATGCACCACGCCGAGCATGGCGCGCGGCTATGTCAGGAGGCGGGCTGTTCTCCTCGCGTCGTGGGATTGGTCCGCTGGCATGACACTCCCCCGGACCTGCTTCCAGATCACACGCTTCTCGAGGAGCTAAAGCTGATCCGGGCGGCCGACGACGCCAGTTGAGCGCGGCGGAGACCGGATCACCGCATGACGGGTATGACAAGCAACGGCACAAGGGGGCATCCATGGGCAAGGCCACGACTGCGAGCCTGACGGTCAGCCTGCCGGCGTACAACGAGGAACACAACATCGGGGCGATGATCGACCGGGTGCGTGATCAGGTGGGCCCACTGGTGGATGATCTCGAGATCATCGTTGTGGACGATGGCAGCCGCGATGGGACCGCCGACGTGGTCGCGCGGATTGCCGCCGAGGACCCTGGGGTGCGCTTGATCCGGCATGAGGTGAATCAGGGGTACGGCGCCGCCGTCTATGATGGCGTGTGGGCGGCGACCAAGGCCCTGGTGTTCTTTACCGATTCCGATCTGCAGTTCACCTTTGAGGAGTTGCCGGGGTTTATCGCCAGGATCGCGGAGGCGGACCTCGTTATCGGTTACCGGAAATCTCGCAGTGACCCGTGGTTTCGGCGGGTGTTCGGGCACGGTTGGAGCTGGCTGGTCAATCTGCTGTTTGGCTACACTGCGCGCGACGTCGATTGCGCCTACAAGCTCTTTCGGAGAGAGGTCATCGAGACGATCGCCGTGGAATCCAGAGGGGCCACGTTTAGTGCCGAGTTTCTCGTGTGCGCTCGCCGGGCCGGGTTCCGCGTCGTTGAGCTTCCCGTGAGCCACCATCCGAGGGTGGCGGGCAGCCAGACCGGGGCGAGGCCGGCGGTCATCCTGCGCGCGTTTCGCGAGCTCATTCGCCTGCGCTCGCGCCTGCGGCAGAGCGCCCGGGTCGTATAGGAGTACTCCCTGGACCATGCAGAGCACGTTGCAGGATCAGACGGAGATTGACAAGCCGGAGCGCCCGCTCCGGATCTTGATGATCGCGCCCACCTCTTTCTTTGCCGATTACGGCTGCCATGTCCGCATCCTCGAAGAAGCCCGCTACCTGAGATCAGTTGGGCACGAGGTCACGATCTGCACCTACAGGATGGGGCGGGATGTGGACGGCCTGGACATACGCCGGTCCCGAGGGGTGCCCTGGCGCGTGGACTATGAGGTGGGTTCGTCGCGACACAAGATCGCCATGGACGTGCTGTTGGGGCTAAGCGCTCTTCGAAACATGCACCGGGTACGCCCGGACATCGTACACGGGCATATACATGAGGGGGCACTGATCGGCCTGGTTCTCTCGCGGCTCTACTCGCGGCCGCTGGTATGCGACCTGCAGGGCAGCCTGACGGGAGAGATGGTGGACCATCATTTTCTCCGCCGCGGCGGGCCGGCGCACAGGCTGTTTCGTCGCCTCGAGCAGATGATTGTGCGGAGCGCGCCCCGGATACTCACCAGCACGGCGCTGAATGCGGACCTGCTATGCAGCGACTTTGGGTGCAAGCCAGAACGGGTTGCCTACATCCCGGACTGCGTGAACACCGAGGTGTTTGCGCCGCGGCCGAGAGACGAGAGATGGGAGAAGCTGCGGGAGGATATGGGCATCCCGGGAGGGCGCAAGATCGTCGTCTACCTGGGATTGCTCGCCGAATACCAAGGGACCGATCACCTGCTGCGCGCGGCGGCGGCGCTTTGCGCGCACCGCGACGATCTGCACTTCCTCATCGCCGGGTTCCCGAACGTCGAGCACTATCGTCACATGGCGGACGAGCTGGGCGTCGCGGCACACTGCACCTTTCCCGGCAAGGTGCTCTACGAGCAGGCGCCGGATCTGCTATCGCTCGGTGACGTGGCTGTATCGCCCAAGATGTCATCCACGGAGGGCGCGGGCAAGCTGCTCAACTATATGGCGATGGGGCTTCCCACAATTGCCTACGATGTCCCCGTGAGTCACGAGTACCTCGGCGAATTGGGCGTGTATGCCGCCCGAGGAGACTGGCAGGATCTGGCGAGCCGGATCGAGATGACCCTGGACGAGCCTGCGCGCGGGGAACTCGGCCTGCGGCTGCGCGAGAGAGCGCAAGCGGAGTATGACTGGGCTCTATCGGGGCGACGGATCCTCGACGTTTACGCCGAGCAGATGGGCTAGAGCAGCTCTTCCGTGTAGGCAAAGAGAGCGCCAGTACCGCCTGTGTGCCAGAAGAGGACAGAGTCGCTCGCCTTCCAGTGCCTCTCTTTGACCATCCCGATGAGGCCGGCCAGGGCGCGCCCGGTATAGACGGGATCGACGACGAGACCCTCCAGGCGGGCAAGCGTCTCGATCGCCTCTCTCTCCGCCGAGCCCACGCGGGCGTACCCGGCGCCCAGGTAGGCGTCGTTCACCAGGACAGCGTCCGGGGGCACTTCGGCCCGTATGTTCAGGTGCTGCAGAGTAAGATTGGCCAGCGTGTGCAGTCGCTCAGCCAGTACGGGTGCCGGATCGGAGATTGCGATCCCCTGCACGTTGGTGTTCAAGTGGAGAGATGCTGCTCCGGCGATCAGGCCCGCCTGTGTGCCGCCAGAGCTCGAGGCCACCACCACATCCGCAAACTCGAGATCCAGCTCCCGAGCCTGCCGTGCAAACTCTCGCATCGCATAAAAGTACGCCGCCGCGCCCACGGCGTTCGACCCTCCGTAAGGGATCACGTAGGGTACGCGCCCGGCGGATCTCTCTTCAGCGCACAACTCCTCCATCACCTGCGCCGGGTCGCGATCCCCAGTCCAGCGGATCTGAGCACCAAAGAGCCTGTCCAGAAAGAGATTGCCTTGCGCCCTCTCAGGGGCGCCGGGCGCAAGGGCCAGAATACACCTCAGCCCGCACCGCGCGGCAGCGGCCGCTGTTTGGCAGGCATGATTGGACTGGATCGCCCCGGTGGTGATCACCGTGGTGGCGTTGCGGGAGATGGCATCAGCCATCAGGAACTCTAGCTTGCGCGTCTTGTTCCCCCCCAACGCGAGGCCGGAAAGGTCATCGCGCTTGATAAAGACGCGAGGTCCGCCGAAGGCGCGGCTCAGCCGTGCCAGCTCATGTACCGGGGTGGGCCAGTGTCCCAGGGACACTCTTGGCAGGTCGTTCACGGCGAACTCCTTTCAGAGCATGAGCAGAGCGTGGGGCAACGAATACTTGCGCTTCGTTGTCGTATAATGTACACTGGATGCGTGTAGAGGGCCAGATCCAGGGGGGCAGGATGACGGAGGACGGCAGGCAAAAGGCGCTGGACACCACTCTGGCGCAGATCCGCAAGCGCTACGGCGAAGGCGCGATTATGCGCCTCGGCGAGGGCACTGGGCTGGAGGTCGACGTCATACCGACGGGCTGCCTGGCACTGGACATCGCTCTGGGAGTGGGGGGCATACCCAAAGGCCGCATCACCGAGATCTATGGTCCCGAGTCCTCTGGGAAGACGACGCTCTGCCAGCACATCATAGCCGAGTGTCAGCGCCAGGGCGGTACGGCGGCCTTTATCGACGTAGAGCACGCGCTGGATTCGGCCTATGCGGAGCGCTGTGGCGTCAATCTCGATGAGCTCTATCTCTCGCAGCCGGATACGGGCGAGCAAGCGCTGGAGATCACGGAGGCGCTTGTGCGTAGCGGCGCCGTGGATTGCGTGGTAATCGACTCCGTCGCGGCCCTCGTGCCGCAGGCGGAGATCGAAGGAGAGATGGGCGACGCTCACATGGGCCTGCAGGCCAGGTTGATGTCCCAGGCGCTGCGCAAACTCACCGGTGCCATCAAGCGCAGCAACGCAGCTGTCATTTTCACCAACCAGCTGCGCATGAAGATCGGTGTGCTCTTTGGAAACCCCGAGACGACGAGCGGCGGAAACGCGCTCAAGTTCTATGCCGCGATCCGGGTCGATATGCGAAGGGCAGAATCGATCAAGGACAAAGGTGAGGTCGTCGGCAACCGGGTGCGTGCGCGGATCAAGAAGAACAAGGTGGCGCCCCCCTTCCGTGTGGCCGAGTTCGATATCATGTTCGATCACGGCATCTCCAAGGAAGGTAGCATGCTGGATGTCGCCGTCGAGGCGGGAGTCATCGAGAGGAGAGGCTCGTACTACTCGTATGGTGACGTACGCATGGCACAGGGCCGCGAGAATGCCAAGGAATACCTGAGGGATAACCCAGAGGTTGCGGCCGAGATCGAGAAGCAGGTCCGGCAGCAGATCGGCCTGCTTTCCAGGAAGATGACCGACAGCGAGACCGTGGCAGACCCATCGGAACAAGTGGAAGAGTAATCCTGGTGGCGCCATCAGGCGCCTTTCGGCCGGCGCGTGGACAACGCAGCAGTCACCTCACGACGATGTGGGTTTTCGGCTGAGCCGGGTAGGAGCATCTTTTCATCGTGTTCGTCTGTGCCTGGAGTGTGTATCGGGGAGCCTAAGCGTTGAAGGGCATACTGGGCCCGGCGCGTGGGCCATCCGTTTTCACCCAAGATCGAGTGCGGGTGAAGCGAGCACGCACAGGTGATGGGACTGTAGCTGCGGCTGCAGTCTCTTTTCGTTTACCGGCTAACGATCATGAAGCTGACGGCGATAAAAGCACAACAGCGGGAGCGGGGCCGGCTCAACATCTACCTCGATGGCGAGTACGCCTTCAGCCTGCAGGCCATCCTGGCCGCACGGCTGCACGTGGGGCAGGAGTTGAGCGCCGAAGAGGTGTCGGCGCTGCAAGCGGCTGACGTCGTCGAGAAGGCCTACGAGCGCTGCCTAGGCTATCTGTCGTATCGCCCGCGCAGTACGGATGAGATGCGGAGATATCTCGCAAAGCGTGCTCTCGAATCTGACGCGATCGATCAGGTACTGGAGCGGCTCAAGAGGGCGAGGCTGGTCGATGACCGGGCGTTCGCCGACTTTTGGGTCGACAACCGGGAGAGCTTTCGTCCGAAGGGGGCCTGGGCGCTCAGGGCTGAGTTGCGGGAGAAGGGCATCGCGACGCCAGTGATCGAGGCTGCTCTGGAGGACCTGGACGAGCAGGCCAGCGCAGCCAGGGCGGCCGAACGGGCTGCCAGGCGGTACGCGAGGTATGACCGCGAGGTCTTTACCAGAAGGTTGATCGGGTATCTGCAGCGCCGGGGCTTTCCTTATGGTGTAGCCAGAGAGGCCACGGAGCGCGCATGGGAGGAGATGCGAGCAGGACAGGTGCCAGGAACCGATGAGGTGCAGGGCACCGTCCGTTAATGTTGTTGGTGGAAAGGAATATCAAGGATGTTCACAGGGGAAATGTGGTTCATCTGGCCTGTTCTTCTGGTGATCGGGACAGTGGCCGGGTTTGCGGTGGGATACTATCTCAAGAACAGGACGATCGGCGGCAACATCCTGCAACTGCAGGAGGAGACACGCACGGCTCTGGCCGAGGCGCGCACGGAGGCGATGGCCATCCAGATCGAGGCACGGGATAAGGCTCAGGCGATACTGCACGAGGCCGAGAACGAATCGGCTCGGCGTATCAAGGAGGTCGCCCGCCAGGAGACTCGGCTGCAGGAAAGGCGAGATAACCTGGATAGGCGTGTCGACAATCTGGAAGTGCGCGATACCAGGCTAAAAGAGCGCGAGCAGAGGCTTGACGCGCGGCAGGTCGAACTGGACCAGGCATGGCAGCAGCATATCGCAGAGATGGAGCGGATCTCTGGCCTCACGCAGGAGCAGGCAAAGGACCTGCTGCTGAAGGAAGTGGAAGAGGAGGCCCGGATCGACGCCGCACGGATCATTCGTGAGGTGGAGGCGCAGGCGCACGAAGAGGCAGAAGAGCGCGCACGAGAGATCGTTACGATCGCCATCCAGCGGGTGGCCACCGATCAGGTTGCCGAAACGACGGTTTCCGCGGTGGAGCTGCCCAACGACGAAATGAAGGGACGCATCATCGGGCGTGGCGGCCGCAATATCAGGGCACTGGAAGGCATCACCGGGGTCGATCTGGTGATCGACGATACGCCCGATACCGTGATCCTCTCCAGCTTTGATCCGGTGAGGCGTGAGGTGGCGCGCATGGCCCTCGAGCGGCTGATCCTCGATGGCCGCATCCACCCCGGGCGCATCGAGAAGATGGTTGAGAAGGCGCAGGAAGAGATCGATCAGACGATACGGGAAAAGGGCGAAGAGGCCGCGCTGGATCTCGGGATCCATGGCCTGCCGCCGGAGATCATCCGGCTCCTGGGGCGCCTGCACTACCGCACCAGCTATGGCCAGAACGTGCTCAAGCACTCGACAGAGACGGCCATGGTCGCGGCGCTGATCGCGGCCGAGCTGGGCGCAGATGTCCAGCAAGCCAAGCTCGCCGGGCTCCTGCACGATCTGGGGAAAGCCGTCGACCATGAGGTGGACGGGCCGCATGCACTGATCGGGGCGGAGATCGCGCGCCGGTACGGGATGCCGGAGCCGATCGTCAACGCCATCGGCGCTCACCACAGCGATATCGAGCAGTGTTCCATCGAGGCCATGCTGATTCAGGTCGCCGATGCCATTTCGGCCGGGCGTCCTGGGGCGCGACGTGAGTCGTTGGAGAACTATATCAAGAGGATCCGTGCGCTGGAGCAGGTTGCCAACTCGTTTGAGGGTGTGGAGTCCTCCTACGCGATCCAGGCAGGCCGGGAGATCCGGATCATGGTCAAGCCGGAGCAGGTGGACGACTTGGCTGCCTTGCGGCTATCCAAAGATATCGCGAGGAAGGTCGAAGAGAGCCTACAGTACCCGGGTCGGATTAAGGTAACGGTCATCCGTGAGCTCAGAGCTACCGAGTACGCGCAGTAGGGGACATCGGGCTGCTTGCTGGGGCTTGTGGGCTATCGCCCCGTAGCTCACAAGGTGCAGAGCGCGAGGGATGGCGCACACCGTTCCATCCCGAGGGAGTCAGCACCATGGAGGTCCTAAAGGTATCGGCGCACTCTAGGTCTACGGCGGTGGCCGGGGCAATAGCCGGCGTGGTACGTGAGCACGGACGCGCAGAGGTGCAGGCTATCGGAGCCGGGGCAGTGAACCAGGCGACCAAGGCTGTGGCGATCGCGCGCTCGTACCTGGCTCTGGATGGGATTGACGTCATCTGCATCCCGGCTTTTGCAGACGTCGTCATCTCTGACGAAGAGAGAACGGCGGTAAGGTTGATTGTGGAACCGAGATGAGCAGTGCAATCGATCTGCACATACACACCTCCGCTTCGGACGGCGTCTCATCGCCGCGGGAGGTGGTGCATAGGGCTGCGCGCCTGGGCGTGAGCACTATCGCCATTACGGATCATGATACCGTGAGTGGCCTTGATGAGGCTCTGCGCGAGGCCGCAGGCCGTGGCGTGCGTGTGATACCGGGGGTGGAGATCAGCTCTGAGCACGATGGCGTGCCGGCGCACATCCTCGGCTACTCTGTGGACTGCCTTGAGCCCGCCTTTGCGCGAAGGCTGGCACACTTTACTGAAGCCCGGCTCGAGCGCGCCCGTACGATCACGGACAGGCTTGGCGAGTTGGGAGTCCGTCTGTCCTGGGATGACGTTCTTGACGAGGGGCAGGATGGGGCGATTGGGCGCCCGCATATAGCGCGGGTCATGGTGCGCGCAGGCTATGTCGAGTCCGTGGAGGAGGCCTTTTGCCGATACCTGAACCATGGACAGAAGGCCTATGTGCCACGAGAGAAGGTCACCCCTCCGGAGGCCATCCAGCTGATCCATCAGGCCGGGGGTCTGGCCGTGTTGGCCCATCCTTGGAATGTGATCTTTCTGCTCGAATCGCTCGTGAGCGAGGGCCTGGATGGGCTGGAGGTCTACTACCGCGACTATGACAGCTGCCAGCAGGGACGATTGGGCTGGCTGGCCCGTGAGCACGGGCTGGTGGCCACCGGAGGCAGTGATTACCACGGTCCAGCCCCGGGGGCGTTTCCGCTGGGAGGAGTTCGGGTGCCCCAGGAGTGTGTGACAATGCTGGATGCACGCCACGCAGAGTGACATATACCGGCAACTCAACACAGAGCCGCCCCGATCGGGGCGGCTCTGTGTGTTTACCTCTTGCTGAGTGACTCAGCCTTCAGAGGGAGCGGGCTGTTGCGGCCGGCGCGATCCTCTGCGCCTTCTGCCGGAGCGGCCGCGGGAGCGGCGACTGCCGCCTGCCGGAGCGGATCCGTCTCCTCCGGGGGCCTTGGCTTCATCCGGCGGCGGGCCCGGCCTGGTCTGCGGAGCAGGGCGCCCGTCTGAGGCATCCCGCGAGCCGCTTGACCGCCGCGAACCACCCGAGGGGCCGCGCCCGGAGCCCGCGGACTGATCCCGCCCGTCTCGGCCACGAGGCTGCCCGGCAGTGGGCCGACCTTGCTGCTGAGAAGGCGGGCGCCGCCCGCCCCGCTCGGCCGTCCGCTGGAGCGTGCTGGCGAGGGCGCCGCTCTCCACACGCTGATCCCTCGGAGCCAGGGGCTCCGCACCGGATAACTGGTCGGCCGTCATGTCCGTCGTGGATCCGTCCTCGAGGAGAAGCGTGACCGTCTCACGCAGGACAGAGACCTTGAGAACCTTTGCGGGGCCGTATGGCGTATCCACCGTGCGACCCACTTTGGGGAACAGGCCGCGCACCTGCTGGTAGTAGTCATTTTCGTACGTGAGGCAACAGAGGAGCCGGCCACATAGTCCGGAGATCTCCATGGGGCTCAAGGGCAGGTTCTGCTGTTTGGCCATTCGGATGGAGACTGGCGAGAACTGTGTGAGCCAGGTGGCACAGCAGAGCGGTCGTCCGCAGGGGCCGAGGCCCCCAACCAGCTTGGCTTCGTCACGCACGCCGATCTGGCGCAGATCGATCCGCGTCTTGAACGTGCGTGCGAGATCGCGCACCAGTGCGCGAAAGTCGACGCGGTTCTCGGCAGTGAAGAAGAACGTGAGACGGGAGCCATCATAGGCATACTCGGCGCTCACCACCTTCATCTCGAGGCCGGAGCGCGAGATCTGCTCCTGACAGGCGGCAACTACCTCCGTCTCTCTGGCGTAATACTCCTCCGCGCGGGAGATATCGCTCTCGGAAGCCTTGCGTAGTACAGGCTTGAGTTCTCCCACTACATCGGTATCGGCGACCTCGTGAGGCGGCAGGCTTACCCGGCCGAGCTCATCTCCGCGGGCCGTGGATACGATAACCCAGTCTTCGTTATCGATGCTGAGGTCGCCCGGGCTAAAGTGGTACACCTTGCCCGTCCCTCGAAAGCGAACGCCACACACTAACGGCATCTCTTAACCTCTATTCTCAAGGCGTTCGGGCGCCTGAAAACCCATGGTGCACCAACCGATAAGCATGGCCTGCAGGGCCAGCCGCGGGTTGACGTTTTGGTCCAGCTGAACGGCAATGTCCCGGAGGTCCGCCAAGGCGCGCTGCGCACCTCCCAGACCGACGGCGTCCGAGAGCCTGTGCAGGCGCTCGCTGAGCCGACGATTCGCGACAAGTTCATCGCAACCGGCCGAGATGAGCATGACATCGCGCCATATGGATTGCCACTCTGCCAGCATGACGGCGGGATCGCCCGATCGGCTGATGTTCTCCGCCGCGGAGAGCCTGGCCGCGTGCCCCTGCTCGAGAAGGTTCAGGAGCGTGGTCGCCATATCGCTACGATCCTGCAAAAGTGCAGGGTCCTGAGCCGCCTGAAGCGCCCAGCCCACTCGCCCCCCCGAAAGGCGGGAGATCTCTTCAGCCACGTCGGGATCGGCCAAGCCCCGCTCGGCGAGAGCCTTTGAGACCGTCGCTGAAGGCACAGGTTGGAGCCCCAAGACGCGACAGCGTGAGACGACTGTGGCCTGCAGGAGCCCGGCGTCTCGGGCCGTCAGCATGATCACGGAGCGTGCGGGCGGCTCTTCCAGCGTCTTGAGCAGAGCGTTCTCGGCTTCTTCTGTGGCTGTATGCAAGTCCCCAATGATTGCGACTCGCCAACGAGCTTCGTAAGGCCTGAGGGCGATCTGATGCTGCATCGCCCTTATCTGTCCTATCTTGATGTGCCCATCCTCGGGGAGGAACTCGCTCACATCCGGGTGGGCCGTCGCCATGATCCGCGTGCAGTGTGTACACACGCCGCAGGGGGGTGTGCCATCACCGATGCAGTTGAGAGCGGCGGCGTATTCCCTCGCCAAGTGCAGCTTGCCGATCTGCGGCGGCCCCGTGAACAGGTTGGCTCTGGAGAACACGCCGGAGGCGGCTCCGACAGAGAGCTGCGCAGCCACCCATTCGTGCCCGATCGTGCGCCACATAACCTCACCAGGGATTGCCGAGCCGGGATACAACGACTGATTCTACCATGGCACAGGGTGGAGCACAAGGCGGCTTGCAGGACGGGGCCGCTGCAACCCGTTTGACCGGCTCGCAACCGTGACTAGAGTAGGCGTGTCAGCGCAACCCGGCCGCACAGGTGAGGTGCCGTGAGCACACCGGAAGAGCTCCCGCGTTCCGAGTATCGCCGCAACATCGCGGCCCTGATATGTGATTCCACCTTTTTCTACATGGCGATGAGCTTTGTCGGAGCCAGCACCGTGCTGCCTGCGCTGCTGGGCACCCTGACCCGATCCGAGGTGGCGATTGGCGTGGGCAGCGGCATCACCCGGGGGGCCTGGCTTCTTCCACAGCTGTTGGTCGCGGGCCTGGTGACGCGGATGGCGCACCGCAAGCGACTGATTGTAGGCGTAGCGTGGGTCTCACGTCCGCTGGTATTGCTTATCGCTCTGGTGATCTGGCGAGGGGCGATACCGGCGCCGACGTTCACCCTGGTGACGGTGTTGACGCTGTTCTTTGTCTTTTACGCGCTGGATGCCGTGGTGAGCGTGCCGTGGTTCGATCATCTGGCGCGTACCATATCGCCGCAGAGAAGAGGCGCCGTCGTGGGGGTGGGCCAGGTGATCGGCGGGATCGGTGGGATTGGGGCGGGAGCCGCCGTGGGCTATCTGCTCAGCGAGGCCAGTCCCTGGGGCTATCCCGCCAACTATGCGCTCGTCTACCTGGCGGCCGCGGTGCTGTATATCGTCTCCGCGATGGGCATCTCGTTCATCGCCGATCCGGATTGCACGCCCAAAGACGGTTCGACGGCGCCAACGTTAAGACAGACCATGGCCATGCTCCCTGCGACGATCGCCCGTGACGCTCCTTTTCGCCGGATGATCGCCGTGCAGTTGTTGGTGGGCTTTACGGGCGTGGCCACGTCGTTCTACGTGCTGTACGCAACGCGCGAACTTGGCCTCACGCTGGCTGATACGGGCTTGTTCGTCTCTGCTCAGGTGGCCGGCTCGATGATCGCCGGGTTTCTTCTGGGCTATATGCAGCAGCGCCTGGGGCCGCTGGTGCATATCCGGCTGCAAACCGTGTTGGCGGCGACGGCACCGCTTCTGGCCCTGCTCGCTGCACCAGCGGCTCAAGCAGGCGCCGAGGTGGCGAGATGGGTGTACGGCGGGGTGTTCCTGATGCTGGGTGTGTATACCGGGTCCGGGAGCTGGCCCTTTAGCAACTGGCTGCTGGAGTACGCCCCAGAGACCAGGCGACCGATGTACATTGGCCTCGCCAACACGCTTTCGGCGACCACGATGCTCGCTCCGGTTCTGGGAGGCGTTGTGGTCGGCACGGTGTCGTACCCGGCCGTGTTTGTGCTTGCTGTGGCCTTTTGCTGCCTGGCGCTCTTGCTCTCGCTGGCGTTGCCCACCACGCGACCGAGAGTGCCTGCCCCCGGTGCGAACCCGGCACCGCCGCAGGCCCCGGCCTGACAGGGCCCCATGGGCTCAGGGATGCGGCACGTGAACCGGCACCTGGCCTTCGATGACCACCTGAGAGAGGTCGACTCGGCAGCGGTAGGCCTGTACGCGCACGCCGTTCTGAGCGGCGTCCCACAGGGCATGGGCAAAGGCTGGATCGGACGCGACGTGCGGAGAGAACACGAGGGCGTCTGCACGCTGGACGACAAAGATCACGGCGGCTCGTTGGCCTCTTGCGGCGACTTGGGCCAGTTCGCGCATATGGCGGGCCCCCCGTAGCGTCGGGGCGTCCGGGAAGAGTGCCTGCGCATCTTCCACCAGCGTAACGGACTTGACCTCCATCCATGTGAAAGAGTCCCCCGAGCGGACGCAAAAGTCCATCCGGCTTTCGCCCAGTCGTCGCTCTGCGCCTAGATCCTCAATGGGGTGACCCTCCCAGCCTTCCCTGAGCAGATGCTCAGCCCAGAGGCGGTTGGGGAGGTGGGAGTCGACAGAGACCAGCAAGTCCTCGTGTTCAACCAGCACCAAGTCATACGGCGTGCGCCGCTTTGGCGAAGGCTTGGATGCTAACCAGAGGCGACGCCCTGGCTGCAGTAGTTCGGCCATACGGCCCGAGCTGGCTACCCGTGCCTTTGTGAGCGCGCCATTCACGGTGACCGAGGCACGAAACCGGTTGTCCCTGGCGACAAACTCCCCGGCGACGAGGTTCGGCAGTCGCATCGCTATAGCGTGCGCGGGAGAGGGCTGCCGCTCAAGCCAGACCAGCCATGATACCGCGCGCGGCGATGGCCCCGGTTGCGGCCGCTCCCCCGATGCCCCGGGCTACTCCGGCCCCGTCGCCGGCGACGTACAGGCCGGGAAGATCGGTCTGCAGTGCCCGATCTGTGCGAGGCTTGTTGGCATATCGTTTGAGCTCCAGGGCGTACAGCAGCGTACGATCCGCATCCAGGCCGGGGATGATGCGCGCCAGCACATCCAGCGCCTCCAGGAGGTCCGTGACGATCCGATGGGGCAGCGCCATGGATATGTCCCCCGGCGTCACGTCCTCAAGGGTCGGCACGACGTCTCCAGGGCTCTTGCTGAGGCGACTCCAGGTGGAACGTCGATGGCGCCGTAGATCGCCGAGGCTCTGGAGAGTCGGCCGGCCACCGCCAATGGTTGTCGCCAGCCGCGCGATCGAAACGCCGTAGGCTGTGGTGCTCTCCACCGGCTCGGTGAGGTTGATGCTCGTCAGGAGGGCAAAGTTGGTGTTCTCCGTCTGCCGATCCTTGAGAGAATGACCGTTGACGCCGACCACGCCCTCCTCGGGATAGCTCTCCCTGACGACAAATCCATGCGGGGAAACGCAAAAGGTACGGACTTGATCGTCATAGGTGGGCGCGCGGACGTAGAACTTGGGATCGTAGCAGATATCGATCACGTCAGCCATGACGATGGCCGGCACCTCAACGCGGACGCCGACATCCACCGGATTGTAGACAACGGACAGCCCCAGCCGCTCGATCACCCGACGCGTCCATTCGCTGCCCACACGGCCGGCCGCCAGCAGGACCGCGTCGGCGAGCAGTTGCTCGCCACCCTCGATGACCACGCCGCGTGCCCGGCCATCGCTGGCAAGCACGTCGGTGACGCGTGTGTTCATGCGAAACACCACGCCCATTCTCTGCAGATCCTCGCTCAGACGCTGCATGAGCTCGGTCAGATGATCTGATCCGATGTGCGCCTGGCGAATGGGCAGGAAGCGCACGCCTGCCTTGGCGGCGCGCTTCTCCAGATCCAGGGTGGCCTCATCGCTTGTGGACATAACGTGTACGCCGTAGGCGCCAAAGATAGCTTCGATATGGCGTATCAGCTCCCACGCCTGGCCTGGGGACATGAACTCGTAGAGATCTCCCCCCACCTGAGGATGAAAGTTGATCTTGCCGTCGGAGAAGGTACCTGCTCCGCCCATCCCGTGGAGGAGATCAAAGCCGTTCTCGCGGTCTCGCTCGGAGACGGGCTTGCCCATATCCAGCAGTATTACCCGATGGCCCTGGCCGGCCAACTCATGAGCTGCAAAGATGCCTGCTGGTCCAGCCCCTACGACGGCGACTGTTGACATCGCTACCTCCTGATAGGGTAGTATGGCGTCCGATCCGCAGCGCGCGGGCGCGTCACGACACCCAGGGACCGTCCTGGAGGACCCGGCTCAGCTGGCGCAGGTGGTCGCGCTCTTCGTCGATGATCGCTCGCACGGCCGGAAGGTGATCGGGCTCGACAACATCGGCGACCTCGTAGAAAAAGAGCAGTGTGTCTTTTTCAAAGGCCATGGCGGCCCGCAACGCTTCCTCCTCGGTATGAGATTCTTTGGCGCGCTGCATGCCCTTGCCCTCGCCCGTCAGGGCACCGGAGAGAGCATGCTCCAGAAATGCGCGGTAGTCCGCGGCAAGGGGGTCAGACGTGGGCTCTGACGCTTTGGCCAGCATGCGCTGGAAGGTCCGATAGTGGCGTTCTTCCTGGTAGGCGAGGTCGTGGAAGAGAGTCTTGACCTCGCGATCCTCGGCCTGAGCCGCAACGGCCCGGTACAAGGCCTCTCCGTTGCGCTCGATCTCGAGTGCCCACTGCAGTACGATCTGGGCCGGAATCGGTGACATGGTCTCTCTCCTCTCTGCGTCGTCCCGGATCGGCTGGCACGGACATTGTAGTGCCGCGCGCGTCGTCGTGGCAAGGGAAGCGCGGCCACAGCACGGCCGGAGAGCCAGAAGCACAAAAAACTCTCGCCGGCCATCAGGTGGGCGAGAGTATGTCAGGCTCCTCGGGCTGGACTCGAACCAACAACCAATCGGTTAACAGCCGACCGCTCTACCGTTGAGCTACCGAGGAACAATGGAACGGTGCAGAGTCTACAACAGAACAGGGGGTGCGTCAAATCGCCGGACGCTCAAGCTCACGACAGATAGTCTCGAAGCTTCCGGCTGTAGTTGGGGTGGCGCAGCTTGCGGAGGGCTTTGGCTTCAATCTGCCGGACGCGCTCCCGCGTCACGCCAAACCTCGCCCCGACCTCCTCGAGGGTGTGCGTTTCGCCATCATCGAGACCGAACCGGAGTGCCAGAACCTGGCGTTCCCGTTCTCCCAGCTGCGAAAGGACGTCCTGCATCTGCTCGCGCAGGAGCTCGCGGTTGGTCTCCTCGATTGGGCTGGCGATAGAGTCATCGGCGATAAAGTCCACCAGAACGCTGTTGTCCTCGTTCCCCATGGGCATCTCGAGGGACATGGGCTCCTGAGATACGGCCATGACCTGGCGCACCTTTTGTGCAGCACGCTTGAGGCGGATGCGTACGTCCGGGGGAAGCGGGTTGTTGCGTGACTGCGCTTCCTCGATCACCCGGCGGTCATGCTCGGATACATAGTCGAGCTCAAGGGCGATGTCCTCCGGGGTTGGGTCGTGCCCCAATCGCTGCTGCAGCTGGCGCATCGTTCGGGTGAGCCGGTTGATGGATTCGATCATGTGGACGGGTATGCGGATCGTGCGCCCCTGATCGGCGATGGCGCGGTTGATGGCCTGACGAATCCACCAGGTAGCGTAGGTGGAGAACTTGAAGCCTTTCTCGTGGTCGAACTTTTCGACGGCCCGCAGCAGCCCGAGATTGCCCTCCTGGATCAGATCCAGAAACGACATGGAGCGCCCAGAGAATCGCTTGGCAACACTGACGACGAGCCGGAGGTTGGCTTCGGCCATATGGCGGCGGGCCAGTTCGCCGCGCTGCACCTTCAGGTGCAGGATGTTGCGCGTTTGGGGATCGAGGCTATCTCCCTCGGAATCGAGCTGCTCTGCAGCGACCATGCCAGCCTGGATGGCCTTGGCAAGGCGCACTTCATCTTCGCCATCCAGCAGAGGGACGCGGCCGATCTCGCGAAGATACATCTGGACCGAATCGCCCAGGGGCTCCGGTCGCCTCTTGCGTGAGGCGGCGGATTGGCCGCGCTCCGGCGCCACCTCCTCCTCGATCTCGGCAACCAGATCCACGTCCGGATCGACCACGAGAACGCCGATCTCGGCGAGCGCATCACTGAGTTCCTCGACTTGCTGATCCAGGTTTTCGTCCGAAGGCAGCACCGACAACAGGTCCTGCCTGGTGACGATCTCATCCCGCACGGCCCGAGCGAGAAGTCTGTCTAGCGCGCTGTTTTGCGAGATCCCTGTGTTCATGTGTGCTCTATGGGTCAGGATTGGCGCTTGCCGCCGTAGGTCGCCGCGACAAAACGTCGCTCGATGCGGAGGTGCTCGCCGGTCAGAGCCGCAATCTGCGCGGCTAGGTCGCGAACGCGGTCGGTCTCTCCTTGCTCTTGAGCCTCCAACTGCACGAAACGCAGCTCCTCAATACGGCGGGAGAGCTCCTGCCTGCGAAGCCGGGTACAGCACTTGATGAGATCCTCTCTGAAAGCCTCTTCGGACAGGTTAGGCTCCGACTGTAGTCTCCGGCTGAGCGATTCTACGTGAGCCGCCGACTCGGTGTCAAGTGAAGCGATGAGTGCCCGCGTGTCATACGGACGCGTCTCATCGTCCATGTAGGGCTGCAGCTGCCGGAATATCTCCCGGTGTCGTGGATCGGCAAAGGTGCTATCTGAGAGGCGCGTCTCCCTGATGGGGCCTGAAGCTCCTCCTGGATCACTGATGAGCAGCGAGATGCAGTGTTCCTCCAAGCTGAGAAAGCTCGAGATCTCCGCCCTCGGGGCGGCTGGTGCCGCATCGGCAGGGGAGGAGGATATGCGGCGTTCGGGTCTTTTTCGGCGCGGCGATCCGCCGGTGCCGCGAAGAGCATCAAGCTGAGGCATCAGCTGGCGTTCGTCAATTCGCACCCACTGAGAGACTCGCTGAAGATAGTGGGACCGTTGAACCGGGTTATCCACGGCCGCGATCACTGGAAGCATCCGTTCGACGGCGTCCTGTTTGCCTCTGGCCGTGGAGATATCGATCTCCTGCCGCGCCCGTTGCAGGTAAAACTCGGGCACCGGCAAGGCATCAGCAACCAGACGGTCCCACAGAGCCCGGTCGCTGAGGATCAACTCGTCGGGATCCATACCCCGCGGCAACATGAGGACCCGGACCTCGGCACCCAGCCGTTCCTCGTAGCGGATCAGCCCGCGGGCATCGGGAACCGGCACGACCTGCCGCGGCAGGGACTCGGAGGCGGCGAGTGCGCCCCTTTCGGCAGCTCTCAGGCCTGCATCATCGGGGTCGAGGGCGAGGATGAGCGTGGTGCAGATGCGTTTGAGGACGTCAATGTGTGCTTCGGAGAGTGCGGTGCCCATGCAGGCAATGACGTTGGTGGCCCCGCACTGGTGAGGTACGATGACATCCATGTAGCCTTCGACGATGATCGCGATGCCCGACTCTCGGATGGCGGAGTGCGCCAGATCAATGCCGTACAGGACGCTGCCCTTGTCAAAGAGAGGCGTCTGTGGCGAGTTCAGGTACTTGGGTTGCGAGTCGTCCAGCACGCGGCCGCCAAAGCCGACAACGTGCCCCTGCATATCGCGTATGGGAAACATGATTCGGGCGCGAAAACGATCGTAGACGTTGCCCGACTCGTTGGAGGCCAGGAGACCTGCTTGAAGCGCCTCGTCCTGCGCCACTCCCTGAGTGCGCAAGAACTGCTCCAACCGGTGCCAGTCGTTGGGCGCATAGCCCAGCTGAAAGGCCCGCTGCGAGGCTGGAGTCACCGAGCGCCTCTCCAAATAGGCACGTGCGGCATCGGCATCGGGCGAATCGGCCAGGACCTGCTGGTAGAAGGAGGCCGCTAGTGCGTTGATCTGCCGGAGGCGCTCCAGGAGATCGGCGTGTTCGCGGGCTCCCGGCGTGAGCGGCTCCAGTTCCACGCCGGCTCTCTGGGCCAGCAGTCGGAGCGCTTCGCCGAAATCTAGGTTGTCGTGGCGCATGACAAAGCTAAAGATGTCCCCACCGGTGCCACAGGCGCCGAAGCAGTGCCACGTCTGCGATGAGGGAAAGACGACAAATGATGGCGTCTTTTCCGTATGAAACGGGCAGAGCCCCTTGTACGTAGCTCCCGCTTTCTTGAGGGACACGTATGAGCCGATGACCTCAACGGCATCGAGCCTTTGCTTGATCTCATCTATGACGGACATCTGAGCTCCTGACGGGAGACACAAGAGACGCTCGGGCCGATGAACGACCGTTGCCTGTGAAGGGTGCGCTGGCGGTAGCCGACCGGGGCCGATCACGACGGGGCCATAGGCATCCGGGCCGCTGCGGCACGGCGAGCGGCGAACGGTCGCACAGATGGTGTTGACTGCGGGGCCATTATACACGCTGCTGTGTGGGGCTCAAGCTCGGCCTACGCTCGATCGGGTGCGGGCCTGCTCAGAAAGGCAATGAGGCCGGGCTCATCGCCCGACCTCATTGTGTAGCGCATACTAACGGTTACTAGACGTCCTTCTCTGCGCCGACGTTATGATCGTTGCGAAGGGCCGCCTGCGCAGCGGCCAAGCGCGCCACAGGCACGCGGAAGGGCGAGCAGCTGACGTACGCCAGGCCTACGCGATGGAAAAAGTCGATCGATGCGGGATCTCCGCCATGTTCGCCGCAGATACCCAGCTCGATCTCCGGGCGGGTGGCCCGACCGTCTTTCACAGCCTTGCGAACCAGCTGACCTACGCCGTCCTGATCCAGGCTCTGGAATGGGTTGCTGGGGAGCAGCCCCCGCTTGACATAGTCCAGGAGGAACTTGCCCTCAGAGTCGTCCCGAGAAAAGCCAAAGGTCATCTGTGTGAGGTCGTTGGTGCCAAAGGAGAAGAACTCGGCCTCTTCGGCCAGGTTGCCGGCCGTCAGGGCGGCGCGCGGCGTTTCGATCATTGTGCCGAATTTGTGGTCGACACGGACGCCCTGCTCTTCCATGACCTGCTCAGCCACAGCGCGGAGCTTGGTGATCTCGGCGCGCAGCTCGTTGATGTGCGAGACGAGCGGGATCATCACCTCTACCTTGACCTTGACGCCCTTGCGCGTCTGCGCACAGGCGGCTTGGAAGATCGCGCGCACCTGCATCTCGGTGAGCCCGGGCAGCATGAGCCCGACGCGGCAACCGCGCAGGCCCATCATGGGATTGACCTCCCAGTGGCTCTCAACCACGCTGAGCATGTGCTCCCTCTCGGCGAGGGCCGTTGGATCCTCACCGGTGGTGCGAAGGCGAACGACCTCCTCCAACAGCGATTCGCGGCTGGGAAGGAACTCGTGCATCGGGGGATCGATGAGGCGGATGATGACGGGCAGGCCGTCCATGGCCTCAAAGATGCCCTCGAAGTCCTCTTGCTGGAACGGCAACAACTGCTCGAGGTACTTGCTTCGTTCCTCGTCCGAGGTGGCCATGATCATGCCCACAACGGCCGGGCGGCGATGCTCCTCAAAGAACATGTGCTCGGTGCGACAGAGGCCGATGCCCTGCGCTCCAAACTCGCGTGCGCGCTTGGCGTCTTTGGGGTAATCGGCATTGGTGTAGATTCCCAGGCGCCGGACGTCGTCAGCCCACGAAAGCAGCTGAGCCAGCTCCACGTTCTGGTGGATATCAGCCTCAAGCGTCGGTACCTGGCCCACGAACACTTCGCCGGTGGTGCCGTCGATGGAGATCACATCCCCTTCGCGGACGATGATGCTCCCCTTGGTGAAGCGGCGGTTCTCCGGATCGATCGTGATTTCCTCACAGCCTACCACGCAGGGCATATTGTTGCCGCGGGCAACCACGGCCGCGTGGGAGGTCGCGCCACCGTGCTGAGTCAGAACGCCCTTGGACATGAGCATGCCGCCCACATCGTCAGGTGACGTCTCGGGCCGTACCAGGATCACGGCCTCGCCATTGCGAGCGTGTTCCATGGCGCGATCTGAGTCGAACACGGCGATTCCTGTGGCCGCGCCCGGCGAGGCATTGAGCCCCTGTGCCACCTGATCGCCACGCGCTTTGGCCTGCGCCTTGGCCTGGGGATCGAACATCGGGTGCAGGAGAGCGTCCACTTGCTCGGTGGTGACTCGGTCCAGCGCCTCGTTTCGCGTGATCAGCCCTTCATTGGCCAGGTCTACCGCGATCTTGACCGAGGCCAGAGCCGTGCGCTTGCCGGTACGGGTCTGGAGCATCCAGAGCCTGCCCTGCTCCACAGTCAGCTCGAGATCCTGCATTTCACGGTAGTGGCGCTCAAGCTGCTTGCCCAACCTGACGAACTGCTCGTAGATGGCCGGATTGGTGCGCTCCAGCTCAGCGATGGGCATCGGGGTGCGGATGCCAGCGACGACGTCCTCACCCTGTGCGTTGGGAAGGTATTCGCCGAACATCCGGTTATCGCCGGTATTGGGGTTGCGGCTAAAGGCTACGCCACTGCCGGAGTCGTCGCCCATGTTGCCAAAGACCATGGTGCATACGTTCACGGCGGTTCCCCAGGTGTCGGGGATGTTGTTCAGCTGGCGATAAGTCGTTGCATTCGGCCCGTACCAGGAGTTGAACACGGCCTCAACCGCCTGGCTGAGCTGGTCCCAGACGTTGTCGGGAAAGTCCTCACCGAGCTCGGACCTGTAGACGGCCTTGAAATCGGCCACGACGAGCTTGAGCATGTCCACGGTGAGGTCGGTATCGCGCCCGCCGGAAGTCTGGGCCTTGTAGCGATCGAGGACTTCCTCGAACTTGCGGCCATCAATGCGCTTGACGATGCGCCCGTACATCGAGATCAGCCGACGGTACGAGTCATAGGCGAAGCGATAGTCGTTAGCCTTCGCCGCGAGCCCCTCCAGGGTCTCGGGGTTCAGTCCGACGTTGAGGACGGTGTCCATCATCCCAGGCATGGACACACGAGCGCCTGAGCGAACAGAGACCAACAGAGGGTTCACCGGATCGCCGAACTTTTTCCCGGCCTGCTTTTCGATGACAGCCATGGCTTCCTTGACCTGATCCCACATCCCTTCGGGGAATGCTTTGCCGGCGGCGTAGTAAGCCAGGCAGGCCTCAGTGGTGCAGGTAAAGCTGGGGGGCACGGGAAGGCCGGCGTTCGTCATCTCGGCCAGGCCAGCGCCTTTGCCGCCCAACAGGTCTCGCATGTCCTTGTTGCCCTCTGAGGACAGATACACCCACTTTTTCGACATGGAACGACTCCTCCCAATGACTGGTTATCCAGTGATATACGTGCACAGAATCCCCACCTGATACAGGCACGGACGCCCTATTATAGGTTCACCGCCAGGCGGCGGCAAATCCCGAATCACGCTGCCCACGCAACGTGGCGAGATCAGCCTGTCTCGGAGCCGACTAACCTGCCCACCAGGTCGGTGCGGCGGCTAACCAGTGTGGTGCGCTGGATGGCGATCCTGAGGGCTCGCTCCTGGCTGATGAGCACCGCGAGCCTTTGAGCTCGAGACAGCGCCGTGTACAGAATGTTCCGTTCCAGCATCACATAGTGGGCGGACAGCATGATGACGATGACTGCGGGCCACTGCGATCCCTGGCCTGCATGGACGGTCATCGCCCAGGAGTGCACGAGATCGTCGAGTTCTGCAAAGGCATAGTCCACAGTGTCGTCGTCGAAGGCCACGCGTACGCGGTGCTCGTCCTGATCGATGCTTACTACGGTTCCCAAGTCCCCGTTAAAGACCTTTTTCTGGTAGTCGTTGCGCGTTTGGCGAACCCGGTCACCGACTCTCATGACTGACGGAGTGCCTTGATCCTGGCGCCCGAGGGCGCACTCGCTCTTTACAGGCGAGGGCGGGTTCAGCCGCGCCTGCAGGGCGGCATTGAGGGCTTGCACGCCGGCCTCCCCGCTGTGCACTGGCGTTAGGATCTGTACTTCAGAGGAAGGGATGCCGAGATACTCCGGAAGCCGTTGAGCGGCGAGTTCGACCGCAAGCTCTAGCGCCTCCGCCGGAGTCTCACGGGGCATCTCAAAGTAGTCGGCGGCACTGTTCGCCGGCGGAAGGGGCCGCAGGCCCTCGCGGATGCGGCGGCAGTTGGCGGCGATGAGGCTGACGTCACCGGCCTCCTGCCGGAAGATCAGATCCAGTCGGGTTACCGTGACCCGGCCACCGGCCGTCCGGGGAGAGGCCTCAATGAGGTCGTGGAGGATGGCCCCCGGGCCGACAGGCGGCAACTGGTCGACGTCACCGACCAGGAACAGATGGGTACGCGCACCTAGCCTGGCCATAATCTGATCCATCAGCCAGAGATCGATCATCGATGCTTCGTCGATGACAAAGACGGACTCGCGCACCGGCTCGGGTGGAAGCCTCTGCGCCTGGGCGCCCAGGCCGAGATACCGGTGTACGGTGGCCGCCTGCCGGTCCGTTGCGTATGAGAGTTGCTTGGCCGCCCGTCCGGTGGTGGCGCAGAGGGCGTAGGTTACCTGCAGCGCCTCCAGAGAGCGGATGAGCGCGCGCATGGCAGTGGTCTTGCCGGTTCCGGGGCCCCCGGTAAGCACGACCAGGCGTGTACCAGTAAGCAAAGAGACCACTGCCGCATATTGATCCTGAGTCAGATCCGTCTGGCTGCACTGGCGTGCGAGTTCGAGCGCATCGCCCGGCTGCAGGTTCAGAGGCGTAGCTGCAGGCTGTTCCAGCCACGTCCTGAGGCGGGAGGCGATGCGCTCCTCGGCTTCTGCGACAGCCCTGAGGTAGATGCCGGTGTTGCCGTCGGCGGATACGATAGTGCGACGGATCACCCGCTGGCCGGCTACCAGTTGTTCCAGCTGGGCCGCAACCAGGCCCGGTTCGGCTTCAAGGAGGCTGGCGGCCTGGGTGACAAGCTCGTCTGGCGAGGTCCACAGGTGACCCTCATCGAGAGCCTGGTTGAGAGCATGCAGGATGCCCGCTTGTAGACGTTGTGGAGAGTCAGAGGGCAGGCCGAGCGTGCGGGCAATGCGGTCGCACGTCAGGAAACCAAAGCCGGACACGCGCTCGGCCAGCAGGTAGGGATCTGAGGACACCGTCTGCCACGCGGCATCGCCGAACTCGCGGAAGATGCGCTGGGCCTGCCGTGGCGTGAGGCCAGCCACGCCCTGCAGGCTGACCATGAGGCGGTTGATGGCCCTATGCTCGGCCCAGCTCTCCCGTATCTTGGCCGCCCGGACCGGGCCGATGCCACGTACTTGCTGCAACTCCCTGCCGCCCTGGTCCAGGACCTCCAGGACCCGAGCGCCAAAATGATCCACCACGAGTCCGGCATGGTGAGGCCCCAGCCCTTTGATGCTGGCCCCCGCCAGGTAACGGCGAATCGCCTGGGGGGTTGTGGGAGTCTGCAGGATGGCGGAAGAGGCGCGGATCTGCGGGCCATAGCGGCGATCATGATGCCATATCCCCTGAACGCGATAACAGGATCCCTCCTGTACAGTCCCGAATATGCCCGTGTCGGTGTATGTGGCGGGAGAATCAGTGTCGGCATCGGCGTACACCAGCCGAACAACGGCGTAACCCGTATCCGGATTGGAGAATGTGATGTGGTCAACGCAGAACTCGCCGTCGACGGCCTCTCCTTCCGAACCAAGCGAAAACGCGGCCTGGGATGAGCCGGGCAAGTTGGTGTGCGAACGAGCGGGGCGTCTGGGCTGCTTCATGGTAGGATTCTAGGGCGCGGGGCCGGCGACGTCAACGCAGGTGCCCTGCCCATCGGGCAGGTGTGCTTGACTCGCTTCTCGCGCCTGTGGTATGGTCTGCACCAGGAGCGCTGGTCAGGCGCCTAACCACTCGTCTGGAGGGACTGACGTTATGAGCACGGAAGCTCCCGCTCGTGGTCCAAATGGTCCGCAGAACACAAGGCGGGCCGGCGCGTTTCAGTTTGTGCTGCACAGCCATCTCCCGTACTGCCGGTTGGCGGGGCGGTGGCCCCACGGCGAAGAGTGGATTCACGAGGCTCTCGCCGAGACCTATATCCCTCTCCTGAACACGCTGTACGACCTGTACGAGCGCGGCCTCTGCCCCCAACTGACGATCAGTCTCTCTCCTGTCCTCGTGGAGCAACTTGCCGATCCAGACGTGTGTGAGCATTTTGTGGCGTACCTGGACGAAGAGATCGAGATGGCGAGCCGCGATGAGGCTCGCTTTGACCCGGCCCAGGAGCCCGAGCTGCACGACCTGGCGCGCTACTATCGCACGCTCTATGAGGAGACCCGCCGCAGCTTTGTGCTGCGTTACGAGCGAGATGTCGTCGCGGCGTTCCGCCGGCTGCAGGACGCGGGGTGTATAGAGATCAGCACCTGTGCGGCGACGCACGGCTATCTGCCCCTTCTCTCACGGGATTCGTCGCTCTATGCGCAGATCAGCACCGCAGTCGCCAGCCACACGCGGCACTTTGGCAGGCCGCCGAGGACCATCTGGCTTCCAGAGTGTGCCTACCGTCCCGCCAAAGTGGAGCCCGACGGGACGATCCGCCCGGGCCTTGAGGCGTTTCTCGCGGCGCAGGGGATCGGTTGCTTCTTTTTGGAGACGTCGTCGGTGGAGAAGGGCCAGCCCGACTACCGGCCGCGGACGGCCCTTGCAGTCGGTCCATACGCTCTGGCCGAGAAGCGTTTCCAGGAGGCGGCGCAGAGCATCGAACCGCAGGCCGTGGCAGATCAAGGGTCTGCAGGGAGCAGCACCTATCGCGCCTACCTCGTGGCGGAGCCCAATGGGTCGGTCACAGAGCCTCCTGTCGCGGTGATTGGGCGTAACGAGCGTACGGGCATGCAGGTGTGGTCCGCCGAGTGGGGCTATCCCGGCGATAGCGACTACCGGGAGTTCCATCGCAAGGATGTGGTCTCGGGACTGCAGTACTGGCGTGTGACATCGCCGGATGCTGACCTCGGCGACAAGGACGTTTACCATCCTAAGTGGGCAGCGGATCGCGTGCGAGCGCATGCCGCGCACTTTGCGACTCTCGTGGAGGAATTGCTCGCCGACTACCGCGAGCAGACAGGCGAGTACGGTCTGATCTCGTCCAACTATGATACCGAGCTGTTTGGCCACTGGTGGTTCGAGGGCGTGTCCTGGATCGGCCAGGTGCTTGAGCGCTTGGCGCAGAGCCCTGTGGTGGACCTCACAACCACTGCGGGCTATCTGGATTGCGAGAGCACTCGCCACGCGATCGCTATCCCGGAGGGATCCTGGGGAGCGGGCGGTACACACTGGACGTGGGACAACCCGGAAACGCATTGGATGTGGGAACCGATCCACGCTGCCGAGCAAAGGATGGAGGCGTTGGTGTAGCGGTACCCGCAGGCAACCGGTGACGCTGCGATTGCGCTGAATCAGGCAGCGCGGGAACTGCTCTTGTTGCAGGCGAGCGATTGGCCATTCCTGGTCACAACCGGCCAGGCCAAGGAGTATGCGACGGAACGCTTTCTGGGCCATGTCGAGCGGTTCAACCGGCTGGCGGGCATGATCGAGGCAGGCACACTGGTGCCAGCGGCCGAGGTCGCTGAGGAGTTGTACCAGGTTGACAAGATCTTTGAGGATATCGATTACCGCTGGTTCGCTGAACGTCAAGGGCGGCCGGCGTGAGATATGAGGTATCGGCATGCGGCTGAAGAGGCAGTGAGGTGAGTCCTCGCACACGCGAAGCGGGTCCGCTGTATGGGCAGGTGGCGGCCGGTATCGAGGAGGGGATCCGGGCGGGCAAGTGGGCGCCTGGCGCGAAGCTGCCGAGCGAGCGTGAGCTGTGTGAGTTGTTCAGGGTCAGCCAGATCACCGTGCGGCGAGCGCTGCGGGATCTGGCGCAGCAGTCGCGCGTTTACAGCCGGCACGGGCTGGGCTGGTATGTTGAGAGTGATGAGGGCCAACGGGCGGAGCCGGCGGCCTGCGACATGGCGGTCATCGCGCCAGCGCACGACGGCTTTCTGACGGGGATTGTGACGGCGTGCGTGGAGGCTTTTGCGCGTGCGGGGCGCGTTGTGGAGATGATTCGCTTGCCCAAGGAGGAGGGCGAGGTTGCCTGGTCGCAGGCTGTGCCGGAGGAAGTTCCTCTCCTGTGGGCTGTTGCCGGTGAGGAGCGCAGCCTCGCCCAAAGGTATGGGGCTCTCACGGCACCCTATGCATCTCGTAGCCTGCTTCTGGGGCGCTCGATACCCGGGATTGCTTTGCCGACGATCGCGATCGATGAACAGGACGCCATGGCCCGCGTAACCGGGCACCTGATATCGGCCGGACACCGGCGGATCGGGTATGTGGGTAGCGATCCGACGCTGACCGGCGGCTGGCGGCGGTATCAGGGGTACCGTTCCCGCATGCTGGACGGCGCGCTGGAGCTGCCACTGGCGTGGGTCGTCTCTACCGATCGAGTGGGGCACCTGGCCGAGGAAAGGATCTCCGAGGCTCTAGCCGGGAATCTACGGCCCACTGCCGTGGTATGCTCCTCCGATACGCTTGCAGCTCAAACGATTCACCACCTGGGTTCAATGGGCCTGGCCTGCCCCTCAGACGTGGCGGTGACTGGATTCGGTGACGAGCCCTTTGCAGCCTATCTTGCGGAGCCCCTAACGACTTTTCGATTCGATCTGGACGGCCTCGCCACTCAGGCGCAGGAGGCCGTGATGGAGATGCAGGGGGGGCGGATTCCTCGCCTGCGACCGGTGACTGGGGATCTGGTGGTGCGCACGAGCTGTGGATCGTTGGTAAGCCGGATATACTCCGGCGACTCGGGGGCTTTCTAGAGGTTTCGGCTGCGGAAGTGTGTGGTCAAGCCGCGCCAACGGAGGCGTAGTGCTAGGGCGACCGTAGAGTTGCTCAGTCTCCGCGCTGGTGAGGTGTTCGGTTGTCGCAGGCAGGGCTGATCCTGCCAGGAGTGCGGATGCAGACCGTTGCGCACCGCGCGGGTTGTGTTCTGTTGGCCGCTCTCCTCGTGGTGGGCGCGGCCTACGCCGACCCTGTTCGCTCCCCCTCTGGCCATTCTGCGCCCAACCTGGTGAACGCAGACGCTCATCTTCAGGATCTCTGCGAGATACTGCGCGCCGGCAACTCCAGGGAGTTGTTGGCTTGGGTGGGGCATCACCATGACTGGGTATCCGGCGCTTTCCTCCAGGTACACCTATTCCCGCCGCTTGAGATGGATCGAGTGGCGTCGCTCGCGATACGGCTATACGGCGGGAAGCAGACGGGGGTGGGGGGCTCACGACGGCCAGTGCAGGCCTGGATCCCGTTACTCAGCATTCCCCTTCTGGCGATACCTCCGGGAGTGGGCTACATCCGCCTTCCGTCAATTCCCCTGCTTCACGATGTCCCAGGTGCCCTTGCCAGCAATGCGCTGATGGCAATGGGCGCAAGTCGATGGCATGATCTGGGATACCTCGGACAGGGCATCCGCGTAGGCGTGATAGACCTTGGATACCTGGGCTACCAGGATCTGATGGGTTCGGAGCTGCCCTCCTCGATCGAGACGGGCAGCTTTGTGGATGGACAGGAGGGGCTATCGGTAGATCGAGGCACTCGGCACGGTACCGCTGTGGCCGAGATCATCCATGATGTGGCCCCGGAATCGGATCTCTTTCTGGCCCGGATCGCCACAACGGTCGATCTGGTGGAGGCCGTGGAGTGGCTGCTTTCCCGTGAGGTGGACGTCATCTGCACCTCCCTTGGCTGGTTCGACGTATCGCCGGGTGACGGTACGGGCCTGCTCGCCGATCAGGTGAATCGGGTTCGGGCAGAGGGGGTGCTGTGGGTGACCTCGGCGGGAGATCAGCGCCAGCGGCACTGGTGTGGAGACTGGGAGAATCCGCTGTCTGGTGATTACTACCGCTTCACGCCTTACAGCCTCATGAACTGGTTGCTGGAGGAGGGCCACTACGAGCTCAGCCCCGGCACTCGGATCGATGCCTATCTTCGCTGGAGCGACTGGGCTGCCGTTGAAGAAGACTATGATCTCTATCTCTGGGAGTACGACATCGAGGATCCCGTGCCCCGGGCGGTGGCCACGAGCACCGATGCGCAGACGGGACTGGCCGGCCAGACGCCAACCGAGGCATTGACCTATGTGACGCACGAGGCTGGCAAGCTCTATGCGCTATCTATCCTGGCGCACGATGTGTCACGCGGAGTTCATCTCGAGCTGTTTCTGGATGGCGAACCGAGGCTGGAGACTCGAGTTGCCTCTCAGAGCCTCGCGAGCCCGGCAGATGTTGAGGCGTCCTTGGGCGTTGCCGCGGTATCAGCGGCGTTTCCCTACGGTCTGCTGGCGGATAGCTCGATGGGGCCAGCCAAGGGGCCGGGAGGCGTCGGGGCCCCGGGGATAGAGCAGCCCAGGATCGCGGGCTACGGGGACATCGAAACCGCCAGTATGTCCCCGCTTGGGGGCAGTTCGGCCGCCGCGCCTCACGCGGCCGGTGCGGCTGCGCTGATCCTCAGCCGCTACCCGGGGTGGGGGCCTGATGAGATCGAATCACTCCTGATCGAGCGAGGGGAGCCGTACCCGGGGCAGACCGGGTGGGACCCCGGTATCGGATTCGGCCGTCTCTATATCGGTGATGAGCCCGCTCCACAGCCCGAACGCGCGTACCTCCCGATGACTACTCGATAGCGGCATAGGCCAGCCCCGTTGCAGGCCGGGCATGATTGACATTGGCAACGGTGCAGCTATCTTCAGACCAGTTCTCGACGAGGCGCGACATGCCACAGAAGACCCCACCGCGCAGCTTGCTGGTCAAGCCAGCCTCCGCAGACTGTAATCTGCATTGCACCTACTGCTTCTATCACGATCGCCCGACAGATCCGTATGCGAGCGTCCCGGTGCGCCGTATGCCAGACCGCGTCCTGGAGAGCCTGATCCAACAGGCCATGGCGCTGGATCCGAGCCAGGCGATCTTTGGCTGGCAAGGGGGTGAACCGACTCTGTGTGGTCTGGCCTTTTTCCGGCGCGTGGTGGAGTTGCAGCAAAGGTACGGCTATCCGGGGCAATCGGTAAGCAACGGTCTACAGACGAATGGCCTGCTGCTGGATGACGATTGGGCGCGGTTCTTCCGCGAGTACAGTTTCCTTGTGGGGATCAGCCTCGACGGTCCGGCTCATTACCATGATCGGTTCCGGCACTACCGGAACGGGGCAGGAAGCCACGCTCAGGTGATGGAGGCGATCTCACGCCTGGAGCGTCATGGAGTGGCGTACAACATCCTCTCTGTCGTGAACGCCATCACGGGGAGCCACGGAGCCGAGATCTATGACTATCTGGTGGATCAGGGCTTCCGCTACCTGCAGTTTATCCCCTGTGTCGAGGTTGACCCAGAGACGGGCCACGTCACCGAGTTCTCCGTCCGCCCGGAGCAGTACGGGGATATGCTGTGTGCGGTGTTCGACCGGTGGTACAACGGAGGGCGGCCGGAAGTGTCGATCCGCGATTTCGACTCTATCCTGGGGTGTTACCTGGGCGAGGAGCCCAGCGTGTGCAGCTACCAGGCGCAATGCGGGGCGTATCTGGTGGTGGAGTACAACGGCGACATGTATCCCTGTGACTTTGCCGTTCGTGAGGAACTGCGCCTGGGGAATATCGAAGGGGTCTCTCTGGAGCAAGCCTTTGGCGGGCCGCGAATGGCGGCCTTTGCGGAGGCAAAGGCCATACCTCGAAGCGAGTGTGCCCGGTGCGCCTGGCAGATGTTGTGCAGGCAGGGTTGCCCGCGCCTGGTGGGGCTGGGCGGGAACGAGCGGCACTATCTCTGCAGAGGACTGCAGAAGTTCTATGCTCACAGTTACGCGGGATTCATGCATCTTCGGGATAGCCTGCTTCCAGGCAGCCGGGAGCCAGGGCCGGTTCGGGCCGTCGGGCGCAACGACCCGTGTCCCTGCGGCTCTGGCAAGAAGGTCAAACAGTGCTGTGCCCGCCTGGCGCCCCCGTGGCTGCTCGTGCACTAGCGCACGGCAGATACGGTTGCCGCACCGTGATCTCGATGTGCGCAAGTTGCGCGTGAATTTCCTGCATTTGTGGCGATTTGCGCGCAGATGATTGGCATCTCCCCCCATGTTGTGTATACTGGTGGTAGTTTGTGGGCCCTAGTGGATAACTGTGGGGCCCAGCCTGCCACAAAGCCGATCGCATTCTGCAGACCTCTAGATGGGGGGAGGTCACAGTGTCGTTCCTCGGCACGTTCACCCACACGCTCGATAGCAAGGGGCGCCTGACAATTCCGGCGCGGCTCAGAGAGGGCCTTGAAGAGGGCCTGATACTGACCCGTGGCTTTGAGTCATGCCTGATGATCTATCCCCACAGTGTATGGCGCGAGCAGACTCAACGGCTCGCCACACTCCCGCGCACCAGCACCGAACGACGCGTCTTTACGCGTTGGGTGTACGGTGGCGCCATTGAGGTCGCGCTGGACTCGCTCGGGCGCATCCTTGTTCCTGACCATCTACGGGCCTATGCCGAACTGCAGGAGCAGGCCGTGATTGTGGGCGCCGACGAGGCAATTGAGATCTGGAGTCCGCAGCGCCACGACGAGATCTTGCGTGCCGATCTTGATCGGTTGCCGGGAATCCTGGACAGCCTATCCGAACGAAGCGCGGTGTGAGCGATGATGGGAGCGTCTGTGGGTGCCACGTCCGACCAGGAGTGGGGCCACGTTCCCGTGATGGTGGAGGAGGTGCTCCTCTATCTCGCGCCTCGATCGGGCGGCCTCTATATCGATGCGACCGTCGGGCTGGGCGGGCATACGCAGGCGATCCTGAGTAGATCGGCACCGGATGGGCGCGTGCTGGCGATCGATGCCGATGCTCAAGCGCTGGCCATTGCCGAGCGGCGGCTCTCCGACGATGGGGGCCGCGTGACATTCGTACAGGGCCGGCATCGTGATCTGGAGCGTATCGCTGTTGCGCAGGGTTTCTCCGGCTGCCAGGGGATTCTCCTCGATCTTGGGGTGTCCTCGCTGCAGCTGGATGACGCAGAACGGGGCTTTTCTTTCCGGGAGGCAGGGCCCCTCGACATGCGAATGGACTCGGAGGCGCCTGTGAGCGCCGAAGAAGTCGTCAACCACTGGCCGGAACAGGAACTGGCCCGGGTGATTGCCGCTTATGGCGAGGAACGGTATGCCCGGCGCGTAGCCCACAGGATCGTGCAAGCGCGGCCGATCCGCGATACGGCGCATCTCGCGGCGGTCGTGTCGGGTGCGGTGAGATCGTCGGGAGGGATTCATCCGGCGACGCGGACGTTTCAGGCGATCCGGATCGCCGTAAACGATGAGCTGGGCTCGCTGGAGGCGGTGATGCCGCAGGCACTGGCGCTGCTGGCCCCGGGCGGGGTGATGGCCGTGATCGCCTTCCACTCGCTGGAGGACCGTATCGTTAAGCAGTTCATGGTGCGCGAGTCACGGGGGTGTCTGTGTCCCCCGAGAATTCCCGTTTGCGAATGCGGGCACAGGGTCCAACTCGATAGGCTGACAAGACGGCCCGTGCAGGCATCGACGGGCGAGATCGGTCGA
>Ga0123333_10000584_pt1 | contig 40334 bp, 34 predicted proteins | sample BioC12SIPDNA_3_FD_89957 | JGI IMG/M metagenome (GOLD analysis project Ga0123333, IMG submission 89957) | Anaerobic biogas reactor microbial communites from Washington, USA - Biogas_R2_B C12 SIP DNA | ecosystem: Engineered > Bioreactor > Anaerobic > Unclassified | place: Washington, USA...
CAGCTGCGCCAGCACCAGCTCGCGCACGCGCGCCATCAGCTGCGGGTCGGCGGCCACCGCCTCCGCCGCCTTCTCCTTGCCCTGCCCCAGGCGCGTGTCGCCGAACGAGAACCACGAGCCCGACTTGGTGATCACCCCCAGGTCGGCGGCCACCGTCACCAGGTCACCGAGCTTGTCGATGCCCTTACCGAACACGATGTCCACCTCCGCCTCGCGGAACGGCGGCGCCACCTTGTTCTTGGTGACCTTGACCCGCACGCGGTTGCCCACGCGCTCGGCGCCCACCTTCACGTCGCCCTTGCGCCTGACCTCGATGCGCACGCTGGCGTAGAACTTCAGCGCCCTACCCCCCGGGGTGGTCTCGGGGTTGCCGTACAGCACCCCGATCTTCTCGCGGATCTGGTTGATGAAGATGGCGGTGGTGTTCGACTTGCTCAGCGCCCCCGTGAGCTTGCGCAACGCCTGGCTCATCAGCCGCGCCTGCAGCCCCACGTGGCTGTCGCCCATCTCCCCCTCGATCTCGGCGCGGGGCGTGAGCGCCGCCACGCTGTCGACCACCACCACGTCCACCGCCCCCGAGCGCACCAGCAGCTCCACGATCTCCAGCGCCTGCTCGCCGGTGTCGGGCTGCGACACCAACAGCTCGTCGACGTCCACCCCCAGCGCACGCGCGTAGCTGGGGTCCAGCGCGTGCTCGGCGTCCACGAACGCCGCCACCCCGCCGGCGCGTTGCGCCTCGGCCACCACGTGCAGCGACAGGGTGGTCTTGCCGCCCGACTCGGGGCCGTACACCTCCACCACCCGCCCGCGCGGCACCCCGCCCACGCCCAACGCCACGTCCACCGACAGGCTGCCGGTGCTGATCACCCCCGCCGCCAGCGTGCCGGCCGGCTCCGCGCCCAGACGCATGATCGCCCCCCGCCCGAACTGCCGCTCGATCTGCGACAACGCCGTGTCGAGAGCCTTCCTTCGCTGATCGTCCATGACTCGCCCCAGCCTCCGTCCCGCGGGCCGGTCCTCTAGGGACTTGTGCCCGTTCCGCGCCGGCCTTCGGGTGCCCTCGCGGGCGCCCGGTGGCCTAACGCAACGCCAGCCGGAGGAGGTTCAAGCTCGAGACCGCGGTTCGCTCCCGTTGCCAGGCTTGCCCCAGAGCGGGCAGCTCCAGGCTCTTCACGGTTGTACCGACATCTCTCGTTACGGCTACGACTACTCTTGTAGGTAAGCGCTTGACCTCGTCCGGCTCTTCGTCGCCCTGGCCGGGCGCGCCTGCCGCGGAGCTCGCGGCTAGGGCGATCCTGGGGCCGATGGCGACGCCTAGTTCAGCGGTGAAGAACGCCCGTATCGCCACGGCCAACGCCGCCACGACCTCGGCAGCCCCTAGGGGCAGCCGCTCGAGGAGTTCAGCGGGGACACCGAGCGTTCGCATAGTTTCCGCGTTCCATGCTATCACGCTGCCGGCGAGGCTCTCACGTTCCGGAGCCGGGGCGCGCTCCTGCGCCGCGGCGCTCAGCATGCCCGTCAGCAGCCCGCCCGTGAGGCCCTCGGCGACGGCGAGGCGTTCGCCGCGCCGGGCGAGCTCGTCGAGCACCAGCCCGGGCAGCTCGTCCTGGTCCTGGCCCCACACCCACGGCTCCAGCAGCCGCTCCACGCGCTCGAGGGTGGGCTGCGCCAGCCGCTCGGCGGCCGCAGCGTCGTCGCCCTTCGCCGCCACGCGCACGTGCACGCCGTCGATCTTGGCGTAGGTCGCGACGCTGGGGTTGGCCTGGTCGGTCAGCGCCCCTAAGCGCTCGGCCACGTGGCTCTCGCCGGCGCCCAGGGTCTTGAAGGTGCGCACGAAGAGGCGGCTGTCGGGCAGCTCGAGGCGCGGCTTGGCCTCCTCGCGCCACATGCGGTCGAGCTCGCGCGGCGGGCCCGGCAGGGTGACGATCACGCGCTCCTTGCCGTGCAGCTCGGCGCGCACCAGCCAGCCGGGCGCGGTGCCGATGGGGTTGGGGAGCACGGTGGCCGAGTCGATCACGTGCGCCTGCCTCAGGTTCGAGTCGGGCATGGCCGCGCCGCGCGCTTCGAAGTAGCGCCTGAGCCAGCGCTCCAGCTCGGGGTCCACGCGCTGCTCCTCGCCCAGCACGGCGGCGATGGCGTCGCGCGTCAGGTCGTCGTCGGTGGGCCCGAGGCCGCCGGTCACCAGCACCAGGTCGCTGCGGCGCGTGGCGTTGGTGAGGGCCTCCTCGAGGCGCCGGCGGTTGTCGCCGACGCGCAGCGACCAGAACACGTCCACGCCCACGGCGGCGAGGTCGCGGGCGAGGCGCGCGCTGTTGGTGTCGACGACCTCGCCGAGCAGCAGCTCGGTGCCCACCGTGATGATCTCCGCGCTCCTGATGACGGCCATGGCGGAGGATATCAGGACACGTGACGCCGGCCGAAGGGATGGTGTATCTTGGTGGTGGTCCCTGTCCCCCCCAGGGCCATGATGCGAGGGATCCGTCCCTCCACCATCTCCTCTCTTTGACCCTGCGCCCCCCACGCAGGGTCAACCTCTTTCTGGGCCCTGGGTACTCGGGCCCGTGGGCGGCGCCGCCTCGGCTCCCGCGGCGGCGCTCCGGCGCTCGGCGACGGGCCTAGGACCGCTGGGCCGGAGCCAAGTTGCGTCACCGCCTCTCACGGGGCCGGTGCTACCATGAGTCATGAAAGCCTCTGGAGAAGCGCCAAGAACGCCGTCCAGCACGGCATCCGAGCGTAGCAACACGGCGCCGCCCGCGGCTCCTGTCGACCCTCCCGCGCCCACCACGCTGGGCGAGCTGCGCGGCTCCCGCTGGGAGCGGCTGGCCGGCCGCTCGGTCAAGGACGAGCTCCGCGCCAACCTCATCGCCAAGCTGCGCGACGGTGCACCGATCTTCCCGGGCGTCCTCGGCTACCAGGAGACGGTCACGCCCGCCGTCGTCAACGCCGTGCTGAGCCGCCACAACTTCATCCTGCTGGGCCTGCGCGGCCAGGCCAAGACCCGCATCCTGCGCCAGCTCACCGACCTGCTCGACGAGTTCATCCCCTACATCGAGGGCACCGAGCTGCACGACGACCCCTTCGCGCCCATCACCAAGGAGGGCCAGGAGATCGTGCGCGAGTGCGGCGACGCCACCCGCGTCGCCTGGCTGGCGCGCGAGGCGCGCTACGTCGAGAAGCTCGCCACCCCCGACACCACGGTCGCCGACATCATCGGCGACATCGACCCCATCAAGGCCGCCCGCCTGGGCACGCACCTCGGCGACGAGCGCGCGGTGCACTACGGCCTGCTGCCGCGCGCCAACCGCGGCATCTTCGCCATGAACGAGCTGCCCGACCTGGCCGGCAAGGTGCAGGTGGCGCTGTTCAACGTCATGCAGGAGGGCGACGTGCAGATCAAGGGCTACCCGCTGCGCCTCCCGCTCGACGTGCTGCTGGTGTTCTCCGCCAACCCCGAGGACTACACGGCGCGGGGCAAGATCATCACCCCGCTCAAGGACCGCATCGGCAGCGAGGTGCGCACCCACTACCCCGCCACCGTCGAGGAGGGCATGAGCATCACGCGCCAGGAGGCGTGGGTGCAGCGCGACGTGGTGCCGCTGGTGCCGGGCTTCGTGGCCGAGGCGGTCGAGGAGGTGGCCTTCCAGGCCCGCGACGACGCGCGCGTCGACAAGCACTCGGGCGTCTCGCAGCGCCTGCCCATCAGCCTGCTCGAGAACGTGGTCAGCAACGCCGAGCGCCGCGCCCTGCTGCAGGGCTCCGAGCAGCCGGTGGCGCGCATCACCGACCTCTACCAGGCGCTGCCGGCGGTCACCGGCAAGATCGAGCTCGAGTACGAGGGCGAGCTCAAGGGCGCCGAGGTGGTGGCACGCGAGATCGTGCGGCGCGCCATCGGCCAGGTGTTCAGCCGCCGCGGCGCCAGCGTGGCCACCGACGAGGTGGTGGCGTACTTCGACGACGACAACAACCTGCGCGTGCCCGAGGGGGCGCCCGCCGCCGAGCTCCTCGAGCTGGCCGGCGCGGTGCCGGGGCTGCTCGACGCCGCCGCGGCCCTGGCCGAGGGCGAGGGCGCCGAGCAGCTGGCGGCCGCCGCCGAGTTCGTGCTCGAGGGGCTGCACGCCCGCAAGCTCATCGCGCGCAGCGAGGAGCGCGGCTACGTCGCCGCCGAGCCGGAGGCGCCGCGGGGCGCCCAGGCGCGGCGCTGGAACTGAGCCAAGGGGCGGGCACCCGCCCCGGCTAGGGAGCGCCATGGGCAACATCCGCTACTCGAAGTACGAAGGCGGCCTCGACGACCTCGACATGGCCGAGCTCATGAGGATGCTGCAGGACCGGCTGATGCAGTCGGGGTTCGACCGCAACCCCTTCGACCCCGACCCCGACTACCGGCCCACCATGCAGGACCTCTACGACGCCATCGCCGAGGCGCTGATCAACAACGACCTGCTCGACGAGCGCCTCATCGAGCTGGCGCTCGACGCCGACGACTGGATGGCCACCGAGCTCGGCGCCACCGTGCGCGAGCTCGCGCGGCGCCTCGAGCAGGAGGGCTACCTGCGCCCCGAGGCCTCCGGCGACGAGCCCAGCGACGGCGAGCCGCGCCAGGGCACCGGCGGCGGCGCCGGCCCCGACGCCGACCCGGGGCGCGCCACCTTCGAGCTCACCGACAAGGCCATCGACTTCCTCGGCTACCGCACGCTGCGCGACGTGCTGGGCGGCGCCGGGCGCTCGAGCCTCGGCTCGCACGAGACCAGCTACACCACCACCGGCGTCGAGACCATCGGCGAGAGCAAGCGCTACGAGTTCGGCGACACCCTCAACCTCGACGTCGCCGCCACCCTCGGCAACGCCGCGCGCCACGGCCTCGAGGGCGGGCGCCTGCAGCTCGAGGAGGACGACCTGCAGGTGCTGCAGTCGGAGTACTTCTCCTCGGCCGCCACGGTGGTCATGCTCGACTGCAGCCACTCGATGATCCTCTACGGCGAGGACCGCTTCACGCCCGCCAAGCAGGTGGCCCTGGCGCTGGCGCACCTGATCCGCACGCAGTACCGCGGCGACACGGTGCGCTTCGTGCTGTTCCACAACGGCGCCGAGGAGATCCCCCTCGAGCGCCTGGCGCGCTCCCAGGTGGGGCCGTACCACACCAACACCGCCGAGGGCCTGCGCCTCGCGCAGCGCATCCTCACGCGGCAGAACAAGGAGATGAAGCAGATCGTGATGATCACCGACGGCAAGCCGTCGGCCATCACGCTGCCGGGCGGCAAGCTCTACCGCAACGCCTACGGCCTCGACCCGCTGGTGCTGGGCGAGACGCTGCGCGAGGTGGGCAACTGCCGCCGCCACGGCATCCAGGTGAACACCTTCATGCTCGCCCGCGACCCCGAGCTGGTCGCGTTCGTGCAGCGCGTCAGTGCCATGACGCGCGGCAAGGCGTACTTCACCACCCCGCAGACCATCGGGCGCTACGTGCTGCTCGACTACCAGTCGCGGCGCACCAAGCTCGTGAACTGACCGCCCGCCCCGTCCGGCGCGGCCGCCCGGCGACGGCGCGCGGCGGGGCGGCTCGCGGTTAACCCCCGGTGAACGCCCTCTCAACCCAACTCACGGCGGCGTGAGCACAGAATCGGGCCAACGCAGCCAAGGAGGCACCCCCATGCATCGAACCGACCAGTCCGTCACCCCCGCCACCGTCGCCGCTCTCGCCCCCGCCCGGCCGCTGCGCCTGCTGGCCGCGGCGCTCCTCGCCGTCGGCGCGCTCGCGCTCGCTGGTGCGGCGCAGGCGCAGGGCTTCGGCGGGCCCGGCAGCCAGAGCGGCATCTCGGTCACCGGCAACGGCGTGGCGTTCGGCGAGCCCGACCAGGCCGTCGTGAACCTGGGCGTCGACGCCGTGGGCGAGAACGTCCGCGAGGCGCTCGACGCGGCCGACGCCACCATGCACGCCGTGCGCGAGGCGGCGCTCCTGCTCGGCATCGAGCAGCGCGACATCCGCACCGTCGCCTTCAACGTGTGGCGCCAGCAGCTCACCGACCGCGACGGGCAGCCCACCGGCGAGCGTTACCACGTGCGCCACTCCTTCCAGGTCACGGTGCGCGACACCGGCCAGGTGGGCGCGCTGCTGAGCAGCGCCATCGACGCCGGCGCCAACGACGTGGGCGGCATCGAGTTCACCATCTCCGACACGGCCGCGCTGCAGGCCCAGGCGCGCGAGGCCGCCATGGCCGACGCCCACGCCCGCGCCAGCCAGCTGGCCGAGCTGTCGGGCGTCACGCTCGGCGCCCCGCTGTTCGTCGAGGAGACCAGCTACGCGGCGCCCCTCCCCGCCGCCACCCTGCAGTACAGCCGCGCGGTGGACTCGCCGGTCGAGAGCGGGCAGCTGGGCGTCAACGTCACGGTGCGCGTGGTCTACGCGATCGCGGCCGACGCGCGCGCCGAGTGAGGCGCCTAGCTCACCCGCAGCGCCGGACCTGAACGCCGGCGGGTAGGGAAGAGGCGAGCGGCGCGGGGATCAGCCCCGCGCCGCTCGCGTTCCTTCGTCCGCGCCGCGACCGGCGCGGCCGGGCGCCCCTCAGTCGAAGCTGCGCGACAGCCGGTCCAGCGCCTGCACCGCCGGGGCGTAGTTCGGGTCGGCGGTGCGCGCCGCGCGGTAGTTGATCTCGGCGCGGCCCAGGTCGCCGAGGCGCTCGTACACCTCGCCCAGGCGGTAGTAGGCCTCCACGTAGGCGGGCGAGGGGCGCGCCTCGCCGGGGTCGGTGGCCTCGAACACGTCGATGGCGCTGTTGAACGCCTGGATGGCCTCCTGGTGGCGGCCGAGCAGCACCAGCAGGCGCCCCTTGTCGATCCAGGGCCACAGCTCGCGGCGGCCGCGCTCGGTGTCGGCGGCGGCCTCGAACGCCACGATCGCCTCCTCGTACATCGCCGCCTGCCACGCCACGCGCCCCCAGTCCATGGCGTACTGGTAGTCGCGGCTGCGCAGGAAGGCGTTGCGCAGCGCGCGCAGGGCGCCCGCGGCGTCGCCCTGCGCGGCGCGCAGCAGGCCCTGCAGGTTCGCCACGCCCGGGTCGGAGTCGCCGATCAGCTGCACGGCGCGCTCCAGGTGGCGGCCGGCGCCGTCCAGGTCGCCGGTGAGGTACAGCGCGCGGGCGTAGAGGTAGTGGGCCTCGCCGCTGTCGGGGTAGCGCGCCACCAGCTCGGGGCCGTTGAGGCGCGCCGCGGAGTTGTAGTAGCCCTGCGCCAGCAGGTCGCGGAGCTGCGCTAGCTCGGCGGCGCTAGGTTGCTCGGGCCGGGACTGGGCGAACGCCAGGGCGCACGTCAGGCAGAGCGCCAGCAGCCCGGCGCCCCACCGGGCCGTGGCGGGAACGGAAGCGTGTCGCACGCGGTCAGCCTACCCCAGGCCGGCGGGGCGTCACGTGGGGTCGGCCATGCTCGCGAGGCGCCGCCCGCCCGCGCCCGCGCGCCGGCGGCCGCTCAGTCGTTGCCGCGCGTGAAGCGCCCGCGGCGCAGCGCCGCGCCGAGCCAGTCGAGGCCGTCGCGGCTCAGGCGCTCGACGTGCGCCACCGCGTGCGCCTGCGGCGCCGGCGCCGACAGCGCCAGGCCCGACAGGGCGCGCAGGTCGACCGGCGCCTCGAAGCAGGGCGCCGCCGCCTGCGTCAGGAAGCCCTTGACCTTGGGGTCGTACGACAGGCCCGCGAAGCCCACGCCGGCCGCGGCCGCCAGGATGCAGCCGTGCAGCCGCACCGACACCACGTAGCGCGCCCGCGCCAGCAGCCCCACCGCGGCGTGCGGGTCGCTCTCCTCCCACACGGCCACGCCCGGCACGGCCTCGCGCAGGCGCTCGACCTCGGCGGCGTCCTCGCGCGGCTGGAACGCCATTGCGGCCAGCGGCACGCCCGCGTCGGCCAGCTCGCGCGCCAGCTCCAGCAGCGCCGCGTTCAGCTCGGGCTGCCCGCCGCGCGGCACCAGCATCACGGGGCGCTCGGCGGCGGGCAGGTCGGGCGCGTCCCCCTTAGGCGCCTCGAGGAGCAGCGCCGGGTCGCCGACCAGCTGCGCCTTGAGCCCGAGCTTGTCGGCCAGGCGCCGCGACGGCTCGTCGCGCAGCGCCAGCGGCACGCCGCGCAGCGCGCGCGCCACCGCGCCGCGCGCCTCCGGCGACAGCGGCCCCAGCGACTGCCCGTAGACCACCACCGGCCGGCCCAGCGTGCGCGCCAGGCGGATCACGCCCAGGTAGTAGTCGAGGCTGCGGCGGCTGGTGCCGTCCTGCAGCAGGCCGCCGCCGCCGGACACCACGGCGTCGGCGCGCAGCACCGCCAGCGGCAGCCCCGCCACGCGGTGGGTGGCCTCCACGCCGTGCTGGCGGGCCGTGGCGGCCGGGTCGCTCGACAGCACCACCGGGGTGTGGCCCTGCCGGCGCAGGCCCGCCAGCAGGCCCGCGAGCAGCGCCTCGTCGCCGAGGTTGCCGAAGCCGTAGTAGCCGCTTACGAGTACGCGCACCGGGCTCCTAGGGTCGCTCGCCGGCGCTCGGCGCGGTGGGGGAGGGGGCGCCCCGCGGCCCGGCGGGCTCGGGGTAGGCGCCGTCGGCGGACGGGGCGTCGGCGCCCGCCAGCCAGGCGCGCAGCAGGCGGGTGGCCAGCGCCGCCAGCGGCACCAGCACCAGGCCCGCCACCACGCCCACCAGCAGCGCCACGCCGGTGCGCTCGAGCGACACGAGCAGCGGGGTGTGGTAGTGGCTGAACGAGTTGAGGACGCTGGCCTGCGCCACCACGCCGCCCGTGAGCAGCAGGACGCGCAGCCACGTGGGCCACGCCGGCAGGCTCAGCCCCACCAGCGCCAGCGGGTGGCCGATCAGCTCCTTGAAGCGCGGGCGCGCGAAGTGCTCGCCGAGCAGCTGGCGTAGGGTCAGCTCGAACTGGCTCACGCCGATCACGGGCTCGTTGCCGCGCCTGAGCAGCACCAGCGCCAGGGCGGCCACGCCCATCAGCGCCAGCGCCACGTGCCCCACGCGCACCTCGGCGTTCCACAGGCGCTTCACCCAGGCGGCGGGGCCGTGGAAGCGCAGCATGTAGCCGGCCAGGAACAGGGCGGGCGGCACCACCAGCGTGAGGCCCACGCCGGCGAACGGGCGGATGGCCAGCAACGTGTCGCGCTCGCTGCCCACCGCCGCCAGCAGCAGCGCGCCCGCCAACGACAGCGCCGTGGAGTAGAACAGCGCCGGCCAGCGCTCGCGGAAGGTCAGGAAGCCCAGCACCGGGAAGACCAGCGCCGCCACCAGCGCCAGCGCGTCCCAGTCGGGGCCGGCCACGGCCGCGCTGCCGAGCAGCAGCAGGCCCGCCACCACCGCGCCCCAGGGGGCGGGGAAGCGCAGCGCCAGCAGCGCCAGCCCGGCCAGCACCCCGAGCGCGGCCAGCGCGCGCCAGAACGGCGCCGGCTCGTAGTCGGTGCCGAGGTCGGTGAGGGGGCCGACCTGGTAGCCCTGGGCGACGAGCGTCGCGGCCAGGTCGCGCACCATGGTCTCGGTGTTCGCCACCGGGTCGCCGAGCTCGTTGGTGGTGTAGGGGCGCAGGTAGAGCAGGCGCACGTTGCGCTCCTCCACCGCCAGCAGGTACTTGTCGACCAGGTCGGCGGGGCGCAGGCGCCGGTTCACGTAGTCCTGGTTGAAGCTCAGCAGCCGGACGGTAGGCACCTTGTCGGCGATGTCGGGCATGCCGTCCTGCGGGGTGCCCTCGATGACGGCGGTGTAGTACGCCTGCGACGCCGCCACGGCCTCGCTCAGCCCGTCGGGGTGGCCCGCCACCTGGGTGCCGGCGTAGACCAGGTAGGCGGCCTCCTCGGGGTAGTCGCCGACCGCCTGCAGCCGGTAGGGGGCGTTGCGCGGCCGGTAGGCGATGTCGAAGCCGGCGGCGCGCCACAGCGCCACCTCGGCGGCGTCGGGGCCGGCGGGCAGCGTCTCGACGACGTCGCCGGGCCACAGGTACCAGGTGCGGCCGTTGATCTCGAGGGGGCGCGCCGCGGGCACGTTCTTGGCGATCAGCTCGTCGAGCGCGCCCGGCCGCAGCGCCGTCACCAGGGTGGCGTCGCCGGGGATGGGGGGCGGCGCCTCGCCGCGCAGCAGCGCCTGCGCGATCAGGTCCTTGGCCAGCACCGCGGCGGCGTGGCCGCGCTGCACCAGCGACTCGATGGTCTGCTCGTAGAGCGCCACGCCCGTGAGGCCCGCCTGCTGGTAGCGCCGGCCCAGCTCGAGGCTGGTGAGGCCCACCAGGTGGCCCTGCTCGGCGAGCGCCATCTCGTCCATCACCAGCGCCACCTGCTCGCGGGTGCCCTCGGTGGCCACGCGGCGCGCCGCCAGCACGGTGGCGCCCACCAGCGCCAGCACGAGCACGGACCACAGCGCCGGCTCTAGCAGCCCGGCCGCGCGCGCGGGGCGCCTCACGCTTCCGCCTTGGCGCGCGCCGCTTCGGCCCTGGCGCGCAGGAACGAGTCGACGTAGCTGGTGAGGACCTCGAGCGCCACGCGGTTGCTGCCGCCCTCGGGCAGGATCAGGTCGGCGTGCTGCTTGGTGGGTTCGATGAACAGGTCATGCATGGGCTTCACGGTGCGGCGGTACTGCGCGATCACGCTCTGCGCGCTGCGGCCGCGCTCGTTCACGTCGCGCTCCAGGCGCCGGATGAAGCGCTCGTCGGGCGGCGCGTCGACGAACACCTTGAGGCGCATGCGCTCGCGCAGCGCCACGTCGTGGAGCACCAGGATGCCTTCGACGATGACCACCGGCGCCGAGGGGGTGAGCACCGTGTCGGGGGCGCGGTTGTGCTGCGCGAAGTCGTAGACCGGCCGCTCCACGGCCTCGCCGCTCAGCAGCTGGTCGACGTGGCGCACCAGCAGCTCGGTGTCGAAGGCGCTCGGCTCGTCGTAGTTGGTGAGCTCGCGCGCCTCGAACGGCAGGTCGGCCTGCTCGCGGTAGTAGGCGTCCTGCGGCAGCAGCACGGCGTTGCCCTCGCCGGCCGACCGCAGCAGCGCGCGCGCGACGGTGGTCTTGCCCGAGCCGGTGCCGCCGGCCAGCCCGATGACGAGGGGACGGCTCGTCTTCAAGCCTCGCCCATCCCGTCCGCGCTGGCGGGCGCGCTCGGCGCCTCGGCCGCCGGCCGCGCGCCCTGGCGCGCCTCGGCGCGCTCCACGGCGGCGCGGATGAAGCCGGTGAAGGGCGGGCTGGGGCGCATCAGCCGCGAGCGGAACTCGGGGTGCGACTGCAGCCCGACGAAGAACGGGTGGTCGGGTAGCTCGATGGCCTCCACGAGGCCGCTGCCGCGCCCCGCCATGCCGGGCGTGACGCCCGCCACCTGCAGGCCGGCGGCGGTGAGGCGCTCGACGTACTCGGGGTTGACCTCGTAGCGGTGGCGGTGGCGCTCGTAGACGGGCGAGCCCACGCCCTGCTCGGCGTAGAGCGCGGCCAGGCGGCTGCCCGGGCTGAGCTCCATCGGCCAGCTGCCCAGGCGCATGGTGCCGCCCAGGCCCTCGACCTCGAGCTGCTCGGGCATCAGGCCCACCACCGGGTGGGGGGTGTAGGGGTCGAACTCGGTGGAGTTGGCGCCCGGCAGGCCCGCCACGGAGCGCGCGTACTCGATGACGGCCACCTGCATGCCGAGGCAGATGCCCAGGTAGGGCACGCGCTCCTCGCGCGCCACCTGCGCGGCGCGCACCTTGCCCTCGATGCCGCGCACGCCGAAGCCGCCCGGCACCAGGATGCCGTCGTAGCCAGCCAGCGCCTGGAGGCCGGCGTCGTCGAGCTCCTCGGAGTTGACCCAGTCGATGTCGACGGCGGCGCGGTTGGCGATGCCGGCGTGCTTCAGCGCCTCCATCAGGCTCAGGTAGGCGTCGGGCATGGCCACGTACTTGCCCACCACCGCGATCCTCACGCGCCGCTCGGGGTGGCGCAGCACGCGCACCGCCTCCTGCCACACGCGCAGCTCGGGCGTGACCTTCTCGAGCGCGAGCATCTTCTCGACGTAGCGGCCCATGCCCTGCTGCTCGAGCATCTCGGGCACGGCGTAGACGAAGTCGGCGTCGTAGGCGTTGAACACCGCGCCCGGGTCGACGTTCGAGAAGAGCGCGATCTTGCGCAGCGCCTCCTCGGGCACGGGGGTGTGCGAGCGCAGCACCAGCGCGTCGGGCTGGATGCCCACGCTGCGCAGCGTGGCTACCGAGTGCTGGGTGGGCTTGGTCTTGTGCTCCTCGCTGGTGCCCAGGAACGGCACCAGCGTCACGTGCAGGTAGAGGGTGTTCTCGCGGCCGACCTCGAAGCGGAACTGGCGGATGGCCTCGAGGAACGGCAGCGACTCGATGTCGCCCACGGTGCCGCCCACCTCGACCAGGGTGATCTCGGCGTCGGCCTCCTCGCCGGCCTTCTCGATGCGCGCCTTGATCTCGTCGGTGATGTGCGGGATCACCTGCACGGTCTGCGACAGGTAGGCGCCGCGGCGCTCCTTCTCGATGACGCTCAGGTAGACCTGGCCGGTGGTGACGTTGTTGGTGCGCGCCAGGTCCACGTCCAGGAAGCGTTCGTAGGTGCCGATGTCGAGGTCGGTCTCGGCGCCGTCGTCGGTGACGAAGACCTCGCCGTGCTCGTAGGGACGCATGGTGCCGGCGTCCACGTTCACGTACGGGTCGATCTTGACGGCCGTGACGCGGTAGCCGCGGCCACGCAGCAGGGCGCCGATGCTGGAGGTAGAGATCCCTTTCCCGAGACTCGACACGACCCCACCGGTGACGAAGATGTACTTACGGTCCATGCCTCACCTTCCCGGGACTCAATGGTAGCACCGGCGGAGGCCCGGGCCGCCCCGCCGCTCGACGCGCCGGTCCGGTCCCGCGTCGCGAGCGTGATACAGTCGCGGCTAGCAGCGGCGCACACGCGCACGCACGAGTTGGAGGCAGAAGAACCCAGTGGCAGACGGCCGTACCCCCACCGGCTCCCGTGACCGTGCCGGCGTCCTTTTCGTGATGACCGGCGCGTCGGGTGTCGGCAAAGACACCATCCGACATGCCGCCATGCCGCACATCGACAACCTCGAGTTCTCGATCTCCGCCACCACGCGCGAGCGGCGCGCGGGCGAGCAGGACGGCGTGCAGTACCACTTCATCGATCGCCCGCGCTTCGAGCGCATGATCGAGGAGGACGCGTTCCTCGAGTACGCCGACTACGTCGGTGACTACTACGGCACCCCCGCCGGCCCCGTGGAGCAGGCGCTGGCCGAGGGGCGCGACGTGCTGCTCGAGCTCGAGCTGGTGGGCGCCAGGCAGGTCAAGCGCCGCGTGCCCGAGGCGGTGATGATCTTCATCGCCCCGCCGTCGCTCTACGAGCTGGAGCGCCGCCTGCGCGGGCGCGGCACCGACAGCGAGGAGAAGATCCTGAAGCGCCTGGCGCGCGCCCGCGAGGAGATCCGCGCGCTGCGCGAGTTCGACTACCTGATCGTCAACGACGACGTCACCGAGGCCGTGACGTTGTTCCAGTGCGTCATCCGCGCCGAGCGCGCCCGCGCGCGGCTGCTGAGCGACGAGCGCGTGGCGGGCTTCCTGCGCGAGGAGTGAGGCGCCCGCCGCGGCGCGGGACGGCGCGGCCGCCGCGCGTGGTGTAGAATCGGACGCTCGGCCGCCCCTGGCGGCCCCGTTCGCGTGCCGGCGCACGCCCGGGTCACGCACCCCCAGAGCACCCTCGCCACCGAGGCGGCTCCGGCTCCCTGGAGGCTAGAGAAGTGGCACAAGAAGGCTACGACACCCTGATCAACCTGACGGACTCGCGCTACCGCCTCTCGATCGTGGTGGCGCGCCGCGCGGCGCAGCTCAAGTTCGGCATCCCCAGCGTGCTGCCGCCCGAGGCGCTGCCGCGCACCGAGAACAGCGTCACCATCGCCATGAAGGAGCTCGAGCTCACGAAGGACGTGGTGTGGGGCGAGGACCTGCCGAGCATGGACGAGCTGCGGCGCGTGTCGGCCCCGCCCCGCCCCGAGCCCACCACCGCGGGCTACACCTCCGCCACGCTCGACGACGAGGAGTGAGCGAGGCCGAGGCGCGCGCCTAGGGCGCGGCCACGGCGTGAGGGGCGCCCCGGGGTCGGTCCCCGCGGCGCCCCTCACGCGTTGCATGCCTTCCTGGTACACTGCATAAATATGCCAAGCAAGGACTACCGGCAGCGCCTCATCACCGAGCTGGTGGAGAACGAGTTCATCTCCACCCAGGCCGAGATCGCCGAGCGGCTCGCCGAGCGCGGCATCAAGGTGACGCAGGCCACCATCAGCCGCGACGTGACCGAGCTGCGCCTGGTGCGCGTGCCGGCCGCCCCCGGTCGCCACCGCTACCGCGCCACCCCGCTGGTCCAGCAGGACGACGTGGAGCACGAGCTGCGGCAGCGCTTCAAGCTGTTCGTGCGCGACCTCGACCGCGGCGAGAACGTCATCGTCGTCACCACCGACGAGGGGCACGCCTCCGGGGTGGCCTACGTGATCGACAAGCTCGACCGCGAGGAGATCGTCGGCACCCTGGCCGGGCAGAACGCCATCCTCGTGGTGTGCCGCTCGGTGGCGACCGCCGAGGCGGTCCTGGAGGAGTTCGAGGCCCTGCTGGAGTAGCGCTCCGGCAGCGTGGGCGCCCCCCGGTGCGTGCTAGCCTGACCCCGTTTAGGAGGAGTCAGGATGCACAGGTGGTCAGCCGCACCGTTCCGCCGTTCGATCGTGGCGTTGCTCACCCTGGCGCTGCTGTCGAGCGCCCTGGCCGCCAGCCTGGCGGTCCACCCCTTCCGCAGCGACGACGCCCTGCTGGGCGTCGCCATCGCCGACGAGATCGCCGCTAGCTTCCACGACAGCGCCGTCGTGCTCGGGCCCGAGATCGCCGCGGGCCTGGTCCCGCCATTGGTGGTGGTCGACGGCTTCGTCAACCTGGGCCGCGTGCTGCCCCCCGAGGAGTGGACGGGGCCGTCGGGGCCCCAGCTGGTGCGCAGCGGCACGGGCGTCGACGTGGTGGTCAGCGGTGAGCTCGAGCTCTACGACGACCGCGCCGTGCTGCGCCTGGAGCTCGCCTCGGCCGCCGGCACGCAGCGCGCCGAGCTGAGCGCGCCTCACGACCGCCGCGAGCGCCTCGTCGGCCAGGCGGTACGGCTGGTGGCGGCGCAGCTGGGCCTGGAGCGCGCGCCCACCCCGGTGGCCAGCCCGCCCCTCGAGGGCGCCTACGCCGAGCACGCGCGCGCCGTGGCGCTGGCCGCCACCGGCCTGGTGCCCGACGCCGCCTCGACGCTGGAGCAGGCCGCCGCCGAGGGCGACGGCGAGCTGCCGGCGCGCGCCGCCGAGCTGGCCGAGGACCTGGAGCGCGTCCGCGCCGGCGGCCAGCTGGCCGAGGTGGACGCGGCCGACGAGCTGGCCGCCGCCCGCCGCCTGGCGCGCCGCGCCTTCCTGTCCCTGTCCCTGCCCACGCTCCACGAGTCGGGGGCCGCCGACGCCTTCGCCGCCCTGGCGGAGCTCGGCGGACCGCCGGTGGCCCACGCCTGGCGCGGCGTGCTCGCCGCCGACATGGGCAGCCCCGACGCGGCCGCCAGCGCCTTCGAGGCGGCGCGCGCCGCCGGCGACTACCCCTTCGCCGCCGCCCTGATGGCCTCGCTGCTGCAGGCCGAGGGCGAGCTGGACGCCGCCTTCGAGCTCGTCGACGCGCTGCTGGCGCGCGGCCCCGAGGCCGGCGCGTCGCCGCTGCTGGGGGCGTCCATCGTGGCGTTCCTCGGCGAGGACGACGAGCGTCAGGTCGCCAGCCTGCAGGCGCTGGCGCGCGCGGCGCCGTTCCTCGCCTACCCGTTCCAGGAGCTGTCGTTCATCGCCTTCGACCAGGACGACGCGCTGGCCGCCGCCGAGGCGCTGGCGGTGGCGGTGGAGCTGCAGCCCGGATCGTCGCTCTACTGGACCAACCTCGGCTGGGCGCGGTACCTGCTGGGCTTCCTCGACGACAGCGAGGCCGCCTCGCAGCGCGCCCTCGAGCTCGACGCCAACCAGTACATCGCCGCCTACAACCTGGGCCTGGTGCGCGCGGTCACGGGGCGGCTGGGCGCGGCGCTCGACGCCTACGACTACGCCGTGGCGCTCGACCCGGCCGTCGACGACGAGGTGATCGTCGACCTGATCGACGCCCGCGAGCTCTACCCGCACGAGCCCGCCGTCGAGTACGCCCTGGCGCGCCTCTACGAGGCGAAGGGCCAGCGCCAGCTGGCGCGCGAGGCGTACCAGCGCTTCCTCGACCTGGCCGCGGACGCCGGCGACGACACCGCCGCCTACCTCGACCAGGCGCGCGAGCGCGTCACGGTGCTGAGCGCCCCGCCGCCGCCCCTCGAGATCCTGGGCGCCGTGAGCCTGGGGCTCGGCCACCGCGGCCCCGACGTGGCGCCCTACCACCCCGGCGACCCGCTCTACGCCACCTTCGAGCTGAGCACCCCCGGCGAGCAGCTGCCGACGCTGGTCGAGGTCGAGCTCGTCCTCCGGCCCGCCGACGGCGAGGGCGAGCCCCTGGCAGCCGCGGCCGCGCGCGTGGAGCCGCCCGCGGGCGCGGTGGGCTACGTCGTCGACGGCCTCAACCTGGAGCTCCCGGCCGACCTGCCGGCCGGCGACTACCGCCTGGCGGTCGAGGCGCGCGCCGACGAGGGGCTGCACGCCAGCGGCGAGACGCTCGTCAGCGTGGCGGGCGACCCCGACCCGGTGCGGCAGCTGTTCGGCCGCAACGTCGTCATGACCACCCTCGAGGTCGAGCTGCCGCTGGTGGGCCGCGCCGACGTGGCGCGCACCGGCCTGGTGCTGGAGCGGATGCTGGCGGAGCTGCACGGCGCCGCCGACATCGCGGAGCAGGCGCTGCCCATGGTGGAGGACGGGCGCTTCGCGGGCATGGGGGGGCGCGAGCTGTTCAGCAGCAGCACCGCCGCCGACGTCCTCGACTACCTGACCTACCTGGTGGCCAGCGGCACCGCCGACACGCGCTTCACCTTCGTGGACGGCTACGCCCAGTGGGCGGTCGACGGGGCGCCCGCGACGCCCTAGGCGCGGGCTGAGGCGCCGGCCTCAGCCCAGCAGCCGCCCGAACAGGCGCGCGCCCGCGATCCAGGTGGCGGTGGCCCCGAACAGCGTGGTGGTCACGAACACCAGCAGGGCGCGCGCCGCGCGGTTGCGCCACCAGCCGCGCCAGGTGGTGATGTCCTTCTTCAGCGCCTCGAAGTCGCCGACGCTGGGGCGCCTGAGCCACAGCTCGGTGCCGGCCGCCACCATGCCCACGCCCACCAGCGGGTTGAGCGAGGTGAACGGCGAGGCGAGCGCCGAGGCGACGATCGTGACCGGGTGCGCCAGCGCCACCAGGGCGCCGATGCCGGCCAGCGAGGCGTTGATCAGCGCCCAGTCGGACAGGAGCCCCAGCCCCAGGTCGGGGCTGCGGGCGAAGCCGATCACGAAGCCCGCCAGGATCAGCGCCACCACGAGCCACGGCAGCGCCTTGACGAGGCGGCTGGGGGGCGGCACCTCCTCGAGGCGCGCCAGCGTGGCGCGCGCGTCCGCGGGGTCGGCGCCCGGGGCTTCGGGCAGGCCGGGCACGCGCCCGCCCGCCTCCAGGCCGGCGCGCACGCCCTTCAGGTGACCGGCGCCGATCACCACCAGCACCTCGCGGTGGCGCGGCGTCGCCTGGCCGGCGCCCGACTGCAGCAGCAGCTTCGACACCATGTACTGGTCGCGCTCGGTGATCAGCGGGAGGTACATCTCCTCGGAGCTCTCGGCGAACTCGGTGAAGGTCGACTCGAGGATGTCGCCCTCCTTGAGGCGCTCGATGTCGTCCTCGTCGATCTTCTCGTTGCTGAACACGCTGGCCAGCAGCCCCGAGGCCAGCATCAGGCGTCGCCACCAGCCGAGGTTGCCGGTCACGCGGCGCAGCGTCACACCGATGTCGCGGTCGACCAGCAGCAGGGGCAGGCGCGCGCCCTTGGCGGCGTCGATGGCGGCGCGCATCTCGGCGCCCGGCTCGATGCCGAACTGGTCGGCGAGGCGCTGCTGGTACGCCGACAGCGCCAGGCTGACGGCCAGCATGGCGCCCTTGCCCTCGCGGATCACCTTGAACAGGTCCATCCTCTGCCACGACTGGCTGTCGGTGAGGGTGGCGTAGCGGCCCTGGTCGAGCTCGATCGCCACCGCGTCGAAGACGCCCGAGCGCACCATGCGCGTCACCAGCTCGGCGCTGGCGCGCGACACGTGCGCGGTGCCCAGCAGCGTGAAGCGCACGCCGCCCTGCTCCACCACCGCCACCGGCTCGCTCTCCGCCAGCGCGGCCAGCGCCTCGGCGCTCGGGCGGTCGCCCGCCTGTGCAGGGTCGCCGCCCTGCGCGGAGGGGGCCGCCTGGGCGGACGCGCCCGTCTGGGAGGCCGCGCCCGCCTCGGACCGCGGGTCGTGGCGCGCCTCGTCGGGCTGCACTGCAGGCTCCTTGCCATCGTTCATGGCGAGAGTCTACCCCTGAACCCCGCCGCCGGCCCGCCGCGGGGCGGCGGCCGCCCTCCGCTCCGCGCGCCGCCCGGCGCCGGCGGCCCCCGCCTTAGAATCGAGGCGATGTCGCGCCCCGCCGAAGCCACCAGCGCCGCCACCGCGCGCCCCATCGCCGGCCTCGAGCCGCCGGAGCGCCCCGCCGCCCCGCAGAGCAGCCTCTACGAGCAGATCCGCCTCGCGCGCCTGTGGCTGCCGCTCGCCATCGTGGGGGTGGTGCTGGTGTTCCAGCTCGTGGTCCTGCCGCAGCTGGGCCCCACCCCGCGCGTGTGGCTGCCGGTGGCGTTCTACAGCGTGCTGGGGCCGCTGGCCACGTACCTGATCCTCAACTGGATCGCCCTGGAGGTGCGCCAGCGCGAGCGGGCGCAGACCGAGCTGGCGCACCTCTACGACGAGCTGCAGGCCAGCCACGAGCTGCTCGGCGCCATCCACGACGTCACCGCGCGCTACGCCGCCGCGCCCGACCTCGAGACCACCATGCGGGTGGCCGCGCGCGGGGTGGCCGAGGTCACGGGCGCCCGCGCCGTGGGCCTCGTGGTGGGGCCCACCGAGGTGGGGGCCAGCCACGGCGTGGGCATGACGCCCGAGCTCGAGGCCGACGCGCTGGCGCGCGACCGCGCCATGGTGGCGGCCGCCGACGACGGCATGGCCAGCGCGCCCGTCACGCTGGGCAGCGGCGCGCGCCTCACGGTGCTGAGCCACGCCCTGTCGTGGGGCGGCCGCTCCGAGGGCTCGCTGCACGCCTACTACGACGTCGCCCCCGACCAGCGCCGCCGCGAGGCGTTCGCGATCCTGGCGGCGCAGTTCTCGGCCGCCGCCGAGTCGACGCGCGCGCGCATGCGCGACCTGCTCACGCTGATGGAGGTCGACCGCACGGTGCGCGCCGAGGGCAACCTAGAGCGCATGCTGGTGACCATCCTCCACGAGATGATGCAGCGCGTGGCGGCGCGCGCCGGCGGGGTGTTCCTCTCCGACGAGGAGCAGACCCTGCGCATGAGCGCCAGCGTCGGGCTGCCGCGCGGCGCCTCGCCCGTGGCCTACAAGGTGGGGGAGGGCATCGTGGGCCGGGTGGCGGCGCAGCGCGAGCCCAGCGTGCTGCAACGCCTCAGCGCCGAGGAGCGCGCCGGCGCCGGGCCGCTGCTGAAGGGGGCCGGCAGCGTGCTGGCGCTGCCGCTGCTCGCCGACGACCAGCTGCTGGGCGTGACGGTGCTGGTGCACCCCGACGAGGAGCACTTCGACCGCTCCACCATCCCGTACCTGGGGCTGCTGGCCAGCCAGGTGAGCCTGGCGGTGCGCAACGCCACCGCCTACCTGCAGTCGGAGGAGCTGGCGATCACCGAGGAGCGCTCGCGCATCGCGCGCGAGATCCACGACGGGGTGGCGCAGCTGCTCGCCTTCAGCGCCCTCAAGCTCGACCTGGTGGAGCGCTTCCTCGACAAGGACCTGAGCAAGGCGCGCCTCGAGCTCGAGCAGGCCAAGAGCACGGTGCGCGAGACCATCCGCGAGGTGCGCCGCTCGATCTTCGCGCTCAGGCCCGTGGACCTCGAGCGCTACGGCTTCGTCGAGACGGTCAGGCGCTACGCCGCCGACTTCGGCCAGCAGAACGAGGTGCGCGTGAGCCTCGAGATCGGCGACGTGGGCGAGCTGTCGGTCAAGTCCGAGGGGGTGCTGTTCCGCATCTTCCAGGAGGCGATGCACAACGTGGCCAAGCACGCGCGCGCCGGGCTGGTGGAGGTGCGGCTCGGCACCGACGAGCACGGCATGGCCTACGTGTCGGTGCGCGACGACGGCGCCGGCTTCGACCCCGAGGCGGTCGGCGACCGCGTCACCAGCGCCGGCGGCCTGGGCCTCAAGCAGATGCGCGAGCGCGTCGAGGGGCGCGGGGGGCGGCTGACGATCGAGTCGGCGCCGGGCCAGGGCACCACCGTGTGCGCGGCGGTGCCCGACTGAGGCAGGGGCGCCCGAGCTCGCGACGCGAAGCGGCCCGCTCCGGTTACGGAGCGGGCCGCTAGCGCGTAACGCCGAGCGCCACGGGGGCGCGGCGCTTACTTCTTGGCGGTGCGGCGGTAGCTGTCGCCGAAGCGCTTCTGGAACTTCTCGACGCGACCTTCGGTGTCGATGAAGCGCTGCTCGCCGGTGAAGAACGGGTGGTTGCCGGACCACACGTCGACGTGCAGCTCGGGCTTCGTGCTGTAGGTCTCCATGACGACCTCGCCGTCGCAGATGACCTTGCAGGGCACCATCTTGGGGTGGATGTCCTTCTTCATCGTCTTCCTCCACGGGCCGCGCCACGGCCCGGCCATCTCAAACCTTCGGATTCTAGCACCAACGCCGCCCGAAGCGCCACCCACGCGCGACCAGCGCGCGCTCGGCGCCGCGGGTACGGCTCAGGCCTGCTGCTTGGCGCGCAGCTGGCGCTTGACGCGCCCCACGATCGCGCCCATGCCGCGCAGGCGCAGGGGCGAGATCAGCTCGGCCAGCCCCATCTCCTGGTAGAAGTCGTCGGGCACGCCCAGCACGTCCTCGACCGCCGCGCCGTCGAGCCCCAGGCCGATCACGGCCGCGAAGCCGCGGGTGGTGGGCGCCTCGGGGGGCGCGTCGAAGAAGAGGCGCACCCGGCCGTCCTCCAGCGTCGTCTTGAGGAACAGCGGCGTCTGGCACTCGTGCACCCGCTCGAGGTCGGAGTCCATGCCCGCGGGCAGCGGCGGCAGGCGGTTCGCGTACTCGAGGAGCAGCGGCAGGCGCAGCTGTTTCGGGGCGGCGCGGAACTCGTCGACGATCTTCTGTAGCGGGGCCGGGTTGCTCACGCTCGGCAGGGTACCAGACCGGGCCCCGGCGCCGGGTGCTCCAGGGGGCGGTGTATCTTTGGAAGGATGATGCGTCTCCCTCCCACCGTCAACGTCGGACCCCAGGTCGCCGCGCGGGGCGCCCTCGCCGTGCCGGGCAGCAAGAGCCTCACCAACCGCGCGCTGGTGGTGGCGGCGCTCGCCGAGGGGGTCAGCACGCTGCGCGGCGCCCTGGTGGCCGAGGACTCCGAGGTGATGGTGCAGGCGCTGCTCAAGCTCGGCGCGCGTGTGGAGGCGCGCGGCACCGAGGTCACCGTGGTGGGGGCCGGCGGTCCGCTGCCCGCGCGCGAGGCCGAGCTCGACCTGCGGCTGTCGGGCACCAGCATCCGCTTCTTGGCCGCCGCGGCGGCGCTCGGCGACGGCCGCTTCCGCCTCGACGGCAACGCGCGCATGCGCGAGCGCCCCATCCAGGAGCTGCTCGACGCGCTCGAGCAGCTGGGCGCGCGCGCCTACGCCGAGAACGGCGACGGCTGCCCCCCGGTGGTGATCGAGGCGCGCGGCCTCGCGGGCGGGCGCGCGCGGCTGCGCGGCGACCGCAGCTCGCAGTTCCTCTCGGGGCTGCTGCTGGCGGCGCCGTACGCCGGCGCGCCGGTGACGCTCGAGGTGGAGGGCGAGCTCCTCTCCAAGCCGTTCGTCGACATGACCATCGACCTGATGGCCGACTTCGGGGTGAGGGTGGCGCGCGACGGCTACCGCCGCTTCGACGTGACGCCCGGGCGCTACCGCGGCCACGACCACCGCATCGAGGGCGACGCCATGGCCGCCGGCTACTTCTGGGCCGCGGCGGCCGTGAGCGGCGGCGAGGTGACCATCACCAACCTCGGGCGCGGCACGCGCCAGGGCGACGCGCGCCTGGCGAGCGTGCTCGAGGAGATGGGCGCGCGCGTGACGTGGGGCGCCACCGACGTCACGGTCGCGGGCCCGCCCGGCGGGCGCCTGCGCGGCGGCTTCGCCTTCGACCTCAACGACATGCCCGACCAGGCCCAGACGCTGGCGGTGGTGGCGCTGTTCGCCGACGCGCCCGTGCGCATCCACAACGTCGGCAACCTGCGCATCAAGGAGACCGACCGCCTAACCGCCATGGCCGTGGAGCTCGGCAAGCTCGGCGCGCTGGTGGAGGAGGGCGACGACGAGCTCACCGTCCACCCGCTGGCGACGGCGCCCGAGCGCCCGGTGGTGCTCGAGACGTACGGCGACCACCGCATGGCCATGGCCCTGGCGGTGGCGGGTGCGCGCATCCCCAACGTCGTGATCCAGGACCCGGCCTGCGTGGCCAAGACCTACCCGGGCTTCTTCACCGACTTCTTAGGGCTGCTGGGCGGGAGGCTATCATGAGCGCCATGACCGCAGAGGGGCGCACCGTCATCACCATCGACGGCCCCGCCGCCTCGGGCAAGTCGACCGTGGCGCGCCTGCTGGCGGACCGCCTGGGCATCGCCTACGTGTCGAGCGGGCTGCTCTACCGCGCCGCCACCCACGTCGCCCTGCGCTCCAACGTCGAGCTGACCGACGAGGAGGCGGTGGTGACGCTGCTGCGGAGCCACGAGGTGGCGCTGGAGCCCGACCCGAGCGGCAACCGCGTGCGCGTCGACGGCGTCGACGTCACCGCCGAGCTGCACACCGACGCCATCGACGTGGCCGTCTCGACCGTGGCGCGCCACGCCCGCGTGCGCGCCTGGGTCACCGAGCGCCTGCGCGAGGTGCGGGGCTCGTTCGTCATCGACGGCCGCGACATGGGCACGGCCGTGTTCCCGCAGGCCAGCGTCAAGTTCTTCCTCACCGCCGACCCCGAGGTGCGCGCCGCGCGCCGCGCCGGCGAGCGCAGCGGCGAGCTGCGCCAGGTGGCCGAGAGGCTGCGGCGCCGCGACGAGCAGGACGCGCGCCAGTCGGCGCCCGCGCCCGACGCGATCTTCCTCGACACCGGCCCGCTCACGCTCGAGGAGGTCGTGGAGCGCGTGCTCCAGGACGTGCGCGCGGCGCTGCCGCTCGGAGCCGTAGAGCGTTGAGCCCGGGCGGGCCCACCTTCCAGCTCCCAGCCGCAAGCCTCAGGCGCGTGGTGGTCACCAGCACCAGCCACAAGCCCGAGGCGCACCCGCTGGGCCGCGAGCTCGGCGAGCTGCTGGCGGCGCGGGGCGCCCACGTCGACTTCGACCTCGACGGCACCGCCGACCTGGGGGCCCTGGCCACCGGCGCCGACCTGGTGGTGTCGGTGGGGGGCGACGGCACCCTGCTGTCGGTGGGCCGGCGCCTGGCGGGCGCCACCGCGCCGGTGATGGGCGTGAACCTCGGCAAGCTCGGCTTCCTGGCCGAGTTCGGCGCCGACGAGGCGCTGGCCTACGCCCAGGGGCAGGCGGCGCCCGCCTGGCCCGTCCACGAGAAGATGATGATCGCGGTGCGCCGCCCCCCGAGCCCCACGCGCTTCCTGGCCGTGAACGACGTGATGCTGTCGCAGGGCGTCATGACGCGCCTGGTGCGGGTGCGCATGCGCGTGGACGGCGGCTACGCCACCGAGTACCGCGCCGACGGCCTGGTGGTCTCCACCCCGGTCGGCTCCACCGCCTACTCGCTGTCGTTGGGCGGGCCCATCCTCGACCACCGCCTGCGCGCGCTGGTGGTCACGCCGGTGGCCCCCCACTCGCTCACCAACCGCCCGATCGTGCTGCCGGGCGACGTCAACATCGGCCTCGAGATCCTCACCCGCTCCGACGAGATCGCCATGGTGATCGACGGCCAGGAGCGCGTCGACCTGTCGGTCGGCGACCGGCTGGTGGTCACGGCCGCGCCGCGCGGCATGTGCCTGCTGTCGACGGGCCGCCGCAGCGCCTTCGACGTGCTGCGCCACAAGCTCGGCTGGGGCGAGGGGCCGCTGCCGCCGATCCCCGTCGACGAGGCCTGACGGAAGCGCCAGCCGGCATGACCCAGCTGCTCATCGTCTCGAACGGCCACGGCGAGGACTTCATCGCCGCGCGCCTGGCCGAGGCGCTCCGCGCGCGCCTGCCGGAGCTGGAGCTGGCGGCGTTCCCGCTCGTGGGGCTCGGCGCGCAGCTCGAGCGCGCCGGCGTCGCGCTGGTGGGGCCGAGGCGGCGGCTGCCGGCCGACGGCTTCACCTTCCACCACCCGCGGCTGCTGTGGCAGGACCTGCGCGCCGGGCTGCTGGGCCTGACGCTGGCGCAGGCGTCGTTCCTGCGCCGCGCGCGCCCCGACGCCGTGCTGGTGGTGGGCGACGTCTACGCCCAGCTGCACGCCAGCCTGGTGCCCGCCCCGCGGCGCGTGCTGCAGCCGCTGGTGTCGGCGTACCACCAGCAGGGGCGCGAGGGCGGCGGCTCGCCGCTGCGCTACTTCATGGAGAGCTTCCGCGCCCCCGAGCTCGCGCTGCTGCGCCGCGCCGACCGCGTGTACGCGCGCGACGCCGCCACCGCGGAGTTCCTGCGCGGCCGGGGCGTGCGCGACGCCACCTGGCTCGGCAACCCGATGATGGACGGGCTCGCCGCCGCGCCGCTTCCGGGCGTGGGCGGCGCGGGCGGCGAGGACCCACCGGTGGTGGCGCTGCTGCCCGGCTCGCGCGACCAGGCCGTGGCCAGCGTGAGCCTGATGACCCGCGCCTTGGAGCGCCTGCCGCGGGTGCACGGCCTGGTGGCCTGGACGCACGCGCGCGTGCCGGCGCCGCCGCCCGGTTGGGAGCCGGAGGCCGTCCTGGACGGCGGCCGTGCGCCCGTACCGCATGCCGCCCCCACGTCGGGCCGGGCGGCCGCGTCCGCGGCGGGTGCCGGCCCCACGCCGACCGCAGCCGACGGGGTGGTGGCCGCCTGGCGCCGGGGGGAGCGGCGCCTGTGGTGGGTCGAGGGGCGCTTCGCGGCGGTGCTGGCCACGGCCGACGCCGCGCTGGGCACGGCCGGCACCGCCAACGAGCAGGCGGTGGGGCTGGGGCTGCCGGTGGTGGCGTTCGAGGTGCCGCCGCTCTACGGCCGCGACTACCTGCGCAACCAGGCGCGCCTGCTGGGCGCCGGCCTGCTGGTGGCGGCGCCCACCCCCGAGGCGGTGGCGCGGCAGCTGGAGCGCGCGCTACGCGACCCGGGCGTGCGCGCGGCGGCGCGCGCGGCGGGCGCCGAGCGCATGGGGCCGCCGGGCGCCAGCGCGGCGCTAGCCGACGACCTGGCCGGCTGGCTCGCGGCCCTCGGCTAGCGGCTCGCCCGCCTCCGGCGCCTCGGCCAGCAGCTCGGAGAGGCGCGAGAGGCAGCGGTGGTGCTTCTTGGCGTAGGCGCCCTCGCGGTAGGAGGCGTCGAACAGCTCGATGAGCGCGCCCTCGCCCGAGGCGCGCAGGCCCACCTGGAGGTCGTAGAGCTTGTCGACGAAGTGCACGAAGCGCAGCGCGTCGTTCTGCGAGCGGATGGGGCGCGCGCCCGCCAGGTAGACGGTGCCCACCTGCTTCAGGAGCCCGCCGTAGCGCGTGGGGTGCACGCCGCGCAGCAGCTCGAACAGCTCGTCCCAGCCCAGCACCAGGCGCGGACCGGGGGCGCGCTCGTGAGCCGTCAGCCAGGCGAGGCGCTCGGGCGCCAGCCAGGCGCCCAGGCTGCTGCGGTGGCGGTAGTCGGGGCCGTCGACGCGGAGCACCTCGAAGCTGGCGGCCAGCGACTGGATCTCGCGGCGGAAGTCGTCGGCGTTGAAGCGCCCCTGGCCCTGCGCCTCGGGCGGGGTGTTGGAGGTGGTCACCACCGCGCCGCCGCCCTCCAGCAGCGCCGCCAGGAACGTCTTGACGATCAGGGTGTTGCCGGGGTCGTCGAGCTCGAACTCGTCGATGCACAGCAGCTCGAGGTTGGCCAGCTCGGCCTTGGCGCGCTCCATGCCCATCACGCCGATCAGGTACACGAGCTCCTGGAAGCTCACGTAGCGCTTGGCGGCGGTGTCGGCGGCGGCGTAGGCGCTGGCGAGCAGGTGCGTCTTGCCGACGCCGAAGCCGCCGTCGAGGTAGAGCCCCGCGCCCGCCTCGGCGGGGGCGCCGAACGGCCACCAGCCCGGCCGGCGCCGCGCGGGGGCGGCGCCCCGGCGGTGGCGCCAGCGCCGCGCCAGCACGAACTCGCGGACCTTCTCGCGGGCCTCGCTCTGGCTCGGGTGCTGCGGGTGGTAGGTCTCGAACGCCACCTCCGCGAAGCGCGGCGGGGGGCGCAGGTCGCGCGTGTCGATGGGGGAGGGCGGCGCGAGGTCGGCCACGGTGAGCGGGCGCGTCACGCCCGCGAGCCTACCACCGGCGTTTGACACGCCCCGGGTGCCGACGTACAGTGCCGTAACCCTGCCGCGGGGAAGTCGGTGCGAGTCCGACGCTGTCCCGCAACGGTGTTAGGCCCCCGGGCCTTCAGTCCGAGTACCGCGGCACGGTCAGCACTGCACCCCTTGCGAGGACGAGGAAGGGCAGGTCCGCCGGGCACGCGGCCCGGCGACCCCGCCGCACGGCGCCCACCCCACAACTCGCAGGCTGCCAAGGAGAGAACGTGAGACGAGCTCTGCTGCCTTCGGCCCTGCTCCTGGCGTTCGCGCTCTCGAGCGCATTCGCCGCCTTCCCCCTGACCGTGGTCGACGACCTCGGGCGCGAGGTCACGCTGACGGCGGCCCCGGCGCGCGTGGTGGCCATGGCGCCCTCGCACACCGAGACGGTGTGCGCGCTCGGCGCCTGCGACCGCCTGGTCGGCGTCGACCGCCACTCGAACTGGCCCGCCGAGGTGGCCGGGCTGGCCACGCTCGGCGACGCCTTCGCGCCCGACCTCGAGGCCCTCGTGGCGCTCGAGCCCGACCTGGTGCTGGTCGACGAGTACAGCGGCATGCACGAGCCGCTCGCGGCGTTGGGCCTGACGGTCTACGCCGGCACGCCGCAGACGTTGGAGGAGACGTTCGCCTTCTTCGAGCTGCTCGGCGCCATGCTCGGGCGCGAGGCCGCCGCCGCCCTGCTGGTGGGGCGCGTCGAGGGCGAGCTGGCGGGGGTGGCGGCGCGGCTCGAGGGCGTCACGCCGCCCACGGTGTTCGTGGAGCTCGACCCCACCCCCTACACGGTCGGCCCCGCGTCGTACGTCGGCACGCTGGTGCGCCTGGCCGGCGGCGAGAACGTGGTCGACGCCGCCCTCGGCGACTTCCCGCAGGTCGACCCCGAGTACGTGGTGGCCGCCGACCCCGAGGTGATCCTCCTGACCGACGCGCCGTTCGGCGTCACCGCCGCCGACGTGGCCGCCCGGCCCGGCTGGGCGGGCATCGCGGCGGTGCGCGAGGGGCGCGTGCTGGAGCTCACGCCCGAGACGGTCGACATGCTGAGCCGCAACGGCCCGCGCCTGGGGCAAGCGGTCATCCAGCTCGCGCGCCTGCTGCACCCGGACCGCTTCTGACGAGCAGGGCCCGGTCGACGGCCACGGCGGCCGCCCGCGCGCGGCGCGGCTGGCTGCTGGGCCTGGCGTCGCTCGCCGCGGCGCTGGCCGCCGTGCTGGTGGCGGTGGGGGTCGGCAGCGTCGAGGTGAGCCCCGGCCAGGTCCTCGCCACCCTCGGCAAGGCCGTGCGCGGCGAGCGGCTGTCGGCGCTCGAGACCATCGTGTGGCAGCTGCGCCTGCCGCGCGTGCTGCTGGCGGCGCTGGTGGGCGCCTCGCTGGCGCTGGCGGGCGCGGTGTTCCAGGGGGTGTTCCGCAACCCCCTCGCCGACCCGTACCTCATCGGCACCGCCAGCGGCGCCGGCTTCGGCGCCACGCTGGCGGCCGCGCTGGCCGGCTCGGTGCCGCTGCTCGCGCGCCTAGGCGCGCCGCTCACCGCCTTCCTGGTGGCGCTCGTCACGGTGCTGCTGGTGGCGGCGCTGGCGCGCGACGGCGACTCGCTGCCCACCGTGCGCCTGATCCTGGCTGGGGTGGTGGTGGGCTCGATCTTCACCGCCGCCACCAGCTTCCTGCTCGTGGCCTCGCGCGAGCAGGCGGCCGGCATGCTGGCGCGCCTGCTGGGCGGCTTCGGCTTCGCCGGCTGGCGCGACGTGGGCGTGATGCTGGCCTTCGCGCTGCCCACACTGCTGCTGGCTGGCGCCTTCGCCCGCGCCCTCGACCTGCTGCAGCTGGGCGAGGAGGGGGCGGCGCTGCTGGGCCTGCCGGTCGAGGGCGTGAAGCACCTGATGCTGGCCGTGGCCACGCTGGTGACGGCCGCGGCCGTGAGCGTGGCGGGCATCATCGGCTTCGTGGGGCTGATCGTGCCGCACGCCGTGCGGCTGGCGGTGGGCCCCCGCCACGCGCGGCTGCTGCCGCTGGCGGCGGTGTGGGGCGCGGGCTTCATGGTGCTCGCCGACCTGCTGGCGCGCACCCTGATCGCGCCCGTGGAGGTGCCGGTGGGCATCGTCACGGCGCTGGTGGGTGGGCCGTTCTTCCTGCTGCTGCTCAAGGGCCGCGGCGGGCGCGCCGAGCGCGGTCAGCGGGCGGGGAGCGAGCCCGCGTGAGCGTCGAGCTGCGAGGCGTGAGCGCCGCCTACCCGCAGGCGGGCGGCGCGCTCCGGCCCGTGCTCGCGGGCGTGAGCCTGCGCCTGGCGCCCGGCGAGGTGGTGGGCGTGCTGGGGCCCAACGGCGCCGGCAAGAGCACCCTGCTGCGGCTCCTCACCCGGCGGCTGACGCCCACGGCGGGGAGCGTGACCGTCGACGGGCGCGCGCTCGCCAGCTACGGCCGCTTCCAGCTGGCGCGCGCGCTGGCGCTGGTGGAGCAGGCGCCGGTGGTGCCGGCCGGCTTCCTGGTGCGCGAGGTGGTGGCCATGGGCCGCACGCCGCACCTGGGGCTGTTCGGCACCCCGGGGCGCGCCGACGAGGCGGTGGTGGAGGCGGCGCTGGCGGCCACCGACACGGCGCGCTTCGCGGAACGGCGCGTCGAGACGCTGTCGGGCGGCGAGCTGCAGCGGGTGGTGTTCGCCCGCGCCTTGGCGCAGCGCCCCCGCTACCTGCTGCTGGACGAGCCCACCAACCACCTCGACCTGCGCTACCAGGTCGAGCTGCTGGCCTACGCGCGCGCCCAGGCGGCGGCGGGGGTGGGGGTGCTGGTGGTGCTGCACGACCTGAACCTGGCGGCGCGCAGCTGCGACCGTCTGGTGGTGCTGGCGGGCGGGCGCAAGGTGGCCGAGGGGGCGCCTGCTGAGGTGCTCAGCGAGGGGCTGCTGCGCGAGGTGTACGGCGCCGCCGTGCGCCTGCTCCACGACGACGGCGTGCCGGTGGTGGTGCCGCGCTTCGACGGCTGAGCGCCGCGGCGGCCTCCCGGTGGTCGCGTTATCAAATCGGTGCAGACGACACCGTCCGCGGCGCGCTGCCGCCGGGCATCGCGTCCCCCGTTGCCGGACCCACGAGGGTCGTCGGCGCTCGCTCGGCGGGCGGCTAGCGCGTCAGTAGCGGCTGGGCGGGTCGAAGCGCCCGTGCACCGCGCGGGCGAGCTCGTAGAACCCCACCAGCCGCTCGGTGGCGGCCTGCCAGTTGTGCTTGAGCATCTCGGCGCGCGCCGCCTCGCCCAGCCGTCGGCGCTCGGCGGCGTCGAACAGCAGCCGCTTCAGCTTGCCGGTCAGGTCGCCGAGGTCGCCGGGCGTGAACATCAGGCCGGTCTCGCCGTCGGCGATCACGTCGGGGATGCCGCCGGCGCGAGCGCCTACCGCCGGGGTGCCGGCGGCCATCGACTCCATCGCCACGAAGCCGAGCGTCTCGGTGTCGGAGGGGAAGGCGAACACGTCGGAGCTGGCGTAGGCGCTGGCCAGCTCGGTGCCGCTCATGTAGCCGGTGAACACGGTGTTGGTGCCGCGGAAGCGCTTCTTCAGGTCGGCCTCGGCCGGTCCCGAGCCCACCAGCGCCAGGCGCACGTTGGGCAGGCTCGTGACCGGGGCGTAGAGCCAGTCGATGCGCTTCTCGTAGGAGAGGCGCCCCACGTAGATCATCAGCGGGTCGTCGGGGTGGCCGCCCGAGAGGCGCTCGCGCATGGCGCGGGTGGCGCGCTCGGGGCGGAACAGGTCGGTGTCGACCGCCTTCGGCCACAGGCGCACGCGCTTGATGCCCAGCCCGCGCGCCGAGCGCACCATCGGCACCGAGGTACACAGGTTGACGTGCGCCTGGTTGTGCACGTCGCGCAGGAAGCGGCGCGACGGCTCCTGCAGCATCGGCAGCTTCAGGTGGCGGGCGTACTGCGTGATGTCGGTGTGGTAGCTGGCCAGCAGCGGCAGGTTGCGCTGCTTGGCCAGCGCCGTGCCCCACAGACCCAGCACCACCGGGTTCACCACGTGCACCACGTCGGGCCGGAAAGCGTCGAGCTCGCGCCCGAGGCGCGGGCGCGGCAGGCCCAGGAACAGCTCGGGGTACCAGGGGCGGAACGGCAGCGCCGGCACGCGCACCACCCGGTGGCCGGCGTACGAGTCGGGCGGGTCGTGGGGCGCGAAGACCAGCGCCTCGTGCCCCAGGACCGCCAGCTGCTCGAGCGTGCGCAGCAGGCGCGTGACGATGCCGTCGACCTTCGGGAGGAAGGTCTCGGTGAAGATGGCGATCCTCATGCCGGCGCCGCTACGCCCCTCCGCTCAGGCGTGCTCGAGCTTCTTGACCTGCTCGGGGATGCCGGGGCGCTGCTCGCGCGTCCAGGTGCTGGTGGCCGGGATCTTGTCCATGTCGGCGCGGTCCTTGTAGCGGCGCGCCACCTCGGTGACCTCGGTCAGCAGGCCGGCCTCGAGCGTGGTGGGCTCGAGGCCCAGGTCGAGGAAGGCGTCGTTGCGCGCGTGCAGGTCGTTCTCGGCGTCCTCGCGGCGCGGGTTCGGCACGTAGGCCACCTCGGCGCCGGTGAGCTTGCCGATCAGCTCGGCCAGGTCGCGCACGCGGTGGGTCTCGGTCATCTGGTTGAGGATCTTCACGCGCTCGCCGCGGGCGGGCGGGTTGGCCAGCGCCAGCTCCACGCACTTGACCGTGTCGGTGATGTGGATGAAGGCGCGCGTCTGGCCGCCGGTGCCGTGCACCGTGAGCGGGTAGCCCACCGCCGCCTGCATCAGGAAGCGGTTGAGCACCGTGCCGTAGTCGCCGTCGTAGTCGAAGCGGTTGATGAGGCGCTCGTCGAGGTTCGTCTCGGGGGTGTTGGTGCCCCACACGATGCCCTGGTGCAGGTCGGTGATGCGCAGGCGGTCGTTCTTGGCGTAGTAGGCGAAGAGCAGCTGGTCGAGCGTCTTCGTCATGTGGTAGATGCTGCCGGGGTTGGTGGGGTAGAGGATCTGCTGCTGGACGCGCTCGCCCTCGTCGGTGGTGACCTCGATGTCGAGGTAGCCCTCCGGGATCTTCATGCCCGCGGTGCCGTAGCCGTACACGCCCATGGTGCCGAGGTGCGCCAGGTGGATGTCCTGGCCGCTCTCGACGATGGCGGCGAGCACGTTGTTGGTGGCGTTGACGTTGTTGTCGACGGTGTAGCGCTTGTGCCAGCTCGACTTCATCGAGTAGGGCGCGGCGCGCTGCTCGGCGAAGTGCACGATGGCGTCGGGGCGCTCGCGCTCCAGCAGGGCCAGCAGCGCGGCGTAGTCCTGCGCCACGTCGATGTTCTCGAAGCGGATCTCCTTGCCCGACAGCTCGCGCCAGGCGCGGATGCGCTGGCCCATGGGCCGGATGGGGGTGAGGGAGCCGGCCTCCAGCTCGTTGTCGATGTTGCGGCGCGACAGGTTGTCGACGATCACGACGTCGTGGCCGACGTTGCTCAGGTGCAGGCTGGTGGGCCAGCCGCAGAAGCCGTCGCCACCCAGAACGATCACTTTCATGCGGTTCCTCCGAGGTTGCCGATGGTCATGGCGCGCCTAGCGGCGCGACGAACGCCGCAGTGTAGCACCGGCCCAGGGCGCCTCCGGCAGCCCGGCGCCGTTGTAGGCCCGGGCGGGCGCGTCAGCCACGCGCCATGCCGGCGCGCACGCGCCTGAGCAGCTCGCGCCAGCGGCGCTGGAAGAAGCGGCGGCGGTACGACTCGGCGCCGGCGTGCCAGGCGCTGGGGCGCAGGAACGAGCCCACCACCGAGGCGGCGATGAACGCCGGGTGCCACAGGCTCCACCACAGCGTGGAGAGCCCCCACAGGTCGCGGCGCTGGAACTGGTGCGTGCCCACGCCCATGCCCACCCACTCCACCAGCGCCTTCACCGCCCACAGCCCCGCCACCCAGGGCAGCAGGCCGGGCACGAACGGCGTGAGCAGCACCGCCAGGCTGAGGAACACGCTCTGCGCCCCCAGCGCCGCGATGCCGGCCATGAAGCCCGGGTGGTAGTGCAGCACGTGGTGGTAGCGGCTCACCCAGCGGCGGCGCTGGCGCAGAAGCGCGCGGGCGCTGCCCACCCCGTGGGTGAGCACGCGCGTGCGCGGCTCCTCGGCGAACACCACCCGCATGCCGGGCAGGCGGCCGAGCTTCTGGGTGAGCAGGTCCTCGTCGCCGCTGGGGGCGCGCCCGGCGGCGCCGAAGCCGCCCACGGCCTCGAAGGCGCTGCGGCGGTAGGCGAGGTTGTTGGCGCTGCTGGCGAACTTCAGCCCGAAGCGCGTGAGGCTGCGCGACACCAGCATCAGCGTGAACCAGTCGACGCTCTCGAAGCGCTGCAGCAGCGTGCGCGCCGCGCCCGGCCGGCTGGTGGAGACGTAGCCCACCACCATCGCCACGTCGGGCGTGAAGTGCGACACCATGCCGGCCACCCACTCCGGGTGGTAGCGGCAGTCGGCGTCGGTGGCCAGGATCAGCGCGCCCGTCGAGGCGCGGATGCCGTGGTCGACGGCGTTGACCTTGGGCGCGAGCTTGCGGCTCGGCTCCGTGACGCTGACCAGCCGGAAGCGCGGGTCGCGCGCGGCGAACGCCTCGATCACGCGCCGCGTGCCGTCGGTGGAGCGGTCGTCGACGATCACGAACTCGAGCTCGCCGTCGTAGCGCTGCGCCGCCAGGCTCTCGAGCGTGCCCGGCAGGTCGTCCTCCTCGTCGTGGGCCGGCACCACCACCGTGACGCTCGGGCGGGCGCTGCTGCGCTCGCGGGGGCCGGGACGGAACATGCCGACCACCACCATCACCATCAGCAGGATGTAGGGGACGCCGAAGAGGTAGAGCAGGAAGATGAGGGCGCTGGTCACGCCGCGTTCGCCTCGGCACTTCTCACGGGGGCGAGTGTAGCACCCCGGCCCAGGACGCCCGTCCCGCGGGCGGTAGGCTGGCTGGGAGTTGGCCAAGGACCCGGACCAGAGCTTCCACGCCTTCCTCACGCAGCTCGACGACTACGAGGGCCAGGTGGTGGGCTATCACTTCTTCCCGCCGCGGCGCGGCGCGCGTGCCGGCGGCTACGCCGGCCCCTTCGCGGCGCAGCTGGGACGGCTCGGCTTCGAGCCGTACGCCCACCAGGCGCGCGCCCTGGAGGCCGTGGGCGCGGGGCAGGACGTGGTGGTGGCCACCGCCACCGCGTCGGGCAAGTCGTTGACGTTCCAGCTGCCGGTGCTGGCGGCGCTGGAGGCGGAGCGCAGCGCGCTGCTCCTCTACCCGACCAAGGCGCTGGCCCACGACCAGCTGCTGCGCCTGCGGCAGCTGGCGGGGCGCCTGGGGCTCGACGGCGCCGCGCCGGCGGTGGCGGCCTACGACGGCGACACGCCCACCGAGCGGCGCGCCGAGGTGCGCGACCGCGGGCGGGTGGTGCTCACCAACCCCGACATGCTGCACTTCGGGGTGCTGCCGCACCACCAGCGGTGGGCGGGCTTCCTGGGGCGCCTCGACTACCTGGTGCTCGACGAGCTGCACGCCTACCGCGGGGTGCTCGGCTCGCACGTGGCCAACGTGGTCCGGCGGCTGCTGCGCGTGGCGCGCGCCTACGGCGCCGACCCGGTGGTGGTGGCGGCCTCCGCCACCGTGGGCAACCCCGCCGAGCACGCCGAGCGCCTCACCGGGCGGGGCTTCACGCTCGTCGACCAGGACGAGGCGCCCGCCGGCGCGCGCGAGTTCGTGGTGTGGCAGCCGCCCGCCGCCGACGCCGCCGGCGAGCGCCGCCGCAGCCCCAACGGCGAGGCGGCGCGGCTGGCGGCCACCTTCGCGCGCCACGGCGTCAAGAGCCTGTTCTTCTGCAACTCGCGCAAGAGCGCCGAGCTCGTCAGGCGCTACGCCGCCGGCCTGGCCGGCGAGCCCCTCGGCACCACCATCCAGAGCTACCGCGCCGGCTACACCGCCGCCGACCGGCGCCTCATCGAGCACGGCTTCCGCAGCGGCGACATCACGGTGCTGACCAGCACCAGCGCCCTGGAGCTGGGCGTCGACATCGGCGGCGTGGACGCGGTGGTGCTGGTGGGCTACCCCGGCTCGAAGATGGCGCTGTGGCAGCGCTCCGGCCGCGCCGGCCGCGAGGGGCGCCGCGCGCTGACGCTGTTGATCCCGGGCGCCGACCCGCTCGACGAGTACTACCGCACCCACCCCGACCTGCTGGTCGACGGCCCGGTGGAGGACGCCGTCGCCGACCCGTTCAACGACGAGCTCCACCCGCGCCACCTGCGCTGCGCGGCGGCCGAGCTGCCGCTCGCGCAGGACGAGGACCTGGTGGCGCCGTGGGTGGAGCTGGCCGCGGTGGAGGGCCTCAGCGAGCGCGCCGGGCGCTACCGCTCGCTGAGGCGCTACCCGCACCGGCGCGTGCAGCTGCGCGGCAGCGGCGGCAAGCTCGTGCGCCTGAAGGACGGCATGGGGCGCTCGCTGGGCGCCACCGACTTCGCCACCGCCCTGCGCGAGCTGCACCCGGGCGCCGTCTACCTCCACCAGGGCGAGCAGTACCTGGTGGCCAGCCTCGACCTGGAGCGCGGAGTGGCGCGGCTGCTGCCGCACATCGAGGACTACTACACCCAGCCGCGCTCCGAGACCGACATCGAGGTGCTGGGCCCGCTGCCCGCCCGCGAGAGCGCCGTCGGGGTGCTGGAGGCGCCGCCCCCCGGGGTGCACGTGGGGCGCGTGCGCGTGCGCCACCAGGTGGTGGGCTACGTGCGCAAGCGCTACTACTCCGAGGCGGTGCTCGAGGAGCGCGCCCTCGACCTGCCCGAGGTGACCTACGACACCCAGGCGCTGTGGTTCGACCTGCGCGGGGTGGAGGGGCTGGCGGCGGTAGGCGACCTGCCCGGCGCCCTGCACGCGCTGGAGCACACCCTGATCGGCCTGCTGCCCTCGTTCGTGCTGTGCGAGCGCGCCGACGTGGGCGGCGTGTCGTACCCCCTCTACCCGCCGCTGCAGGAGCCCTTGGTGTTCATCTACGACGGCGCGCCCGGCGGGGTGGGCTACGCCCGCGCCGGGGCCGCGGCCTTCGAGGCGTGGCTGACGGCGGCGCGCGACCTGCTGGCGGCGTGCGGCTGCGAGGCGGGCTGCCCGCGCTGCGTGCTGTCGCCGAAGTGCGGCAACGGCAACCAGTTCCTCGACAAGGGGGCGGCGCTGCGCCTGGCCGAGGCGCTGCTGGCGCGCACGCAGCGCGAGGCCGCGCGGCAGGCCAGCGCGGTGGCGCGCGCGTAGGTGCTAGACTCGCAGGCCGTGCGCGTAGGTTTCGTGACGCAACTCCTGTTCAGGCGCTACGGGCGCTTCTGGACCGACCTGGTGGTCGCCGCCGGCGCCGAGGCGCGCTTCCCCACGCCCGAGGGCGTGAGCGCGGCGCTCGCCGACGAGGCCGTGGCGGCCGTGCCCGCCGTGGCCTTCCGCCTGGCGGCGGCGCAGGCGCTGGCGCTGGCCGAGGAGGCCGACGTGCTGGTGGTGCCGCGCCTCAACCGCGACAGCGGCGTCGAGCGCGGCGGCGGCCAGGACCCCTGGATCGCCGACTTCCCGGGCGCGCTCCGCAGCGCGGTGCCGAACCTGCCGCCGCTGCGCGACGTGCCGGTCGACGTGCTGCCCGGCGTGGAGTCGGAGGCGGTGGCCTTCCTGCAGGCGCTGCTGCACGACGCCGCGCAGGTCCGGCGCGTGTGGGGCCGCATGCGCCCCGAGGCGAAGCCGCCGCGCCCGAAGCCGGTGAACTGGAACTACCGCCCCGGTGAGCTCAGCACCGTGGCGCTGGTGGGGCAGCCGTGGCTGCTCAACGACGCCGTCGAGCGCGCCCTGGCCACGCCGGCCGAGCACCTGGTGTCGCAGCACCGCCTCGACCCGATCGAGCTGCGCGACGAGGGGCTGCGCGCCGACCCGCAGCTGATCGACACCGACGCTGAGGTGCTGGGCGCCGCCCGCTCGGCGGCGCGGCGCGCGACCGTCGCGCGCCTGAAGCTGGTGGTCGACGCCGGCTCGGGCGCCGACGCCTGGCTGGCGCGGCGCGTCGAGAAGGCCGTGCACAAGCCGGTGCAGGTGATCAGCGTGCAGGACGCCCTGGCCGACGCGGGCCTGGTCGACAGCCTGGCGAACTGGCAGCTAGACTGACCGCGTGCACCTGCTGCTTCTGCTGCTGGCGCTCGTCCTCGTCGCCATCAACACCTTCGGAGCCTGGGCCGTCAGCCGCCGCAAGCCGCCGGTGGCGCGCCTGTTCCTGCTGGCCGCCATGCTGCTCACCGTCACGGCGGTGGCCTACGCCTACCGCTTGAGCGAGGCGTTCTGGTTCCTGCTCGCCGGCACGCTCCTGGGCTACCTGGCCTCGTTCCTAAACGCGCGGCTGGTGCTGGGCAAGGTCGAGTGGCCGAACCACCTGCTGCGCGCCGTGCTGCTGGCGGGGGCGCTGGCGCTGGCGTGGCTGTTCCGCTGAGCGCTGACCTTTCACGCGACCGCTGACCTCCGTCGCCGAGCGCCGCCGTCCTCCGGCGCGCGGCTTCGCTGCGTCGCGTGCCTGGGAACCCGTCGCCGAGCGCCCCGCGCCCGCGGAAGCGTGCGGGCCGCGGAGGCGTCGCTCGCCCCGCGGCCCGCACGCTCGGTCCCGGTCGGCTAGAAGGCGTTGTGGCCCGTGATCTCGCGGCCCAGCACCAGCGTGTGCACGGTGTCGGTGCCCTCGTAGGTGGCCACCGTCTCGAGGTTGAGCATGTGGCGGATGGCGGCGTACTCGGTGGTGATGCCGTTGCCGCCCAGCAGGTCGCGGGCGGCGCGCGCCACGCTCAGGGCGCTGCGGCAGTTGTCGCGCTTGGCCAACGACACCCGCGCCGGGTGGTCCTTGCCCTCCTCCTTGAGGCGCCCCAGGCGGTAGGCCAGCAGCGAGCCCTTGGTGATCTCGCTCAGCATGTCGGCGAGGCGCTCCTGCACGATCTGCTTGGCGGCCAGCGGCTCGCCGAAGGCGGGGCGGTCCGACACGTAGGCCACGGCCTCGTCGAAGCACGCCTGCGCCGCGCCCATCACGCCGAAGGCGATGCCGAAGCGCGCCTGGTTGAGGCACGACAGCGGGCCCCTGAGGCCCTCGACCTGCAGGCGGTAGCGCTCGGGCACCACCACGTCGTCGAGGTACAGCTCGGAGGTGACGCTGGCGCGCATCGACGCCTTGGTCTTGATGTCGACGGCCTGGAAGCCCTCGGTGGCGGTGGGCACCACGAAGCCCAGCACCTTGCCCGAGCCCTCGTCGCGCGCCCACACCACGGCCACGTCGGCGCGCGAGCCGCTGGTGATCCAGCGCTTGACGCCGTTGATGACCCACTCGTCGCCGACCTTGCGGCAGCGGGTGCGCATGGCGCCCGGGTCGGAGCCGGCGTCGGGCTCGGTGAGGCCGAAGCAGCCCACCGCCTCGCCGGAGGCGAGCCGCGGCAGCCACTCGAGCTTGACCTCCTCGGTGGCGTAGGCGTGGATGGGGAACATCACGAGGCTCGACTGCACGCTCACGAACGAGCGCATGCCCGAGTCGACGTACTCGATCTCGCGGCACACCAGGCCGTAGGCCGAGTAGCTGGCGCCGGCGCCGCCGTACCGCTCGGGCAGGGTCACGCCCAGCGCGCCGAGCTCGCCGAAGCTGCGGGCCAGCTCGGGCGGGAAGAAGCCTTCCTGCCACCACTCGCCCACGTGCGGGAGGATCTCGGAGCGCACGTACTCGCGCACGCTGCTCTGGATCAGGCGCTCCTCGCTCGAGTAGAGCGACTCGACGTCGTAGAAATCGGTTAGCGACAGGGCGGAGCCCTTGGCCGTCGTGGTCGTCATCGACCGCCTCCTTGGTCGCGCGGCTGGGCTCGCGGCGCCGGCCCCGCTGGGGCGCCGGCGCCGGCGCGGCTCAGCCGTCGCCGAACAGCTTCTTGAGGGCGTCCTCCTTGGAGGTGCGCTTGGCGGGGTGGTACCGCTCTCCCTCTACCGTCAGCCGCCCGCTGGCGACCAGCTCGGCGAGCGAGGCCTCGAGGGTGTCGATCGAGAGCTCCTCGTAGTGCCTCTCGTCGATGTAACGCTGCACGTCGCGCAGCGTGGCCCCCCGGTTCCCGGCCTCCGTGACTGCTTCCAGTACCCAGGCGTCGACGGTCATGGCCCAGTGTACGGGATGCCCAGAGCCGGGGGCGGCGGCCGCGGTCGTCAGCGGTGGAACGACCCCTCGGGCCGCCGGTCGGGCGAGGGGCGGTAGGCCTCCTGGGTGCCGCTCGCCAGCTCGGCCCAGGTGACCTGGTCGTCCATCGACACGACCTTCACGGGGCAGGCGCTCACGCAGGCGTCGCAGCCCACGCAGCGTTCGGGGTCGAGCAGCAGCGCGCCCTGGGGGTCGGTGAAGTCGCGGCGCAGGGCGTCGGTGGGGCAGGCGCGGGTGCAGGCCGGGCACATGATGCAGCCGTCGGCCACGCGCGGCAGGCGCCAAGGCACCAGCGTCTCGGGGGCCGGCTCGGCGATCTCCAGCGCGCGGTAGCGGCGCTGCAGCTCGGTGGGTAGCGGGCGGCGCTCGTCCTCGGCGGGCGGCGCCGGCAGCAGGCGCTCGAGCGGCGCCAGCGCGTCGCTGGCCAGCCGGCGGGTCTCGCGCAGGCCGCCGCCGAACAGCTGGCGGCGCGACACGCGGCGCTGCAGGTGGCGCTCGTCGTCGAGGCGCGGGCGCTCGGCCACGTCGACCGTCAGCTCGCGCCCCAGCTGGGCGGCCAGGCGCCCCGCCTCGGCGACGGCGGCGTCGACCACCGCCGGCACGCTGGCGTCGCCGACCTGGCAGCCGGCGCAGGCGCCGCGCGCCAGGGTCAGCTCGCCGCTGGTGCCGGCTAGGCGCAGCAGGTCGGTGGGGGAGAGCTGCGCCAGGCACACGACGCTCTGCGCCGAGCCTCCCACCTGCGAGCAGCGGGCGGCGGCCCCGCCCGCGACGCGCACGTCGAGCTCGAGCGCCTGCGACGGGCAGGCGCGCACGCAGAGGCCGCAGCCGGTGCAGTCGACGGCGTCGACGGCGACGCCGCCGACCAGCGACACGGCCTCGTGGGGGCAGGCGTCGACGCAGGCGGTGCAGGTGCCGGCCCCGGAGCCGGCGTTGAGGCAACGCTCGGGCGTGACGGCGGGGGCCACCTCCACCGCCTTCATCACCATCTCGAACAGGTCGCCCAGCAGCGCCACGCCGTTACCTCAGAAGCCGTACAGCTCGACGCGCTTCTCGCTGAGCTTGGTGTGGTAGCCGGTCTCCTCGAGGTAGGCGTCGAAGGTGTCGAAGTCGATCTGCTGCTTCTGGTCGGAGAGCGCCACGGCGGGGTTGGGGTGCACCTCGACCATGATGCCGTCGGCGCCCACCGCCAGGCCCGCCTTGGTGAGCTGCACCAGCAGGTCGCGGCGGCCGCCCGAGTGGGTGACGTCGACCAGCACCGGCAGGTGGCTCTCGAGCTTGGCCAGCGCCACCGCCGACACGTCGAGGGTGTTGCGCGTGTAGCGCTCGAAGGTGCGGATGCCGCGCTCGCAGAGGATCACGTTGGTGTTGCCCTCGTAGAGCAGGTACTCGGCGGCCATCAGCCACTCCTCGACGGTGGCGGCGAGCCCGCGCTTGAGCAGCACCGGCTGACGGCTGCGGCCCACCGCCTTGAGCAGGTCGAAGTTCTGCATGTTGCGCGCGCCGATCTGCAGCACGTCGACGTGCTCCTCGAACAGCGGCAGCAGCTCGGGGCTCATGATCTCCGACA